>ULQY01045409.1_pt1 | contig 40927 bp, 39 predicted proteins | sample 1954671 | NCBI WGS metagenome assembly ULQY01 (sample SAMEA4835660, study PRJEB28245) | human gut metagenome | biome: gut microbiome; material: fecal sample | place: Denmark | collected 2008 | reverse complement strand
TATCACCGTTTTGGGTGAACGGATATCAACCGTTTTCAGCACATATAGCGGATAACCGTATTTTGCTGGCACTCCTTCTCCGTTTTGAGATAGAATTCAAAGGCACGCACCAGTTCGCCATTGACTTCCAATAATGGTAAATCCTCCTTGCCGTATTTCAGTTTGATAAGTTCTGCAAGATAACGCTTGCAACTCTCATAACGGCGGACGGTAATTAAGGCATAGTCCTTCCCGACAAGTTTACGGCATTGGTCGTTATGTTCTTGGATGGTTTGAATGAGAGTGCGGACAACCTCAGGCACTTGGTCTTGCCCGAAGAACTTTTCCTGCAACAGGCGGGCGGTAATGAACCGTCCTTGTTCCTCTAGTTCATTAAAAGTCTGGTAGAGCTTGATTCTTGCGTCCTCAATATAGGCGTTCAAGTCGCAGGATTTGCGGCTTTTCCCTTTGGCGCACTCCTTCGCCTGATTCCACAAGGATGGCTCTATGCTCTTGCGGATGTTGTTTTCCACTCGCGCACCGTTCACGGTGATACGCATACATACGGAGGCTTCCCCGTTTTTCAGCAACTTGGCTTTCTTGATAAAGAAAAGCACATTGAATGAGTCTCTTTTCATGTTCCTACAGTTTTTCGTTGTACAAAAGTAGGAAACCATGCACGCTTTATTGATACGCAAAATACTGCAAATCAGAGAGAAGTAACCCTATTCGGTGGAGATATGTACTCCACCTATTTTGCTCCACCTTTTGGAACACCGGTAACGGTAATATTTTGCCGCTTTTTGCGTTCCGCCGGAAAACAAAAAATCCCGATTTCGCTTGGGGATCAGGATTTTACTATCTTTTGCTTTTCTTCAAAGTGGTGCCACCAGGAATCGAACCTTTTGCTTCGGTTTATTCTAATTCCTTGAATGACTGCACATTCTTGCTTTATCTTTTATAAAAACCATTGAATTAGCCTTACACTAAATTCATTGCTTTTCTTTATCAATTCAACAATCATTATCTCTTTGACAATGCAAAGGTAAGTAAAAGGTTCGATTTCTGCAAATATACACGCTTCTTTTCTTGATGTAATTTCTGATTAAATAGAATGAGATTTTGTAATTGATTAAAAATCAGGTTTTATTCGCATTCAAAGTCAATTTGTTTTTTTATAATAGTAGGAATAATTAGTAGAAATAGTGCTATTGATATTTAGCTGATGTAGCTTGTTAAGTAAACTTCCGAGTATGACTTGCATTCATTATTTTTTTTAAATACTGATGTATTTCTGTTTTTTCAATCCCTTTTTTTTCTAAAGCTAAAGCCATTAACGAGTATTCATTTACTAAAGAAGTTGCTACTGTACCCTTAATATCAGTATTAATAGAGATAGAAGCTTTATCTATGTACTTATATAAATTAGCAGTTGGAACGCTGTCATATTTATCAAATCTTCCAATAAGAAAATTGGATGATGGACAGGTTTCTATATGAATGTTTTTGTTGATTATTGTTTGAAGTAAGGAGGTTTGTATCTTTTCTAATAAAGATAAAAACTTGTGGCTTTTTAATATATGCCATGCAGTTATTTGAGTGAGCTTGTTGTAGTTTTCGGCCACAGTTTCTAATAGATATGTGTCTTCGAAACCTCGAATTTCAAAATTTTCCATGTAAGATTCGAAGCTTAAATATTTTTCACACTTTAAATCCTTAAAACAGTCTTCTATTTTCTGTATGAATAATTTCTCAACATCGTCTTCCAATTTGACACACAATTTATCTGTCCATTTTTGTATCCAAATGAGATTATCTAAAAGAATTTGTTGTGGAATAATCATATTCCAATGCCTTGTTTCATAGTACTTTTCTACATCTACAAAAAGTGAATTGAGATGAGCTAGTCTGTTATGTCCATTCCAGTTCAAGAATACCAAGACTTCATCTACAGCCCTTAAGCCATCTATTAAATCGTAAAAATCTTCTCCAATGTGATAAGTAAAGTTGTCAAATCCATTTTCTCGTCCATATCTAACTAATGGTGAAAAGAAATAAGGTCTTGATTTCCAATCTGCGCCAGCAAAGTCCACACCTACTATTGGTATTTGGTTATCATCCGCTTTTTTATAGAATTTGTGGAGAAATATTTCAAAAGTTTTTTGTGTTTCAGTTCTGTTTTTACTCCATCCTTCACGACTTTTGTTTTTTGGTTTGGGAATAGATATAGTGAATGCTATTCTGTCGGTTTGTTGATTTGCAAAAAGATTATCAGAGAAAAATGGCATAAAAAAATTGGTATTGGATTTTCTCGCCATTTTTTTCTCTGCATTTTCAAAACTTATCGAAAATCTTGGTTCTATTTTTATTTTTGAATTTCCTTCTAAGCTACTTTGTATAACATATTTGTCTTTTATATTATCTCCTACATCACAATGTTTATTGTTATGGTCTTGAAAATTTTCCAAACCAACAAATTTATTTGTTAAAATATAGTTCTTTCTAATATTGATTTTTATTATACAATACATATAAAATGCTGTTGCCAATTTTTTTATGTTTGGATCTTTTCCATTATTGAATTCAAATAAATAGCTATAAAGAAGTTTTCTTTCGCCCCACAATAGCGTGTATGGAGAATTATTAAGAGTTGAAATATCAGTCCTTATTGCGTAGTCCCAATATGAATAATCGCCATCATTATTTATCTTTTGTGAACATAATATAGCAAAGTTAATATCATCGTAAAGAGATGTTGTTTGCGTATGTATCATATTATCTTCCCATGACAAAATATTTTCTATTCCGATCCAATCAGCCTTTTTACATTCTAAATAACTAAATATTTTGAAACGAATAGTCATTGCAATCTGTATCCATTTGCTCTCGTTCCCATCCTCTTTTCCTGAATATTTGCAATTCATCCATTGTATCCATTGTAAATCAAACGCAGCATATGAAGAACTAAAATGCAAGTGTAAATCACACAAATCATTGGTTTGTAACAAAGTGTTTAGTTCATGATTGTCATGTGTTAGCACTTCTTGCCATGAAAAGTCATTTTTAATTTGAGGTGAATTCTTTGATAAGATTGCACAAATCAACAGGTCTTCACCTAAAAACAGTGATGTCTCTCTCCATCTAAGTAGATTGTTAAATTGAACTTTTAGTAAACTTGAAGTATTATTTACAGACAATTCTTTGATAGCATTCATTAAAGATTCTAAAACGCATTTCCCAATAGTATCACAATCTTTTTTCCACTTTTGCTTTTCCATATCAGCCAATAATTTCAATTCACTTTTTGTAAAAGCTGGCATAAGTACAGACATAATCTCTACTATCTTCTTAAACAAAAAGTCATCCGATTTATATTTTTGAACAATGGCATTTGCTACATGATCAAGTTCTATTTCGTAGAATAATGCTTTTAGTATATTTCGAGGAAAATCCATAAGATAAACGAATCTATTTATTTTATTTCACAACATCTTCTGGTACAAGTGAACGTATCATGTCATAATTCTTTCTGAAAATTTCCATAATCTCATTCTTTGGGTGTTGTTTTTGTTCATCCGGAAAGATATTATTCCATGTTTCTTGAGGAATGGTGTCAACTACAGTACCATAAATTTTTCTTAATTCAGACACAATTCCCTTACGTGCTTTTCGAGTGAAGTTTAAGTTGTAAAATTGATAAAATTTCTGTTGTATTACACTTAATGATATACTTGAATCTGTTTCATAAATACGCTTAAATAAATCTCCGTTTGTATTCAATAGCTCAATAATTGCTTCTAAAAATGCAAATCGAATAACATACGGCTTTTGGCTGTCATTATTTTTATAAGTACGCATTTCTGAATTGATAATACTTTTATAGAAATCTGCTATCATTCTGGCATTATCATTCACACCGTGATAATCAAAACGTCTACTTGTTATCATTTCTGTCATGGCAGATAACACTTCTGCGTTTCTTATACTTGCATTGGATATTAAACGGAAGAATTTGTCTTTCAGGTCTTCATCGTTTATGAGTGTTTTGGTTGAAATGTCTTTGGGGGCTTCTGGATGTTCTTCATTATATTCTTTCAAATCAACATATTCCATCATACGTCGCAATAAACTCCATTTATTTTGATAAGCAAATTCATAAAAATCCCAATTATTATCGTAATGTAAATATGAATATCTGCCATATGCATACTTTAGATTTACGATATTAGTAAAAGGTGCCATGATGTCAAATACGATGTATCCTGTATTGATATTGAATGGAGACAAATGATATGGTTCAGGATTGTTCCTTTTCATACGTTCAAAATTCCCAATCTGTTTTTGAGGAACAGAACGTTTGGATGTAATGGCAAAAAATTCCATCATGCGAAATTTCTGTTTAAAGACTTCCATTTCTTTATTTCCAAGTGTTCCGTCTGAAAATTTTTTCATATTGTCAATCCAATCTGTGTATAAATTATCACGTAATACTTTTGCGCTAATAACTTTTAAATCACGGAAAGTTCCTGCGTTTGACATAGGCAAATAATTACCTGGATTATAAGTAAAATAAGCTCCATTAAGTAATTTTTGAAGTATATTAACCCGGTTAAACAAGGCGTCACTTTTAAATATCTCACCATCAAATTGTGGTTCTGGGAATATTTCCGCACTCTTTTCTGTTATTATGTCATAGCATTCATAAAGACGAATACTATAATATGATTTTATAAAAAACAAAAGTAAGCGGAGTTCTTCTTTTACGTTACTTTTCTCTAAAAAGTTTGTTAAGTAAAACACATCACCTACTGAGATGTTGTAACTATAATTATCCGGTTGTATAATATTAGTCAGCAATGAGTTGTTTTCATTTGTTGATATTCTTTCTCGATTATTTTCTGCCAAATAGGAAACGATTTGCTTGTTTATCAGTGAAGTATCGTTGTTTTGACCTAAGAGATTGGCAAACTTTTGGTCTTTTTTATCTAATTGATATATCCACGTCTGAAAGAAATAAGCTTTGAAAGCATGTTTATTGGCTTCTGATGTAGCATTGTTCACAAAATTCTCCATATTATAGAGTAAGCCTATCAAATGACGTAAAGAGCGGAGGTTATTAGGAACGATAGGCGATACGCCTCCTTTACTGTTGTAAAAAAGGTATCTGGTTTTATTATAAATCAGTTGTACAACAGCTTCTTTTACAGAATTGTATGTAGCAGAAGCATCTGAATCTTCATGTGTTTTATATATTTGCAATCGTTTATCGCAAAAATCGTAAGTCTTTGGCATTATAACACGATTATCTAACGGAATAAGTTTCGTAACATATTTTGTTGCCATGTCTTCTGTTTCCAAACGATTGTGAGGAGAATCCTCTTTATCCAAGTAAGTTGCCACTACGTTAATGAGCTGGTTGATATGGAGTGAGACGAATAATATGCATTGTTTGCTTAGCAGATATTTGCGTATTTGCTCCACCATTTCATAGGCACCTTTTATATTGAGATCTATATCATCGATAGAAATTACCAAGAAGTCTTTTTCAGCTACAGATAGATATTCCTTGATTAAGTTATCAATGCTTTTTTGTAATTCTTTTGCTGCTGCCAATGCTTCCAAATCTTCTGTTGTATTATAAAACTTCTCTCTAGGATGTTTTATTTGAGCCAAACAACGAGTTGTACGTTGAAAAGCTTTTCCTAATGGCTTTAATTTTTCTGCTTCCTCACATTTATTCTTGACCTTATCTAGTTTTTTTATGTAATCAGCATATAACTGTCCAAGTAAAAGCTGGATAACATTGTGCTCTTTATCAAAGAATATTGGATCTATCACTTCCAATACTTCGAACTTTTTGTCTACGATATTCCAATTCTTATATAATTCTTTTATGGATTTATTACTTGCGTCTTCCAATAAATACATTATGGTGCGCATGCAAGATGTTTTGCCTTCTCCCCTGTCTCCACAAAAAGATACTATACTTGGTGTTGTATTATTGGGATTGTTTACAATGTCCTGGATAAGTCTCAATGCTCTCTCATATTGTTCTTTAAAAATGGAAGATGTTAAGTTATTTTTTTCAATAATATATTCTTTTTCTTCTCCATTATAAAAAATTATCGCATCCATTTTATTGATGTTTTAATAGTTTGTCAAATAAAAAGTAGGTTAAGTACTCTTAATTCATTGCGTTAAAGTTAACTATAATTTTGAAAGCAATGAATCAAAAATTTTAGTGTTCAGAATTAACAATAACGATTCTTGTTAATTCGGCAGTAAAAATACATAAATGAAGTGAGAAATTAATGTTGTATCTGTGACTTTTATAGTTGATTGCTTATAGTAGAGTCAAATTTTCCCAATTAGAGTGTTGTGGTTGCTGGAAGGAGAATGTTATTAGGCTCGGTTGCAAGTTTGAGCCGTTGTCTTTCAATACTTGTTTTGAGGGTACTATCAAATATTTTGTTGCCAATAGAAAGCTTGTTGATGCAAACTGGTTTTAGAAGAATGAATAACAAAGGGGGGCTATTGTATGCAATATTGTAAAATCGTGTAATAAGTCCAACAATTCTATTGCCACATGTTATTTGACGACTTTTGATGACATCTGACGACTTTGTTTTTCTCATTCCAGGTATTAATATGTTCTTTGTCTTGTGTGGTAACAGTGAGTCGGTTCATGAAAAATGTCATGCTATGAACATACAGGAAGCAAAGAAAATCAGGCTTGTTGATTTTTTAGGAGGACTGGGGCATCACCCGGTCATACAACGCGGGAACAGTGTGTGGTACAAGTCTCCTTTCCGGATGGAAAAGGAGGCATCCTTCAAAGTTGACTTTCGGAAAGAATTGTGGTATGACTTCGGTCTGGGGAAGGGCGGGGATATTATTACCCTGGCTAAAGAGATTTACCGGACAGGTGATATAAGTCATGTGCTGCGGTGTATTGAAGATAAAAGGGCGGTTTTGAAACCGGTTACAATCTCCTGCCCTGTGGAAGAGGCGGCACCCGCCTTTCAGGAGTTGAAAATCAGGCCGCTTGCCAACCGTATATTGCTTGCTTATCTGAAAGAACGGTGCATTGATGTGGAAACAGCGGGGAAAATATGCAGGGAGGCTTCCTTCAAGCGGAACGGAAAAAATTATTTTGCCATTGCCTTTCCCAATATTTCCGGTGGGTATGAGATACGGAACAGATTTTTTAAGGCTTGTATCTCCCCCAAGGATATTACTTGTATCACGAATGGACAGGAAACGGGCAGGTGTTATGTGTTCGAGGGATTTATGGACTTTCTGTCTTTTGAGCCGGCCTTTCCTCTTTGGACGAAGGGGGATTGCCTGGTGCTGAACTCCGTCAGCAACTTGCCGAAGGCTTTTTCCTTTCTTTCACGATATGATGACATTTACAGCTGTTTGGATAATGATGCTGCCGGAAATAATACGGTGATGGCGATGAGAGAAAAATATGGCAGCCGCGTACATGACCTTTCACAGGAATATGTCGGTTATAAGGATTTGAATGAATATCTGTGCCGTAAGCGATGAAACGTATGATTGTTGGAAGGATTATGTGAAGGGGTTGTATTGAATGGCATTTTGAATGATAAAACTACAGAATCATTTTCATTCTTGATTATTTTCGTTATTTTTGTACCGATTATTAATTAAATTAAGGTTTATATGAACGAATTGTTGACTCAAATACAGGATGTATATGCCGCATTTTCTATAGATGCTGCGCTTCAGATTGAAAAGAATAACAAGGCCGCAGGTACTCGTGCCCGCAAAGCTTCGTTGGAATTGGAAAAACTGATGAAGGAGTTCCGCAAGCTCTCTTTGGAAGAGTCCAAAAAATAATTTCTTCTTTTCTGGTTATCTTTACTTGCAGTTGCGGGATGTCGGTTTGTGAAAAGCCGCTTGCTGCTACTCTTTTGATATTTTTTGACAGTACAACCAAAACGGATGCTCCAATAGGCTTGGATTATAGCCGGTTGCGGTTCGTAATGGTTGTATTGTCCTGCAAATATGGGTTAAGGATGTTCCCTGTCTTGTTCGTTTCCCGCCCACAATGTCCGGTAGTCTTGGCAAATCCTTTCGTAATCTTCCGGCTTCAAGTGCGGGAAATTGGTGGCATACATATATTGAAGGTCTTCCGGCGTCAGTGCCGGATCTTGTCTTAGGATGTCATGGATTTCATCCTCGCACTCATAACGGTCGTTGAATATGCCCGTATGCGGATAGACAGCGGTACAATCCTCAATGATATGCTCTACAAATAGCAGGCCTTTCATCAGGTCTTTCTTGACCGTTATCTCGTGGTCTGAATGGGCGTTGTAATAACCGCAACTCAGATTGACACAGCTGACGCCCATCCCGTTTCCTTTCAGGACCATTACGTCGGTCAACAATCCGTTGTTCTCCTTATAACCCCATTCTTCCGGTTTTACCGCTTTTATGAACTCATCCGAACAAAGTTCCGAGAAACCGATGCTTGTAATCAGGTCGGAATTGCCTTTCCGGTCAGGCTGGATGACAAACCGTACGTCGTTGAAAAAAGGCATGTCTGCGTTGGAACTGCCCGCGCATCCGGTTTCCTCCTCCCTGAAGAAAGCTATTTTAATGGTATCGTATTTTTTCAGGCATTCCAGACAGATGAATATTCCGTTCTTGTCATCCGCCCCCGGATTCTCAAACCGCCTTTTGCCCGGGGAATAGCCGAAAATGATGTCCTTTGTCTCTATCGCCTTGAAATCCTTGGAGTGGTGGCAGTGTGCCACCTGGTCGATATGGCTGACCAGGCAGGGATAGTTTTCCCCCGTTCCTTTTATCACATAAAGATTTCCGTATCGGTCCTGTGAAACGGATATGTTACCGGGAAGTGTTCCGATATAGGAACGGAGGAAACGTATCATATTCTGTTCCTTTCCGCTCGGGCTGTGAATGCTATACAGCTTCTTTAGCAATTGTGTATTCATGTTCTTTTTCATTAAGTTTGTAACCATAGGGAAGACCGGTGCCGGGATTGAGCGTATCAAACGCCTCTTTGTCAAATATCCATGCCTTTCCGTCCTTTACCAATTTGTCCAATGTCCCGGCGGTGATGCTTGTATCCTTATACTTGTTTTCCGCATCCGTCCATACCTGAATCCGGGTGATGTCGTCCTCCTTTTCAAACCACTCATCGTCGTATTCGGAATAATACCAGTTCTTCCGCTTGAATTCCTTCTCCGCTTTTTCCATGCACTTGCCACAACAGTACTTCTCGCCGGTCAGGTGCGATTGCAGGGCATCCCTGTGCAATATCCATTCCTGGCATTCATCACAAGTTGTACAGTCATCATCATGGTGGTATTCGTATATTGATTCTATCCATACAAAATCGTTCAGGTTGTCCATATCCACATAGATTTGCGCACCGTTCCTGTAGCATAGCTGGGTTTCTTCACAATAATACTGGTGATAATCATCCCATTCGTCCTCATCCCCATCAAGATTGTATTCTGTGGTGTCAAGATAATGGCTGTATGATGCCGGTTTATAATTGTAAGCCTTTTCCTTGTCATAGTCATACCATTTGAAGGAATCCTGATAGGAGAGTATGTCTTCCTTGTCCAGCCGGCAGTCAATTTCAAATTTACGACCGGCAAGCGAACTGCCGTCAAGGCTTACAAAAGCATCCGGTTCATTGCATGACGCACCGATTGCCTTATAACCGTCTATATGGTTTTCCTGAATCAACTTTTCAACAAGCAACCGCTTCAGGGTGTCATTCCCTCCGGAGGAATATTGCCTTTCCAGCAATCTCCATTTCTTGCCGTCCTGGTCTGTCACGTTGGTGAACAGGACGGCTCTCGCTATGACAAGGCCATGCCCGTCGGTGATATAAGCGGCTTTGGCATCCACGGAATCCGTATAAAACACCGTCCTGTTCCGGTTGGTCATACAGGAGTTGAAATCCCCCTTGCATTCATGACTGTCATATATTTTTTCAAACTTGTCATCCACGTGAAGTTTCGGGCCATCGGGGGTATGTCCATAGATGTATGTATGCCATTGTTGTGTGAAGACATCTCCGGAAATCCAGTTCAGTACTCCCGGAGAGAGCAGTTTTCCAATCTCCGTTTCAAGGATAAGGGCTCTCATGAATTTTCCGGATTTCATTTTGAATGCCTGGTTGCGGGCGACATTGATATAACGGACCGAGGATTTGTCCATATTCTTGCAAATTCCTTTGTCGTTATCCGTTTTGTATTGTGCGGAGTGATAGGTTTCGCCAATCAGTTCCACCTTGTTTTTCAGTGTTTCATCGTTCCTGCCGGATTCCCTGACAGCTTCGGCCACTTTTTTCTGCAACTCTGCCATGTCGGATATGTGCAGCAGGCTGAAATCACCCTGTTTAAGGCAATACCTGAGCAGCGGAGGATTCCTTAAATGCCCGAGCAATATCCTGTTTTTTCTGGAAGACACTTCGGGCTCTCTCGTTTCAGTTCCGAAACGGTTCTTGAAATCCTCGTAATTTTTAATCTTGTAGTATAACATATCATTGACTTTTTGGTGTTGTTTATGAGATAAAATAAGGAAAGGGATATCCCATCAAGGGTACCCCTTTCCTATATCAATCTGTATTTCCCTCCTGATTCCAATGACGGCGTCAGTGGTTTCCATATCCTCCTGTTCAGGTAGACATATACATCCGGACCGTTTTTTCATCCTGCCTAAGCAGTTCCTTTTCGGGCAGGAAACCGTCTATTTCTTCCATCAGTTCAAATCCTTCCGGTGAGTTCGGGTGGTTCCGTATGGCATACTCCAGTTCGTCAGAGGCAATTTTCATTCCGTCAATTTCGATGAACGGATACTTTATTCCGAAAAAGTGGAGATATTCAATCAGGTTGTTGTCTGCCACTTCTGCCTTGTAGTTTTTCATTTCTTTCGTTTGAACCATAATCTTTCTATTTTGATTAAACATGACCGGCTTTTGCCAAACCGGTATTTCCATTTCTTATATGCCCCGGTTTGCTTTTTGCCGTGATTGCGCAAGGCTTGGAAGGAAAAAATACCGGAGCGAAGCGAGGATGATTTTTTCCTTCCAACCAGTCCGGAGGACCGCCTTGCCCAATCGAAGGCAAAAGGCGACCTTTGCAGGTAAGAATTGAAATACGATATGAATGGTCTTGTAAGAAATTGTACGGCAGTGATGTACGACGGCATTCGTGGACTATCCATGTACATGCCGCATTGTACGGCAGACATGGTAGGGAAATCCGACAGTCTGTCCGGGCATAAGTGTCATGTGCGGTCTGCCATGGAAAAGAAAAACCGTCCGGTAGACAGACGTGGTGCCGGATTCAGTCGAACGCTTCCATCCGGTTACTTTCCAGCAATGCCAGGACATCTTTCTCCTTGTACAATAATTTGCCTCCTATTTTGTAATAGGGTATTTTTCCGTTCAGGCGGTAGTCCGCCAGTGTCCTTCGTGTCAGTTTCAGCTTTCCGGCAAGTTCGCTGTCCGTCATGTAACGGTCACCGTTCAGTAGCGGACGGAACTTTTCCGCCTGTATGTCCAGAAGGCGGGACAATGTGTCAATGGTCCGGAAAAACTGCCTGATTTCCGGACTTTCCTTGGTCAATAGTGATTGTGCCATTGTATCTTGCCAATTAAAGGACTACCTGACGAATCGTATTTTCCATAAAGCGGATGATGTCCTGACGCCTGTAATATACTTTGCGGTCTATATGGCTGTAAGGGAGCGCCCTGCGTCTCCGGAGCTGTAACAGTTTTCCGGGGGAGGCTCCCATCAGCATACATGCTTCCTGGTTGTCTATCCAGTCATCCATACTCCGGGAATTTTCCCCGCATATTTCCCGCACTTTTTTTGCAAGGGCTTCCAAGGCCCTGTTCATTTCCAAGAATGTCTGCGCTTCAATGGTTACGATTTCCATACGTTTCTCTTTTTTGTCCGGTACGAAAATAGGGATGGAATCCCTTTCCTCCAAAAAGGTGTCTGTAAATGTCATCAGACGGCATCAGATGGCAAGGGGAGCGAAAATGTGAAATATTTAAATACCCCCGAGAAAGTAGCAAGCAGGAATTGAACAGGATTTTAGTCCCTGTTTAAATTTTCTTCAAAAGGGAATGACTTGCAGGCCTTTTCCGATAAAAACAACTATATTTATCCGCCATCAGGATTTTAACCTTTGAAATGTTTATATTATGGAATTGATTGTGAATTTGTCGGTGATATCGGTTTTTATCGGGCTTTGGATGTATGCCCGGTATTGGAGAAGAATGTGCGGGAAGGCGTTCTGCCAATATGCGGCTGCCTGCTGCGGGAGAGAGGAAAGAGAAAAGCTGATGCGGTATGCCATAATAGCGGGAAACCGTCATGCCCCCTTGTTGTATGCGTTGACTTATCCCGAACGGTTTGACAAGGCCCGGCCGTTACGCTTGTTTGAATTCAGGGGAATCCGCTGTGTGTTTGCCGGATATTATTTCCCTCAACGTTATGAAAACTGGCTTTGTGACGACCAGTCCGAATTTGTCCAGAAGGTGTATGATTTCAAGGAGGGGAGAGACCCATGCCGGAATTGTTTCTCGCAGGCGTTCCGGGTTCTTTCCGTTACCGGAGATGTGACCGCCATGTTTATGCCATGCAGCACTTCCCGGCGTTACCATCGACGTTTTTCCGGTATAGCCGCTTTTCTGGAGTCCGGGGGCTATGCCCGGTCAGGGCTGGATCTGATATGTATCACGGAAGACAGGGAGAGCAAACACACTTCCGAAAGGCGTTCCGGAGTGGATACGGCCAATTACATGATGGCGATGGGGCTGCGGGGAAAACGGGTCGTAATTGTGGATGACCTGCTGACCAGCGGTGACAGCCTGCTGGAGTATGCCCATAACCTGGAAAGGGTCGGCGCCATAGTGACAGGTGCTGTCTTTCTGGCCCGTACGTTCCGGATGCCCTCGCCGGCAACAGTCAGACGGGTTGTCTGGAAACATCATTTATCGGCGTTGCTGACAGGAAAGTAAGACGGCGGGCATGACTGTACGCGATTTGTAAAGTTTACAATACCCCCTTTACAACTTTACACTTTGTCTTTTACAATAATACGCGGAATAAAATTTGTATTCTTTTCTAATTATTTTATAATCAGGATATTCGTTTGATGCTTTTTGTGAAGTGCCGGCTGACGGCACGTTTTTTTCACTATGAATGGCATATACTCTTATCAGTGCGCACAAGAAAGGGTATTCCAGTAATAACCTTTAAAATACAGGAGAGACATGCCATGATGTATATAGACAATGAAGTGCTTGAGAAAATGATTATGACCATAGTGGAAGGGTTTGACCGGATGGAAAAGAAACTGGACAGTATGATGCGTGTGAAGGACTGCATGGATGGTGACAAGCTGCTGGACAACTATGACCTGGCCAGACTGCTCGGGGTGTCGTTGCGGACAGTGGCCCGTTATCGGGAGAAAGGGCTGATCCGGTATTATCAGACGGATGAGAACGGGAAGAACTTTTATCGCAGTTCGGATGTGCAGGAGTTCCTGCAACAGCGCGGGAAGAAAAAATAGAGAATGTTTTATTTCACAATGAGGAAGTTATGTTAACTTTGCACCTGAAATACATGTTATGAAGACAGATATGAAATATGCGGTGGCGGTCCTGGTGGACGGTGACAACGCATCCTTCGAGAATTTGGAGGATGTGATGGGGTTTGTCTCCCGCCACGGAAATGCCATTATCAGACGGATATACGGTGACTGGACGCGGAAACCGCTTTCCGGCTGGAAGGATGCCGCCGGAGAACACGGTTTCCGGCTGGTACAGGCCTCTTCCTTTGCCTCCGGGAAAAACACCACGGATATCGCCCTGGTCATAGACGCGATGGATATTCTGCGTGACGGACTGGCCGACTGTTTCTGTCTGGTTGCCAGCGACGGTGATTATACCCTGCTTGCCCAGCGGATACGGGAAGCCGGCCTGCCGGTATTGGGATACGGTGAAGGCAAGACCCCGGCACCGCTGGTACGCGCCTGTACTGAATTTCTGTATGCGGACCGCATGGAAGGGAAGCCGGTGGAGAATACGCCCGGATACTTTCTCCGGCGGGATATGGAATATTTTGACAGGGCTTTCGAGGAGGCCGCCGACGGTAAGACGGAAGTCCCTCTCTCGCTGATCGGAACCGCCCTGAAAAGGATGATGCCCAAGTTCAAGATAAAAAGATACGGTTGCAAGACTTTGGGAAAACTGTATGAGAAACTGGACCGTTATGAGCTGGTCCGGACGGAAAAAGGAGTGGCGGGGGCCGTACGGTTGAAACGCTGAACGTTTTTTATAAAGGGTGACCGAAACTCTGGTTTAGCCCGGATGAGCTTTTGATTTGAAACTTGAACGTCCCTAAAGGTAAAAAGAAGAGCCGTATCATTGCTCAAAACGGAGCTTGATACGGCTCTTTTCTGGTCTTGCAGTTACAATCAGTAGCTTTGCAGAGAGTCATTGGGGGGGGGACATCCTCCGGATTTTTCAATTCGGGCATTATGGCACTCTCTTTTCCGTTTATACCGGGATGGGATTCACCCGTAGCGTGTCAAGGTTGAGATAAGCCCCCCGGTAAAAGGTCCTTCCTTCCCTGAACATGCGCCAGAGGATGTCGCAGCCGGTTTGTGCCAGCATGGAGTTGATGAAGAGGTCCTGCTTCTGCAATGCTTCCGCCAGCGAACAGCTCGGTCCGGAATCCTTCTCCTCAATGGTGGAATAACTTGTCTCCTCGGTAATCACATTCATTCTGGGTATGGTGTGGTACTCGGTGGAGGCGGGCTGATGTATCTTGTTCCGGATATTGCCTATCAGAACCTGCCCGGTTGTCTGGGCATTGCCGAAATCCATCCAGTAAATCGGTGTCTTTTCGTCATTGTGCGTATTCTTCCTGTGGTGCTTCAGGAGTCTCCACAAGTCAAGCCGGGAACGGATGTTGTCCGTGCAGGTAATGATTATATTTGCCAGTCCGGGACTGTCATCGTCGTGTTTCCGCCTTGACGGGAAACTCTTTCCTTTCGCTTCCCAGGTGTAGCCGAAGAACCGGTTGATACGGGTGACAAGCGCCACAGCCTTGTTCAGTCCGGTTTCCGCCTCGCTGAACAGCTGTCGTCCGATGTTCGCTCCGGTAACGGTATCGGGGTCGAAGACCGTGACATGCAGTCCCGGATGGCCGAGCGCCTGCAATGCCATGCCCATACGTGCCAGGCAGGTGACTACCTGGGAGCCTGTGCCTCCTGCCCCGATTACGAAAACGGTTACCGGATGATAGGGATTGAGGAGGTATTGGTCTGTGTAATGTATTTTTCTCATGACAGTATATCTTTTAGCTGTTTGTTTGCCGGTTTGAGCTCGTCATTGTTGAACGGCCGCTCCCGTGCCTGCTCCGTTACCGAGACCAGATTGCCGCGTGTCGGATTTTCACTTCCTCCCAGGTGCGAGAATTCGCTGAGCCAGAAGCGTTTCTCCCAATATTCCTGAAGCGCGTGGAAGTCCATATTTTCCGGTTTTACCAATGTGGAGCTGCCCAGGCACACACTTCCGCGCGTCACATTGAAGAAAGGCGCCAGATAAAGCGGCGTGTCCTCTTCCGGTGTCCGCCCCTTGTAGGCGAATATGGTCATTCTCTCGTTTTCAATGATGTAGACAACTCCCGGCAGATGGAATACGCCATCCTTGATGTTCAGGCTGTCCTTGAAGAACATCCGCCGTTTTCCCGGCGGGTTGTACCATATATATTTCTCATGCCCTTTCCGGGTGTCGCACCATAACATGTTGGAAGGCAGCCTGCCGTGGGGCACATTCTGCCTTTCGTCCGAATAGGATTCCACCAGGGCGTTCATGAACTCGTACGTGACCGGAATGCCCGCTTCCATTCTGCCCGCCTTGTTGATGGGACGAAGCTCAAGGTAATTCTTTCCGGTTGCATAAGCGCTTTCCCTGTATTCATAGGCAATGAGCGCCGCTTTGGGCACCATTATCTCCTGCATCTTCTTGGTCAGTTCATTCATCTCTATCTGATTTTTGATTTGAAATTTTGATTGGGGAAATTAAAAGGAGCCGGCTATATGCTGCATGAACCTCTGCATCCACTTAGAGAGCCTTTCCGGGTAATCGTCCATGCGGAATAGCCTGTCCGTTTCCGGTGTCAGGTACATGTATGTGACCGGGGTGATGGTATAGGTTTCACGGCAGTCCGAATTGAAATAAGACTCCATGTTTTCTGCCAGCATATCATTGTTGGAGTATGCCAGCATGATTTGGGTGTCAAGTCCTATCGGTGGAAAATCCGGTTCTTTCTCATACGCCCAGTCGTAATAGTACTGTATGAGACACGGGCTGTCCGGTGTTATCAGTTCCAGCCCCTCGCTTACCAGTCCGAGGAGGTCCCGTTCCCTCTTCGCTTCTGTCCGGCATTCCCGTATTTTGTCCTCCAGCCGTACACAGAACGGCTTTCCCTCCATCCGCTTGAGCGCTTTTGAGATTTTTCCGTTATCATAGGATTCCGCCAGCAGGCTGTTTCGCCTGACCTCCTGCGGCGAGGAGTCCGGGTCACGGTTCTTCCAGTCACGCAGTTCTTCCAGTGCCAGTTCGTAATACCATGTTTCCTTGACCATGTTCAATCCGTGGTGCCGGATGAACCGGCGGATGAATTCGCGGACGATACACCGTACCGGTACGGAGATTTTCTCTATGAAATCAATGGGAATCCAGAACAAGGTGTAATCCGGCCATTCATGGAACCTGTACAGGCAGAAGTAAAGCCTTCCCGCCTTTTCCTCCAGATTGACCTGTTCGGGCAGCGCCTCGTCCATTGCCCGGTACAGTCCGGCGATGTTCATGCGGGGACTGCTCCCTTTCCGTGGACGGAAAGGGAGCTTTATCCCCATCAGCCCGGCATATCTTAATGCCGACCGGTAGAGGAAGTCAAAATTCTCGGATGTCGTGAGATTTGTTTCGGTTTCATCCGTTTCGTTTTCCATGTAATAATCGGTCGCAATGGGGGAAACTTTCCCGGTCAGAAAAGCATTACGCTTTCTGCCGGTGGCAACCTCCGTCTTTTTCGGGAGGTCACGCCCCGGCTGACATTTGAGGAACCGGCTTCTCTGATTATCAGGCCTGCCAGGTTTGCCGTCAGGGATTTCGGTAATAATCTGCATGTTTCTTTCTTTTGATTGTTTCTCTTTATTTTCGCCATATCCCTATCCTTTTGTCCCGATGGTTGTCTTGAACCGGTAAACCGTCCTGTCATTCTCCCATTCCGGCCCGTGCACGGTAGCCGTGGTCAGTTCGGGATAGGTCATGGAATAGAAGTCCATCACTTCGGAAGGGGACATGTTGCTGTCCGGATCTGCCAGTTCCATTTCTGTAGAATTTTTCTTCATTTTGAATATTCTCTGCAATCCTTTGATTTTAAGTGCCATAATTTTTTGTTTTTATAAGGTTTAACAACATACCGTTTCCATTTGCGCCTCATCTTTCATCCGGTATTCTTCCGGAAAGTCAAGGTATTCGGCATAAGGGTCCTCCCGGAGGAGTTCCCTGTCACATTCGTCATCCTTGTCAAAGCTGTACATTTCCGCCGGCTGCGGTTGCGACCTGTACTCGCGGTTCCCGTTGTTTCCCGGTGCGGCCTGTACGGAGACATTCTGCGGTTGCGCCGGGACCGGTTGCGGCCATTGTCCTCCGTACACGGGCTGCTGCGGCATGTGTACGGGCTGATGGAACTGTATGGCCTGCGGCATGGTCTGCGATGCCTGCACGGGCTGTCCGGGAGGTATCTGACCCCGTTGTTCCGCATAAGGATGAGAGTAAGCCGGTCTTCCGTCCGCTCCATATTGGACCGAAGGGGCAGGCTGTGTATATTGTACCGGTTGCGGAGGCTGCTGTTGCGGTACGTTTTGGGGCATGGCAGCTGCCGGTTCCGGCTCGAAAATCAGCGCCTGTCCGTCTTGCCGGCGTAGTGGTTGTGCTTCCTGTTGCGGTTGTGACGCCTGCATAAACGGTTCCTCTCCGAAAAGGCTTCCCTCGGAGGCTTTTTTCTGCACTTCCGCCATTTTTGCGTCAATGTCCTTCTGTCTGTCAGGTGTGGCCAGTACCTTCGCCTGCCTGAGCCACGTCAGCGCCTCGGAATAGCGTTTGCCGGCAATCGCCTCATCCGCCTTTTTCAGCAATTTTTCCATTTTCTCCCGTTTTTCCCTGACCTCCTTCGGTTCCTTTTCCAGCGGGGATTTGGCGCCCTTGTTCTGCAACGCCGCCTGTTCCGCCTGTTTTTCGAATGTCTCCAGGTTGGTGAGGATGCCCTGCGCTTTCTGTACGGGAGTGCTGATGGCTTGAAGGAACTCCGCATCCAGTTCCTCCGGAGTGCCGTTCAATACCAGGGGAACGATTTGCCCCCCGGCTTCGCCTTTCAGTCCGGTGCGGCGGGGCATGACAGCTACGGTCAGACGGTTGTCGACTTGCCGGATACTGAAACTCAGGTCAGTGCCGGCTGTAATCATTCGGTTGATAGCTTGAAAAAACATAGTGGTAAAATATTAAAGTGTTATACATTCGTTTCGTTAAAGAAATCCTTCAGGATTTGCCGCCTGTCGGGTTTTGAGGCGATGCCTCTCAACGGTTCCAGATAGTACCCGATATGTTTCGGTCCGTCCACCGTGCCGGGGATACGTTTTTTAGTCGGTCTGATACGGTGTGTGGCGGGCCATGCGGCCGGCATGACCGGAGCCGGGGAAGAAAATGTCGCTGTTCTCATGTCTTTAAAGGATTAACGGTTATACGAACATGCCTGCCAGAAGCAGGACAAGAATTATTTTTATGACAAAGGAAAGGGTCCTGAAAAAGAATCCGATGATTGTTCCCGAGAAGAGGAACAGGACGATGGTGTACACAGGGACGATCCCCTTGTTGTAAAGCAGGCATATTCCTGCGAGCAGGACCAGCGCTACCGCTTGTCTGCTGATTTTTTCGATGAGTTGCAGTTTCATGTTCTTTATAATTTTAAGTATGAATAATCCCATCGGGATATGTTTTCCCGATTTTATAGGCTCCCGTCCCTTGGATTGCCTTTTTGCGCAAGGCTTGGGGAAAGAAAATACCGGAGCGGAGCGAGGATGATTTTCTTTCCCCAACCAAGCCCCTGAAAGGGGCCGCCTTGCAGCAAATAATGAGGCAATCCAAGACCTTTGCCGCTTAAAAGCGGAAAAACTATCCTGCCGTCTTGTCCGGACCGGAATCAGGCCGGCTCTAAAAAAGAAAAGAGGCACGGGCCTCTGATGACGCCTGTACCTCTTTCCTCTTTTGTCTGTCTGGAATCCGGATGGCCGGTAAACCTCCGCGGGTCATTCCTCCGGGCGTTGGATCCGGCGGATTTCACCGGTAATCCCCCTCACCAGTTCCAGTACACCGTCCAGAAATTCCTCCGGTGTCCGTTCGCCCCGCTCTATCTGCGCCAGTTCCGCTTCCCAGCCCGAGGTGAGGGAGGCGTCGGCTATTTTCATGCCCCGTACCGTTTCGTAGAAAAAGAGCCCCTTGGGAGTCGGAATGACGTATTTCCCCGAATAACGGATATATTTGCGTTCGAGCAAGGTGCGGATGATGTTGGCTCGTGTGGCTACCGTTCCCAGTCCGTTCCTGTCCATGAATCCGACCAGTTCCGCATCCGTATAGGGGGAGGGCGGCAGGTTTCTCTTGCGGATGATGCTGCAACCGGCCACCTCTACCAGTTCGTCCCGGGACAGCTCGGGAAGGGAGAGGCTGGAAAAGCCTTCTTCCGCGATGAGGTGTTCCCGTCCCAAGACGCCGGTCCATCCTTTTTCCAGTATGCGGTATGTCCGGGTACGGAATTTGTGTGCGGCGCATACCGCATCGACCGTGGTGTATTCCACCTTGCAGGATGGCGAGAAAGCTTCGAGCATCCTGCCTACGATGAGCGTATAGACCTGCATCTCCTCCCTGGCCAGGTCGCCGGGTGACATGCCGGTGATGATGATGGCATGGTGCTCCGTCGTCTTCAGCGGGTTGATGACGGCCTTTGCGCCGGCAATATCCAGCCGGTCCGCATACGTCCGGAACTCCTTGCGCGCCAGCATCTTTTCCATGACGGCGGGAAGCGTGGCATACACATCCTCCGGCAAGAATCGGCAGGCAGTACGCGGATAGGAAATCAGTTTCTTCTCATACAGGCTCTGTGTGATTTCCTGTACCTGTATGGCAGTCAGGCCATGGTAGAGGTTCGCATCCGTCTGAAGTCCGATCAGGTCATACAGAGCCGGAGCCCGGACCTCCTCCGTCCTGCGGCTGACCGCCGTGATGCGGGCTTTCCGTGCCGCCTTGCAGTCCTCGTACAGCTCCGTCGCATTCCGATGCTCCTCAAAATCTTCGGTGCGCCGCATCTTGATTATCCGGTTGTCTTTGCAGATGCTGATGAATACCGGCCAGCTGTCGGCACCTATGTGGTTCTCCCTTTCCCGATAACGTCCGCTTATGGCCGCCAGCACAGGTGTCTGCACCCTGCCCAGCGAGTTGTTTCCGAAGCCTACCGCCTTGCACACGGCATAACTTGAATTGACTCCCAGCATCCAGTCCGCCCTGTTGCGGCTGTCTGCCGCCAGGAACAGGTTGTCGAACTGATGGCACGGGCGGAGGTTCGCCATGCCCTCCAGAATGGCCTCATCCGTCAGTGACGAGATCCAAAGGCGGAGACAAGGCTGCTTGCATCCGAGGAAGCGGTAAAGGTGGCGGAACAGCATTTCCCCCTCGCGGGAGGCATCGGTGGCCGCAATAATCGTGTCGCATGCGTCGAACACTTTGGCTATCACTTTCAGTTGGAGCACCGCGTTGATGTCGGGATTCCATCCGGTATCCGTCTTCATGTTCTTCACCGTCAGGTAAGGAGGCGGGACCAGCGGGAAATCCTCCCATTCCACCCTCGCTTTTCCGGAATCCTTCGGCATCGCCAGGGAAAGCATGTTGCCGAATGTCCATGTCACCATGTAGCCGCCTCCGGTCATGTAACCGTTCTCTTTCTTATGGGCGCCTACCACTCTTGCTATCTCTCTGCCCACGTTGGGCTTGTCAGTCAATATTGCAATCATATTCTTTTTTTCTTTTTATGTACTCCGTACCGTCCGGCACGGAGTACGTGTCCGACTTCTTCCGTCTTATGCTTCCGGTTCCTTTTCCGGGCTGATTCCCTTGATTTCCAGGACCGGTTTTCCACCGGGTCCGGGTACCAGTCTCAATGTGGCGTCCATGCTCAGGTCGATGACCGGGGTACGGAACTTCAACGGAATGGCTTCCGTCTCCATGCCTTGCAGCAACCGCTCCATGCTGCCGTCCGCCTCCAGCTGTTCCTTGCTGAGCCCGAGGGTCTTCAGAACGTTCCACTCCATATCTTCCGCCTTGAGGCGGGTCTTCTGATTCGTATTCATACGTTTCTTGATTTTGGGGTTGTTTGTAAAGTCATTTTCTCTGTCATTTCCGGTATCATCCTACATGGCCTGTTTCGCGCTTTTCTTCTGCTCCTGTTGTTGGGCATTGTCTGCCTGTGTCGCCCGGCGGGAAGTGTCCCTCCGGATATCCGGATTGTCCTGGAAATACTGCAACTGCCCGGAACCGGGGTTGACTTTCAGGTAGGAGCTGAACTGTTTTCCGTTGCTTTTCAGGTCGGAAATGAGAATGGCCTTTCCGTCCTGGAGGTTTGCCCTCTCCTGCGCGGTGAACACATGGCCGTACACTTCCGCCGGGATGCGCGGCGCCTGCTGCTCGTTGAACCCGTCCGGGGTACGGGAGTATTGCGGGTTGCCGGTGGTCATGTTCAGCTTGACGAAGGCGGAGAACTCCTCTCCCTTGCGGTTGACCATGTTTTCCAGAAAGACCGGCTGTCCCTTGCGGAGCAGCTCCTTGTCCTCGTGGGTGAGCTGCACGTTGCAGATCTCCTTCGGGATGTAGATTTCGCCTGTCTCCGGATTGTGGCGGGTATAGTTCGGACGTCCCGTCACCTTGTCCAGCGTGACGAATGAGGAGAACACCTCGTCGGAGTTCCTGCGTTTCATGTCCTCAACCAGGATGGTATGCCCCTCGCTGAGCATCTTCAACTGGGTGGGCGAGAGCTGTACCCCGCCGAGGGACTGCTGGTTGAACGCCTGGTCCTTGGGAAAGATGAACTCCAGCCCCCTGCGTTCGGCGCTGTACTGTAGTGTCGCGCTGAATTCTTTCCCCTTGTTGGAAATCATCCCGTCCACGAACACCTGTCCGCCGTTCTTGAGGGTCTGTATCTCGTCGGGACTCAACTTGACACCCCTTACCTCATCCTGCACGTAGACATGCTCCTGGCGGACGGCCACCAGCTCGTTGGTGTTCTTGTCGATGGAGATCAGACAGGGTTCCGTCGTGCCTCCGCGCAGGTTCAGTTCCGCCACACGTCCCATGTTGCCGCTCTCGCGCAGGTTCTTCTTATCCTCCTCGGTGAAGATATGCCCGAAGTACGGGCGTTCCAGCTGCGGCTCCTTGCGTATGCCGTGGATGCCGAGCCCGACCTGTCCGTTCTGCATGGGTATCAGTGAAAGGCGCGCGTCCATACGGATGGTGGCGGCGTCCAATGTCAGCGTAAGCGGTACCAGCTTGTTCGTCTTGTAGCCTTTCAGCATGGAGTCAAGCAGTCCCTCCTGTTCGAGCGACGCTTTGGGAACACCGATCTTTTCCAGTGCGTTCCAGTCTATCATGTCCTCGTTGTAGCGGTAACGCGGTGCCTGTGGCTGCTGTTCCGCCTGCGGTACCTGTGGCTGCGCGCCTTGTGCCGCCTGTTGCACTTCGCTCTGTTGCAGGGGTTCCTGCGGTTGTTGTGGCTGTTGCTGTTTTTTCTTTGCCATCGTTTCTGTTTTTTCTTGGTTTACATTCTGTTCCTTCCTGTTCTCTTTGGGACGGATTTCGTAGCGCTTGAGGAACTCTTTCACCGCGTCCGTCTGTTTTCCTTCCGCCAGGTCCCTGATGGCCTGCTTGTTCATCTTGTAATCGTGGACGGTCATGCGGATCAGCCGGAAATGCGTGGGGTTCTTGAGCTGGCTCCAGAAATTCTTGATGAAATTCTCGAGGATACTTGAGTTCTTGTCGAATTTCAGGAATGAATTCTCGTTCCGTTCATCCGCCGGAACAGTTTTCACCTTTCCTTGTCCGTCGATTTCGCTGACCGCCCGCACGCCCGCTTTCGGGTCGTTCTTGTTGTGAACCAGCATCAGTTCGGTAATCTGTTCCACCGGAAGGGCCTCGTCTTTCGCCTTCGGTTTCCTGGTCCGTTTGGGTTTCTCGTTCATGTTCTTTTCTTGTGCCATACATCATCTTTTTGAGGTTAATGAATCGCTTTGACACTTCAAATGTATGAGTATATTTTGGATAAAATGCTGATTTTCAAAAAGGTGACATCGGACGTCATCAGATGTCATCAGATGTCCGGAAAGGTGCTTCAAAACAAGTAGGAAATACAAGGGCGGCAGGAAAAAAGAGTAGGGGCAGGCGAGGGGACGTACCGCAGGGAAAAGGACAAACGGCGTGCATGGCACGGAAGAAAAAAGGAGCGGGTACGGCGGCCCATGCAGAACAGAGGGAGCTGAAGCCCCCTGTTTTTTCTTGTGGTCCGTCATATACTTAATAAGAAGATTTCAGGCGGGGGCGGGATATGGTATGGTCAGTATTTGATTTTCAGGGAATATAAGAAACGGTTCCTCCGGAATATCTCCTGTATGTATTGCCCGTGCGTCACGTCGGTCGCAGTTTGCCCCTGTAATCATCCTTCAAATCGAAGCGGGATTGCCGCCGCATTCTTTTTCGCGGCAATTTTCCCCGGCGCCAGCCGCAAGGAAAATTGCCACGAAAAGAGTGTGGAAAATGCGGCTGGCAAGACCGGTTCGATTTTCCTTTGATGGAAGGGGAAACTGTCCTGTATATTATTATCCGGTCCTTTCAGACCTGTTCCTTGGTAATCCCGTACATGCCCATTTTCTTGTAAAGGGTCGGGCGGCTGATGCCCAGCAAGGCTGCCGCCTGTGTCAGGTTGCCTTTGGATATGGTGACCGCCATCCTGATCTGTTCCGCATTCCGCTGTTCGTCTTTTAGCAGGCAGTTGTTTATCTTTTCTTCCTTCGCAAGATTCAACACGGTCTTTCCCGCCTGCTGCAACCGTAAGCACTGAGGGGTTATCAGTTTTCCGCCGCATATCAGCACCGCCGCATGGACAACCTGTTTCAATTCACGGACATTCCCCGGCCAGCCGTAGCCCAGCAATATTTTTTTTGCCGCCTCGTCAAAATCCGGAATCTCCTTTCCCAGTTGTCCGGCAGACTGGATACGGAAAAAATCAGCCAGCGGGAGTATGTCTTCCAGGCAATCCTGCAACGTGGGCACGGTGATTGTAAAATCCTGCAACCGGTATAGCAGGTCCTTCCGGAAGCGTTTTTCCGCGACGGCATCCTGCAAGTCCTCGTTGGTGGCGGCGATGACGCGCACGTCCATCCGCTTGTCCTGCCTTCCGCCCACGGGGCGGTATCTCCGTTCCTCCATCGCACGCAACAGCATCTGTTGTATTTCCACCGGCAGATTCTCCACCTCGTCCAGGAACAACGTGCCTCCCCGCGCTTCCTGGAAATATCCCGGTTTTTCATCCGTCGCCCCCGTGAACGCCCCTTTGACATGGCCGAAAAAGGCGGATGCCGCCAATTCCCTTGACAGGCTTCCGCAATCCACGGTTATGTACGGCTTGTTCGCCCTCAGGCTCCGCTTGTGGATCTTGCCCGCCAGATGCTCCTTGCCCGTTCCCGTATTGCCGAGTATGAGCACCGTCATGTCCGTGGGGGCAACCAGGCGGATGTAGCGGTCCAGCTCGCGGAAAGCGGCGCTCTTGCGTTCATAAATCACTTTGGCGAATGCCTCGTCCGCCATCCTTATCTTTTTCAGTGCGGGGAGCAGCTTGTCTTCGAGCAGCGGTTTGAGGATATAATCCTCCGCTCCCAGTTTCATGGCATGTACAGCCGTGTGTATCTCCTCATAGTTCGTCATCATGATGAACGGATGGATATAGCCCTGTTCCCTCATCCATTCCAACAGCGCGGTGCTTTCCCCGTCCGGCAGTCTCAGGTCGGCCAGCACGATGTCATCCTCCCGGACGGAACGGGCGATGACCTGCCGCGCCTGTGCCAGCCGGTATGCCTTCACTGTCTGGTAATCGGCATTCTGCAAGAAATTGCAGATATAATCGCAGAACAATATATTGTCCTCAACCACAATCACTCTCATAGCTTTCCTTTGCCTGTTGTGCCAAATCAATTATTTCCTTTCCCTTGTCCAGTACTTTCCGGACCGCCCGGCTGAACTCCTCCGCTGAACATTCCCCGTTCCCCTGAAGCAGCATGAACAGGTCCCGCAGGGGCTTGCCGGCATGGATTATCTCCCAGGAACTGCTCAGGTGGTGGGTCCATTCCCTGAGCGACTCGCAATCGTTCCTTTCCGCACTTTCCGCCATCGCCGCGATATCGTCCGTTGTCTCCCTGATAAGCGTCTCCAGCATTTCCAGCCTGTCGCCATACTCCAGCAACGCATGGAAATCGACCTGCTCCTGCTGCCTTTCGTCGCCCAGGCATCCCGTACAGACTTGCAGCAGCTCTTCCACGGAGAACGGTTTCTTCAGGCAGGCCGAGAACCCCGCCTCATGCAGGTCCGCCGTATTGCAGCCTCCCGAAGCGGTGGCCGCAATGACCGGAATGGTCCGCGAGTTTCCCACATTGGCTGTGCGAAGCAGTTTCAACACGTCGAACCCGTTCATCTGCGGCATTTTCAAGTCGGTAATCATCAGGTCATAATTCTGACGGCGGATGCATTCCATCAGGTCACGTACGCACCCGCATGTCGTGCACATCACCCCATGGTGCGCGAACATCTCCTTGACGGCGGCCAGCAGGACGGTATCGTTGTCCAACGCCACGACGGTAAAAGGCTGTACGAGGGACCGGGTGCCGTTTTCTTTCTTCACCGTCTCCTCCGCGGTTGACAGGGGCAGGAGCACCGTAAAGCAGCTTCCGGATCCTTTTCTGCTTGTCAGTTCTATCGTGCCTCCCAGCAGTCCGACCAGCTCCTTGACAATGGAGAGCCCCAGTCCCACGCCCTCCTCGGCCATCGCGTTGGGCAACCGCTCGAAAGCGGTGAAAACGCGTGCCTGCTCCTCCGCACTCATCCCCGTACCGGTATCCTCGACGGAGAGCTGCAAGGTTCCGTTATCAAACCGCATGCGTAATGTGACCGCCCCCCGCTCCGTGAACTTGATGGCGTTTGACAACAGGTTATGTCCTATCTGGACAATCCGTTTCTTGTCCCCGATGACCACCCTGTCCCTTGGACTCTCCATATTCAGGAAGAGGTTCTTGTCCGCCGCCAGCGGCATGAAATCCGCTTCCAGCGTCTCGATGACGGTATGCAGCCTGAACGGAACCGGATTGACTTCCTCCTTTCCGCTCTCCAGCCGGAAAAATCCCAACAAAGTGTTCAGCATGGCCTCCATGTGTCCCGCCACCCGGCGTATCGTCCGGTTGTATTCTTTCCGTTTGGATATCTTTTTCTCCGTCGCGAGCAGTTCAGCATAGCTGTTGATTGTCGTAAGCGGTGTGCGCAGGTCATGGGTTACGGTCAGCATGATTCTTTTTCTTGCCGCGATCAGCTCCTCGTTTTCGGCGACGGTATGTTCCAATTGCCCGATTGTTTCCTCCAGCCTTTTCTTGTAGCGGTTTATGCGTGCCATGTCCCGGTGTATAATCATGTAGGAACCCCCGAGCAGCAGGAGCATGAACACCACCAGCCCGGCGACTATGGCCAGTGACCGTTCGCCCGTTCTGCCCAGCTTTTCCTCCCGTTGCTGCATCTCTTCCTGGATATTCCGGTCCATGTGCCTGATAACCTGTTGAAGCTGCTCGTTGAGCAACCTGTTGCGGGAGGCGAGGATATGTGCCTGCTCGGAGAACTGGCGCGCATATTGCCGCTGTCTGTCCGCTATGGTCCTGTTGAGGGCATGGAGTGCGGATGTGTCCGGGGAGGTTTCCGTCTTCTCTTTTTTCCCGAACAGCCTTTTCAGGAATCCTCCCTTCCTGCCGGTCTTTTTCGGGGGGCTTTGTCCGGCTGTTTGCGGAAGCTGTCCGGCTATTTCCCGGCCGGCTTGCTGCTGCTTGCGCATAATCTCCTTGATTTGCAGCATGGACTGTTCCTTGTCCCTCCATAAGATGCGGATACTGTCTATCCGGGCGTTGGGATGCAATTCCTGTAAACCGTACAACAGGCTGTCGACGGCCGATTTCTGTTTCAGGTACGTGTTGAAATCCTTCTCGTCCCACTCCGTGAATGTGTCGCAGAACAAAGAGAGTTCAAGCATTTTCATATATACATTGCGTATGGCCCGCTTTTGTCTGTTTATTTGCCGAACATTCGTTTCTATAGACCTGATCTCCCGCCATTCGTGGATACCTATATATATGATACAGCCAACCGTCAGGAGCACGGTGATGTACCCCGCCGCAATCTTGGCAAGAAGCGACCGCGGGTGTGAAGTCTTTCTTATCAGTCTGTTCCAATTTATCAATGTATGAGCCTTTTTATTTTTTGTTATACCCGGTTTTAAACAAGCGAATAATAAAAACCGACCAGTCGGTATTTTATTATTCGCAAAGATAAACCTTTCCAAATAATAACAAAAGAAAAAGTATTCAAATGCAAGGCAAATGTGCCGTTTACATTAGAAAAATGCGGCTTTAAGCGAAGAGAAGCGGTTATTGTATTTGAAAAAGCAGTGCTCCAAAGGTTTTTCCTATGGAATTTTCGAACAATTGCCGGCTGAACACCTGTATGTCGTCCACAGACTGCTTGTGAATGACAACGACCGCATTAAAAAGAAAATCCTGTTCCCTGGTAAGAAGTTCGTGGTACATTTGCGGAAATTCGTCCATGTATTCGTTGGCGGAGGATACGAACTGCATGTAATACATCAATCCGTTGCCCTCCAGTTTTTCAGGAAAGCTGTCGATTACCCGTTCAATCGGGTTTTTGTAGGACCGGAGAAATTCGTCCCATCTTCTCCCTTCCAGATAATCCATTTCCGGAGAGAGCTGGGAAGCCGGGAAAAAGCGCATTTTCACGACAGTGTCAATCAAATGCCGTTTGGATGAAAAATAGTGCATGACCGCTCCTTTGGACTTATGCACGGCTGCCGCCACATCGCAAAATGAAGTCTGTTTCATGCCTTTGGTAAGGAACAGTACATACGCCTCGTCAATTATCCGCTGTTTCAAGTTTGGATCCATATCACACCTGCATTATATAAAAAATAGCACAGATGCAATCAACAACCCAAACGTGGCAGTGGAAAAGCCTAGAGATGAAGTCGACGCACCCGTGCTATATGTTTTGATATAGCGCAAGCTGTCATATCCCATCTTCTCTCTTTGAAATTTTCCACTTTTCGTTTGAAAGATGTATATGATACTATACTATTTTACCTATTAGTTTTGCAAAATTAAGCTATTTATTGCTTATTTCCAAACTTAAACACTTAAACTACACTTAATAACACAGTTCCATAGGAGAAGCGTCCGCTTTCAGGAACAAGCAACAGGATTTTTTCCCCGGACTTAAGCTCGTGCGTTTTCCAGAATTCATCCAATATGGCGAAGATGGCGGCAGAAGCTATATTGCCTACTCTGGATAGGTTGGTAAACCACTTGCTTTCGTCAATTCCGATTCCAATCCCTTTTAATTCATTTATTATCTTATCATAAAAAAACATGGAGGAAACATGGGGCAGTACATAAGAAATGGATTCCGGTGCCACATTGTGTTTCTCAAGACAATATTTTATGTGTTTCGCCCAATATGGGACGGCATTCTTTTCCAGTAATTTAATATCTTGCTTTACAGTAAAAAGTGAGCGGTCTGTCAATTCCTGACTACTGAAACTTTTCCAACTTTTCAATTCTCCGTTTTTTTCTTTTTCCGCTCCCATAAACATACATGTCGGCAATTCATTGGCATACGAAGTCATTTCCACCCATTCAATATGTAGAGCTTTTCCTTTGCCCGGATTATCCTGTAATAATACTGCACTGGCACCATCACTCAGCATAAAGCGTAGAAAATCTTTTTCCAATGCCATGTATGGTTGTATTCCAAGATTAGCGCATTTTTCGTATTCAACATCAAAATTTTTGGAAAGCAACCCCGCTGATGCCAACTCGGAACAACTACAAACAGCATTACGCTTATCACCCGCTAAAATGCTTAGATATGCAATCTTGAATGCTTGAACGCATGACAAACAGATGCCGGATGCTGAAAATATTTCCATAGGAGCATTTTTTAGCAAACCATGTACCATGGAGGCATGTGAAGGCAGCACTTGGTCCGGGCTGGCAGTTGCACATGCTAAAAGTTCTAATTCTTGCAGAGGTAATAAAGCTTCTGTCAAAAGTTTCTGTATCGACAGTTGTGCCAGTTCCGCATTCGTATGCGTCATTTCCTGCTTTGTGTTGACGGCATAAAAACGTTGTTTTATTCCATTTTGTCTGAGTACAATATTTTTAACACGAGAATGTACTCCAGAGATTAACCCTAAATAATCTTCCATAGAATTATTATCTATCGGAGAGTTTGGGAAGTAAGAGGTTACTGTTGTTATAAAAACTTCCTTTGACATTTTAAATCATATTTTAATTAAACTATATATAAACATAAACTGTTCCTTTAACAGGGGAATATTCAATCCATTTACCAATGCATCATTATAAGATTGTCCAAAATATACGTATTTGAACTGCTTGGCGATATTTTTGCAATTGTATTGAGTTCCAATTTCTCCTTTCTCTTGTGCATGTTTCAATATCCTTTCCCATAGTAATAGCTCTTTTTGGGTAACTATCGTTGTTTCTTTTGTAAAGTTTGGATAAAATTTTTCCGCCTGTAATATCAGACTCATATAAGCCCTTGTTCCGTTGGTATTAGCGTTCGGCAATATGAACTGGTATAGATAGTCCATTGTACGTTTTACATTGTCAATGTAATAGTTGATAAAATCATGCAGTGATAGACTTTCGGAATTTTGCATTTTATTATCTACATCTTGTTTTCTCAAGATATATTGATCAATCACATCCATAAACAATTCTTGTTTGGTCGGATAATGATAGGACATACAACCTCTTGACAGGTTGAGACTTTGTTCAATATCTTTCAAGGGGACCATATTATACTCCTTTGTCAGAAACAACTTGAATGCAGTCTCCCTTATTAACGCTTTTGTTTCTGTTCCTTTTGTTCCTTTCATAAATATGTATTTTAAAAACAAAAATAGAACATTTGGCTGAATATTCAATCTTTTTTGCATACTTAGTTTAAAGCGAATAAGAGTTAAACTACATACGTTAACAGTATGATACTTAAATCAATTCCATTATTTTGGACAGTTTTGCTTCAGGCAATATGGGGGTCTTATTTTTTTTTGTTACATTTGCTTTTAATAAAAACCGACTAATCGGATTTTATTCAGGCGTAGAGAAGAACTCAAACGAAAAGTGGAATTTATTGTATGAGATGATTCTCTATGCCTTTTTTAACTTACTACTCCCAAAATTATGACTCTTCCGCGTAATTTTGTTTTCATCTAAAATTTGAAAACCGAATCATGCCTGTTGTCAATCCGTTGAATAAACATCAACGAACATAACTGCGACAATTTCAGGTATTGCTGCAATAGCGGTATGACCAATTCCTTAGCACAAGTTTTGTATATCATAATTTTCTCATATAAACCGTCCAGTCGGTATTTATTGCAAAAATATAAACATTTGGAATAAAAACAAAGGGAAAGATGAAACTCTATGTTAATAAACATTTCATCCTTCCCTTTTGACAAGTGCTGATTTATCAAATTTATCTTGGAGTCATTTTGACTTTAACCTGTACTCCCATGGAGTTTAAGACACGAACCGGTGCTTTTTCACTGGCTTTCAAATAAAAAAGAAGGTAGTCTTTTGCCCGTTGGGATTCGAAATAGCCTTTTTCGTGGTATTCGGCAATCCACTTTTGAATTACCGGAACCTGCCAGCGGTTCATTAATACATAGTAACCGAATTTATACTCCAAGTCACTCAAAAAAATATTGAGTTTCAGGTAATCCCACCAAAACTGTTGCTTCTTTTTGCTTTTTGCGTTGAGTATGACCACCTGATGGTCAAAGGTGTCACGGGGATTTTCCCAATCTTGGCGGGAGATAAATACATCAGGAAGCGCATTGTCCGCGTTGTCCTTTGCCGGAATGAAAGGGGATAACGCCTCAATGGAACCTTTCATCTTTTCATATAATGCCGGCTCATATTCTTTGTTATACAATATGACGTCTCTCAAGCGGGTGGACGTAAGATGGGTTACTACCGGGCGTCCGCTTATACAATGTTCAGGGACAGTCATCCTTGAGGCCAGTTTTTTCATAAACTTGACTTCCGCCGTTATCTGTTCTTCCTTATCCGCTTTTTTGAAAGGGTAGTCCGTGCAGGCTATTTTCCGCATACCCCGATGCAGTTCCGTAAGCTGTAAGGCTCCATAAGCGCAGAAGATGGAAGCACGGATAATCTTGAAGATAGGGGTACGGTCGCCCTCGTGTGCCACATACGGCAGGTCTGTCACACCAAAAAGCATTTCATTTTCCACTATCAAGTCGGCGGAGATTGTCTTGCCCTCTTCCAGGCGACCCTTGATTTTGAAATTACGTTTTTGCCATCCCCAAGTGTGAATGGGTTGCGTAGCCAGCAGTGTCACACAATAATTGCCATTGTGCGGCGTGAAATCTACATTTTGCGGGGTTGCCTTGGACATCAGCTCATTCAGCAACTTGATTTTTTGGATATTGTCCATAAATAAATTGGTATTAAGTGAAACATCTTGTTAACAGTGCAAATGTAGGCATCGGCTTTCGTACCCGAGTTCCGTTTTTCGCCGAAAATCACTGCAAGGTCAACCAATTATTCAATATTTATTCTATTTTCGATTCTCAATATATAGTTTGTTTCCAAGAAAAAGCGTTCCATTCATCCGTCCATTGCGGAGATTGTTTCCTTGAGCGGACCGAAATTCTTAATCTTGATTCTACTCATATCGTTGTTATATAGACCATGTGCAAATATACCATTTATAAATAAGATGACCTAATATAAGGTAAGTGTTTAATGGAGTGAGCCCATTACTTTTGTTCCATGCTTATTTTGCACATAACAGACCAAACAGTCTGTTATGTGCAAATATATTCTTTTTGTATGAGAACGGAAACAAATGTGGTACTTTTTTTGAAATGTGGAAAAGAGGGTTTTGATACCCTCTTGTTGTACGGTAGGTATTTATATGAATGAGACTTCCGTATCGGGCAGGAGAGCGGTAATGTTGTCAACCGGATTGATGGAGATTTTAACTGCATGGAGCCATGACAGTTTCTGTTTCAACTTCTGCATCCATACGCTCATTTGGGCTTTTCGCTCTTTGTCGTCTGTCGCATCCAGTTCTATGCAGGCAATGATGACTATCTTCTTCCGGTCATCAACCAACAATTGGTTGACTTGGGTAAAAAATGCTTCGTCGTTTGTGGAAAAACGGGCAGAACCGGTTACTGTGGCAATCGTGTCCCTTACTTTGACGGCAATCCTGCGCATCAACTCATCGCCTTTTGCCTGAAGCACATTCCGGGTCTCCTCATCATGCGTGTGCCCCCTGTAATTCTTCACCTCAATCAAAAACAGCTGTCCGTTATCATGAATACCCAAAAAGTCCACCGCTTTGGTAGGCTGCAAGGCATTGCTTACCTTTTTGTGTGCCAAATGCTCGTCATACTTGACAACAGTCCATTGGGGAGACTGAAACTTGAAGTTTATGCCGCTTTCTTGAAAATTACTCATATTGGTTGATGAATTGCTGTTCCAAATCGTAAAAAGCCGCATATTCCTCCAGTATAGGATTGTTCCGTATGCCTGCCAAAGTTTCGCTTTCCTCCACAATGATTCCCTTATCCTCTTTTTTCAAGCCGAAGAACTTGACGGATATGTTGGTGTGTTCCTTATATTCGGAATAGAGAGAAAGCGTGTGTGTAAGCAGGTAGTCGTGAGTGGCGACGAAAATCTGCAAGCCGCATTCCTGAAGCACACGGATAAACTTTGCCACGACTTTCACAAGAGCCGGATTCAGGTTGGCTTCGGGTTCGTCCCAGAACAGGATGGTGTCCGTATTGATTTCCCCATTCAGTATGAGGTACAAGATGGAAGCCAGCTTGCGGAGTCCTTCGGCTACCAGGTGCGCTTCCATGTTCCCTTTTTCTGTCTGTATATAGAAACGTCCGTTCATCTGCAAAACCTTGAACTGCAATTCCTGCTCCAGCAACTCGATAGCCGGTTTCAACGGATTGTCTTCCGACTCACGCAATATGGGGAGTGACAACGCGTGTGCCAGGTTGATATACGTTTGGTCAAATGAGATTTCACGCTTACTGCTCAAACCGATAAAGCCTTCGAACAAAGAGAACATCTCACGTGGGGGGATATAGATAAAGTGGCGGTCGTCCCACTTTTCATCCGTTTCTAATTTTACAGTTGTTTTGGAAGCGGATGAGAAGCTGTATTGCAACAGTTTGTCGTCTATCGTGACTGTAATGTTTGCCCTGCCTGAAGGCACTCCCTTGTTGACCAGGTTGCCTATGACATCCGGCTTGAAATAAAATATCATGTCTTCCGCCAAGATATACTCAAACTGTTCCTTGGAAGCTGAGTTCTTGCCGAGGAAGTCATGGCGTGCCTGCAAAGTTGCCGCCAAGCATTTGAGAACGTGCGTCTTGCCCGTACCATTCTTGCCAATAAGGACGTTTATCCCTTTGGTGAAATCAAACCGGGTATTTGCAAAGCCTGTAAAATCAGTTAATAATATGCTGTTAATCATTGAATATGTTTCATTTATACTAAGTAACTACAAAGGTAATTTAAAAAACGGAAGAGACAAACCCGGTTTTAAAAAAGTTATGATTATTAGGCTTATGTTTTAGAACTATCAATGATTACCTGGCAGATGAAGCGGATGTGTCCGGCAGTTCCGTTGCCGAAGCCACCGCCCGTGCGGTCTGCCTTCTGTGGTTTATATGCTCCTTGTATGAGAAGCATCCGGTTGTTGTAACCAAAGACGGAGTTGCTATTCCTGTGGGGAATATATGGAAGGAGAAGCAGTTGTATTCCATCTTGTTTGAAAGAGGGGAATTGCCTCTCAAGAAGTATATCACGACCCGTTTTTGTGGCGGGAAACTTGATTTCAGCCTTATAGATGACACTCATGGATTTTCCTTTATTGACAATGAGAACCAAAACGAGTTTATTGATTCATTCCGCAAATTTGAAGAATTGCATTGGAATGCCATAGCAACGGACAAAGGATTGGATTACAAAACGTATAATAAGAATAAGAAAAGCAAGCGTTACTTTTCAGATGACCTATGGAAGAAAGGCATTAAGCAGTTCAAGATTACTCAACGGAACAGGTGTTTTGGTTATGTGGATAATGGTATTTTTTATGTGTTGAGGTTTGATTTGGACCATGAGCTAAGCGATGTTGGATAATGTTTTATAGCCTTGGTATTATTTTTATAGATATAGAAAGCTGTCCAAAAGCTCATATCCTGTTTATACATACTATGCTATGTGTTCGATAAGAGTTCTTGGACAGTTTGAAGTATATTCTATCCCTTTCCTATTTAAAGTTTACTAAAAAAGCAAGCAATTGCAAATTTATAAAGATTTGAATCCTGCTTATCTCCATATACTTTCAAATCAAATGTGTAATTCAAAAAAGCTTCTTCTAATCTTTCTATTTCATCAACAGACAAAAAAGGTTCTTTGAAAAATAGGAACTCTACAGATTTTACTTTTCCGTACGAATCACAAATAAATGTAGTGGCTATCTTTTCAGATTTCAATTCTTCCAATCTTGCCGGTGATAATACTTCTATGTATAAGTTATTGACTGGTGTCGTTTGTTTGGCTACAAAATTGTCCAGTATTTTATCTTGCTGAAAACTTCTATTCAAAGTTTGACGATAAATCTTCTGGTTCTTATAATCATATACATAAGATTTGCCATTGGAAACTTTAACTTCGTTTTGTGCACAAATATTATTTGTAAAAACAAATAATGCGACAATTACTGAAATGAAAAAACTTAATGTCTTCATAATATCTTTTTTAAATACCGTAATTATTACTTATATAATCAAGTAGCGAAGGTTGCATACTATAAATGATACCTTTATTATAGCCAGGATCTTTAACTTTAAAAAACTCCATATAGTTGTAATAACCATATCCAGCATATTTAGTAGATAACACTTCTGATAGAGAAGGAAATTTTTCATCAAGAAAACCATCTTCACATAACAACATAATCCATCTTGTATAATCATCGGCATGTGTCGGTCCTGCTCCTAAGCCACCAAATCCATATCCATTAGCGCAATATATAAGTTCTTGAATAATCTTTGCTTCAAATTCTATGTTTGGAGTTCCTTCTTTACCTGCATATTGAAGAATTCCATTGAGATATACTCTATCTTGTGCGGCATGTATAAACTCCTCCTGTATTGAATTCGTTGCGATTGTTGAGCCTGTTTTCAACAATACCTCATTCGTTTTTGCATTGTACGAAGCTGGTGCTGTGCCTGTATCGCCTCGGGATATTTTTGATACCTTTTTAGTTGTCAGTTTCTTGAAAACACATCTGTATCCTTTGCCTAAAGGATTACTTTGTAATTCCTCAAGAATGGAATTGACAGAACCTTGGTCTGTTAAACTCAACGCCACATTACTAATAAAGCTACTCATAGGATAAGTCAATGAAGCTCTACCCGAAAGTCCCCTTGTGGTAACATCATCTTCATAGGAGAAAAGTAAATCATCCCCAGAGCATGAAACCATAAATAAAATGGCTATGCATGAAATAAATTTGAACATCTTTTTCTTCATAATGTTTTTCAATTAAAGATTAATATTTAATTAGAGTTTACTCTTTCTTAAAGTTGATATACTAGCGAATTGGACTGCCTTTTGTTTAATGTCGTTGAATTTAACGACATTAACTATATGATCTAACGTATCTAATATAAATTCCATTCTTGCTTAAAACCGATTAGTCGGTTTGTTTTTGCAAATATATAAGTTAAAATCAAAAAAATGAAAACCTATCCTTGGTTATTTTCAAAAAAAAATATCAAAGGGTACTAACGGAAGCTGATTGATGTAGAATATCTCTCAGAAAAACATTGTATCTTTATGTTAAGAAGAAAAAAGGAATTATGGATTTTGAAGGAGAATGTAACACGCGGACGGCTTCCGTATTCCAACTGAAGCGGAAAGGGGAAAAGATTCTTTCAATGCTGAATCCACATAAGCATCCGTTCATAATAGAGGTTGCCAATTTGCCGTTCAAGTGTCCGTGTACTCCAATTACAATCGACTGTTTCTTGCATATAAAACAGTCTCGCCTGTTCACTTTCGACCTTTAAAAGTAGGCGGTAATGTGTCCAACTCAATTCAGGACGCAGTGCGTCACATTTTGGGTAAATGAGATAGAAATTGCGTATGTGGCGCAAGTTACTTTCATCAAAACCCTTTCTCACTACTGGGCACTTAGTCCCGGCTGATTTTCAGTTGTTTATAATTTAGTTCTTTGATATTTTTGTAATCACAATTGGTAAGTATCTCTCTTACAGGTGTTTTATCCAGTAGAGAAAAGCTCAAAATTTGTAGAATTTCGTAGATTGGACGGTTGACTTTCAATTTGTAAGCGACAATGGCAACCAGACAGTATGTTATGATGGCACAGTACACTTGTGTCTTGACAGCATTCATCGTGGTGCCCCAAAAAGATTTTACTTTCAGGTGTTGTTTTATCCATTTGAAAAATAGTTCCACCTGCCAACGGTTCTTGTATAGCAAAGCAATTTCCTCTGCTGAGAGTTCCATGTTGTTGGTGATGAACACAAATTCTCTGTCCAGTTCTTCATCGTAGTATTTAACCCGCTGGAGTTTGTCCGGATATGCTTTGAGCGATTTATACGTTTCAAGCATTCCGATCTGGTCACATTTTATTCCGGTTGTTTTATCGACTTCACGGGAATACATCCTGCGGAATCTCATATTATCCTTTGCACGTGTAACGAAGTAAGCACCACTAGCGTGAAGCTTATGCAAACGGGTGAAGTCAACATATCCTTTATCCATGATATAGAAACTTCCCTTTTCATAACTCAACTCATCCAGCATGTTTACGTCATGTACTTTAGCATTGGTTACCAGTACGACTGTCGGTATGGAAGTCTTTACATCATACAAGGTATGAAGTTTGATGCCTCCTTTGTGTTTCCTAAATTCCGCCCACCAAAAAACATTCAGACAAAGGTCTATGGTGGAGGAATCAAAGGCATAAACATTACCGTCAACTTTCACCTCGAAGTCATTTTTGTTGTAGCTATTACGGGCTTCCGCAATCAGGGTATAAGCAAATTCTTCGTAGATACGATAATCTCTATTCCGGTTTGCTTTCCCCAGATTGGTACGGCTAACTGTTGCACCGAATCCCAAGTGATAGTACTTGTTCTTGTGTGCCTCGAGGCTGAGCATAAGGTCACGCATACTGTCTCGGGCGGTCAGTTGTCCAAAGATCATGCACAGCATCTGACTCCAACAGGTGAATGTTCTCATTTTCTTATTCCCGGAATACTTCTCTACCAAGCGGTCAAAGACACGACGGGGAAGAAAATCTGTAAGTTGAGCGAAGATATATTTGCCTTGATTCATTGTCTTGAGCTTTTGGGCAAAGCTAAAACAACTTTTCAATTCAAATCGTCACGCTCCAAAAAAACACATAACTATGCGATTATCAAAGATTTCAAAGAACGATGTTTAATTTAAAGTGCCCACTAGTGACCCTTTCTGTATTTTTTAGTCAGTTTATCAGATAATTGTTTGAGTACTTGTTTCCCATATTCTGCCCGTTCCTTGCCGTTCTGTTCTTCCTCTACAATGGCTCTGCCGATGTGCCAATAGGCTTTTACCATTGCAAAATTAGCGGTACGGTAAACACTTGTACGTGCATCCTCGATTATTTGAGTAATCGTGTCGTAAAGCGTATTGATTCCTTTTGTTATTTCTCCACCTGCTGCCATATCAGTATCATAATTTAGATGCAAAGTTACTAACTTTAAACGGCTTGAATGTTAGATAGAATACTTTCTTTCATGCTCCGTAAGGATAAATAGGGACTTAAAACAGGGGCTTTTCTTTGGGGGCTTTTAAAACTTGATAAAAAGAGAACTGAATTTTGACTGTTTTTTTCATCAGGTACAACAACCATTAGCACACCATTAACCACCCCTCAATAACAACCATAAGACAATAGGATACACAAGCCAAATACCTGTTGATAACTTTTTTAAGAGAAGTGATGCAAAAGTTTAAAAAGACTTTTTTAGCTTGCCTTTTATAAAGGCAAAAACTCAGAAAGTCAATTCAAGAAAAAATCAAATTGAAATTATGCGAAGTTCATCAATTGGATATTTCTTCTTTTCATATTCATATATTGCTTCCTCTTTACGCAATATAAACTCATCTCTTCTGTCTAAATACTTAAGAATACTTAAGGCTTGCAGTGAATTGTCATGATTAAATGCCCAGTCTATTAAAAAATCCCATTCATTTGCACCCCTTACCCATTCTTGCCCTTTTTCAAATAGCGTTAAGAGTTGCGATTTATAGTCATTCAATTCTTCCAAATTATTTATTGAACAACTCCAAATAGTTATCTTCTTATGAAAGACCATGTCAATTTCATACCACCTGTACAAACCTGTTAATGTTTCATTATTCCTTATATCTCTTATTAGCTTTTTCTTTAAAGAGATAGGTATCTCTTTTCGGTTGTTAATAGCTTCACATTTGATATTGTTTGCAATATTACTTATTGGCTTATTTAGTATGCGCAGTGATATATCTAATAAATAATAGTCGCTTCCTATTTTTTTTCTTAAGTCAAAGTAATACCCGTATAGTAATTGTTTTTCTATATCAAGATAAGTTTTGTAAGAATTTGTCTTATCATCGAAAAACAATCCTTCATTTTGAGTAGGAACGTCTAATACATTCCTAATTTTGTTAATTATATCTTCCATAAAGGTACTTGTGTTACACTGGTAGTAGTATTAGCAGTCGATGTGCCTATTAATGGATTATTTGAATCTGAAAAACCATTCTCACCAAATGTGCCACTACCGCTATTTATAATATCATCTTTCGAAATTTGTTTTCCACTTCTTTTCGCATTTCCGCTTTTCACTTCCACTGCAACTATTTTTCCAGTTTTTTTATTCCGAATAAGAACATCCACATAGCGAACTCCTTTTTCCGTATGAACTGTTACTTGCCGTCCTAATATTTCAACATTTGGATTATTCGATAGCTTATTATAAATCAAATCTTCTGCTTTCTTTCCATTTGCTTTATTAGCTTTTCTTTGTGCAGCACTACATTCCAATCCAAACGGGTCTAACCACGTATTTGGGTCGTGTACATAAGCGTATAAAGTAGGATTATTTCCTGATAGTCGAATCGGGTCTTGTGATAAGTAACTGCCTGTTTCAGGTGAATAGTAACGATAACGGTTGTAGCATAGATTAGTCTCAGAATCAAAGTATTGCCCAGCCCAACGAAATGGACAATCAAATTCAGAGCCTTTATTAACCGTAAGTACTTTTCCATAAATATCCAATGTACAATCCCAAGTTTTATCCCCCTGTTCATTGTACATCTGAATAGGTGTACCCAAATAGTCAAACACAATGGAGTATTGTTTGCCGTCCTGCATCTTCGCTGTAGGTACAAACGTGCCAGCCTCGAATACCCAGGTGGTAATATCTTTGGTCGGTTCTTTGGGTGGAATGCTTTCCTCCTCATCCGGTTGCATATCAGTGGCTTTGTAGTCCCACTCATGGATAGGCACATTGCCGTCCCATACCCAACGTGTAATCTTCCCGAAGTATTGTTTTGCCGTCCGCCGTCCCAACGCATCGTATCGGAACTCCACCGGTCTTCCGTCCGGGCGTATGACTTTCTTCAACATCCCGTTGGAACTCCACTCGTACAGCCATCCCGTTCCCGTTGCCAAGCAGCGGATGCCCCGTTCCTTCTCCATTCGCTTGCGGTCGAACCTTACGCCCGTTTCCTGCAACTGCTTGAATTCACGGAAAATGAGGTTCCCCTCGTCATCGTAATGGTAGAAACAATCCGGGTCTTCCAAAAGTTTTCCTCCGGCACCGTATTTGCGGTCTTTCTTATCCGGTGTCTCAAAAAGGTTACCCACGAAATCCGGTGTACGGTAAATCACATCCGTTTCCGAACCTTGCATGGTTTCCTGCCGGATAAGGAAGTCGAAACGGTCGTAGTCGTAGCGTGTGACAGTACCTGTCAGCTCGTTCTCCTTGGAGAGCAGGCGGTTGGCGATACCCCATTGGTAGCGGTAGGCACCTTTCTCTATGCCGCCCGACCGCACCGACTTGCGTACCTCCCTGCCGAAGCAGTCGCGTTCCGTCCTGACAGTCACACCGCCGGAAAAGGTGCGCTGCACCTCCAGCCCGGTATTGTCACGTACCCATGACGCCTGCCAGCTCTCGCCCGCCTGCATGGTCTGCAAGTTGCCTTCCCGGTCGTACGTATGACGGATGTCCGCTCCCAGGCTGCTGGTGATACGGGTACAGTTGCCCTCGCTGTCGTACGTGCGGTTGACGGTATATTCTCCCTGTTT
>ULQY01013518.1_pt1 | contig 42959 bp, 44 predicted proteins | sample 1954671 | NCBI WGS metagenome assembly ULQY01 (sample SAMEA4835660, study PRJEB28245) | human gut metagenome | biome: gut microbiome; material: fecal sample | place: Denmark | collected 2008 | reverse complement strand
CCCTGCCGGTTCAGCTCCCGGATCCCCTCCAGAATCTTATTACGGCTCTGGGGATCTACCGCAACCGTGGGCTCATCCAGAATGATCAGCTTCGGTTTATGGGCAATTCCACATGCAATATTTAAGCGGCGGAGCAGTCCTCCGGATAGCTTCTTCGGATAAAATTTCCGAAACTCAGACAGACCGGCAAATTCAATTGCTTCCTCCACCAGCCTTTTCCTCTGTCCCTTTTCCGGTACATATAATCCGCAAAAATAGTCAATATTTTCATAAACCGTCAACTCCTGAAATACTGCCACATTCTGCATAATAATACCGATATCTTTTTTGATATCATAGCTGGCAGGCGTCATTTCCTGTCCGAAGATTTCAATATGACCTTTATCATAGGAAAGCAGCGACAAAAGGCAATGGATCGTTGTAGATTTTCCACTGCCGTTTGGCCCCAGAAGGCCAAAAATCTCTCCCTCCTCAATCTCCAGATTAAAATGATCCACGGCTACCAGATCTCCGTATCTTTTTACTAAATTTTCAATTTTTACAACCTTCATAATATGATATCCCTTTCTCAGACATAAAATTTCACACCTGCTGTAAAACATACTTCTATAATACCGAAATAAACAGTACCATGGTAGTGAAAATTGTAAAAATGCCATATGACATTTGTCACATTCTCAAAATGCTTATGGATATCCCCTTTCAAATCCCTTATAATAAAAGCAGTATATTTACGGATTTGATATTTTAATTCACAGAAAGACGAGGGCTAATGACAATGTCTACCTACATAGATTCTATTTTCGTGTTTATCCTGTGTGTTCTGGCCTGTCCGTCCTTCCGGCCGGATCCCATACACATTACCGGTATTCTGTTTCTGATCACGATATATTGCTTTGAACTGCTATGTTCATCCGATAAACAGCGGGCATATCTGGGGATTACCGTTCTGATCCTCTGCTTCTTTTTTCCGGAAATGTCGATATTTTTACCGTGGCATTGCTATGTGCTGTTTCTACATCGGCAATATATCTCCTCCGGACTTTATCTTCTGCCGGTGATCAGCTACAGTTATCGGATATCCGGTGAACCGATCCTGTTTCTCATGCTGATCACAGCGATCAGCTTTTATCTTGCCCACACCAACCGGATGCGTGCCGGTTTAACGGAGCAGATCCATATTCTCCGGGATGACAGCGTCGAACGGGAGCTTACTCTGCAGGAAGCAAACCGCCAAATATTAGAAAATCAAAATGATCAGATTTATATTGCAACGCTCCGGGAAAGGAACCGTATTGCCAGAGAGATTCATGATAATGTCGGTCATATGCTGTCCCGCTCTATTCTGCAGACAGGAGCACTGCTTGCCATCTGCAGGGATGAAGCCCTTACTCCTCATCTGTCCGCTTTAAAGGACACCCTTAACCTCGCCATGGACAATATCCGCAACAGTGTTCATGATCTGCGAGACGAATCCATTGACTTAAAATCGGCACTTCAGGACATCACCGATTCCTTCACCTTTTGTCCCATGCTGTTACAGTGTAATATTTCCCGTCATATTTCCAAAAATGTCAAATACTGTTTCCTGGCGGTTACCAAAGAAGCACTCAATAACATCATGAAACACAGCAACGCCACAAAAGTGCTAATCACCGTCAGGGAACATCCGGCATTTTACCAGTTGTTGATCGAAGATAACGGAAATCCGGCGAAACCTTTCCCGGATTTCCACGGAATCTCATCTGACGGAATGGGCATTCCAAATATGCGGGATCGTGTCGAGGCTCTTCACGGAATTCTGCATATCAGCAGGGAACACGGATTTCGAATATTTATCTCCATTCCGAAATCATAACACTACTTTGCCGTGCGGCTTCTGCTGCTTCAATATTATCCTATAAAATACAAACAGGAAAGGAATTATATTATGAATATCGTTTTGATCGATGATGACCAGCTCGTCTGCATGTCCTTAAAAATGATCCTGGAAGCCGATGATAACATTCAGGTTACCGCCATCGGCCACGATGGCAATGATGCACTTCCTTTATACCGGCAGTATCGCCCGGATGTTGTGCTAATGGATATCCGGATGCAGCACCGCAGCGGAACCGATGCATTATCTGATATCCTTGCAGAATTTCCCGATGCCAGAGTTCTTTTTCTCACTACCTTTGTAGACGACGAATACATCACCAAAGCCCTGCAGCTTGGTGCCAAAGGTTATATCGTCAAGCAGGACTATGAAACCATCATTCCGGCACTGAACGCCGTTTACTCCGGGCAGAATGTTTATGGAAGCGAGATCATAGAAAAACTTCCAGAGCTTATGAGGCCGGAGCCCTCCTTCGACTACAACTCCCACGGCATCACAGAAAAGGAATATGAAATCATCACTTTGGTGGCGCAGGGTCTCAGCAATAAAGAGATTTCCGCCCGGCTCTTTCTCAGCGAGGGAACCGTCCGTAATTATCTCAGCGGCATTCTGGAAAAGCTGGAGCTTAGAGACCGGACACAGCTTGCCGTATTTTATTATCAGCATGCCTGATGCCAAATATGCTACAGGCATTTTCCGATAATCGAGTAGGAGGTTTTACCCTGATGGCAAAACCTCCTTTTTCTGTTTCTGCCTGCGGTTTAAATATTTTAATGCAGACATTTTCTTCATATATTTTGTTAATTATTTTTCCTGTTTTGTAAGCTCTACAATCTCACCGGAATCTCCGATTGACAGATAAATCTTTTCCGGCAAGCCGATACTTTCATAACAGCCCTCGGAAACATACTCATTCTTTCCTGCTTCATAACATCTTCCGCCATCCATGCCGCTAAAGGAAACCGGCTTTCCATCCTCATCGCAAAGCTCCATCCAGCTTGCGGATGCGTCCCCGGACACGCCCTTTTCTTCATAATGTGCAGTCAGATAAGAACCCACCTCTGTCGTCGTCAGTTTTACTTCCTTTAAAGTCACCTGGGTACCCGGTATCGGATTGTTCTTCTGATCCTGCATCACATAATAAGCACTTTTTTCTGTACTGTGATCCTTCACATCAATTTCAATCGCCGGATCATAATGGGTTTCACTGCTGTTATTCAGCATCAGAAGCGGCTGGATCGTCAGCTGGAATTTCTGTTTTCCGGAACGACGTTTTGCATTGACCTCAATAACTCCCTTCGTGCCGGATAACTGTTTCACATCCCTTGAAACGATTTCCGCATCCTTCGCATCCTTTTCCTGTAAATGCAGCCGAACCGGGATCAACCCCTTTTTCTCACAATAGTCTGAAATGGAAATATCTGCGTTTTCATCAATCCCCAGATCAGAAACAGAAGAGGTCATTTCATCCGGATCCATAACCAGCAGATATTTATCCGGATTTTTAATATTTACATTTACAATGGCTGTTACATATTTGCTGTCACAAAGAACAGAATCCACTTCATAATCCAGAATATCTGTATTTTTCCGGGAAGCATCCATGGTTACCTCCGGATGACTTTCAATCAGCTTTCTGGCATCTTCAGAAAGATGACTTCCTGATTTCCCCCAGAAATCCTGTATTCCAAAATAATGCGTTGCCGCATAAGCTCCCCCTGCTCCTGCTGTCAGTACCACGGCTACCAGTGCCGCAGCCACCGCTGCCTTCTGCCAGGTAAATCCTATCATTCTCCGATTATTTCTGTTCCCACCGTCAAAAGCACCGGAATTTTCCTTTTGCTTCTCGTTCGCCATTTTCAAAACCTTCCGGTTCAGATCTCCCGGCATCTGTTTTCCCTGATGATATATTCCTCTAATGATCTCATCAACTTTATCTTTCATATCCATTCGCCTCCAATTCCTGTTTGATCTTTTTTCTTGCCCGAAGCAGCCGGCTTGTCACAGTTCCCCTGCTAATCTTCAGTTGATCTGCAATTTCCTGTGTTGTCAGATCCATACTGTAATGAAGTAATACCACAACACGATACTTTTCGGGCAGCTCATTGACCACCCGCTGTACCAGCTTTCCTGTCTCCTGTTTCACATAATCCTGCAACAGATCTGTTTCCCCCGGTATTTCTTCACCAAGTGTCCCATTTTCCGGACCAATATTCTGCATTACATATTTCTGTCTGCGTTTTTCCTTGCGCCACTGATTTTTCCAAAGATTGGCTGCTACGCCTGCCAGAAACTTTCCTGCCATATCCGGCTCCACAGGCCGCGTAATTTCCATCGCCTTTAGAAATGTATCCTGATACAGATCCTCTGCACTGCTTCGATTTCCTGTCAGATAACAGCAAAACCGAAATACATCCTCCCCATAAGATGCTATGCTTTGTTCTATTTCTTCTATTGTCACGCTGCTCTCCTCACTGAAAGGATTGGATTCCATCGATGTATTTATTACCCTTTCACTTATATTATGTCGTCAGTTTTGCCGCTGATTGCATACAAAAAACCGGAAATGAAACGTAATTTCAAAATGCAGTTGTTATATACATCTGCCGCAAACTGTGCTTTATATTTCGGTAAAAACAGTAACGGTAAATTATTTCGAAGGAAATTTACTGATCAACTTTTCAGAAATCGATCAGACATTAAACGGTAATTGATTGATGACCTGCATCACACCACATTCATTATTAGACGGAGCAATATGACGGGCAATCTCCTTCAACCGGGGATGCCCGTTTTCCATACAATAGCTTTCCCCACAGCTTTTCAAAAGCTCCACATCATTGAGATAATCCCCAAACGCCATACACTCCTCCGGCTTGATCTGATATTTTCTCTGAATCGCAGCAATTCCTGCTCCTTTATTGGCACTGGCATTGGCGATATCGATCCAGCTGTCCCCGGATACCACAACTGCCAGTCTCTCCGGCAGATCTGCAAATGCAGCCGCAGCCTTGTCTACCTGATAATTCTCTACAAATATCGCAATCTTAACAATCCGGTCCTTTAGTGCCTCTTCCATCACATTCTCACATTTCGTCAGACGGTGATAATACATGGATGCTTCATTAAAAACAGCTTCCTTCGTATCCTGTCGGATATATGCTCCCTTCACTCCACAGAGCATGGGGTTGACTCCCTCCATCCGGTTCAGTCTGTCCAAACAGTAGCGCAGATCCTCTGACGGGATCTCATCACAATATAACGCCTCCTCCTTTTCATAGACAACACCACCGTTTTCTGCCACATAAAGAAACTCGTCCTTCAATTCACCCATATTATCCCGAAGGGTATAATACTGGCGTCCGCTGGCGATCACCTTACGGATCTGCGGATGATTCTTCACCCACGCCGGAAAATCCGGCGGCAGCTCCTTCCGGTCATTCAAAAGTGTTCCATCCATATCAAATGCAGTAAGCTTTATATTCTTCATCATTCATTCCTCGTCTCTTTTCTCTATATTCTCCGATTCACATTTTCTGTGTGTAATTCACTTTCCTTATTATGAACAGAATCTCAAGAAAAAACAAGTCTCCTTTCTAAGCGACATTTTGTAAAATATACTTGACATTTTGTCATGAGCTCATTATACTCTTATACAAGTAACACCACATAATAACTCAGAAGAAAAGACGGTTTTACATATCAATCCGACCGCTTTTCCCATATGAACGGAGGTTCCTATGAAACTGGAAGTGAAAAATATTACAAAGTCTTTCGGCGAAACAAATGTCCTGAAGGGCATTTCCTTTTCTGTTGAAAGTGGTAAGGCCCTTGGACTGCTGGGCCGGAACGGTGCCGGCAAAACTACCACGATCCGCATCCTGATGGATGTATTTCATGCAAACAGCGGTGAGATCACCTTAGACGGTAAGCCCTTCGAGCCCCGCAAGGTACAGATCGGATATCTCCCGGAGGAGAGAGGGTTATATCCCAAACGAAAGGTTCTGGAGCAAATGATATACCTTGCTATGCTCCGGGGTGTCAGCCGGAAAACGGCTTCTGCCAATGCAAAACGCTGGCTGGAGCGTCTGGAGGTGTCCCAATATCAGGATAGACTTCTGGAGACCCTTTCCAAAGGAAATCAGCAGAAGGTCCAGCTTGCCTCTACTCTGGTCTGCGATCCGGAGATCGTGATCCTGGATGAACCCTTCAGCGGTCTTGATCCGGTCAATTCCCAGATTCTGCAGGAGGTGGTTCAGGAACTGATCCGGGATGGCAAAATTGTCATCTTCTCCAGCCACCAGATGAGCTATGTGGAAGAATTCTGTGAGGACATCGTGATCATCAATCACGGAGAAGTGGTTCTGTCCGGTCATCTGGACACCATTAAACGTGACTTTGGAAAGGATCAGCTTGTCTTATGTGCCCTTGATCTGAGCCCGGAGGAGTTTACGGATCAGTTGCAGAGCCGTCTTTCTGACATTGTCCAGATTACAGGGCAGACGAAAGAGGATGTGATCGTTCGTCTCAATGAAGGCGTAAGCCGCCGCGAGCTGCTGGCAAAGCTGTCCCAGATGGAGGACATTTCCATTGAGCATTTCGAAACCTATAAACCATCCCTGAACGATATCTTTGTTGCCCGTGCCGGTGAATAGCACAAAAAGGAGAGCTTATGAAACGATTTTTTACCATATATGAATTTGAATTAAAAAGTTATTTAAAAAATAAATCTTTTACCATTACAACCATCCTTCTGGTGGTCCTGCTCTTTGCAGCCACCTTTCTGCCTCGTTTCTTTGATATGTCAGATATGCTTGGCATCGAAAAGACTTCCACAGAGTCCGGAGATAACACGGATACCTCCGATGAAACAAAAACAGACGAAAAGGATAAAACAAAGATCGGCGTTGTTGATGAAACCGGCATACTCGGTGACATGTCTGTTTTGAAACAGACCTTTGAGGATACCGACATCGTTGCTATGAATACAGAAAAAGAGCTGAAAAAAGCCGTGAAAGCAGAAGATGTGTCGGCCGGCTTTGATGTCAAGGATGATCTGAATTACGATTATTATGTGATAAACCGTGATATGTACGACGAGAATCAGATGATCTTCGAGGGACTTCTTTCCCAGGTACATCAGCAGCTTTACTGTCAGAAAAAGGGCCTGGATTATGCAACATTTGCCGCCGAATACGATGCTCCTGTCAACTGCACCGAAAAGATCCTTGGAAAGGATGCCGGCGATAATTACTGGTACTGCTATGTCCTTGTTATGGTGATCTTTATGATGATCATCCTGTACGGTGTCATGGTTGCCACCTCAGTCACAGTTGAAAAAAGCAACCGATCCATCGAGGTTCTTGTCACCAGTGTGGATGCAAAATATCTGCTGTTCGGCAAAGTATTTGCCGGAGCCACTGCTGCAATCGTACAGATTGGCCTGATCCTTGCATCGGCCCTGATCGGTTACAACATCAATCACACCTACTGGGGCGATAAGCTGGATATGATCCTGAAGATTCCCGGCAGTGTCCTTGCGGGATTTGCCGTATTTGGCATCGGCGGTTTTCTGTTCTACGCCTTTCTTTATGGCGCAATGGGTGCTCTTGTCTCCAAGACAGAGGATATCAACAAATCTGCCGGAACTCTGCAAATGCTTATTATGATCGTCTATTTTGTGGTAATGTTCCAGCTTCCGACACCGGACAGTGTCGTGATGAAGATCTGCTCCTTCCTGCCATTTTCTTCCTATTCTGCTATGTTTGTGCGGATCGGCATGGGAAGCGTTACCATGGCAGAGATCATGACATCCGCAGTGATCCTGTTTGTATCGACCTTTGCAGCCGGATGGCTTGCCGCCAAGATCTACCGCATGGGTACTCTGCGCTATGGTAATCCGATCAAGCTGACAACCGCATTAAAGAATCTAAAAAATAATTAGTGATCTGCTATCCGAGGCAAAAATCTATATTAAGTTTCCATGGAATACTTCCCTGGACATAAGAAATATTATGGGCACAATCGAATCATTGTTGTGCGAAGTTTGAGTTATTATATTTCAGAATTGAGGTGTTCGTATGAATCATTCCATTAGTTATATTGTCGGCATGTTGAGTGGAATTGCCGCCGTTTTTCTATTCGTGTTGGTAATTCGGCTGCTTTGCCGCAGGCATCAAAGCATATCCAAAATCCTGAGCCCGGAAATCACATACGATGAGCGTCAGATCCTCGCCAGAGGAAAAGCCTACCAGACTGCGTTTATCGTTCTGGTGGGCTATGTCCTGGCCGCATCCTGTCTGGATGAGTTTTTTTACTGTCCTCAGCTTATGTCCTTTGGTGGATTATGGCTTGGAGTGTGTCTCTCTATTTTGGTGTTTGTATGTATATGCATCCGGAGAGACGCCTATCTTTCCCTGCAGGAGAATGCGAAAGAATTTAATATTATGGGAATTGTGATCAGCATTTTAAATCTTGTGCCCGGATTTCTTTCCCTTTACAAAAAACAGCCATTTCTTGTCAATAATTCCATCTCGTATCACTACATTAATCTAATGGTTGGTATCCTGTTCCTGTTGATCACTCTTCTGTTTGATCTGAAGCTTATCTATGACAAGAGAGCAGAGGAGTAAACATCCTCACTTTGCCTTTGCGAGAATAAACACTCAGAAAGTAGGTTTGCCATGAAGAATTTAAAACTAAAATCTGCCCGTGCCGCCAAGGATATGTCTCAGCAGGATCTTGCCACCGCCGTCGGCGTATCAAGGCAGACCATCAATGCCATCGAGAAAGGCAATTATAACCCCACGATCCATCTGTGTATCGCCATCTGTAAGGTACTGGATAAAACGCTGGATGAGTTATTCTGGGAAGACTAGCGGTTCTTTTTCTTATTGCGGTACATCAATGTATCCGCCTCACCGATCATCTGCTCAATATTCAGGTCCTGCAACCGTTCCCGTACAACTACTCCGATACTGGCTGTAATCCTGTATGGCTTTCCGTCTACTCCCTCTGTCCGTTCAATATGCTCCTGCAGCCGCTGTCCCAGAATCTCCTCTGTCAGCTCCGTGACATCATCTGCAAAAACAATGCTGTCAAACTCATCCCCGCCAAACCGGGCACATACCGCTTCCGTTCCGCAAATTGCCTTTACACCATGAGCCAGGGTACAGATTGCAAAATCTCCCTCTGCATGACCATAGGTATCATTGATATGCTTTAACCGGTTCATATCCACAGAGACAAGCACCGCATACCTGCGTTTTGTCTCCGACAGCATTCTCGTAAAATACTTGTAAAAGCCCCGCCGATTATACAGCTCCGTCATCGCATCCAGCTCCGACAGATTGGCCAGCTCCTTATTGGCTCTGAGAAGATTTTGTTTCAAACAATTCAATTGCTGATTCTGCAGTACCAGATTGATGGAATTGGAAAGAAACATACTAAACTCATCGCATCTTTGCGCATCTCTCTGATGAATATCGTGAAAACCATCTACCGAATAACCATACACCGTTTTTCCGGCATTGAGTACACGAACCAGAATGATCTCCCAGCTGTCATCCTGCGCATTGAGCACATCAAGCCATTTTTCAATTGGAAAATGTTCTCCGGCCTCCTGAAATCTTCCATTACCGCCACACATCAGAGTAACCATCGAATGATATTTTCCATTGACCTCCGTCCCCTGTATCAGTTCCTCCTTCACCGCCGCATACCGGAAATCATTACGCCAGATATATTCTGTCTTTGGCAGAATCTGTGCCAGATCTTGCAGGGAGCGTAACGGCAGAGCTGAGGTCAGCATCTGATTCATTGCGTGAGTATGCCATGCACAATCTCCCAGAGAATCTGCTAAGCTGCGAATGATCTTATTCCTGTTGACCTTTCCGGCTGCAGGACATCCACAGGACTGATTTTTTTCCACAATATATCGAATAGAAAAGGACTCCGGTCGGATCTGTCCGGTCGCACGCCACTCCTGCACTTTATCAAAGATAAACCATACCGCCCCCTCATAATCCGGAGCGCAGGTTGCCAGAACCGGACGATAATATTTGCCGTCATTCACACCGTCAAAACCGGTCACGATCACATCCTCCGGCACACGATATCCAGCCTCCTCCAATACATTACACGCGACTAAAGCCATGACATCATTGGCACAGACAATCGCCTCCGGCATCGGCAGATCCGACTTGAGAAACCGTTCCATTTCCTTCCTTGCCGGGACCTCCCAGAACTGTCCATATCCGACCCGCTCCTCCTCAAAGGCAATGCCATTTTCCTCCAGTACTTTTCGATAGACCATCACTCTGTCCTCAGAAAGTGCATGACCTTCAAATCCCGCCAGCATATTGACACGACGTGCCCCATGCTCCTCCACCACATGACGCACCATTTTCTCAAATCCGGAAGTATAATCATGACGGATCGGATAACTACCTCCCGCTTCCCTGTCCAGACAAAAGCATGGGATATGCCGTCTCCGTGCGATTCCTGCAATTCCATCGATCAACTCCATGTTCTTGATGGTCTCACCCAGAATAATAAACGCCTCCAGAGGCAGATATTCCGCCAGACCACAGAGTTCTGCCTCGGCCGGCGTACTGTCAGCTCTCGACGGAGTTGTTGTATCCATAGAAAAGATAACAAACTTATAGCCCTCCTTCTTGCCGAGATTTTGCATTGCATGTATAAAATTAAGATTGTTCTCCTCAAAGGTTCTTGCAACAAACAAACCGATCAATTTTACATTTTCTTCCATGTCTCTTCCCTCACACATTTTTGCTAATAAAATAGAAAACATTCCGCACTTACAGCATTTGTACAGTTATACATAGCGTACCATAAATTACCCGGAGTTTCAAGAAAATCCCTTACAGCCTGAGATATATGGAAAAAATATTCCCCTGCTCCGTTGCCTTCACAGAAACATATCCCCCCTGCCGCAATGCGATCTCCCTTGTGAGGTAAAGTCCCAGCCCGATCCCCTCTTTTCCTTCGCTGTTCTCTCCTCTGTAAAATCTCTGAAAAATGCGGTTTTTCTCTTCCTCCGGAATGAAACCGTTCTGATCTTCTACGGAAATCTCTGCAAAAAGTCCCAATTTCCGGACAGATAAAATAATTCTCTTATTCTGCGCATTTTCAGAATATTTCACAGCATTATCCAGCATATTAAAAATAGCTTCTGCCGTCCAATCTGCGTCAAACTGTGCCCACAGCTCCTTTTCCCTGTCCTCCCGGTAAATGATTTCACATCCCATGTGACGTGCTTTGGGATAAATATCTTTCACCGCCTTTAATACCGTTTCGCTGATCTTATTTTTCTGACATTTCAGATGGATCAATCCCGTCTCAAGACGGGATATCTTGATCATATTCTCCGACAGAAAGTTCAGCCGTTCCACCGACAGGCATATAATATCCACATATTCTCTGTACTGTTTTTCGGATAGTTCTTCCTTTTGAAGAAAACGACTGTACATTTTCAGATTGGCCAGAGGCGTTTTTAACTGATGAGACAGATCCGATATGATCCCCTTCATGCGTTCCTGCTCCTGTCTCGTCATTTCATTTTGATGACGCATTCTCCGGATCAGCTTGACCACATTCCCCTGCAGCTTGGAAAGCATGGTATCCTCCGTCTCCGGAAACACCTCTCTCTCCGTGAGCTCCATCAATGTATCCAGCAAATCGGACAGTTCCTGCACAACTCCCGTAATGTATGATCTGTCCATACGATGCAGCCAATATACCATTCCATCCAGAAACAGGCAGGCCGCACCTACTATGCAGCCTGCCATGCTTTTCCCTGTATCCCACACAATGTAAACCGGAATCATCACTGTGACCAACGTACACAGGACAATCAAAAAGTTCTTTTTATTCTGATAGGATTCTCTGACCTTCAATCACTGATTCCCCCTGTCATTTCACATATCGCCAAATGTATAGCCAATTCCAAATACCGTAATGATATATTCCGGATTCTTCGGATCCTTCTCCAGCTTCCGGCGGAGTCTCCGGATATATACATTGAGTGTATTTTCATCCACATAATTTTCATCAATATCCCATATTTTCTGAAGCAGCATCTCCCGTGTCATAACCTGACTCCGATTGTCAATTAAGAGCTCCAGAATCCGATACTCCGTTCCGGACAACTTTACCGGTTCCTGCTCCCGAAAGACCTGCTTTTTGCCAAGATCTACCGCAAGTCCCCGATAACAAAACATCTGACGATCCTCTTCTCCCGCACTGCGCCGGAGCACCGCTGCGATCCGTTCCGACAGAAGTTCCACAGAAAACGGTTTTGCCATATAATCATCTGCTCCTGCCCGGAATCCCCGAATCATATCCTCCTCCGTATCTCTGGCAGTCAGAAAGATCACCGGTACAGCCTGTCTCTGCCGCCAGTTTCTGCAAAACTCCATGCCATCCCCATCCGGCAGGTTGCAGTCCAGAAGCATCAGTGCAATCGTCTCCGCTCCTTTGTCCGTTATCCGTCGTGCTTCATGAAGAGAATGGGCACACAATACCTGATATCCCTTTTTTTCCAGATACAACTTCACTCCTCCGCACAGGTTTACATCATCTTCTACGATTAAAATTGTCTTCACTTTTTATCCTTCCCGTCTCATGCGTTGTACCACGCTCTCCTTTGATATCATATAATATACCACAGCCGGAACGATCATACAAATAACCAGTGACACCACGGCAATCCCGGCCATAACGCCGGCAGGATAATGAAATATCGCATAATCCGCCATTGTCTTTGCCGCTCTCGCAAACAAAAAAATTATCACATTGCCAAAAGTTAGCAGCAGTCCCATACTGATCAGTCCATAATAGCCTCCCTCCCACAAAAGCATACGGCAGACCTGCTTCTTCGTCATTCCCACACTCTCCATCACCGCAAGCTCTGTCCGTCTGGTAAAGACACCAGTAAGCATAACATTAATATAATTCAGCACTCCGATCATGATCAAAATTCCGGAGATCCCACCTCCCAGAATCTTCATTGTCATTATAGAGGTGGAAAATTCCTTTGCGGCTTCTGACTTTATCGTGGTATTGACAACAGCCGTATTTGACTTTACAATCTCCTTCACCCTTTTGGTCACACTGGCTTCTGCTTCTTTCCTGCAGTTTAAGATCATATTATCACTACCCGGATCATCCGTAATCCGGCTAATCGCCTTATCACTCACCAGGATTGCCTCCGGTGCTCCCATGGACATCCAGTAATAACCAATCTCAAAGCCTTCCATGGACGTAAGACACGCACCTACCTTTATGGTGGATTCTTTATCCGTTTTCCGTTCCACCAATGTAAGTGTTTTCCCTTTCATTTGCTGTGCCTGCTCTTTGGTATCTACCGTTCCGATCAGACATATTTCCCCTTCTTCAAATGCCTTCTCATCGATCCTCTGATCCTTTTCGGCACGCTCATTATATTTTCGGATATCATCCTTGCCTATGGAAATGACCGGACAGGAGTACATACTTTTTTTGTTCTTTTTTTCCTGTGCCCTGCGATAAAATTTAATGCTCTCTTCCCTCTCCTGCGCTATCATCTGATCAGTATCCAGAAATGGCTTATACAGCTTTTCATCGAAGGGAAGCACAATATCTGCTGTACGGTTCCATCGAAAAGAAGTGATCCCCGGAATCTTCTGAAGCTCGCCTGCCATCGTTTCCAATGACCGTTTCTGCTCCTTCGTCTGCTCATTATTTTCATCGGTGCCGGTGTAGATCACATAATCATTTGGCACATATGTTTCCAGATAATTTTCCAGTTTAATACTTCCCAAAATCGTATCTACAGCCAAAAAAGCGATCATTCCCATAAATAATGACGCAAATACAAAAATCGCGCGTTTTTTGTCACGAAACACATTGCGAAACGCCATCCGCCGGATTTTTCCACCCCTTTTGGTATGATGGGAACGCAGCTTTTCCTGATATTGTCCGTTATATTTCATAGCCTCTACCGCAGAAATATTGCCGGCAAATTTTGCGGGTTTACGGCAGCTGATCCATATGGTGACCATGGAAAACAGAACGGTCGCCACAAAGATCTCCGGCCGGAACTGTATCCGGCCAGGCATGGCATCATTTCCTCCGACCGCAAGAGCATGAAGTGCCGCCGGAACAATTCCAAATGCACAGACGACTCCCAGGAATATTCCGGCCGGAATTCCAATCCCTGCCAGATGCCAGACCTGTTTCTTTACAAGCTTCTGAATCTGTAATGGTGTGGTCCCGATTGTTTTTAACATTCCGTAAAACCGGATATCTTTCGTCACAGAAATATACATCACATTATAGATCAGCAGATAACCGCTCAGGATTATGATCACTCCTACTGCAAGTAACACAGCGACAACGACCAGTCTCTCGCCGGCATTATTCTGATCCTCGCTAAATGACGACTCCCATGCCTGCGTTCGTTTCACACCGTTTGCTGCCATAATCTGATCCATGCTGACCTGATTCTGCAATTTTTTATATAAAATATATTTCATCCCTCTTTTGGCTGAAATGGACAGCGTTTTATTTTCTCTTTTATCGAGTCCCATTTTTTGGACATATTCCTTTGAAACAAGACCCACCGCTTTTCCATAAATATAGTCCCTGTACCATCCGCTCAAGGTAAAGGTTTCCTCCCGGTCTCCATCATAAAGCGTTACTTTCTCTCCGATTTCCGGCTTTTTCACTCCAGCCACTGCAAGGGCCGTCTCCGACATCATGATCTGGTTCTGCTTCTCCGGATATGTTCCATGGATACGGCTGATCGCCGGAATAAAATTCTTCTGATATTCTGCCGTATCGTAATACCACAACGCCACCGTTTTTTCTCCGGAAGTTTCCTTTCTGCTGCCGGCACTGACCTGCACGCCCATAGCCCGCAGATCCTGCATCTTCCTGATCTGATCCATCTGCTGTTTTGATGGCTGCTCCAGCCAGATCGTACTCTGCGATCCCAGATTTCGTATCTGCAGAATCCCCAGATTCTGTATCAGGCTGACGCCAATGCTAAATACAGACGTAAACATAAATGTGGTCAAAATGATCGCCAGCACTGCAAAAAAATTTCTCGTACGTTCTGCTTTCATGGATCGTCTGCTGAGGCGACGAAGCACCTCCTGATTATTATTTTTTAACACGATACCTCACCTGCCTCTGCTTTTCCATCCTCAATCCGGATCACCTGATCTGCCATCTGTGCAATTTCCTCATTATGTGTGATCATTACAATGGTCTGATGAAATTCCCGGCTGGTCACCTTCAACAGAGAGACCACATCCATTCCGGTCCGGCTGTCCAGATTGCCCGTAGGCTCATCTGCCAGAATGATCGCCGGCTTCGCTGCCAGAGCTCTGGCGATGGCAACACGCTGCTGCTGTCCTCCGGAAAGCTGATTTGGCATTGCGGTAATCTTGTGTTCCAGCCCCAGTGTCCGTATGATCGTATTCACATACTCCTCATCAATCCTGCTGCCGTCCAGCTCAATGGGCAGCACAATATTCTCATATACATTTAAGATAGGAACCAGATTATAGTTCTGAAATACAAAGCCGATGTTACGGCGGCGAAAAATGGTCAACTCCTCGTCATTCATTTTAAAAATTTCTTTTCCCCGCACCAGGACTTCTCCGGAGGTAGGTCTGTCGAGACCTCCCAGCATATTTAACAGCGTGGATTTTCCACTACCGGAGGAACCGGCCACTGCAATAAATTTTCCCTCCTCCACCGAGATTGAAACATGATCCAGTGCGTGTACTTCGTTTTCCCCTTCCCCATACTGTTTACATAAATCTATGGTTTTTAATATTTCCATCTTTATTCCTCTCTTTCCTTTTGATTTTCTCTGAGGCTCATTATAGCATCCGCATCTTACAATCTCATTACAGTTTCAACAAAAAAAGAGGGAATTAAAAGTCCCTCTTTTTCATATTCCTGCGAATCAACATACTATTTCACAATATATTTTTTCTTGATTCCCATGCCCTTTTTATTTCTTGCTTTTACGATTACCTTATCTTTTGATATCAAAGGCTTCTTGAGCTTCACCGTATAATTGCCCCCAAAATCAATGGAAGCGATATACTTCTTTCCATTGACAAGGATAAATACCTTGGTATTGGTATTCTCCACGGTCACACCATCGGCTTCTGTTCCATCTCCGACCACATCAACATGACCGGTAACCTTTTTCAGACCGGCTTTCAGCTTATCCACCTTCGGAGTATCCGGCACAACCTCTATTTTCTTTGTCTTTAATATCGGACTGTTTCCCTTTGTATTGGTAAGATATGCATTTACCTTCACTCCGGAATTGGTCTTCGTAATCTTCCTCTGGTAACGGTACATTTTCTTGGAAGCCACATATTTTTTCTTGGTGATCTTATACTTCTTTTTGCCCACTGTGATCGTAGCGCTTTTACACTTCTCTTCAGAGAATACCTTTACCTTGGTAGACAGATTTGTCACTGTCTGCATGGTCGGCTTTGCCGGAACCGTCTGCTTCACGACTCTTTTGGTACCCATGCTGACACGGTTTGCAACGTCCACGGTACGCATTTTCACCTCGGTTTTTGCTGTCAGAAGATACGGCAGTGAAAATGTATAGCTGCCATCACTTGCAATATTCATTGCTATCTTCTCTACCGTATAATCCTTGTTATAAAGCTCACACTGCTTATACAGTTCTTCTGTTCCGTCATCCTGCATAAATACTGTTTTTTTGCTGTCCAGAATAAAGAACGGATATACATTTTTATCATTGATCTCTCCGGTCACCGTTCTGACCGCCGTGGTCAGTTTCTCCATTACCGGCTTGTTCGGTCCGGTTCTCTTTACCGTGACAACGGTTCTGGCACTGCAGCGCCCCTCATCATCCTTTACATAGACAAATATTTTCTTGCCCGCATTCTGTGGTGGCAAAGCGTACTTGAAAGAACCGTTATCATTTACCGTAGTCTTATAAACCGTCGAATCCTCCAACTCGAAATAAATCGTTGTTACAGGTTCTGCCTTACCGGAAATATATAACTTACGATTGGTATAGGTATCTACCTTCGGTGCCTCCAGAATGCCTTCATTGATATTATTGATCCTGATATAACGGATCGTTACATTTCCCTGTCCATCCACTGCTCTAACCGAATATATGGTATTCTTGTCAGCCGCAAAAACACCGTTCTGAACTGCCTTGGCATTATTCCAGGCAATGGAATCTGCCAGATACTTTCCACTCAAATAGGACAGCGAAACAATTCCTGAGCGGTCTGTTGCCTGAACGGCTACCTTAACCGGATGGTTTGTCTCGATCTCTGTCAATGCTGCCAGATTCAAGTCCGGTCCACTGTGATCCGCCAGATCCATCGCATCCAGTCTGGCTCTGTAATAATCAAAATCCTCAGAGGAATCTAGCTTTTCTTTAATCCAGGACCTCGCATTTACAATGTCCTGTGCTGCAGATCCTGTTTTCAGTATGTAATAATACTTATCGGAATATTTTACATTCCAGTTATTATCCTCCAGATTTCCCAGCGTACCACATTCTGCCTGCTTCATCAGATATTTTTTGAAATAATCTCTGGTATCAGCCATACTCAGCTTGGTCATCGCCTCCACCTTGAACATTTCCGGTACTGCTGTAGTATCCAGTCTGTTGACGATCAGCAGGAACTGATCCGTGTCCTTAATCTCCTGCCCGTTTCTAGTCATACTGGTAACACGCCAGGTATCATTAATCTTTTTGCCATCATAATCATAACGTGGTGCTACGCTGGTATCAATCGTATACTCCACACCATCGAGAATATAGAAACGGCTCAGATCTGTCAGATACATTTCCCGCAGAGAATACTGCAGAGGTCTTGAGCCTTTATAATTAAGAATGCCCGCCAACAGATCACTTGTCTGTGATATCCCTTTATTTCCTGCTAATAATTTCTGCGTCTCAAAAGGATTTTCCATTACTGCCGCTGTTTCCACAGCCTCAGGCGTCGTTTCCGGCCCGGCTGTCACGTCCGGAACATCTGATACCTCCGGCGTCTGTTCCGGGTTTCCGGATGTCTCCGGTGTCACAGATGGTTCCCCGGAAGGCGTGATCTCCGGTGTTTCCTCCGGTGCCGGACTACTGCTGATCGCCGGTCCGGATACCACATTGTTACCGGCTGTTTCATAAGCACTTGCCGACCATTCCAGCCATTCCCGCAACTGTGCTCCGGTCACTTTATAACGCCAGAGCTGTATTCTATAGTTCATTAACTGATAGAGATCTGCACTGGTAAAATAATCCTTAATATCATAATAGTCCAGACCACTTCCCGCACCATACCGGGAATATCTCGAAGCAGCCACTACCGGAAGCCCCTTACAATCCGTATTATCATTATTTTGATATTCCATACCATAGGAAATCGCCATATCATTTAACAGCTGGATCGGGCTGCTGTCCTCCAGCGTACCCAGATAATTCTGCCATCTGGCATCGGACTTGAGCTCCGCAAGCACCTCTGTACTGTCCGCTGCAAATGTAGCACCCCATTTATCCATATATGCGGCTATCTTCTGGTCAATTGCCGTATTGTTCTTTGTTTTGCGAATCTGCGACTTTCTGCTTACAATTCTTTTATCCGGAGAGATTCCCAGATCGATCACGCCGATTCCCCGTCCGCTGTTGGCTACCATCACAAGATTTTTGCCATTCACAAGATGGTTCTTGGTATCAACACCTTCGTATTTATCATAATATGTCGTACCGTCTGCACAGAAGTTGGAATGCTTATGACCACATAAAACAGCATCCACTCCGTCAATCTTTGTCAGGGCATATCCCACATTTTCATCCATCAAAGCCGGCTGCTCTGTTCCCACACCGGAATGTGCCAGCACAACAACCACATCTGCGCCTGCATCCTTGAGCTTTTTAGTCTCCTTCTGTACATTGGCAACCATATCCTCTCCGGCAAGTACGCCGGTATAATCACATCTCTTTTTGGATAATGTCGGGATTGACTCTCCGATCACACCCACCTTAACCGTTACATGCGATCCGTCTGCTGTTGTCAGTGTTTTTTCTATGATCTTGTTCTCATTAAAAACATGTTTTCCTGTCACCGCATCCGTAATGTTTGATGCAATTACCTTATCCTTCAGTCCGGTTGCTTCATACTGCTTCTGGATATAAGGAAGTGTATACTCATAATCGTGGTTTCCCAAAATGATCGCATCATAATTTAATGATGCCATCGCCTGATAAATCGGCTGAATCTCATTCTGGTCATGCTCATAAATATAATCTGTGGTGTAATCATACATTACATCACCCAGATCAAATAAAAGTGTATTGCCATCCGGCACTTCACTTTTCGCCTGTGTCAGCAAAGTAGAAGCCTTTGTCAATCCCCCATTGGCAAATAAGGTTCCCTTTGAATAATCCACATCCACAACCTGTCCATGCAGATCGGTGGTAAACATAATCCGGAGATCTGCCGTGTCACTTGCAGCGGAAGCCGTCCTTACCGGCATCACTCCCAGCAGCTGCACTGCCAGCATGATAACTGCCAGCATCATTGACATTCTTTTGTTTTTTTGTTTTCTTTTTTCCCCTTGAAACATATCGCTTTCTCTCCCCCTTTTTTTGCGATTTATGATAAATTTAATGGTTACCATAATTAGTTTATTCCCTGTTTATGTCAAATCTCTGTCAATTTTCTTACAATTTCCAGTCAGATCTGCGCAATATCCCCTCTGTACTGACTTTGTGAAAAATATCTTTTACACAATTTACTTTGATTATTGCTGGATTGCCTGCATCAGTGCCGGAATCAGCTGTTTCTTTCGTGACACCGTGTTTTCCAGAATAATCTGATCGGTATCGTCCTTTAGATGAAAAGCCTCCAGTGCAAGCTCCTTCGCTCCGTTACCTGCACAAAGCAGCTCTGTGGTTCCCTGCAGGATATCCGTCAACATAAAGAACAGCATCGGAATGGAATGCGCCGTCAGCGCCTTTGCCATATACGGTATCATCCGCTCCCGGACATCCTCCAGATCCTTCTGGGTCATGGAATTGATCTGTCCAACACCAAAGGATACGTCATTTACTACAAATTTCTTGAAATCCTGATAAAATATTTCCTCCGGAGTCTTAGCAGACAGATTGCTCCCTGCGGCAAACATTTCCGCCGCATAGCTTTCCGGCTCGATCCCGGCGATCTGCGCCAGTGCGTATGCCGCCTTTTTATCCGTCTCCGTGCATGTCGGGGAACGAAAGATCAACGTATCAGAAAGAATTGCAGAACAAAGCAGTCCGGCAATTTCCCTGCTGATTTCCAGCTCCTGCTCACGGTACATCTGATAAATGATCGTTGCCGTACAGCCCAATGGCTGATTGCGGAAATATACCGGATTCATGGTTTCCAGGCTGCCGATTCTGTGATGGTCGATCACCTCCAGAACCTCTGCCTCATCCAGACCGTCTACCGCCTGTGTCACTTCATTATGATCCACCAGCACCAGACGCTTTTTGCGGGCCCCCAACAGACTTCGTCTGGAGATCATACCATAATAACTGCCGTTGAGATCCATAATCGGGAAATCACGATATCGTTTTTTGGCCATGGTCTCCCGGATATCATCCACATAATCATTGCGCTGAAATGTGATCAACGCCTTTTGTTTCATGAAATAACGGATTGGCATACTCTGATTGACCAGTCGTGTTGCCGTGTAGGTGTCATATGGCGTCTTGATGATAAAACAGCCCTTGCTCTCCGCCAGCTTTTTGATCGTAAAGGATACCAGCGAACCATCACACACAATAATACATTTTGCCCCCATCTCAATGGCACAAAGCTGGGATTCATAACGATTTCCCAGAATCACAATGTCATCCTTCTCAATATAATTCTCCATGAGATCCGGATTTGCGGCCGCGATCAGACATTTTCCCGATTGAATGATCTCATCCGGGTCTCCGACAATCATCTCTCCCTCCAGTGTCTCGATCAAATTGCGGAATGGGGTCTCTGCCTTGGCAATAATGCAACTGTCATAAACATCCATGTAAGATTTCGCAATATCTTCTATGGTGATCAGACCTTCCAGCTGGCCATTTTTGCAAACCACCGGCAGCGTTGCCAGACCACCCTCCTTCATAATCTCCCATGCACGTTTCAGGGAAATATCACTCCCCACGCCCGGCACCTGAACCACATCAATATCAAATACCTGCGTCCGTACATCGCTGAGATATTCCGGCTCCGGCACCCCAAACTTCTGAAGCACAAAGCGTGTCTCCGAGTTGATCTGGCCAGCTCTCTTTGCTGTATAGTTTTTGCCTGTCATCTGCCGCTTGAACGCCGCATAGGCAATTGCAGAGCATACCGAATCCGTATCCGGATTAATATGACCGATTACATGTATTTCCTCTCCTGCCATTTACTGATAATCCTCCTCACTGTACTGCCCAATATCAATTACATATTCAAAACGTCTTGCCAGTGCCGGAGCCACGCGGAACAGCTCATCCAATGTGTTTCCATCGTCTGCAAGAACCACAATAAAGTCCCCACGGAAGGCATCCATCACGGCAAAAATCTTTGTGATCGTGGAAAATGCCAGCTCAGATGCATTGTCGATCAGAAGGCAATTTCCCTTGATCTGGTTACATACTCTTAACAGATCCATCTGATTTAACTGGGAAGAACTGATCTTTGCAATCTGGTTGGTAGAAAGAAAGCCCTTCTCATAATTGACACGAACTATTTTTTTCGTGATACCGATAATCTTGTCCTCTCCTTCACCCATCAGTACAAAATGCTTTGGCTCCAGCTCTCCGGCGATCAATGTCAAAATATCATTAAAGGAATGATGAAGCGCTCTGGTCGTCGGCAGCTCATCCTCCTCCAGCTCCGGCAGATTGCCAAGCTCCGGGCTGTCCTCCGGAATCACCTGACGAAGCTCCGGTATATCAGGCTCCGGCATGATCTGATCCAGTTCGATCATGGTAACGTCATCCTCCTTCACCGGAAGAACTCCGGAGGATACGATCTCCTCCATTCCGACAGGACGCTGAACTTCCTCTACGCCCTCCGGCTCTGCGGCAATTGTGTCTGCTTCTTCCACAGCCTCAGCCGGAGCCGTCTCCGCATCTGCTGTCTCCTCTGCCGGTTCCGATACATCCATTGGAATATATGTCTTTCCAACCTTGCTCTGAACCGCCTGTGTCATACGGCCAAGTACGTCCGAAGCAAGATTTGGTACATCGCTGATCCTTCCGGCGGCATCATCCACAACAGATACTGCCTTCTCCTTCAGCTGTTCTCTCTTTTCTGCCTCAAAGATCGCTGTGATCTCTTTTGCCAGATCCTGGGTAATACCAAAACCTGACTGGGATGGCTTCTCCGGCTTTTCCGTCTCCTCCTGCGCTGCTGCCTGCTCCGCCAGCACATTTTCCACGGCTGCCGCCAGAGTATTTTTCATTTCCTGGCTCATCGGAGCAACGGTACTCTGCGCTGTCTCCGTCCGCTCGGAAGTCTCCGGTCTCCACTGATCCAGATCATCCTCCCCGGCAGATACCGGCTCCACGGCTGCCGCCGCCTCGTCCGTCTCCTCATTACTGTTTTGCGCCGGTTCAGTGGTCTGAGGCACCATATCGGCTGCTTCCTCATCCTCCGGATAAGTCTCCTGCAGATTTTCTTCCTCTGTAGTCTCTTCCTCCGTCCTGTCTTTGCCTCCGTGCTTCCAAAGACCTCTCAGCAGATGAAATCCACCCTTCGCCTTCTGTGTGATCTCCTCCGGTGCGACTAAAAGCTCTCCGTCCTCCGTCTCGTCATCGTAATCGTCTACAAAATCCTCGTCCTCATCATCAGCGTCTTCTATATATTCCCGGCGTTTCTCTTCACGTTTTTTCTTTTTCATTTTTTCGATTTCCTGCCTCATCAGCTCCGGTCCCAGATCCGGCAGAGAACCGGTATCCTCCGGATTTGGTTCCTCCGGAGGATCTACTGTATAATCTCTATCTTCATAGTATATCGTTTCATCCTCATCCAGATAATCAAGCAGCGCCTGTGCCCGCTCCACAATCTCTCCATCACCAAACCAGAGCTTGATATCTTCACATTCTCTCCGGCATTCTTCCTCCCGGCCGGCTCTCTGATACAGCTTTGCAAGCTCGTATGCCCATTCCTCTACATAATCCTCTTCCTTGAGTCTCTCCAGCGTCTCGATCAGGCGGTTAAAAGGTACTCCCTTTGCCTTATCGATACGATAACGCAGGATCAGGCTCTCCTGCTCACTGTGATTGAGGTCCTGAAACTCCTCATAAAACTCCTCCGCCTCGTCGAGATGATTGGTCCGAATGGCGAGATAGATCAGACGGTACAGCACCTTTTTATTTCTGTTTCTTTTGTAGATCCGCAGATAGATTGCCTTTGCTGCTTCAAACTGCTCCGTCTTTACATAAACCTCTGCAAATGTCTGCAGCTCCGACTGGGACTTCACCTGACGCACATCTATCGTCGAAAGCACTGCTGCCGCCTTCCGATATTTTCTTTCCTCTACCAGATTCTGCACCTGGGAAATCCTCACTGCCATCTCATATTTACTCATAAACTCTGTACCTTCCTTATTTTTTCGTATTGCTGTATATAAAAATCATTTCTGCGGTCACACTTCATCTGAAACTTCTGCCGGAGTCTCTCTGCATCCTCTCCAATATCACAGACAACGATCCCTTCCTGCCCGTGTAATGTACCGATCATCTGTCCCAGAGGATCAAATATACTGCTGTCACCACTGTAGCTTAGCCCGTCAATATCTCCCACGCAATTTACCCCTGCCATATAAGACTGGTTTTCAATGGCTCGTGCCTTCAGCAGAGCCAGCCAGTGGTCTGCACGGGAAGCCGGCCAGTCCGCAATAACTACCATCAGATCAGACTGATCCGATACCGCCTGGAATATCTCAGGAAACCGCAGATCATAACATACAAACAAGCTGATCCGGTGTCCACAAAACGGTACCGTTACCAATTGATCTCCTCCCTGATAAACATCCGCTTCCCCTCCATACCGGAACGGATGCAGCTTGACATACTCCGTCAGCTCCTGTCCATCCTTGTCCAGTAAGGTAAAACGATTTGTTCCCTTCTCCTGCCCCGGCTCCGGCAATGCTGCCCATCCAAAGCCCACAGCCATTTTGTACCGGGCTGCCAGCTCTTTCATCTGACGAACCGTATCCGAAGCCTCTCCGGATTCTCCGATCTTTGCCAGATTCATCGAAAAGCCCGTGAAAGACATCTCAGGAAAAAAAAGGATATCTGCCTTCTGTGCCGATGCCTGTTCCATCAGTTTTTCTGCTTTTTGCAAGGACAACTCTTTGTCCTCCCACACCATATTTAATTGTCCCAATGCAATTCTCATATGAAGTTTCACACTCCTTTGAGTTTTCTACCGCTGTAGTATCTCTATCTTTACATATTCTTTTATATTATATCTTTATCCCCTCCATATGGCAATAGCAAACTTCTCCCAGAAGCATTCCCTCTTCACAAAAAATATGGTACAATTATAAATATAACAAACGGCCTTTCAGGCACAGAAATGGAGGAATATTATATGAAGATCCAATCAGTATTTGATGATGCATTCCGTACATACGGACGAGTTGTAGATGGCTATGATTACAAACTGCTCCTGGAGCGTCTGGAGGCAGGTACACCGAAGCCTGCAGACAGCGTAGTTTATGTTCCGTCTGTTGCAGAACTTGAGGATACTCCTGCTTACGCACAGCTTCGCGATAACTGCTATGGCGGTATGCCAATCGAGATTGGTTACTGTAACGGTACCAATACCAAGCTCAACTGCTTTGAGTATCACAGAGACAGTGAGATCGACATTGCGGCAGATGATGCAATCCTTCTGGTGGCAAGACAGCAGGATATCGTTGATGGCAAGATTGACTCATCCAGGACAGAAGCTTTCCTTTGTCCAAAGGGAACCGGTGTTGAGCTTTACGCCACTACCCTTCACTACGCACCATGCAGTGCCAAAAAGGGCGAGGGCTTCCGTGTTGTGATCGTTCTTCCAAAGGGAACCAACGAGGATGCCCCTGAGATCACAGTGGCAAATGACAATGATAAATATCTCTGGGCAAGAAACAAATGGCTCATTGCCCATCCGGATTCTGCTGAGGCAGCTGACGGCGCACAGGTTGGTATTACAGGAGATAATATTGATATCATTGATCTGATCTAATAGGAGACTGACTATGCCAAAAATATTACCACCTGATTTTCTCCGGGAGAGACAACCTCTTCTCGGATCAGAGTGGGAAGCTTTTCTACAGTCGTATGATACGCCGCGGGCCTACGGGCTCCGGCGTAATCCATTTCAGGACTGCAAGACACTTCCCTTTCCACTGGAACCTGTTCCATGGGCAGCGGACGGTTACTATTTCCGGCCGGGGGATCGTCCCGGCAGACATCCTCTTCATGAGGCCGGAGCTTATTATATCCAGGAGCCCAGTGCCATGTCCGTGGTAAGCCTGTTGGACCCACAGCCCGGAGAGCTGGTCTGTGATCTGTGTGCGGCTCCCGGCGGCAAAAGCACCCATATTGCCGCGATTTTGCATGGGGACGGTCTGCTGGTCTCCAATGAGATCTTTCCAAACCGCGCCCGGATCCTCTCCCAGAATATCGAACGCATGGGAATTCCAAATGCTTTGGTGTGTAACGAATCCACCGAAAATATGGCATCTCATTTCCCTATGTTTTTTCACCGCATCGTTGTAGATGCTCCATGCTCCGGAGAAGGCATGTTCCGTAAGGATGATACTGCCATTCAAGAATGGAGTCTTGACAATGTCGCCCTCTGCGCAGACCGCCAGAAAATGATCCTGGAGCATGCCGATCAGATGCTGCAGCCGGGCGGAGTCCTTGTCTACTCCACCTGTACCTTCGCACCTGAGGAGGACGAAGCAATGATCCAGTGGTTTCTGGAAACACATCCCGATTACACACTGACTGACTGGCATGAAACTTCTCTGGGCCGACAGGTAGCCGATATTCCAGGATATGCCGGATTGTCTGATGGGCTTGCAGGCATTTTTCCGGACGAGATCTCTTCTAAGGTACTCCGCCTCTGGCCTCATAAGCTTCGTGGAGAAGGTCATTTTGCGGCACGTCTCCAAAAATCCGGTACACCGCTCCCGGTCTCTTTGCTTTGCGACGCTGCCGCAGGGACCAAAAATTCTTCCAAAGGCAAAAAGAAAAAAGGGAAACAAAACAAAAAAAAGCCTGAACTGACAGACTTTACCGAATTTAAAGAGACTTATTTAAACACGTCATTCTCTCCATATCCTGCCCTTGCCGGCGGCAGAATGGAATTATTCGGGGACGAGCTTTATCTGATCCCGGCTCCGGTTCCGTCCCTCGCCGGTTTGAAGGTTCTGCGAACCGGGCTTCATCTTGGAACCCGCAAGAAAAACCGCTTTGAACCGGCTCATGCTCTGGCAAAGACTTTGCTTCCAACGGACGCACAGCAAAGTCTCGATTGCAGCTATGAGGATGCCTGCCGCTATCTCCAGGGGGAAACCATCTCATGTCCTGACACCTGGAAGGGGTGGACCCTGGTCTGCTATGAAGGCTGCACTCTCGGCTGGGGCAAGGCCCGGAATGGACTTCTGAAAAACCATTATCCGAAGGGACTCAGAATCCAGGGATGGAATGATCCTGAAAAGAAGTAATGACCGGGCATCCGCATGACTGCAGACTTTGCAGATCCTGATGGCCGCCACTCATTAAAATACAATCAATACCAAGGGCTTGAGACACATCAAAGTCGTGAACCGAATCACCGATCATGACTGTCTCTGCCTTTGGTATTTTATTTTGCTCAAAATACCCCACAGCCCGCTCTATCTTTCCTGCAGCCAGCAGATCGTCTGCTCCAAGCACTGCCTCAAAATAATCTGCCACTCCAAACAACTTCGCATAAAATTGAATGATCCTTGTGGCGGAAGAGGACAAAATAATCTGATGACATCCCTTCTGGCGGCAGTATTCCAATAATCCCTCTACCCCCTCATGCAGCCTGAGCTGATCCTTATGGTTCTCATAATAACTCTGAAAACGCTCGGTGATCCAGTTAAAATCCGTTGCCTTCATATCAAAAAACTGCTCATAAAAACGAAGAATAGGAGTATCCATTGCATTGCGATACTCCTCTAAGGTAATCTCCGGTCTGTGCTGCTCCCGGAGCATATCATTGACTGCGTCCAATGCAATACCTGCATCATCGACAATCGTTCCATTCCAGTCCCAGATTATATATTTTTTCATTGTCAATTCCCCTTAATACATTGTGTCAGCATATCCTCCGGCATATGTGTCTGTCCGCCGCCCTGTTCTCACACGGCTCCGGCTGTCTCATATGCCTTTTTGTAGCTCTGTACCTTATTAACATATGATTTGCAGTAAGAAGGTATGCCACCATATCGTTTTACCGCTCCACTGCCGGCATTGTAAGCAGCCAGTGCCATTCTCTCATCCCCGTTAAATTCTTTGAGCTTCTGGGAAATACACTTTGCTCCTCCCATAATGTTCTGGCCGGCATCATAGGGATCTGTCACACCAAGACTTTTCGCTGTGGCAGGCATCAGCTGCATCACTCCCATTGCCCCGGCACTGGAAACACTTTTGGCATTAAAATTGGATTCCGCTTTTGCAATCCCCTTGAGAAGGCTTTCGGAAACATTATACTTCTGCGCCGCCTTCCGGAACCACGAATCATACTTTGTCTTTTTCATGGAATCCGCTGTTGTCGTCCGGGATGCTGCTGATGCGCTCCCCGTCCGGGTCGTGTTCTCCGACGTGTCAGCTGCTGCCACATCCTCATAAGTAACAGCCTGTCCTGTCACCGGATCAGAAAAAACCACCTTATGGGTATCGGAACTGCTTTGACCGGTCTTCTCTGTCTCCGATGCCCCGACATCCTTCTGCGTCTCTGTTTTCTGTGCAGATGTTCCTGTGCTGTCCTGAATCCCACTCTCTTTATTTTTCAGAACCTTTTCAAAGGAGGTCAGCGTTGTTTTGCGCTGCCTTCCATCGTTATACGTTCTGACCGGCTTTATATCCAGCCGTAATATATGATCTACCATTGCCGTTCTTCTCCTCTATTCCTTCTCCTGTTGAAACAACTCCTGCAACGTCATTTCCTTTTGTATGGATACCAGATGTCTCTCCTCGATCACCGGCTTCGTCGCCCCTGCATCACTGACGCTTGCCGTAACCGGCACACCCCCGTCCTGTTGATCCACCGGCTCTCCATTAAGAACTACCGGCACGGTCTCCCGTCCTGCCGCAGTCTGCACACTATGGTAATGAAGCTTTTGGTATACCGGATCTGAAACTCCCCGGCAGACAGCTTCTGCCGGCTTCCCCTGCTCTGCTGTCCTTGTCCTGATCTGCGTCACGACTGCCTGTTTTCCCTGTATGATCTTCATACCTGTAACCACACCCTTCCAAAAGACAGATATCCGAAGCTACCCCTACAGCGCACTGTAAATAATATTGCGAAGCACCTGTACATCCCGGTAACCATTGCCACCGCATTTCTGGATCACATAGATGATCGCCAGATCCTCTGCCGGATCCATCGCTACATAAGAGCCAAGCCATCCATCCCAGCCAAACTCTCCCACAGAGCCCAGACCATAAGAAGCCGGTACATCCATCATCTGACGCATCAGATCACCATAACCATATCCCCGTAACGATTCCCAGTCATACATCTGAAGCTGCTGCGGTGTCAGATGATTCATATTCATATGCTCAATAGACTTGCGTCCCAGAATGCGGACACCGCGGTAGCTGCCCCCATGCATCATCATCTGCACAAAACGGGAATAATCCTCAACCGTCGATACAAGACCTGCCCCACCGGACTCAAATGCCGGTTTCTTTTTGTGCATATAGGATAAGCCCAGATGCTGCCAGGTACATGGCTCTAATGTGCCGCTCTCCGGCTTATATTCATAATTCTCCATAAAGCGGTTCTGCTTGTCCTCCGGCACATAAAAGTCCGTGTCCACCATACCCAGCGGTTCAAATATCGTTTCCTTTAAGTATTCCCCATATGTCTTTCCGGTAACCACCTCAAGCACTGCTCCCAGCACATCAGCACAGAAGGAATATCTCCAGCCCTCTCCCGGCTCAAACTCCAGTGGCTGCTGACCGATCAGATTCGCCAGATCATACGTCGTGGTTGGCTTTCCTGCCTCCAGATCCGCATAATACTGATCGATCATATTCTGCATATATGTACCGGCCGGAAAACTGGCATCCGGATAGGTCACTCCTGCTGTCATGTCTAACAGATTCTGGAGTGTTACCTTATGCTCAACCGGAACAAGCTTTCCGTCCTTGAGAACCTTCTGATCACGAAATCCCGGCAGATACATATCCACCGTATCACTCAGCGAGATCAGCCCTTTCTCTACTGCCGACATCACCGCTGCTGCCGTAACAGGCTTTGTCATAGAATAACAGCGAAAAATCGAATCCTTTGTCATCGGAATATTCCGTGCCACATCCGCCATACCAAACTGACGGAAATATACGGTATCCCCTTTATGGATCACACAGAGACTGGCTCCCTTGATCTCATCCCCGTTAATTTTTGCCTGGATCACTTCATCTGCTTTATTTAATATATTGTAGTTCATTGTAATACCTCTGCTTCTTTTTATAAGCTACTTTTATCCAAAAAGCATACCTTTATACAGTGTAACATATTCCAGTCCATTTCTTCAATAGACAGGTATAAATAAAAACAAAAAATATCATACTAATTCTGTCAATCATTTACATTAGAAAGGTATGGTATTTATATGGCTCTTTCTTCTCTTCAGGCATATTCCATTATATTTTTTACCGGAGGATTTCTTTACTGCGGTATCGAAATCCTCTATCGCGGATATTCCCACATCTCTATGTTTTTTACAGCGGGGATCTGTTTTCTGCTGATCGGTTTCATTGAATCCCTCTCTCAGGGGCGTCTCTCCCTGTTGCTGCAAATGCTTCTGTGCGGAATCATGATCACCGGCATTGAATATCTGGTCGGAGTCCTGGTCAACCGCCAGCTCCATTTAAATGTATGGGATTATACCGGACATCCTTTTAATCTTCAAGGACAGATCTGCCTGTTGAACAGCTCCCTGTGGTTCCTGCTTTCCGGTCCTGCCATCCTGTTGTTTGATCTGATGCGTTACCTGCTGCTTGGGATTCCTCTGCCCCATTACCGTATCTTCTGATTTGCTGCCGTTCCCGTCTGTTACAGGATCAGCTTTTCGCCTTCAGATACGAAGGGCGGTTCCATGTACCGTCAGCCTTCTTGTGATGCCAATGATCCTTTTGTTTATCATAGCCACTGACCACCAGATACTGCCAATTACTTGCTGTCTTTAAAGACCGGTATACCTTTTTCAAATGGATCCACCTCCGGTTATGATCCGGATCTCCGGAATCCGCCAGAAATACCTTTTCTGTTTCCTCCTGAAACTCAAAGATCGTCACATAGTGTCCCGGCGTGTTCTTCCAGTGTACGGTAGAATTTGCACTGGAAACCAGCACAATGGCACATTTTGACTTGCGGATATTCTCCCGGAACTCATGATATGTTTCCTGCTTCCGCTCCACATGACAATGCAGTCCCAGCGAAGTCAATCCCCTGCGGATATATCCCCAGTCAATCGCCATACCACCTCCATAACCTGTATGTTTCTTGGCATATCGGTACATATCCACCGGAGAACACTGATATGGTGTCAAAGAAGAATAAATATTTGCCATACAGCACAGTCCACAGCCAAACCCGCCAAAGGAGCCCCCATCCATATAGCTCTCTCCCCACTCTCCTGACCAGTCAATCCCCTGATTCCACGACTTCGGTCCCTGCAGATAAGTATAGATCTGCAATGTTTTGTCCACCGGCTTTCGTGTCGGCTCTGTCGTAGGTTCTGCCGTTTTCTCTGTCTCCGGCCGCTTTTTTTCTGCCGGGTCAAAGGTTCTCTCGGATACCTGTGCCTTCCGCTCCTTTTCTTTGGAAAACCTTCTTGTATCGCTCCATATAGAAGAAACCACGAAAGAAATACACACAAATACCATGCAGGCTCCCATAACCGTCCAGCGTACTTTTCTCCGCCCCCAGCGTTTCTTTCTCCTTGGCTTTTCCATTTCATTTTCCTCCGTATGATATTATAAATATTTTCCTATACGCTAAGAAAAAAGGTGCCACACTGTCACCAGTGCGACACCCTTAAGCTTCATCACAAAAGAATGTAATTATTTAACTCTTACATTAACGGCTGCTTTCTTCTTACCAACCTTAACAGTCAGTTTTGCTCTTCCAGCCTTCTTAGCCTTTACCGTGATAACAACTTTCCCCTTCTTAGCTACTGCGGACTTAACCTTAACAACTTTCTTGTTAGAAGATTTAACCTTAACAGCATCTGTTGTAGCCTTCTTGTTGTTCTTAGCCTTAACAGTCACTTTAATCTTCTTTGTCTTATTCTTCTTGATCACAACAGTAGATTTCTTTGCAGTAACCTTCTTTGCAGGATTCTTAACAACTACCTTAAGAACTGCCTTCTTAGAACCAGACTTAAGAGTTACCTTTGTAGATGTGCCTGCCTTAGCGGTCCGAGGTACAGAAACCTTAACTTTCTTTTTGCCCTTTATAAGAGTAGCCTTGGCAATCTTCTTATTGGCAGATGACACAGTAACCTTCTTTGCAGCGTCTGCTGTAGCTACCTTCTTAACGGTGTAAGCAACCTTTGTGCTCTTACCCGCAGCTACTACAACTTTATTCTTCTTGAACTTAAGAGACTTTGTAGCCTTTGTCTTAGCTGCGCCCTTAATTGTTACAAGAACTTTAGCGACCTCTTTATTAGCAGATAATACGCTAACTGCTGCATCTGTACATGCTACAGCGGCCTTAGTAGCTGTAACTGTAACCTTGATCGCATCTCCTGAAACTACAACTGCGGAAGCAGAAGCAATACTTGTAGCAAGCTTTGCATCATACTTGCAGGCAAGTACACCCTTTGTAGAAACAGCAACACCTGTTACTGTTGTGGAAGCATTAACTGCCTTATCCTTTGCTGCTGCGATTGAAAGCTTTGCTGTAGGAACAGCGGCTGCCTTCTTGGCATTAGAAGCATCTGCTACATTTGCAGAAAATACACTTGTAAGTGCAAGTGCTCCAGCCAGAGCCAATGAAAGTACTTTCTTCATAGAAGTCTTCATGATTATTCCCCCTTATAATAATGGATTTCTTGTTACAGACGGAATTCTAGCATGGCATCTGACACAATTCAATCGTCACAATATACAAAAGATTATTAAGTTTTTATTACATATCCGTCACTTTCTCCAAAACTAAAAAAAAGATGGTGATTTTGTCGAACAAACAAAATCACCGTCTCTTTTCCTTGTCATATGTGCTCATTTTCATGACACGTTTTTGCCACATTTCATATTAGAAAGTAAATTTTCCCTCAAAATATTTTGGCAGATCCTCGATCTTAATGCGCTCCTGCTCCATGGTATCACGGTCACGGACTGTCACTGCACCGTCCTCCTCCGAGTCAAAATCGTATGTGATACAATATGGAGTACCGATCTCATCCTGACGGCGATAACGCTTTCCAATATTTCCTCTGTCATCATACTCACAATTGTATGTTTTGGACAATGTCTCATAAATCTTTTCAGCCTGCTCACCCAGCTTCTTGGATAATGGAAGCACACCGATCTTTACCGGAGCAATTGCCGGATGGAAATGCATTACGGTACGGACATCTCCACCTTCCAGCTCCTCTTCATCGTATGCGCTGCAAAGGAATGCGAGAGTCACACGATCAGCTCCAAGGGATGGCTCGATTACATAAGGAATATATTTTTCATTCTTCGTATCATCAAAGTAACTCATATCCTCACCGGAGGTCTCTGCGTGACGGCTCAGATCGTAATTGGTACGATCAGCGATACCCCAGAGTTCACCCCATCCAAACGGGAACAGGAACTCAATATCAGAGGTTGCTTTACTATAGAAAGAAAGCTCCTCCTTATCGTGATCGCGAACACGCATCTCATCCGGCTTAATTCCCAGAGTCTGCAGCCAGTTAATACAGAAATCTTTCCAGTATGCAAACCACTCCAAATCTGTATCCGGCTCACAGAAGAACTCCAGCTCCATCTGCTCAAACTCGCGTGTACGGAATGTAAAGTTACCCGGTGTGATCTCATTACGGAATGACTTACCAACCTGGCCAATACCAAATGGAATTTTCTTTCTGGATGTTCTCTGTACATTTTTGAAATTGACAAAAATACCCTGTGCTGTCTCCGGACGGAGATAAACGGTATTTTTGGCATCCTCGGTAACACCCTGGAATGTCTTGAACATCAGGTTAAACTGACGGATATCGGTAAAGTTATGCTTGCCACAGGTTGGACATGGCACGCTGTGCTCTGAAATGAAGTCCTGCATTTTCTCATTGCTCCATCCATCTACACTGCCATCCAGCTCAATGTCGTTCTCCTCAGCAAACTTCTCGATCAGCTGGTCTGCGCGGAAACGCTCGTGACACTCCTTACAATCCATCAACGGATCAGAAAAGCTTCCAAGATGACCGGATGCAACCCATGTCTGTGGATTCATCAGAATCGCACAATCAATACCAACGTTATATTTATTCTCACGAATAAACTTCTGCCACCATGCCTGCTTTACGTTATTCTTAAGCTCTACACCGAGATTACCATAATCCCATGTATTGGCGAGTCCACCATAAATTTCTGATCCAGGGTAGATAAAACCTCTCGCCTTTGCCAATGCCTGAATCTTCTCCATTGTTTTTTCCATGATTGTCCTCCATTCCATAGGTAAATTCTACTAAACTGCTTCTAAATATACCATTATCTTCCCGATAATGCAAGTACAGCCCCGGAATAAACCCCATTGTTTTGGGGACATTCCGACAAAAAACGTGTCCGCATTATCTCCCGGTAATCGTAAGATAACACAGACACGTTTTATTCGTTTTTACTATATATGCTTTAATAAATCCGATCACCGATCAGAACGTATCACCTGCCATATTAGATCAGGCTCTCATACAATGCAGTGATATCCTCAACAGATGTCTCCTTCGGATTACCCGGACGGCATGCATCATCATATGCAGACTGTGCAAGGAATGGAATATCCTCCTTCTTGACAATCTCCTTGAGATTTGCCGGAATACCAACATCCTGAGACAGCTTACGAACAGCATCTACAGCGGCCTTGCGGTACTCCTCCTGAGACATACTCTCCGTTCCCTCAACGCCCATTGCCTGTGCAATGTACTTATACTTGTCCCCTGTTGCCTCTGCGTTATATTCCATAACTGTTGGCAGAATGATCGCATTTGCCACACCATGAGGAGTATCATAAAGTGCTCCCAGTGGGTGAGCCATAGAATGAACGATACCAAGACCTACATTAGAGAAGCCCATACCGGCAACATACTGTCCCAGTGCCATACCCTCTCTGCCTTCCGGTGTGTTATCAACAGCACCTCTTAATGAGCGGGAAATGATCTCGATTGCCTTCAGATGGAACATATCAGAAAGCTCCCATGCGCCTGCTGTAATGTAACCCTCGATCGCATGTGTCAGAGCGTCCATACCTGTCGCTGCGGTCAGTCCCTTTGGCATACTGGACATCATCTCCGGATCAATAAATGCAACAACCGGAATATCATGTGGATCCACACATACCATCTTGCGGTTCTTCTCTACATCTGTAATAACGTAATTGATCGTAACCTCTGCAGCGGTACCTGCTGTCGTCGGTACAGCAAAAATCGGCATACTCTTGTGTTTGGTATCGGCAACGCCCTCCAGACTGCGCACATCTGCAAAGTCCGGATTCTCCATAATAATACCAACACCCTTAGCGGTATCCATAGAAGAACCTCCACCGATCGCAATAATGTAATCAGCGCCTGCTGCCTTACATGCTGCTACACCTGTCTGAACATTCTCAATCGTTGGGTTTGGCTTAATATTCGAATATAACTCATAATCAAGACCGGCTCCCTCCAATACATCCAGAACCTTCTGTGTGACACCAAACTTCACCAGATCCGGATCAGAACATACAAAGGCCTTTTTAAATGCACGTCCCTTTGCCTCATCTGCAATGCTCTTGATCGCTCCTGCTCCGTGATAAGATGTCTCATTCAATACAAATCTGTTTACCATAATACTACTCTCCCTTTCTTTATAAAAATATAACGGTGCCATCCGCTTTATACATATGTATTTATATTTTGTCCGAGATAAGGCTGGACAGAAGATTCCATCATCTTCACAACCTCACTGGCCTGACCCTGAAAAGAATCCAGCGTCATACTGAGTACCTCTGTACTGACATTGGTCATTAACTGATTCTGCGACATCATCATAGAATAATCCGCAATGCTTCCGATCATATCCATAGGATCACCCACCTTTCTGAATGGATCTTTCTTATATTGATTGTATCAAAAAGGAACCGTAAAATCAATGAAACTCTTATAAATTTTTTTCCAAATGTACATTGTAATATGTATTTGCAACGAACAGATGTACTTAACCATCCGGCAGAGGATGGAGAAATGGGGGCAAATATGTATTCAATTTATGAGGAAAAAAATGGTACCCGGACGCAATGGGCATCTTGTGACATTCTGACAAATGCGATGCTGATCTGCGACGCATTAAGCGAAAAGTGTGAATGTCGTATGATCGTGGTCAATGAATGTGACACTTTAGTGATGTACGATGTTGGATTGCAATATGATCCAGATGAAAGGCTGGTGATCATATGATTCGATTTGAGAATGGATATGAAAATAACTTGGCAGCCAGATTAAAGGCAGCATATGATCGGCACAGCTCCATCACAGAATCGGAAGAAAACCAGCCAATCAAAGATCAAATGATCCAGACGGATCTTGTCGGCTTCTGGTCTTTAACACAAGAGCGATAATGATGAAAGGCTGGTGATCATATGAAGTTAGAAATAGAGATACCCAAAGAAATTGCTGACGACTATTTATGTGGTAATTTTCGTGATTTTTTTGCGCGAGTGATCGCAGATATAAATTGTGAAGGATATTGTGGAAATTATGAGAAAGAAATCGCAGAAGCAATGAAAACGGCATTTGAAAAAAGCAAAGTAATATCATGGTGACAACCCCCAGTAAGTAAATCACACTGAAAGGGATCACATACAATTTAATAACGCCCCCGCATGGCGACGGGGGTTGAAAGAAAAGCTAGGAGGTAGCTATTATGAATATCGAAGCAAAATTCAACGCTATGTGCGTGGGAAAGAATGAAAGCAAGACAAGTGATGGAAAGACCACATTTTACACCTTGGCGATCGTCCAGAATGGACAGGCTGGCAACATTGCGTGCAGTCAGGACGTATTCGACCGGGTCCTGACATCTGGTCAGCCAATCGAAGCATATGACTTCACGGGCATCTACCGTGATGGGCAGTATAAGAATTTCAAGATTACCCATGCAGGTGAAGCTGGTTCTCTCATTGGTGGCAGTGCTCCCCAAAGTACATCTACCGGAAAAGGTAAATAAGCCACTGATGTTAGGATATACAGGGACTGATAACCCTGTCATACCATAATCGTGATCTTCTATTATGGTTGACAGGGGGCTTATCCCGACAATGGATCAGCGTACGAATGGACGGTTTTCTTCCATTCGTGCCTTATCTGTAAAAATGAAGCTTACCGGTTGCCAGTATGAAACAGGCGGCAGCCAATGAAGCATATTCTGCACGGCGTCTCGTTCACGCTTTGCAGAGCAGGCTGAACGCCTGCATATCTTAATGATATCTGGTTGAATGAAATGAAAACAGGAATATCATTTAGATATGCAAGTGTTCAGGCAATCGCCCGACAAAGTGGGAAGCGATGGTTTTGGACGCCCAAAGGAGGTATTTAATGAAAGTTGCAACAGGCTCAGCGATCTATATCGCCAGCACTGCCGACTATAACATGTTCTTCTATTATCAAAGCATTTCGTGCTTTCTTGGTGTTTTGGTTGGCGTTGTGTTAGGCAGTTTCTTCTGGGGGTTATTATATGATCGAATCAATTAGTTTTGTTGATGCTTGCAAACCTTTCATTATGGGAGTTGGTGGCGGTTTTGTGTTGTCTGCCATCCCTGCAATGGTGGGTTTTGTAATAAATAAGCTTTACAAAATAATGCAGAAGTGAGAGGCTGCAGCGAAAGAAAGGGGGTAATGATATGCCAGTATTATACGGAGCAGAAGCCGGAGCGTCTACCGTAGTGGATGCCTTAACCAAGGCAATGACAACCACCGCCGGAGAGTGTCAGGATGCTATTGCAGCAGTCCTTCCGGTAGCTCTTCCGGTAATGGGAGCTATCGTTGTTGTCGGCATCGGCATCAAGATCTTTAAGAAGGTAACGGGCAAGTAGTCAGATGCCGGAAAGATCAATTTCGCCAAGAAACAGAGGGGTCTACCTACAGGTTCGGGGCGATCCCTCTTTTTTGATAGATAGAAAGAGAAGAAAGGAGAAAAACGTGAGAACAAAAAGAACGAAGCAGCTAATAGCAATCCTGCTTGCAGTAACAATGATCACGCTATCAACAGCTAAACCTTATCAGGAAGTGAAAGCAACCGGATTAGAAGCAGGGATAGGCACCGCGGTAGGGTTAGGATCATTAACGCCACATGGTAGGATGATGCTTATATTCTCTATGATCGGGCTGGGGCTTGCTATAACCATAGTACCGGGGCAATTTGAGGATGGTAAAAACGAAGAATTAAAGAAGTTTTATGATGAAACCGGGAAAAAAATGAAAGAGGATTTCGTCAATTACTCTACGCAGGCGTTAAACAACAACGTCTCCGCAGCAGAGCAGCAAAGAGATAATGCTGCACATGCCAGATCTGTAATAGAGGACTTTCTAGAGTCAGCTTCGGCTGGCGTTATTGATACCACTTCTGAAGCTTGGCAGTGGGCAAAAGACTTCGTCAGTGATATTAAAAATGCTCTGGGTGGTGGATCAGAGGGCAATCTGATCATAGGGCAAGATCTTAGCGGAACATATGACAATGTTCTCACATTCACCGATAAAAGCGGAAAAGTAACTGGTGAAAGTTGTTCCCTTGAAGTCAAAGGACTGGACGTTAGCCAGATGACAAGCAACGACTGCTTCCTTGCATTTAAGGTCTACGAAAATGCAGCGGTAGTAGATATCACGATAGCAGAAATAGTAGGTGGAGCCGTTAGAGAGTTGAAAAACGGGCAATATAGTCATGCGCTTCTTAATAATGCAACCTACAGATGGATTCTTGCAGATGGGAACGCGACTGCTTGGAAGAATCTTCCGGACGGAAGAGCATTAGGACTTTTGCGCCACAATCTATATAGTGGTTTGGCTACCGCTTATGGACTGCCCTTAATCACGGCGGCAGCGCCTTCCGGCACTACCGATGTGCCCGGAGTATCAAACGTTAATGACTATATCTCCATTGGATCAGATCTGCCATATACCCGCCCTGAGGGTGCATGGGATATCTGTGATCCCAACGGAAAGCAAGGGCAGGTCTCTATCGGTAATGATATCCCCGGCAAGATGGGCTATGATGATTGGTACGATCTGTTGGGCGGAATCAATGCTGGTCACGCTACTTGGGAAGATGTAGCTAATGCCTCGGACGTGATCCATATCGGATCAGATACCGACAGCCCTTATAGCCGGGATGATGCAGGTGCTTGGGATGCATATTTAGATGGCACCATAATAGGATATGACGTAGATGCGGAGGGCAATGTTACTATAACGATGGAAGGCGGCAGAGTGATCACGATCCCGCAAGAGTATGCGGACGGCATAACGTGGACAAATGAACAGGATCAGGCGCAGGAACTTGATAAGGATACCGTGTTGCCTGTGTCGGGAACATTAGCATACCCGTTGCCAGCTGCCATTGAAAACAATCCTACTGCTGATCCGGATCCCGGTGGCGGTGGTGGAGGAAGTGTAACCGTGAATCCAGATGTAAGTGACTACACTCTGGACTTTCGGAAGTTGTTTCCGTTTTGCATCCCATTCGACATATACAAAGCGGTCAAGCTGCTGGATGCTACTCCTATTGCTCCGGTGGTCCATTACAAGTTTTACTATACAAAAAGTAAGACCTATACCATTGACCTGAATCTTAATAAATTTAATACAGTGGCTGCTATTCTCCGCCGGATGGAATGCCTTTTATTTATTATCGGCTTGGCAACCGCAACCAGACGAGTGTATATAAGGGGGTGAGAATATGCTGGAATGGTTTCTGGAGATTATCAAGAAGTTCGGTGCTATAATCCTTTCGGTGTTGCCAACGTCTCCATTTGACAAGTACCTTGACCAGTTAAACAACTTGGACTATCTCGGATACCTTAACTGGTTTATCCCGGTAGGCGATCTGGTCAAGATCTTGCTGACCTGGACGGCTGCCGTAGGTGTCTTTTACATCTATAGCATCATAATGCGCTGGGTCAAGATGATTGGTGATTGATTGTTGTTATTATGTCTGATATACTACTCCTATAAAAGGAGGATGTTATTATGACAAGTAAACAAGTTTGTATTTATATTTGTGGCTTTGGTGTACTATGTGGCGTAGCGGAGTATTTGCCGACCAAGTTAGGACTTGCAAGGTCAATACTTATTTATCTTATCCTTTTTGCTGTCTTAAGTTTTGGGTATGTTGTAGCTTACAAATACCGGAGAAAAAAGAAGCTGGAGGATAAAGAGAATGCACAACCAAAACACTGAACTTCCGTGGTGGGCTGTATTGCTTATCATCTTAGCAGCAATCTTTACTGCAAAAATGATATTTCATCTGGATCATATGTATTTTTTAACAAGCTGGTTAGGGGGCATTAAAAATTGATATATCTATACTCTGGCACTCCCGGCAGTGGAAAGTCGTTACATACGGCGGACAAGCTCTACTGGCGGCTTCGTGCTGGGAAGCCCGTTATAGCAAATTTTACATTTCGCTGGCAGGACTGCGGAAAGAATCCGCATTATCTTTATATAAACAACATGGACCTGACGCCAGAGCGTCTGATCAACTTCTCCCGGAACTGGTTCAGCTGCCATAGATTCCATGAGGGAGCTATAACTCTTGTGATTGACGAATCACAGATATTGTTTAACTCCCGTGACTGGAACGCAGCCGGGCGAGGTGACTGGCTATCTTTCTTTACACAGCATAGAAAATATGGCTATGATGTTATTCTTGTAGCTCAATTTGACAAAATGCTCGACCGTCAGATCCGGGCACTGATCGAATATGAATGTATCCATCGTAAGGTATCAAATTTTGGTATCTGGGGTAAAATCTTCTCTCTTTTTGCCGGAGGGAAGCTCTTCGTATGCGTAAAAGTATGGTATCCGATGAAGGAAAAAGTTGGGAGCGAGTTCTTCCGGGCCAAAAAGAAATACTATCAGCTATACGACAGCTATGCCGATTTCGGTGCCTGACGGCACTAGGCGGGTGCTGTCTATGTGGCGTGCGAGTGCTCGGAGCGGGACACATAGACAGTCCCCGGCGATGTGCAGCGAGGTGATCGAAATTGACAATAGACGAAATATTTGCGGAGCGATACGGAATCACTCCGGAGGGATTCTACCGCCAGCAGCTCCGGGAAGGAGCTGACGCAGCATCCACTCTTTTAAAGATCAACCAGAGGGTTGATGATATCTGGAGACACGAGAAAAACGGTGGTTTTTATCCAGTGGATGAAACTGATCTTCCGGAGGACTTTATATAATATATATAATATAAATATAGCATACTTGACAGTAGCAACACGTTAGCGAATTTTTCCAAAATGTCTCGTCAGGTCAGAAGGTTGAAAATGGGAGCATATAACTACAAAGTCAGTGAGTACGCTCACGGCACGAAAATAATAAACTATTCCAAACCAATTTACACGGATCAGAAAAAGAAAAAACGATCTCAATTATCCGATGCAGAACGGACGCCGGAAATGGCAAGGCATTCTTTGCAAACCTCATTAAACCGAACGAAAAATACAATCTATGAATTATCTAAATCGAACGACTGGGAATACTTCATCACATTCACATTTGACCCAAAGAAATACAATTCCACTGATTACGATATCGTAACTACTCTACTCAAAAGATTTATTGATCGGACACGAAAAACACGGGCACAGGATCTTGTATATATGATCGTCCCAGAATTTCACGCAGATGGGAAAAAATATCATTTCCACGGACTTCTGGCAAACACTGGAAACATGAAGATGATACCATCCGGCAAGCTGGATAACGATGGTAATGATATCTATAACATCCCTGCTTGGAATTATGGTTTTTCCACGGCTACAAAAATAAAAGATACCGTTAGGGCGTCTGCATATATTACAAAATACATAACAAAGGAATGTGTGCAGCACACGAAATACAAGAAGCGATATTATGCAAGTCGGAACATTAAGCGTCCCGAAATCACTTATATCAATTCCGCTGCTACTCTGGAGGAAGTCATTGCCACCTATTCCCCCGACACTATCAAATCTATGGAAATGGGCGGTGCTTTAAACCGTGTCACATATATGGAAATTGACGATTGATATGCTATCATTAAGGTATCGTGTAGCCAATTGAAACCTTGCTAAAGGGCGGGGCTGGCATTCCACAAGCGATCCACCCGTCAGATGGTTCAGAGGGGGATCGCTTGTGGAATGCCAGCCCCGCCCAATATTTTTTATCAACAAACCAATCACAATCTATGATTGATTTATATAATAAGCTTATAGTAAAATACTCTTAAAGATGATACTTTGGGGGTATTTTTTAATGGGCAAATATTTTACAGAAACGCAGCGTTACCAACTTGAGATAATGCTGCAAGACAAGATCCCGGTTAAGCAGATAGCGGAACGACTGGGGAAATGCGTGTCAACTATATACAACGAAATCAAACGGGGAACAGTTGAGCTTCTTTCCTCGGAGCTGATACCATACAAGGTATACAAAGCTGATTATGCGCAGCGGGATTTCCTCGAGAAGCAGACGGCAAAAGGTGCTGACTTTAAGATCGGGGATGACTTCGAGCTGGTCAATTTTATCGAGGATAAGATCAAAAATGAGAAATGGTCTCCTGAAGCGGTGATTGGATTCATCAGGACACACCCCGAAATGAAATTTAAAACTGATATTTGTTATAAAACATTATATAACTATATCCATGCCGGGCTATTCCTGAATGTCAGGCAGACAGATCTTAAGCACTATCACAAGAAAAAGAAAAAAGACGGAAAAGCAGTTGCGCTGCATAACCTTCGTGGTGTTTCAATTACTGAACGACCAGAAGAAATAAAACGCCGGGACAGCTTCGGACATTGGGAAATGGATACCGTAATCGGTCAGCGAGACAAGAAAAACTGTTTGTTAGTTCTCTCTGAACGAAAAACCAGAACGGAAATTATTCGGAAAATCAAATCGAAATCACAAGATGCGGTAAAGGCAGCTCTTGACCAGATTGAAAAGGACCTCGGATCAGATCAATTCCGGGACCGGTTTAAAACAATCACTACGGATAACGGTGTTGAATTTCTGGACGCTGAAAAAATTGAAACCTCTATCGACGGTGGTAAACGTACCACCAGCTATTATTGTCATCCTTATTCAAGCTGGGAGCGTGGAACAAATGAGAATATCAATAAAATGATTCGCCGATGGATACCAAAGGGAGCAGATATAACACTCTATACAGATCAGCAGATTGCATACATCGAACATTGGATAAACGCCTTTCCTCGGAAGATCTTTAATTTCAGATCCAGCCGGGACATGCTCCGGGCAGAGCTGAAACAATAAAATAAAAACACCCCGTTCGACGGTGTGAAATTCTTTCTGTAAATTCAGATCTTCTATG
>ULQY01013676.1_pt1 | contig 44579 bp, 64 predicted proteins | sample 1954671 | NCBI WGS metagenome assembly ULQY01 (sample SAMEA4835660, study PRJEB28245) | human gut metagenome | biome: gut microbiome; material: fecal sample | place: Denmark | collected 2008 | reverse complement strand
TATCACCAGACAAGCCAGCCAAGAAATCTTTTATACCCTATTGTAAAAGCTCTCCCTTATCATCATAAGTACTTTCCTTAGCCCCTTCTATTGAGCGCCAAAGTTCATCTTTATGTTTTTGGTCAATAACTTCTTTCTACTTATCACTAATTTGCTCTCTCTTTATTTGCTTTTCATCTGTTCTGTCCGTCTTGTTTTGTGTGGGAGCTTCAGGTAATTCCCCAACTTCCCACCGTTGAATTTTAGATACTTTACCTTTTAATTTTAATTGTTCTCTTAAAATTCCGCTAAGTTCACTATTTTTATATAAAGTCCCTCCAATCGAGGACTCTTCAGATTCAAGAGCGGTAATACCACTTTTCATCCCAGTTAAAGCTTCTTCAAAAGCAGTTTTAATTTCCTTGGAAGAAGTATTAGAATAGGCATCTTTAACCACTTCAGGAATCAAAGATACTAACTGAGAAATTTTTTGATAATCCTCAGTTCCTTGTTTTCCACTACCTTCCAAATTTTTAAGCTAATTTAATAAAGAATTATAAGCGTTTTCTATTCCTGTATAAGTCTAATTTCTTAAATCTCCAACCCGACCTACATTTCCAACATTTGCCAAACGTGGGTCATAAATCCTAATAGACTTTTTAAGCTATCCTTCAGAATTAGTTGCGGAAACATATTCGCCTTCTTTGTTAATAAAAGGAGCAAATGCGGTAGTTCTTAAAACAGAAGTATCAGTACCTTTTACAACTCGACCTTTGGCATCAACGTAATGACCATTCAAATCTTTTTCAAAACCTTCTTGGAAACCTCTGACTTCTAACTTTCTACCCCATTTATCAGAGCCAGCTAAACTTCTTACGCCGCCAGCGTGGGTCTTATCTACATAAGCTCTGACATCTTTTTCTATTTGTGGGCGGCGTTTTTCAAATTCAGCGTCCGACATCTTAGACTTTTTTTGCTGAGTAGTAATTTTTCTCATTTCCTCAGCAAAACGAGCTTCTTTTTGTCGTGCAATTTTATCTTCTTCTGCCTAAGAAATTTTTGCGTTGGCTTCATAATATTTACTCATGGCATCAATTTCTTTGTCATACTATTCCTCAGTTAAATTCCTTTTTGCCATGGTTTCAGCTTTATAATCTACCTTGCCTGTTTTTGCTGCCTTTTCTCTTTCTTTCTTTATTTTTTGTTGATAGGCTTTTTGTTGCTCGGCGGCAATAATAACAGGCTTAAATTCTGTGATTTGTTTAGTATATTGTCCAATCCAAGAATCTAATTGTTTAATAAAATCAACTCTTTCGGCTAAATATTTCCCAATAGTGTCAAATTGACTATTTACACTTCCAATATTGGAAATTTCACCGAGCATTTTAGAAATTTGAGCTTTTTTACTAAGAAGAGTTTCTTTTTGTGACTGCAAAGACTAAGTAGAACCACTATTTTTTTGTAAGAAATCTGACCTTCTTGCAAATCTTTCTTGTGCAGTTAAATTCTATCCTTTGATAGATTCTTCAAATTGTTTATTAAACTTACTCATTTTATCAGTAAGCGTTTTATCTATTTTCTCAATTTCTCGGTCTAAAAGCTAACTACTTTTGTCCAAGCCAAGTTTTATTTCTACTTCATATTGATTTTGAGCCATTTCCAATCTCCTCCTTATCCTAATTTAATGCCATATTTTTGTAGCATTTTCGGTTTAATCTATTTATTAAAACGCTTTTCAAATTCTCGTTGACTTCGTGTATAAGCTATTTTATAAGTCTCTTCAATAGGAGAGAGACTTAAATTATTTCTATTATTATTTGCTCTTGTCATATTCCAAAAATCAAATGTTAATTCTTGCACTTCATCCCACTAAGATAATGAATCAAAACCCGCAAAATCCTCTTCAAATTCTGCCTCATTAAATAAAGTTGTAGCCATATCAAAAACTAAATCTGTATCGCCAAATTGTTTTATTGTAGATTCTCTTACTGCATTTTTGTTAAATGCTTTCTTTTCTTTTTCTATCGGCTTTAAAAATTTTAATTTATTTTTATTATAAGTCAAATCAGGCCACAAATTTTTTGTACTCGGAACAAAAAATAAAGAATCCATTAAACTATCTTTATCATAATTGTCCCCGTAATAATTATCAAAAACACTTTCAAAAACATTTTTGACTAAAGACATATATTCAAAAGAAACTTCATTCTTAATGGTTGCCATTCTTTGAGGCATTTGTTTTTCTATTTTCTTTACAATTTCTTTACAAGCATCTTCAAATGCTTTTGAAACTGTATTTGATAAATCACTCATATTCTTTTCCTTTCTTTAAACTATTAAAGAGGGAAGCGTTTTACTTCCCTCTTTTAGATATATAATATGTATCTCTAGCTAGAGAACCACAATTTAATGTGGCTTAATCCTTTTTATTTGCTTTTTTCTCTTTACCAGTTCTAATAGCTTCTAATTGAGTCAACTTTTTAATAGCTTCTGTAGCTTTATCTGCATTTTGAGACTTACTTAATGCTTCATAAAGTTCTCTAATTTCCTTAAGAGCTTCTTTATCACTTGCCATCTTATTTAAAAGCTCTTCATTCTTCTTCGCGGATTCCGCAAGTGCCTGATAATTAATATTACTCAACAAGCTATCTAAATCTTTCATTGCATAAATATTTAAAGATTCTTGAATCATTTCTTTCATCTCATTATAATCTTTTTCGCAATATTGCAAAATAAAAGGAGCAAAAATTGGATAAAGTAAATCATAAGTTTGATAAGTTTGTAAATCTTTATTAGAAACATCAATCATTGCATACTCGGCAAGAAGAACATTAAAGAACATATTCTTTCTTAATGATACGACTCTAATTTCTTCCATTTCAACATCTTGGTTGTTCATATCAAAAATAAGAGTCATCATTGCTCTCATCTTATCAAGAATTGGAAGATAAGTACGAACTGTTAATTTATTTCCAAAAGCATTTAAATCTTCTTGTTTAATTTTGCCAGAAATAATTTTAGAAGCGTTGTAAATCAGCTCTTCCAGAGTAATTTTCTCAACTTTTTCCTCATCTTTCTGTTCATTTTGGGTCAAATCGACCTGTTTTTCATCAGATAAAAGTTTGTTTTCATCTGCCATTTTTATTCTCTCCTTTTAATCCTTTTATTCATCCATGTCAATTCCAAACAGTTCACCAATCTCTTCAAGACTGGTATCTTTTCTATAAGAATCTGTAGTGGAAATATCAGAATGATTCACTAATAATTTAATTTTATCAAGAGGTACTTTACCTAAATTCTATTCCCTGCATAAATAATGCGTTCCATCCGATAAATTCTGGATGAAGCTATGGCGAAACGTATGAACGTTGAGATTTGAAGGCTTACCAGTAATTTCCTCAACTATTGGTCTTAAAGAAATAATCCAATCATAAAGCACCTCTGCCCTTGCAGGAAAACCACCCTCTGTAATAAACAGTTCTTTTACATCATCTTCTCCGCGCTCTTCTAAATATTTCTTAACGCATTTCTTAGTTAAAGAATGATAAACTGCCCTATAAATTTTACCGCGCTTTCCAATCAGTTTGTTAGTAAGATTTTTGCTCTCATCATAAAAGCTTTCTTTTTCAACTTGCGCAATTTCATTTTTACGAGAACCGCAATCGTAAAGTAAAGCAACCAATGTAGCTTTCTTGTAATCTTTCTTTTCCATTAACTTTTCAACAAGTTCTAAGATAACGCTATCATCTAAAAAAACAATATCTCTTACATGTTCTTTGGGAAGACCTTTTACTTTTGCTGCTAAATTGTTATCATAATCATAATCATCATCCTCTTCAACATATGTAAGCATTGAACGACAACATGACATCAATCTATTAGTACGAGCATTAGATACCCCCAAAGTGTCACTTAACCACAAACTTAAATTACGAAAATCTTTCTTTCTTAATTCTGTGAGAGGTCTATTACCACAATTATCTAATACAAACAAAAGAATAATTTTGCAATCATTTTTGTACTATTTCAAAGTAGAATCTTTCATTTTTCTCGCTTTATATTCAAGAAGAAAATCTTCCATAATGGTTTTATTTTCCTAATTTACTTGTTTCCACTTTTCTCCATCAAAAATTTTATTATACATTATTCAATTTCCTCCTTTCTAATATCTTCAAGCATTTTCTTTATATTATAAGTATAATGAGTCCTCTTTATTTTTTGCTCAATTATAATTGCTCCATATTGAATACAATCTAATTTATTAATAGACCGTTTATCATTTTCACATAAAAATTTGCTAAAATTCTATATAGATAACCAATAAGTTACATTATTTGAAATGTCTTCATCATCTCTAAAATTAAATAAAAAACCAGCGAATACACCCTCCTATTGAGCAAACTTAACCAAACTATTAATCTAATGAGCTTTAATCATCTTGGAGGTTTTGTCTTTTATGTCTCTCTATATAGTCAAAGATTTATAACAAGTGCTTTTGCACTCAATAGCAAATAAATTGGGAAGTTCATATACCAAAAAATCACAGGGGTTCTCAGGTTGAAACCTTGAAGTTTTTTCATGCTACCAAGATAGAGAAGTATCATGTAATCTTAACACAAACAGTTCATCATTCTTAGCCGCTTCTTGAAAATCCTTTTCAAAAGCTTTTCCTTTATTCATTTTTCACCTCTTTTAACCTTTTTGGAATGGGAAAAAAAGAGATAGCCCAACCTTACTTAGTTAAGCTATCTCCTTTCCCATGAACGTTGATTATCCAGTTCAATCATTCAAAACTTTTTTAAACCACAAACTTTAAGTAAGGGCAATCAATTCCAACCGTCATAGTAGTCATTATCTTCATAATGCTTCTTTTTCTTTTTACGGTTTTCATATCTATTTCTATTTCGAGTCTTTTCGTAATCCTCTTCGAATTCAAAAATCTCTTCTTCTTTTTTCTTCTTCACTATCTATTTTTTCTTAACCGGCTTTCTCTCCTCAGATTCAGCATCTCTGTACTAATCAAAAGCCTAATTTTTATTTTTCTTACCCATAAATTCTCTCTTATTTTTAGTTAAACATAATAGAATTTAATATCACTAAGTCCTTTATCATAATCAAAAACAAAAGCAATGCATCCAGCATCAGCCATAGTATATCCACTCTTTGTAGTCCAATTATCCATCTTTGTCATGGCGGAAAGAATGAAAATAGAAACGCCATAATTTTCTCTCAAAGCCCAATCATTGTGATGTAAATGACCACACAACCAATAATGATAAGATGTTTTCCCCCAATCTTCTTTGGCTTCGGTCTGCATCAAACCATTAATACGGTCTTTTTCATCACTACCATGAGTCAAACCAAGAAGAGTCTTGCCAACTCTAATATATTTCCTTGGGAAAGGACTTGCATCAACTTTAACTTCTTCTACATTTTTATAATACGCTTCAATTATTTGCATTAATGCAAATTCTTCAAATCGAGAGTGATTCCGAGAAACAAATACAACTTCTACTTGCGCCACTCTACTAAGCATATCTATAACTTCAATCAAAGCTTCTGTGCCTTTTTTGAAGATAGTATTAAAAGTTCCTTCGTTATCCTGCATGTGAGATTGACTTGTTGTGTAACCAGTAAAACTACTGTTAAGATAATCGTTACCAACCATATAAATAATCTTTCCCACATTATTCCAATGTACAGAATCAATCATCTTCTTAGTGGTAGAAAGCATATTCTGTCTTGCAATTTCCATATTATACTCGACCCCTGTTTCATAGGGCTGAGAAATTCTACCAAAATGTACATCAAGATGACTAAAGAAAACCACATTTGGTTTATTACTAATATCTCCTCTAATATGTTCTGTCTTACGAGGAGACTTGAAACCTTCAAAATATTTTCTAAGCTCTTCTAAATCTAAGCCACAATCAGTAGGCTTTACAGTAATACGAGAAGAATAAAGATTCTTCAAACCACCCTTTCCATCCCCCTGTTGCCAAATACTATTTTTAGCATTAAGCAATTCAAACTGAACTGGATTATACCCGTGTGCTTTTAAAAGAGCTGTTTTATCCGTAAGCTCATCTTCTGACAAAGCTACGAATTTTTCACTTGTTCTCACACCGTTACTATCTAAAGTAGTAGTATTCTTAGTAGGAATATTTTTATTAACAGGTTCGTTAACCCATCCTGAAGCATTAAATTCAGAATAAAGCAGCGCACCTCTACGAATTGTATCAATAGTCAGAGAAGGTAAACCATACTTTTTACGAATATCATTTGCATTACTCCAAGTTGCGTCACCATTTGAAATATCCATCATTAATTGACGCATTTCACGAAGATAACCTTCGGGTACTTTATCTGTAACTAAAGCCATTTTGAATCTCCTTAATTAAGAATTTGTGAAATATCATCAACAATATGGTCAACCAAAGAATACTGCAACTGTTGAGCATCATCCAAATACCAATCAGTCTTAAGCTTCTTAGTTAAGGTAGACTTGGAAATAGTAGTGTTTTCTATAATATTATTATGAACCCTAGAAATCAAATTTTTATATTGCTGGTTCTGCTGTTGAACGGCGTTAAAATCACCCCGTTGCATAGCACTTCCAGAATGCAGAAGTGCCGTAGAGTTCTTTAAACAATATCTATGACCTTTATGACCATTAATAAGAATCATAGCACCGCAACTCATAGCACAAGCAAGATTAACGGTGACGATAGGCGTCTTCGAAAGCTTCATAACAGACAAAAACCCCATCGCTGAATACAAATCCCCACCATAAGAATGGACGTAAATAAAAATCTTCTTGCGGTCTTCAATAGGAATATCTTTATCAGCATCCTCTTTGTTCCAGCGAATAATTTGCTGCATTTCTTGAAACAAAGTTTCGTCGATGTCCTTGGTTATCCACAGTTCCCTATTTTTAAGTGACCTATATTTCTAAACTAAAATAGGGTCTGGAAGTTGTAAATTAGCTTCTGGACCAAGTTCCTCTAAACAAAACAAATCATCTAAAGTATCATTCTTAATTTTATCCATTTTAATACCTTTTAATCCTTTTATTTTATTAAAAAATATATTTGAAGGAACAGTAATTGTTAAATAAACAAAATTTTAACAAAAGGTTAATTACTCCCTGTCCTGTTCTTCTTTATTGCATAAAACGCTAAAGCTAAACTCTAACGTCTTAAGGAACTCCTTGTACACATGGTACATGAGATATGTGGCTCAGACTAGCTTTACGAACCCGTAAATTTGGTCTTCTTTAAGTCCTCATCCTGTGCTCATAGACACCACATTAAAAAGCTGCAAGACTATGCCTCGTAGCTGGCCTAAATATACAACATGGTATATAAGGTGATAAGGTTTATGCCGACACCTTAAAACGCCTTTCTCTTCCGTTTAAAACCACGCATGAAAGTATGTTGGTCAGACAGTTTTAACTGCTACCCTGTGGAAACCTGACAACCCTAATAAGCCTCCATTGCATCACTGGATGGTAGCCCAATATACAACTTCTCTGGCAACCCTGACCTCTTGTGTCAATAGGTTTATTTAAAAAGCTTTGCAAAGCTTTTTATACAATTATTTAATTACAATAAAATTTCTGTTGATTTGTTGGCTACAACAACTTTATCTGTCCTATTTCTTTTGCTAATAAGCTCCGACAAAGTTTTACTCAGTTCAACTCTATCTTTCATATTACCATGCTGAAGGACAACTTTACCATAACCGCTAGTTCCAAACCCACCGCTGTAATAATCGCAAAGCTCATCTCTTTGCATGTGACTTGAAAAACTATTTAAGTTAATTACTCTACAACGACTCAAGATTTGTTTTCCATTAATGGCAACGGTCTTAGTCTTCTTTTGTTTAATTTTCCAAGCCAAAGACCCTTCAACAGAATACCCAATAAATGCAATTCCATTCTTAGCACTTGGAAGGAGTTTTTCAGCAATACCTACAGCAAAACCAGCGTTAAGCATTCCTGCACTAGAAATAAAAATTGCTGGGTCAGGCTTTACTAAAATCTGTTCAATCTCTTCATAATTATTGATAAATTTAACCTTATCCCATGAAGAAGCTTCAATCCATCTCTTAAGTTGCTCACCCTCTAAAATTTCATTAAAAATTTTATTAATTTTACAAGTTAAAGGAGAGCCAACATAAACAGGAATATTAAAATTCTCGTCATCTTTAAACATTTCGTAAAGAATGGTTAAAATTACTTGACTCCTCATTAAAGAGAAAGAAGGAAAAAGCAACTTTCCTTTTCCATCAATACAAACATCATACACAAAAGCTTTAATCTTTTCTAAATCTTTTTCTCTATCTTTTGCTTTAGCACTTTTTTCTTTACTGGCATAAGTAGATTCACCCACTAACAAATTTGCATTTTGAATAGGTTCAAACTTATTTGCATAATAAGTTTCAGTTCTAATATTACCTAAATCACCAGTAAACGCTATTTTACGGGTAACACTACCATTTTTGATATATAGAATCAATTGAGCAGCACCAATAATATGTCCAGAAGGAATAAACTCAAATGTTACATCGTCATCTAATTTAATTCTTTCCTTAAAAGGATATTCTTCAATATGAGTAAGCATATCTTTTACATCAGATTCTTCATAAATTGGAGAATATTCCCTTTTAAGTTTTCGAGACAAATCTTCAACATCTCTTAACATAATCTTAGCACTATCTAATTGCAATTCTCGAATTAAATCTTTATTGCCATCAGGCACAATAATTTTTCCATCAAATCCTCTTTTGATTAAAAGGCTTAAACGACCTGAATGGTCAACGTGCGAATGGGTTACAAATACATAATCTACATTCTTCTCTTTAAATGTAAATTTTGCACTATTAGCCTGATATTCTTTCAAAAGACTTTGATTACCTTGTACCAATCCACAATCGACAAGAATTGTTCGTTCTGGCTTTCCCCATGTAATAACTGTACAAGAACCTGTTACATCTTCTGCTGCACCAGAATTTTTAAAACTTACTCTAATCTTGTCTTTGCTTTTACTCATACTTTACCCCCTATGTTATTATAGGAACTTATATTATATTTCTATAATACAAATAATACAATTTTTTTAATTGTAGATTTTTTGCCTTGATATATTTATATACATTATTATTTGTATACACATAATACCAAATATTAATGTTTTTGTCAAGGACTTTGAGAAAAATCTTTGTCAAATAAAATCTTCATTAAAAAGATGCTTTTCAAAATCCTTGATTTTACTGGGAAAAATGAGCCTGTTTTACCAAATAAAATGATACTTTTATTCTCTTTCGCGTCTAAAAAGAGGATGGGATTAACCCCATCCTCAGTTTATTTGTCATTACTTACTCTTCTGTAAATCTTTGTACCAAGAAGGTAATTCAAATTCAACAGTCTCACCAATAGAGTATTTACCAAAACCGTTCATCGTGAGACCTATACCATTTTCAAGAATTACCCAAGCAGAAGTCTTCCACTTACTATGTACAATACCTCTTGCCCAACCTTCTTTTAATTTAGACTTTTCAGCAATAGGCTTAACTTCTTTTTCAGTGACACTTTTTAACTCCTGCTTAACAGGCTCAACAATTTCTTCTTTTACAATTTCCTTGTTGTGCTTGTTTTTATCATACTTCTTATATTGAATCTGCTTCTCTTTATTTTCTTTTTTTGGAGAAACTTCAATATCAAAAGCGCTGTTCATTTCATCCATTTCTTAATCTCCTCTCACAGCTCGTCATGGCAGGAGAATTTTCCCATGCGCACTTCTAATGACAATATTTTTGATAAGGACAGAGCCGATGAGGTTCTTTCCCATCGACTCTGCACGTTATTCTTCCACCATTTTCCTGCTGTGCATTACTGCAAAGCATTTATTTTAATCTCCTGTTCGTTAATTAAATTAAGCAACAGTAATATTCATAGTGTCGGAAAGTTTGTCATTAGGTACAAACTTAACAGTAACAACACTAGTATCAGCAACGGTAACAATACCATTAGCATAAGTGCTAGAACCAGTGGTAACAGTAACATTATACTGGTCAGGATTCAGCTTAATAGGAGCGCCATCAACAGGGCAAGCATAGACGTTAAGTTCAATCTTATCGCCAGCCTTGGCGGTCTGGTTTTTGTCCTCAATAACAATACTGGCGAACATATCAGCAGCAGTTTTATTCTCAAGAACCTGAACGATTTCAGCATAAACACCGTCGCCATCACAACCAGCACAACCAGAAGCAAGAGCAGAACCTTCAATAGAAGTGTTAGAAACACCAGAAGCGCTCATGCTGAGTTCCTGAGAACCATTGAGCATGAAACGAGGAACCTTGATGATAACCTTACCAGCAAGGGTAGAGGTCTCAACATCACAAGAACCACCGTTGTAAAGATTAGCCTCAAGAATGCAAGTCAGAGTCTTAGGAATGAAGTTAGCGCTAATAGTAATCTTAGAAGCAATGTCATTATGATACATATAACGAACACAAACTTCAGCGTCCTTCAGAGCTTCACCGAGAGCGACTTCATTAACACCATCACCAGTAACGGCATAACGCTGATAACCCTCATCGGTGCCAGATTTCTTAACATAAGCATAAACATTGGTATTACCAACCATAGGAACAGCCTTGTAAGACAGAGTAACCTTACCAGTAGCATCAGCAGTGAGCTTCTCGTCTTTCATAGCGTCGCCACCGAGTTCAACCTCAGAACCAGTATTCATAGCAAGATACTCAAGAGAGAACATAGCATCGGTCAGCTTGAGGTCAAAAGTAGAAGTATGCGCATAACGACCATAAAGCTTATTACCCATACCAGCACGCAGGTCCTCGAAGCTAATACCAATAGTAATACTAGAGTCAATCAAGGTATTTGCAGTAGCGACAAGGCGCTCGCCATCAAGAAGAGTGGCGCGGCCTACACCAGCTAAAAATAACATAATATATATCCTCCTTATTTATTTTAATCATTTTTTCCTGATTTAAATCAGTTGGAGAAATTAATCCCCATTATGTAACAGAAGCAAACTTCTTTTGGAAATCATTCATTGTCATGATTTCCTTAGACATATCCTTCTTGTTATCAGTAAATATCCAATGGTGAATGTCTCCATCCTTGAACTAAACCATCCGAGACATAGCACCCTAAATCTAAGCATAATAATACCCCTTAGCATCAATGGTTTTTAGCATTAAAGAAAGTTTTCTCAAACTTACTTGTTCTTTTAACATCTCCATAGTATATGAAGAACTAATAGATATACAAACAAGCATTTTTTCCAAACTTGGAGAAGTGTAATTCTTGTTCTACATCCTCGCCTTTAATTCCATCTCTTCTCTTAAATTAGGGTCAATATACTTATCTCCATCATAATCTAAAATGTTTTGATGCGTGATAATAGCTATAAATTCATCAAGTTCTTTAGGCTCTAAAACTATATCATATATATATAATTTTTTCATACCATTAGCTTCTGTTTTTATACCATAAATATCTCTCATCTTACTTTTACATTCTGGACATATAGCATAATTATTAATAAACTCAAGAGCTTTAACTTTCTTTTCAGTTTCGCTTAAATTATCAGGTAATGTTTCTTGGAATTTAGCATATTCTTTGATAACTTCAAACTAAGTTCGTTTGAATCCACAATGAGGACAAAACAAACCATTTTTTTCATGGAGCACAAGTTCGAACATATTAATTACCTAAGAAGTAACCATAGGTCCATATTCTTGATTTTCCATGTTCTATATTAAATATGCCATATAAGACATACCAATACCTTCAGGATTAGCCACTTTTTTAGTGGTTTCTATTCCATTTTCATCTACAACTTTTATTTCTTTAATATTTTTATCTTGAGTAAAACAAGATAAATTAGCATAAAAATTATAGTAATCTTTCGTTAAAACTGGATAAATTAACAAGCCTTTAAATGGCACTGGTAAATCCAGACCGAAATAGGCTTGTTCGTACATTTCCATTTTAGCTTGTAACTCTTTAGATATTGCCAATTAAGACACCCCACTCATGTAGCATCCTAATACAACTTTAATTCCTTCAAAATTTCTGTTGTTCCAAATTCCATATTGAGCCTATTGGAATCTACTCATCATTGTTGAAAACTCTAAATTGCCAACACCCTGTACATGAGCGCCATTGAGCAAAAACAAAACAGCTTTTAACAAAGTAGAAACACGACTTTTTCCAGTAATAGGAATTTCAACCCCGTCAACCGTATCAACAGGATAAGTTTTATCATCATCACTTGGATTGATATTAATACATTTATTATGTGTAATTATATCAATTCCAAAGTTAACAACAGCTTTGTATCTATCTGTAGGAATAATTTGGTCGATATAAATTTTTAATAACGTACTTTCAACCGTCCAAGCATCTTCAAAATGAGGACTTCTAAAAATACGTTTGTCGGTTTGTGTTATATCATCAGAACATATTAAAGAAGTAATCTATTGATATGTAGGCAATTCTCTATTAAGAGCATCTGCATCATTATAATATAAAAGTTTCCAAATAATATGAGTTTGTTCTAATTCTTCAGGAGTTTTTTTATTAGGAGATAACAAATAATAAATTATTCTATCTTCTACTCCATCTAAATTTACAAAACGGTTAAATGCAGATGGTGCATAACTACTATCTAACATTAATAAAAACCTCCCAATTTAAAACTAAAAGTCTCACTAATAGTAACCCCTGCAATATCAGGGTCGATACAAGTAGCAATTACATCTAATGTACCTCTATTGCAAGCTTTTAAATTTTTAATCTTAAAGGTGTTATCACCAGTTTTTTCAAATTCATAATATTTAGACCAATTTTCTTCTTTTATACCATTTAAAACAACTTTGTACTCGAAGTGAGTGGGAAGTGTACCACCTTTGAAACTTAATTCAGTTTCACATTCTTTGCTATTGCCAAGAATTATTTTATAATCGTCACAATCTTTAAGAGTAATATGATACTCCTCATCGTGAAGGTCTTCCTTTTTTGGAATAAGATATAAAGGAGCATTATTAGCGACACGTGTTACAGCATCGTCATTAGCGCTCCATAAATCTTTATCCAACGCCAAGACAACGAAAGGTATATCTTCTAATCCAGTAAAACCACTTTTTGCAAAAGTTTTGGTGGATGTACTCTTTATAACAGCTTTAACTTTATATATAGCATTATTTTCAATGTCGTTCTAATCTGTGCCACCAAGAATAACTCGGCTATTAATTTTAACAGCATTTGAAAAATAATTTAATTGCATCGTGACATACCACTCAGCTTGAGGTATTACCAAAGTTTTGTTATAATACTGGTTCATATATTTCAATTCGTTTTCCAGTACAATAGGCTCATACCTTATTTCAGTGGCATCTGTTTGACTGTTTGTTGAAGACCCAAGTAATGCAATATTAGCATTACATCTACGAATTACACAAGAATTCCGTGGATTTATAGGAGAATTATTTATAGCAATCCAAACACTCGTATTATAATGTTTTTCTTCCTCTGTCATAACGCTTAAATCCTGAAATTCCAAAGAAAAACGATATCTTTTTCCAAGAGGATTGGGATATTTCAAATCTCTAAAAGAAATTTCTGCCCAATCTGTACCCAAATCTTCACCACGTTCACCCTTAACATTTCTTATAACAACAGTCTCAAGAGGTGTATATTCAGGCATTTTGGTTGTGTATTCAATTTGTCGGTCTTTTTCTTCTTCTATGTCAACAGTATTATATCTATATTCCCAATCCTAATCGCGTTTATATTGCAGATTTTGAATATAATAATTATCTCCAACCATATTATGCTTTAAACGAGCTTTGAGCATGATACTGCTATCAACAATATCAGTAGTATTTAAAATCGCCATTTTAATCCATAAGCTCCTTAGTCTTCGTTTTTGTATTTCTTTAATAAATACTCTGCATAATTGATTGATTCAAATATTAATTTCTTAATCTGTCCTTTATCTAATTGATTCGTTAAAATAGCATTGATATTAATTATAATACTTACTAATTCACCATCAAAAAGAATATTACTTGACGAAACATACATCATTATTCCACCACAATACACACGGTAATTATAAGTGGAATCGGGTTCTTGAGATTTGTCATATACATAAAGAACTTTCTTCAATTTTGAAATTATTTCTTCTAAGCATATAATTTTCTCATTAATAGATAAAACTACTTTGAAGTTCTTTTCGTCTTTATCCATCTTTACCCCCTTCCTATAAACTTACTACCACCCATAAAGCGGATTTGCCACGCAAGTCTATTTTGATAATTGTATATTTCTGAATCAAGTTGGTCTACCCATTCATTTTTCGCTTTTAAGATACGGTCGTTAGACATAATCTTGAAATCGCTGTCTTGCATTAAATTGCGAATATCTAATAACAAATTGCGTTCTTCTTCTCCCCATGCCTTTACAAGCAAACGAGCAAGAATATCTTTAACATAACCTACCACTAAACTTGTACCATTTACATTTTTGTTAGTTAAACCTTCGAAATTATCAGTAAATTCACCAACGTAATATTGTTCAACTGCATATTGCTTGCCTTCAGGTAACACATCAGGGAATTCTACAGTGTGAGCTTCTTTATCAATCGAGCCTTGCACCAATAATTCTCCTTCAATATAATTATATATTGAATTATCCTGAATCTCAAACTCAGGGTCAAGTTCGAATTTATTATTCTTACCATCCCCTTCAAAAACTTGCATGATACCTTTTGGTTCTTTATATTGAGATAAACGTAAAGAAACGCTTAGAGGGTTGTTAAACATAGATATTGCATTTTGCAAATAGGTGTACATTATCTTATTAAATTGCAAAGGATTAGTTTCATACGCTGTCGTAATCCTTGGGTCATCAAATAAGGCTATTGCTTTTCGATAGACATCACTAAACAAAATGCCCATTTAAACCCTCCTTATTTGTTTAATGTCTTATTGAATCAAAATTCATTTGAGCCAACAGATTGTCAAAAACACCCTTGTTAGAAATTCTGTTCAGAAGCTCAACTTTACTTCTAACACGATATTTAGCATCATTTTCATAGCATTTTCCAAGCCAATAAGAACAAATAAAGTCTTTATCAGCTTCAGTCAAAGAATTCATATAATCCTCAAGTTCACGCTCACTCTTCTTGTAAATATTTACGAGGTCTCCCTTCGTAACAACAGCATGACCCTCTCTCTTCAAACAAGATACATTATAACGTTCCGCAACATCGGCGAATTCGGGAGCCAAAAGAATAATTTCTTTATCGAACCACTTACGATATTTGGAAACACATTCCTCAAACTGTTGCCAGCTAAGAACACGCTGTTCACCGAGAGTATGGAAATTAATAGTCAAACCAGTAAGTTGAATAGCGGTTGAAAGCCCACCAAGCAACTCACGATTATGAACAATAACAATTTCCTTGTCACTCTTTCTATTGCCAAGAATTTCCAGAAGTCTTTCTGTTGTATTAGAAGTATTATCCTGTACTTCTTTTTCCTTAAAAGAACTTTCTGTATCGCCCTCTCTATCATTCAAAGTAGATTCTTTGATTGCTTCTGCCAACTTTTCGTTCTTTGCTTTCTCTTCCTTGAGTTCACTACTCAAAGATTCAATTGTAGACTGGAACTTTGCCATCATCGCTTGAATATCTTCTAACGAGATAGAAGACTGAGTAGCAGGAGACTCCTTAACAGAAGTCTCCGCATTCTCAGCAATTTGTTCCTTATTAGTTTCGTTTACAACTTCTTCTGTATTTTTAATAGTTTTCTTATTTACAGCCATTTTTTACAATCTCCTTTTAAACCTTTTAAACATATCTGGAGCAACCAGAATTTACAAAATTAACTAATTATTATAATTAATTATTTATAATTAGATTATAATTTGATATTAGTTAAGAGTAATAGCACCAATCTTGCTACCTACAATAGCGTCCATACCCATACGCATGTCAACGGTGAAACCGTAAGTATGGTCAGCAGCAAACAGGGGGTCCTTCTCAACAGAAACGGTATTACCTTCCATGACAACCTTGATAGGCTTATTCATACCAAGAGGAAGCATGTAAATAATATCATCAGGAAGAACGACTTCGGGCTCACCATTGATGGTGTTAGGAACAAGAGCGTTACCCAGTTCAATCATAGGAACATTCTTGTAATCAGGCAGGAAGCCATCTCTAACAATAGCGCTATCCTCACCATAACGGAAGCCCTTTGCACTGTCAGGAAGGACAGAAGCAAGAGCAATAGAAGTACCAAGAGCATAAACATCAGCACCGCCATTAGCAAGTTTTACCAAACGTGCAACTTTGAGCCAGTTTTCATCGGTCAGACCGTTAGCCATATAGCCAGCGATACCATCCTGATTGTTAGTAGCAACGTCAGTGTTGTTGGTAATGATGGAAGCCATTACCTTAGCAAGACGAGCCTGAATATAAGCGGCAAAAGAAGCACCAATTTTCTGGAGGAGCTTACCCCAATCCTGTCTTCCTGCCGAAACGTGGTCAGTTATATTAAGAGTTATTTAGTGTTTTTAACTTTTTGCTGTTCGTAATCTTTTAAAATTATTTCAGCATAATAATTATTATCTTTTAATAGCCAATTTATCTTGTCAATTATTTCTTGCTTCTCTGGAATAGAATGGTCTCCTTTTATTCTCAAAACTTTATAGCCCATTTTTTGAACTACTCGGTCTCTTTTAATATCTTTCTACTGGTCTTGATGCCAATACCAACCATCATATTCCAAATCTATTTTAATATCTCCAATAAAAATAGCTACATCTAAATTGAGTTGGCTTAAAGGGTAGTTCAACTCTACTTTATATTCATCTAAAAGCATTTCATAAATTTTTAACTGTTGTGAAGAACAAGGAATTAATTCTTTTTTGCTAGCTAATGCTTCTTGCATTCTTTTTCGTACTTCGGGATTTTGTATAGGATAATCACAACCATATCTCTTTCTACAGGTTTCTTTGGCTTTGTTTTTTACTTCTTCTGTCTAAAGAACAAAAGTTGTTCCATACTTTTCTAAACAAGTTTGTTTAGCTTTTTCTTTTATTTCATCTGTTAAAAGAAAACATTCAACTCCATATTTTTTTAAACAAGTCTATTTTGCCTTTTCTTGACTTTCTTCAATCTACCGTGGGTAATCCACTCCATATTTTTCATTTAGAGTCTTTTTAGCCTTATTCTTAACCTCTTCGTTTTTAAAAGGATTATCTACGCCATATTTTTCTAAATTTGTTTTTACAGACTTGTTGTTTCTTTGAGCTATTAATTCTTCATTCTTTCCCCAACAATCTCTACAACAATATTTACCATCATGCTTTTCTATTCTTTTTAAATATTTTTTATATTGAACCGTTATTTCTTTTCCACAAAAATCACAAACAGCCACAACTTCTCTATGGCTTCCTTCTGGTAATTCTTCTGGCTTAACATAAATAGTCTTCCCTTTAAAAAGACTATAGCCTTTTTCATTGAAATATTTCTAAGCGGTTTGTGTCCAAGGAATTTCAATCAATTGATTTTCTTTTAACATACAAACCTCCTTTTTATTTTATTTAAACACTAAATTTTTCGAATCGTCAATTCGCTCTAACCCTTTCGGATTCTTGTATTTTCACACAAGCTTAGACTATATCTTCATCCCTATAGGATGTCCACCATTTCGGAATAATTTATTGACTATATTCCTACTCCTCTTATGAGGATAGTCGTTGAACCTTCTTCTTTTCGAAGCTTGGCTGCTGATTACCAATTTTAAGATACTTAGGGTTTAACCTTATATCATACAATCAATTTTTTCTGCTTTCGCAACTATCACGATTAAGTTTATTTCAACTTTGCGTTGTAGTTTGATTGTCTTTACGGTATTCCAGCAATTAAATGGAAATATTTTTACGCATATTACTATACGCCCTAGCTATTTATAACGTGCTTATATTTAACCAGTCAACATAGAGAGAAATCTGCTCTCTCTTAGCAGCAATAGTGTACTCAGTGTTGGAAGCAGTCTGAACGCCACCACGAGCGATACCTTCAGCAAGGCTATTCACGATAAAGAGCTCATTGCTATCGACTTCATACTTAGCGACATCACCGAAACCAACCTGAGTGACATCATAAAGCTGTTCATAACCAGCCGCAGCAACGGTAGGAACGACAGGAGTGATAGCACCAGCAAGAATGGTATCAAAAGTCTCAAGGAAGCCACTCTTCTTGTAGACCATAGGATTCTTAATCATATCGAGACCGCTCCACTTCATGCCAGCGTTCTCAACACAATACTTCATAAACTCTTCGTTAAAGGTCTTATTAGCCTCAACATACTCAGGGGTGTTGTTCTTACCCTCAATGGACTTCTGAGCCAAAGAATAGCAAGTTTCAACGAGACCATCAGCGACATCTTCGTTGAATTTGTTATAACTAAAAATTTGTTTCATAATAACAAAATCCTCCTTAATTAATTTATAAAAATCATAAAGCAAATATCAATATTTATTTTAAATTATTCGAATTATTTAAATTATTCAATGATAATTTAAAATTACTCGTGGATAACGGTGCAATAGAACTTCTTACCTTCGTTCTTGACACCGATAATCTTATCCTTACCAAACTCGACCTTAACGCAGAGCTTATCATCAGCAGCAACAGCAGCAGGAGCCCACTGACCGTCAGAGCCAGCAATAGCAAACTGACCAGCAGTAGGAGCAGACTCAAAGTTATCTTCGCCGAGATAGAACTCGTCACCAAGCTTGGGGCAACGAACGCGAGTATGAGCACCAGCAGGGCAAGGAAGACCGCAAGTCTTAACACCCTCACTGTAGATAACGCCCATGATTTCGCCTTTAGAAACGCCAACATAGTCAACAATACCAACACGACCAGTGCCAGCATAAGGCTTAATCTCACGAGTATTCATATCCTTCAGACCCTTATAAACCTCATGGTCGATAAGGTCGCCAATTTCAACCAAAGAACCATCAGCGAGTTCCTTGTCTTTGCAAACGCCAGAAACCAGATAGCTTTTAACATCTTCAGAAGCCATCAAAATCTTCTCAATAAATTTCATAATAAAGTTATCCTCCTTTTTTAATTAAATCTTGTTAAGATTTTTCATTGCATTTTTAAGGTTATTTGCGCTGTCGTTCACTTCAGTAACAACAGGTTTATCCTTAACGATATCAGCAGAGAACTCTTTCTCCTTAGCTTTTCTACTAAGTTTTTTCTGAGCATAAAGAGCATCTGCAATTTTATGGTCAACAGCCTCATTAAGTTCCTCATCGGAAGCATAAGTACTGTTATCACAATTTTCTTTCATAAATGCCTTAATATTAGTAGCATTTTCCTCAGTCAAGTCTTCTTCAGAATCGACCAAAGAGCAAGCCAAAGCATAAAGTTCGGCATTTTTCTTTGCATTAAACTGAGCATTAAGAGCGTTATACTTTTCAGTCAGTTCAGCGAAAGAGGTATTAAGAGTATTGAATCTCTCATAAAGTTCATCAGCAGTAAGTTGTTCATCACCGACAGCATAGTGGGTATCCTGAATAACATTACTTTCACCAGAAGGTTGACCGATTAAAATACTGCCATCATCGTGTTCTTTGAGGATATCAGTATCAACTTTAGGAGAACCAAGCTCTTCACCTTCAATCTGTCCATTGTCAGCATGAGATTCATCGACAGTTACATCAGTAGCGGCAAACTGAGCGGGGTCTTCGCAATTTTCGACTTTCTTTTCACCATCGTTATCCTCAGCCTCGGTTTCCTTTTTGCCATCATCATCGTCGTTATCATCATTATCATCATCATGGTCATGGTCATCATCATTTTTGTCATCTTTAGACTCATTCTCTTTATGACCGTCATCCTTATTACCATCGTCATCTTCATGCGCACAAGTGCAAGGGTTGTTACCGCAGACTTCGCACTTGCCGTCTTCAGATTCACATTCCTTGGATTCAGTCTCTTTACCACTCTCATCTTCAGGATTTTCATCCTTAGAGAGTACAATCTTTTCTTTAGCGTCCATATCAACATTAGCGACATTTTCTTCGTTGATGCTATAAGTAGCCTTAAAATTTTCATCATCAAGGCTAAAGCAAACAACATTATCGTTAATTTCCGTGACACTATAATGAGAAGCATTCTCATCAAGACCGCTATTCAGAAAAGATTCGAGAAGTTGTCTTTTCTCTTCATAGGTCATTGTTTTTGGTTCCTCCCCTCTTTGTTCATTATCCATTGTGATTTCGTCCACTTTTTCATTAACAACTCCGTTATCAGGAATAGTGGAATCGAAATCCTCATTTTTATTATCTGTATCAGAGCCAGAATTTTTATCTTTATCGTTATTATCTTCCAACTCTTTATAAGCGAAAGATAGGCATTTTTCCTGTTTCTGATAAACAGCGTCATTAATTTTATCAAGAATGGTTAAATGTGCATTAGGGATAGCTTCAGTAACAGCAGAACCAAGAATAGTAAATCCATCAAAAATAAATTTATCTATTACTTCGACTTTATTTTCATCTATATGACTTTCAAGGACTTCTATTTCTACAGAAATTTTCTTTTTAGTATCCTTAAGCAATCTTTTAACTTGTTTGTAAGCATATTTAGCCCAAAGGACGCAAGTAAAATGCACCCAAGTTTGACCGTCATGTTCGACAATTTCAACCAAATCTTCACCACGAATTACGCCAAGTGGGACTTCGCATTTACCATTAGTAAAGTCAAAGTAATCTTGTTGTAACTCATTATCCCATCTATATTCCATTTCATGAGCTTTAAAGTCATCATGAGCGACATCAAAAGCGCCAAGAGCGGGTTTATTATAGAAAGTAGGTTTAGCATCTTGCATAGCAGACACGGGAAAATAGCTATTATTTCTATTAGGGTAGACATCAGAAATTGCGTAAACGTCGATAGCAATAAAGTCATTTTTTAACACATTCTTAATTTTCAAACTTTGCGGAGAAAGTTCAAATTTCAGAACTTTTTTATCCAATATTTTTCTTCCTCCTTTCTCCTCATGATGTAAATGACAATGATACAGAAGTCATAGCCATTACTTTGTTATTCCAAGCCTCATTCTTCCGAACGTAGCAATTAGGAACAAGGTTGACTACATTAATATAGTCCAATATATCATCTGATGGCTCAAACCATTCTCCATTATTTCTAATTTTATATTGCTAAAATTTAGAATGAAGGTTTTCCTCATCAGCCATAGTGCCTTTCATATATCCTAAGATATATAATTGCTTATCACTGCCAGTATTTAATTGTTTTAATCTTTTCTGAACTGAATTTTTAGTATATCCTATTTTAATATTTTCCCCGTTGGTTATAAAATAAACATAGCCCATTGTATAGTTTCCTATTTTGTATAGTTAACTTATTTTACAAATTAGATTTTTGTAAATCCTTCGAATTCAGCATCGAATAATTCAGGGGAAGTGCTGTACAGTTTAGCTTTTTGTCTCCAAGTATCGCATTGATGGAGGAGGGAGCTAGCGACTTCTGCCATATTTTCCAGAACAATTACAAAAACCTTACATGACTTGTTGTAATCTAAAAATTCAATAGTATCAAGAATTTTTCTCTTCAAAGAATCCATTTCTGTGTAGGTATCATTAAACAGCAATTCGATATTTTCATAAGTATCTTCATTACCGTTAAGAGGTTTACGAATAGGGCGAATACCTTCTTGAATCATTACTTCACTCAACTTATCTGCAAAGGTATCGCTTGGAAACACATGAGCGAATTTCAAGTGAAACACCTGAGAAGCGCAGGGGCAATTAAGCTCGCAATCAAGAGCATAAGCCATATTATCAGCAATAGAATTCATTTGAAAGAAGCTTCCTAACAAATCATTTAAAGCTTCGACAATCTCTGGCGTATAATTATTACTTACCATATTATTGTCCTCTCACTTTCCTTTTTATAGTTTCTCCATAATTCCTTTGACATCTTTTTTGATATCTTGAATATCGGATTTATTTTCCTCGATTTTCTGAAAAACGATTCCCATATTCTTTTCCAACTCATAGGTACGAGTAATTAGATTATTGTGAGCATCCACTTTGCGTTGCAACTGCTCGATTTTATAATTGGTCAATTTATTAGTGGTGATAATACCGCCAATAGTACCAACACAAGTTCCGATAAAGGAAATTATAGCAATTATAATTGTAGGGTCCAATTTAATCGACCTCCTTTACGAAAGACTGAAAAAAGGGAACAATCAAGCTTTCTCAATTATTAATTCTCCCTTTTCGTCTATATTAAAGACGAAACATTTTTGACATTGCGAACAAATGTAAAACTATTTATCAGGAGAAACCATTAATTTTTTCGTGCTTTTTTGCAACGTGGTATTAGAGTCTAAAGGATTATGATTACAACAAAGTTCAGAATTTGTGTGGGTTTTTTCAATACACCACTTTTTCTCTTTAAATATTTTAATCAAATTCACACTTTCATTCCTTTACTTTCTTTGGAATCATATGAGCAAACGTGCTCATATCATTGATACGAGACTCATACATTTCTTCCAAGCATTCGTTACAAATTACATCTTCATCTTCATTCAGTTCTTTTCCGCAAATTTGGCACTTTTTGATATTATATGAAAACTCCTTAATGTCTGAAACATTAGTTCCAGCATTGGAAGAGTTACCAGTATTATCGTTGGTAATCTCATCATCGTTCAACTTTGGTCTACCAACAGGGTTAGCGATTAAATTTTCTTGGTCTAAGACTTTTTCAACTTTAATATCTAAAGCTTTAAGGTAAGCTTTAGCTTGTTGATAATCATCAACAGTCATACCATTAGCCGACAGAAGTTTAGGAATAAAGCCTTCCAAGCCAGACACAACTTGTTCTCTAAGGATTTTAATATCCTCACGAATATTAAAAATATCCCCCCAAAGAGAGACTTTCCATTGGAATTTCAAATCGAAATTCTTATTAATCATTTCATTTAAGAAATTTTCGTATTGTCTGGTAAGGTAATCAATTCTAGCAGCCTAAATATATTGAGCAGCTTTAACAGAAGCGATAGAGGGTTTATCAGTAATACTCATAAGAGCAGAATTACCAGAAGTAGCGATTAAATCTCTAGTTCTATCATAAATGATATCCATTGCTTCAGGTTGATTTTCTAAAGTATGTAAATCAAATTCAGTAAACGGGGCGAAAAACGGCAGAATATTACCTGAAATATTTTCCGCGAAGTAATCCTGATACCCAAGAATTGTATCAGGAGTAATAACAGTGGCATCGCTACCCGCTTTAGGGTCTTTAATAAGGGGAACCTCAGCGGTTAAAACACTGTTAACACCTTTACTTAATAAATTTGCTTGCAGCCATTTATAGTCATCCAAGTCTGTCAAATCATCAAACAGGCCAATGGTATCAGGAAACGCATTAGGATGAGAGCCATCAAAATAGAATGTATAACACAAATCTTGAGGAAGTCTTACCCAATACATATAGTTTTCTCCATTGCTTTCCAAGATGTGACCATCGGGAAGTTTCGCTTTAGGAGAAATTCTCTTTTTTTTAGTTTTCTAATCTATAACGACAATTCCCGTTTCTAACATTTGATTCCAAACATCCTGAATAAATTGAGGATATTGACTAACATCGTAAGCTGGTTGAAGGAAAATTGCCATATTAAAAGCAATAGTAAACTATTGTTTACTACCAAAGCCAATCAATTTAACCATATCGGTGTTAAGTTTCTACATGACAAAAAAATTAACATCATTCTTATCATAACTTGTACGAGGTAAATAAGAAGATTTACCTTCCAAACTCACCTAAGTAGTAATAGTTTTTAAGGTTAAATTTGGATTGAAAGCTTTTAAAATCTTATCTACTTTTTGACTTTCTTTTTTAAAAGCCTCAGTAGACATATCTTTCGAGTCAACATATTCTGGGATATAATAATAATTAAATAAGGGAGTATCTCTATTAAGTTTTACTAAAATATTATAAACATAATTAGTATAATACAGCCACATACTGATTCTCTAAAAAGTCATTTCAGAATTTTCAGGGTTATTTAAAGCATTTTGAAGGTCTTCTGATTGAACTTTTTGAGCTTTAGCATTAATTTGTTTAATACGCTGATTCTGTAAAAACGGGTTATTCAATTGACTCCAAGACATAGCCCAAGCGCCAGCTAAATTATCAAAACCAGTAGAAGCGTATTTACCAAAAATAGTAGCCCATCTTTGTTGTATAGCTTTTAGTGAAATATCTTCTTCAGGCTTATCCTGAGTCATAGTAATCATTTTAGCTTCTTCGTTTACAACAGCATTAGGCGATTCAACCTTTTTGGGTCTTCCTCTTTTTTTGGGACTATCCAATATTATTTCCTCCCTTCTTATTAATATTTACAGTCTTAGTAGACTTTTTAGCTTTTTCTTGTTCAGCTAAAATATGTTCAAAATTATCAAGAGCTTTCATAGTATCTCTCAATTTCTTCTGTTTTTCTATTTCATATCTTTGTTTTTCTATTGCAACCAAATTATCTCTACACCATTCAATAACGAAATCATTTTCATTCATAATATTTTTCTCATTAACTTCTCTAATAATAAAATTACTAGCTGGTTTTAAAGATTTTTTCAATGTTGCATAAGCTTCATCTCTAAATTTATATTGAGCCAAAGCAAGATAAAGATTGTCATCTTGATAGATAAATTTATAATACTTTCCGATTTTAGAAAGCATTGATTCAAAGCTATCGGTATTGAAATCACCGATTATTTTATAGACCATTTCTGTACTCCTTATATTAAAATATGTCCTCTATAATGAATATTAATCATGTTAATATTAAAATTAATATTAACAATTGATAATTTCGGCAAAAAATTGATTAATCTGCACAAACAAGACATATTATTTCCCTATTAAGTTGTTGAATTTTTCACCCTTCTATGGTATCATCAATTTACAATCCAATTAAAAAATACCATAAACAAGGAGATTTTTAATTATGACTTTTGGTTACATTCGAGTAAGTACTGACCAGCAGACTGTTGAGAACCAGCGTTTTGAAATCAACCAATATTGTGAAAAGCACGGCATGAAAATTGATGGCTGGATTGAAGAAACGATTTCTGGCACAAAGAATCCTGAAAAACGTAAGTTAGGAAAACTTCTTAAAAAGGTACAAAGTGGAGATATCATTATTTGTTCTGAGATTTCTCGTCTTGGTAGAAGTCTTTATATGATTATGGACATTCTTTCTTTGTGTATGGAAAAAGGCTGTCAAGTAAGAACAATCAAAGATGGATTTGTATTAGGCGATGATATTCAGAGCAAAGTATTAGCATTTGCTTTTGGACTTTCTGCTGAAATTGAACGTAATCTTATTAGTCAGAGAACCAAGGAAGCACTTGCGATGAGAAAAGCAAGTGGGGTAAAGCTTGGTAGACCGAAAGGTTCGTTAGGAGAAAGTACAAAGTTAACTCAATACGAAGAGACCATTAAGACATTGATTGCTGAACAAGACAACTGTTACGCAGATGTAGCAAAACTTTTTCATGTTAATCGTTCTACGATGAAACGTTTTTGTGATAAAAGAGGGTATTTTAGACCAAGTATTGTAGAGAAAAATCAGCGCAAAGCAGAAAAGTTAGAACGTGAACGCATTGAAAAAGAATATAAAGATAGACTTCTTAACCTTGATGAAGAAGATTAAATAAAATTAAACTGTAAGAGGGAGGGTTAAACACTCTCCCTCTTTTTATATCGTAAATTAAATCTTTTTCAAATAAGCAAGGCTAATCCAACCTCTACCATCGGCTAACTTACCCCAAGTTATACCAGAGACTTTTTTCTCACTAACAATAGTTACGACAGAATTATAAGTTAAAGCTCCATTTTTACTGTAGTTAGTACCAGCACCAGTTCTTATATTAACGCCAGAAGATGCTGTAATTTTACCTCGGTAACTTTTAAATGTGCTCGTTGGAGTGGAATTCTTTTTAATATAAGTTAAACTTACCCAACCACTACCATCAGCCAACTTACCCCAACCATTATCTTCAAGGATAATAGAGACACCTGTTCCCTTTTTAAGAGTTCCAGCAACAGAAGAAGAAACAGAAGGTCCTTTACGGATTCTCAAAACAGAGGCGGTAACAACGCCAGAATAAGATACAGTAGTTCCAGTATTAATAGGGGTTGTAGGAGTTACCTTTTTACCCATCTTAGCAGCAACGTCTGCTCTAAAAGTATCCATACTCTTACCAAAACGAGGAAACCAATTACGAGGGTCAGCGTGATTAGAAGCGATACCTCTTTGATGTCCTTCATAATGTCCAATAATTACTCCGTCTTTTAGGGGGTCAAAACCGTAAAGCTAGCAAAGGTAAGCAGCAAATTCAACAGCCTCTTTGTAGACTTTGTTAAAATAATTTGCATCACTTAAATTGTCCTCACACATTTCAAAACTAATATATGATAAATTCCGACTGCCTTTGTTTCCCTTACCACAATGCCAACCTTTATAATTCCAAGGCAAGGTTTGAACAGTAGCGATTTCACCATTAGCCAGTTTACCAATAAATGCATGAACACATACATTGGTAGCAGAATTATTCCAAGATGTGCCACCATTATTTTTACCAAGCTGTGAAATCAAAGCATTGTAATTACCATCATTAGTAGATGGTTGCGCATATCTTTTCAAATTAGGATTATTACAGCCAGTACTATGAACCATAATTCCTTTTGGAGTAATTTTCACTCCATTTTTATAACATCTATTCTATGTAAAAAGACATTTTAATAATTTCATTCTTTTTTCTCCTTTTAAATTTTACTCCTGAATAATACTTTGAATAATAGGAGTAATTGCTTCTATGCCGTATTTATCTGCCAATTGATTTATAAATGCCAAACTTATCTTCATTCTATTTTCTGCACGCTCTTTAAAACAATAGCACGCATTATATACAGCAACCTCACCCCAAGACAAACCTACAACAGTAGCAAAGGATGTGGTATCAGCGCCGACTGGACCAAAAAATATATACAAAACAAACAGCACAGTCAGGCTTATAGTAGCAATCCAAGAAATAATTCCCCACTTTTTCATGGTCGGAGTTTTCTCCATGGCTCGCTTAAATTTTTCAAACAGTGAAATTTTTGTTTTTCCCATAATTATTCTCCTTCCTTTCACAAGTAGCAAATATTTATCATATTTATCTCACAAGGGCATCTAATTTCATCATGCAAGAAATCTTGCACATTTTTTGATGCTATTTTGTGCAACAAATCACATTTTTCTCAAAGTTGCATTTAATTGAGAATTTCGTGCAACTTGCCTCTTTTTTGTTGCATTTTTCAACCTTAACGCAACAGCTTTACTTAAGTAAAGTGGACGCATTTGAGAGGTCTTTTGAAAATCTAAATTTTTTGTTTTAGGTTCTCAAAACAATTCTCAAAAAAAACATGTTGCTTAAATTTGCCGATAAACCTATTGAGTATATAGGTCTTTGGAGCAGGAGGCTCACCTCAATTACAATCTAAATCAGTTACACCTTCAGCATCTACTTAGTATGTTTATCCGTCTTCTCGGTATGATGGACTATCTTAGGTGACTGTCAATGGAGATTCTAATTTAATTTCAAGTAATATAAAGAAAAATATTAGTATATTTGGAATAGTTGGAAATCTTGAATCTAGCCCTTACAAAGTATACCAAACTTCTTTCACTATAAGTTCTGCTACAAATAATTTAATAATTCCATTTAGTAATCTGAAAGCAGAAGAAAAAATAGTGCTCCTTTATGCGGGAGTGGTTAACGGACCTTATAATATGCCTTCATATCCAACTTTAGAAGGTGTATATATAGCAAACAAGCCAACTGTCTTTTCTACTGTTGGACCATCTGTCTTTTTAAAAACTTTTAGTAATAATAATTGGTTCTGGGAAAGTAATGCCTAGAGTATGCTTTTTCCATCTTTGCAAAACGACCAATGCATTTTTACTACTTATTATAATAATGGACAATGGCCTGTTACAGATGAATATGGATACTGGGCAATTTTAGTAACGAGCACCTCTTAATAAGTTGTTTAAATATGCCAATATGATTGAGCATACAAGTAAAATTTAGCGGAAGTTCGCCAACTTTGCAATCAAAATCAGTTACTCCAAGCAATAGTATACAAATCGTTTTACCAGATTCGGGGTATGATGGATTAAATCAAATTACAATAGAAAAGATACCTGAAAATTATATAAAAATAAACTATGTTAATTTCAATTTGGAAGCTAACACAGGAACATATGAGTATAGTGACGCTTATTGGTGGCAACCTAATTTATTTTATTGTTGGGATTATTATAATATAGATATTCCTTTTAATATTGATGTTAACAACCTTAAATATTGGGGAGCTAGCTTGTATGGTAGTACGACAGAATCAGAAACAAACAATGTTATACAAATAACAAACAATTCTACAATTTCATACGTCCAAAAATATTAGGATAATATTGAATTATTAGAAAAGTTAGAAGATTGGTCTTCAGGAAATTATGTTTGGTATCCTTTTGTTTGTATTATTAAGATTAATTTAGCGACATCTAAAATAAGTTATATTGATTTTCGTTTTTCACAGACTTCTTATAATATTTTTACCAAATTTCTGCAAAAAAAGAATCCTTATATTAATTTTTAGTTATATTTTTATACTTAACTAACAAACTGGTTGTTCTTAAACGCCGAGCATATGAGTATTCAAATAAATACTTCTGGTCGGTCTCCAACACTTCAAAGTAAAACTGTAAATTCATCTACTACAAATCAAACAATTTATCCAGATTCTCGGTACGATGGGCTAAGTTCTGTTCAAATAAATAAATTGAAAACTTCAGAGGAAACTTTTTTCCCATGGGGAATTTTCCCAGACGAAAAATATCAAATAAACTTAACCTATTCTGGTTCTGGAACCATTAATACGCCATCAGTGGCTTATAGAAATACTTACAACCCACCTTTAAATACAATAACTCATTATAAATATTATTATATAACCATACCGTATGCATCACTTAATGCTTCACAATTGTATAACGATGGAAACGGTTATGACATAATAAAAATCCCATTCCCAAATAGTTTTGGTTAGATTCTTAGTTTTTATTTGGTATGGTATAATAGTCAAGGTTTAAGTTTTACTTGCATGGGTTTTTGGCATCTATACGATGACCAGTGGAAATGTTCTACTGGTAATTTAATATATGGAACAGAGACAATTGCCAATACCAAATTGTCCATTGATTTTGATTATATAACTTTTTATTCTAACTCTCAAATTTCTGGTTTTAGTAGTTTAAATAAGAATGGAAATTGTTTATTACAGGCGTATGTTATATAATTGCAAATAAATGCCCTGTGAAATTAGTATATTTGTTCAAAACTGCTTTATGGAAAATTTAGATTACAAAGAAACTAAAGTATAGTATATAAATACCCAAACTTCTTCGAATTCTTTTTATTTCAAGATTCCATTTTCAATTAATATTCCATCTATAATAAAGTTATCTTTGTATCGTTTTCAAACATCTGACTAGATATATCAATTACATCTTACCCAAGGTTTCGAGGATTTTTTTAGAATAGGAATCTTAAATACTTATTATAACAGTTTTGGTATTGCGTTATCTTACTATGAAATACTACGGCAATTTATTATTAATGATATAGAAAATTCAATACACCGTTCGTATGCAGCATGGTCAAGCCTTCCTTTATCAGCCACTAATAATAATTCAGGATATGTATTTTGTAATTTTTAGAAGGAGACCGATGGGATTAGTGCAACAATTGAAAATTGGCGACCAAAAGGGAAAGTTTACAATAACGACGAAACAATTAATGATACCTATTCTAATATGACATTTAATTGGTGGTCACAATTTAGCATTTATTATTATAATTAAGTTGCAGCCAATTGCCCATTTAAATGTAGCACAAAACGCACCTGTTTTCCCGTTAATATCATTTATTTTAATATGTGTATTTAACATTATAGAATTAAAAACTATCAAATTAATAATACTTTTTAATTCTGTACTTATACATAGAAAGGAGCCAATCATGGCTGACAAAAATGTTCTCATCCAACAAAAGAATGATTCTCGGTCTTACGATAAATTATATCCATTCAGCCCACCAGTTCAATATGTTAATTATACGCTCTCGGGCTCATCTTGGTCAAGTGGAACCTATAGTTTTGAATCTGCCTATCCTAATTCCAAATATAATTTATCCATCTCTGTATCATCTACAGCTACCTCTGCATAGTTCGATGCTTTTACAAAAGCTAAAATTGGAAGTTCGTCTACTTCCAATACAATTAAAGCTTTAGGTACAGTTCCGACATCAACAGATATTCCTATTGTTTTAAAGGTGGTGAGCAAAGTATGAGTGTAGAAATTCTTACTCAAGGAGGAGGAGCTAATCTTCAATCAAGAAGCGTTAGTCTTACATCTACCTCAGCGACTACATTTTCCCCACAATCTGGTTATGATGGAATGTCTTCCATAACTGTTACGCCTAATTTATAGAGTAAATCTGTGACTTTATCATCTTCTTCAACTACAGTATCTCCAGATTCAGGGTATAGTGGACTATCTTCTGTTACAGCAAGAACAAATAATCAATCAACCCAATACGTAACTCCCGCTTCTTACTCACAAAACATTACACCTTCTTCTGGATATAGTGGATTAAGTGGTGTATATGTGTATGGAGATTCCAATCTAATCTCAGAAAATATTAAATCTGGTATTAGTATATTTGGCGTAAATGGAAGTCTATCTAGTGGCGGGACTGGACAAAAAGGATATTATGGAGCCTATTTTAATAGCAGTAGCTCAACAAGTTTGACAATTCCTGTTTCTGGTATTACCTCTAATGAAATTATATTATTTGTTGTACTTTTAGCGCAAGAACAACCTTATGATGGAGAACTTATAGTAGCTGGTTATTCTTCTGTTGTTTCAGGTTCTAATAAATTTTTTATGGCAAAACGGGATGAGGCAATATCCTTTGGAATAGAATTTAGTTATCAATTATCAGATGGTATGCTTATGGTAAATTATTCTGGGTATTATACATTTGGAAGAGAAATGACTTATTTATATGCCATAGTAACACAATAATATCTTTAAATTACTTGTTTATTACTTATTTTTCAAGCCTAAGAGTTACCATCGCAAGAACAATAACTCTCAGGCTATATAATTTAATTAAAATTTTAATTAAACTATAGTATCATTTTTAAAACTATAGTTCACAAAGTAATATTAAAAACCCAGAAGTCTTAAGCCTTTCTGGTAATTTTCAACATTACAGGAATATCTTGAGTAGGCACAGTACCCAAAGCTTTAACGACATTAGTAGTTGCATTGCCGACAATTTTAGCTTTACCGAAAGCGTCGAATTGAGCAGAACTTGCCGTACTTGCTACGGATACAGAAATATTATACTTTGCGTTAGGATAAGCATCCTCAAAGCTATATTGAGAATTACTCCAACTACCATGAGTCATAGTAACATTTACATAAGTTTCTTCTATAATAGGATAAATAGTATCATAATCAGAAGAGTTTTTTTGCTTCATAAGAATGTTTTTAGTTGTTGCCATTAAAAGTTATTCCTCCTTTCTTGGTTGTTAATAACTGTTAAAATATTTTTAAATATAGAAATACACAAGCCAATATGTTTTCCCATAAAATCCGCTACCGCCGTAATCATACATATTAAAATACCAATAATTATTTTGTATGACAGGATACATGGCGTATCTTCCAGCAGTAGCAACCCAATAGGGCGATATTTTAAAGGTTAAATAGCAAGTATCAGAAAACAAACATTGCTATCTATCTGTTAAATTAAAAGATTGAGGATACCATAAAGAAGTAATAGGTGAGCTAGAACTAGAAGAGTTTTCTTCCGCCATACTTAAAAACATTCCATAAATAGTGGTGGTTGTACTTGGAATAGATGTTAAAAAACTACCTAAAGATGTTGTTACAGTAGTTCTTTTTATTTTTAAATCGTTTCTACCGTAATTACCGATAACCCCAAATATACTAACTCCATTCTTAATATTAGAGCTAATCAAATTGCTTTCTCCCCATACAGTAACTTGACTCAAAGCGTCATACCGACTTTGAGGGGTAATATATTGAGTAGAACTTGAAGGGTTAACAGTACGAGACTGCAATGTTGGTGATGAACCAGATGATTTTACCTATACGCTCAATCATATTGGCGTTTTCCTGCAACGAAAACGCATCTATTTACCCCCAATCATGCCCTATTTCTGCAAGATTTCTTGCATAATTGGAGGTCTCCCATTAATATTAAAGCCCCTGTGTAATGGGCTTTGCGTGTATAAGAATACACAAAACAACCTACTATATTCATAGGTTTATAAATAATAATACAAATATTTTTGAGCAAGAAATTATCGAACGCGATGACTACCATATATGGTGTTGTTGTAAAATTAACACCCCTATATCTTGTGGTTTGCAACCAAATAAAATCACGTTTTTAATTCTTAACAATTGTTAAAAATGTCCGACTATTCTTACTCAATACATAAATACTTGTTCGTCGAAAGATTCGTGCTTATTGTTCTCAGACTTCAAAACTGTACTTATCTGTACCTCATGCCTTCATAGAACAATTACACAGTCACTTATCAATCGTCCAATTCGTTTATTCCGTCTACTCTGAGATGATAAGTCTTGCTGTCTCCTTCACCGCCATCATTCTGAACATTAAATTCAGAGAAATCGCTTACGCCACCGTCCAGTATGGAGTTGGTATATCCACTGTTTAACGATGCTAACCAGAGCTCTTGGAATTTTTCTTCACTACCTTTAAACCCAGCTTTTACAGCATAAGTGTATGGACCATCACTTTGTCCTACATTTAAACTAAGATGCTGGTCTACAGGAACTCCATTTATTACTTTATAAACGTCTCCTGTAGTATATAAAATTAAATCTCCGTCTGTACTTCCTTCAACGGCAGACCGAGGTTTGCCATCAGAAATGTACCACTAAGAGGATTTTCCATCTAATCCCCTAGGAATATAAAAATCAAGTTGTACATCTTTTTCTGTGCCTACGTTTTCTACTCGCGCTTCCTCTGTGGATTCTATAGTATATGTAGCATGAACCTTTACGGATACAGTTCCACCACTTCCACCGCCTGACCCACCTTCACCAGATAGCGCTGCCATACTATACAGTAAAGCAATATTAGAGATAGCTTCATTTGCCATAATTCAGCCCTCCCTTATAACATTACGCTAATTACTGGGTCAGTACCGCTATAAGATAAACGTATTTGATAATACCGTGCAACTTCGAAAGAAGTAATTCCCTAGGGAGCGACCGCTGACTTAGTTAAATCGGCTTTAACACCTGAAATCTAAACATAGTCACTCTCTTTCGTTAATCGCCCTTCAACTTTCACACTTCCAGACTTAACCTCAAGTTTAACCATGCTAACTGAAGCAGGAACATGAAATTCACGTTCACCACCAGCGGTAAAGACTACTTTTTCTTTCCTAACTATCATTAAAAGCTGTCACTCCTTTCTCTATAAATAAATATAATTTCGTGTAAACGCCCATAATAAACGAAAGTAGAATTACATTTAATTATAGTAATGTCTTTTTAATTTGTATCAAACTATTTGATACCAAAAATCTCCACTCTTCTAACCAGTTGGCTGGGAGCTACTAACTACAATGTCTGGACCACTACTCATTGCCGTCCATGTTGGAGCTCCAGCACCATTGCTTTTTAGAAAATAGCCATCCGTTCCCGCAGAAGTGGGGGCATAAAAAGTGGGATTATTATTAGAGCTGCCATTCATTGAAATATTATTTGTTGTCTTACCATTTGCTAAATTATACGCACTGTCCGCTCTGCTCTAAGCACTAGAGGCGGCTTGATTGGCTGAGTCAGCACTTGTCTTTGCAGAGTTAGCTAAATCAGCAGCTTCCGCAGCGGCGTTTTGTGCTGCAATATCTGTTACCGTACCAACATCGCCATTGGGCAAAGTTATCTTTTTAAAATCAAAACTTGCCATTTATTTCCCTCCTTTCTCTTAACCGTTAGGTCTGCTTGTAGCCTCTGTTACACTTGTTACAACAGTTACATCATCAAAAGTGGGAAGTGTAACATTGCTTGGGGTTGTACCAGCAGTAAAAGTATCCGTGCCTTGTGTAAAAGATGCAGCCGTTCCATCTGTTACAGAAATAGTTACATTTCCATTTGCTTGCGTAACACTAACAATAGTTGGAGTGTTTGTACTAAAACTATCTACTCCTCGTTTAAAAGAAGGAGCCGTCCCAGCAGTTACAGAACCATTAGTCTTAACTTTACTTACGGTGCCAGTAGTACTTGTCACATTATGAGTATGAGTGGTACTTGCTGCGCTAATCTCAATGCCCAATTTCTCCCAAGAGCTTGCACTAGCAGTTCCATTAATGTCTTTAATACAAATCCATTCTGAATGCCCAGTGGTTTCAAGCCATACATCTCCAACCCTTGCGGAAGTTAAAGCCTTAATTTCAGCATCAGTTGTTTTTGTTCCTTTAAAAGTAAGGAAACTACCAAGCTATTCAAAAAGAAAGTTGGCATGATTATAAGCATCTACACCCTTATCATAAGCTTGTTTTACCGCGCTTGCAGAACCAACCCTTTCAGTAGAAGTGCTTGTTACTGTAGTATCTATATCACTACTATGTAAAGCTGTGCTATCTACTAATTGATAAGGAGCGGTTACATCAGGTAATTTAATTTTACTAATATTAGCCATTTTAATCTCCTTTCTAATATTTATATTTATCCGTCTGTACAACACGGATAAATTAAAAACTCATCTAAATTAATAAATGAGTTTGGTTTATACTTTTTTGCATTATATTAAAATTTATTATACTTTATATAATACAAAAAGAGCATATTTACAAAATCTAAAATTAAAAAAGGTAGATTTCATAAATACAGCTCTTTTTGTTTTTTATTAAATTATAATAATAAAAAATTGTTTTTATTATTTGAATACCGAGAGAAAGACATTACATCTTCCTCTCGGTATTGTAATTGTTTGTAAACCCTTCCAACGTCTGCAAACAATTAATTTGGAAGTTATCAATTGTTTGCTCTTATTACATCTATTTCTTCATCATAATTAATATAATTGTTTCCAACGTATCTAAAATAATATCCGTAATATGGTATATTAGCTCTTTTGTTGACGATATAGCATCTGTCTCGAATTTTCCTAATATCTATACTTTTTCCTGTTGCCTATTCTATCCATATTTTAGCCTAATTTAATCCTAATACTTTAGCAACACAATTCCAGTTTTCATCATAAATTGCAACTATTTTGTATTTTTGACCTGTAAACTTTGGTTTTCCATCCTCACCTAAATAATTAACCCATCCTATTTTATGTCCTCTACTTAAATAATCTATCACCGTGCATTGATTAAGTTTAAACAACTCAGCTAATTTTCCAGAAAATTTTGTTACTGTATTATAAGCATCACACACTTCTTTAACTATAGTTTTTTCACTTTCTTCTCTTATTTTATCCCAATTTATTAAACTCATATTAAAAATCTAATTAAAAGAACTACTTAAAATTTTATCTTTAATATAATCAAAGTCACTCTATCTGCAATCTATTTCTATAAATTCCCAACCATGTTCTATAGCTTCCGTCTTTTTAATACTATCGTTTTCTTGTTGATACTCTAAACTTCCCCACCGACCAGTATAATGCTATTCTCCCTACATTTCAATTAAATATTTTTTCTAATCAAAATAAAAATATCCATCATACCTTTTATCTTTTCTCCACGGGGGCAAATATTCAAAATCGAAAATTATTTCTGGATAAATTCTTTTAAGTTCAAACATAAAATTTCTTAAAAATTTATTTGGATAACTTATTTTATCTGAACAAACAGTACATGAAAAACCACGTTTAATCAAATCTACCCCTCTCATTGTTTTAATTGAGCCACAATCAGGACATTTTAATTTTAAATTTTTCCGTGTATGCGGTAATACTTTAAAAGCATCTTCTGAATTTACAAAATATTTTAGTAGCTCTGGATACAAATCACCTAAAGTATTATATCCCTTAATTGGAATAGAATTGCTACAAGCCAAACAATGAGGTCTTTTCACAATATTTCCCAACATCACCTAATAGTTTTGACCACATTGATTACAATGAACGATAATTTTTTCTTTACTGTTTTTCCCTATAGACATCACCTCTAAATTTGGCACCAATTCTCTTACTTGCTTCTATATACTCTCAAAAGTTCTTGGTTTATTGTTCTTTCCCATTTTCGCCCTCCTTTATTAAATAGAGCGGGATATATTTCAACCCCGCTCTATATAAATTACCTTATGTCTCTTTCATCTGGTTCTTCCAATCCTAAAAGAACATTAATAACATGAGTTAAATACGAATCTTTTATATCAAATTGAGAACCATCAGGTAACTCTATCTTGGATATATCCATTCTTAGTTACCCACATTTTAAAAGAGGAAAAATTACTCGGTAACAGGAGTGACATCGATGGTCTGAGAAGGAACAGTAATGTCACCAACATCGAGGGAAATTTCAGTGCCAGTAAAGGCAAGAGTACCCTTGTTGGCCTTATCATAACTACCCTTAACAGAAACATCAACTTCATCACCAGAGAAGCCAAGAGTAGCAGCAACAGGAGTAAAGGTAGCAGTATTAACAGCCTGTTTAACATAGGTAACGCCAGTAACCTTCATATCCTCAACCTCAGTACCAGCGAAGGAGCTGTTAACAGAATATTTATTACCAGTGAAAGTGGGCTGAGAAACGTCAACAGTAGCACCAGTCATAAGAGCAGCGGAAGCTCCAAAGGTAGGAAGCTTACCAGAAAGTACAGGAGCGGTATAATCTACAGCACCAGAAGCAGTAACAGCCTGAGAAGTGACAGCGGCAGTAAAGGTAAGAGTCTCGGTATCTTCGTTGACAGAAGCGGTAACGCCTTCAGTAGCAAAATCGCTCTTGGTATCAGCAGCCTTATCGACAGAACCTTCGGTAATACTATACTCAGTACCAGAGGTCTTCATTTCCTGAACAGTAGCAGTAGAAGAAGTGACAGAGGCTGTGGGCTTAGAAATCGTACCACCGAAAGAAACAGCACCAACAGCATCCTCAGCAGCAGCGGTGAAAGTTGTTTCAACTGTACCAGCGGGCTTGTATGCCTCAGCAGTAACAGTAGCGGCAGTAGCAGCTTCAGCATCCTTAAGAGTAACAGCGATAGAACCACCCTTAATAGCTTCACCAGTAACACTACCAGTAGCAGTAACCTTACCAGTAGAGCCAATCTCAGTTACAGTATAAGCCATAACACCAGTAAGAGAGCCAGTGCTCGTACCAGTAGCCTTAACACCACTTACGGTCTTAGCGGCAACAGTAGCAGTACCCTTTGCGGCATATGCGAAAGCCTTAAGCTCAAGTGCAGTCTGAAGCTCAGCAACAGTAATGTTGTGGTCAAGCTTAACGGTGGCAATAGTGGTAGAAGTGGGAACATAACCAGTGAGACTAACCTTTGTATTGCCAATAGCTTCCCAAGCATAGGTATAAGCGCCTTCTGCGCCAGAACGAATGGTAATATACTCAATATAACTACCAGCGGCAGCGTCATCAGAAGGAACAAGATAAATCTTGTACATGGTATTAGCAGAAGCAGCGACAGAAGGACCAGTAGCAGTGCCATCGGCATCAATTACAACGTCAAAACTGTGAATCTGATTAACCTGAGAATCAACATATGCCTTAACAACAGAAGCATCAACAAGACCCTCACCAGAAATATTAGCCGCGACAGCCTTCCATGCGGCGGCACCAAGCTCTTGAACAGTCTGCTCACCAAGCAAAGTATTCAGCTTTGCAGTAGCAGCAGCGTCCTTTAAATTATAATCTACGCCACCGACATTAAAAATAGAAAGATATTTATCAGCCATATTTTAAACCTCCTTGTAAAATTCAAAACATAAAATATTTAATTAATAAAAAAGATTGTCTCTCCCTCAATAGAAGTTTCGACCTTTTTTTCTAATTCTTCAGTAATGGCCTTCTGTGTCATGGAGCCATCTGTGTTATTTCCTACTTCATCATATAATTTAACCACACCAGCAGTTTTACTATTAGCATAGGGTAAATTATACAACTTTTCATAATTTTCTCCATTATAAATATAAAGGTCATTATTACCATTTAAAGCAATATAAATTTTATTTATATTCTTTTCAAGTTCGTTTACAAACTCTTCTTCTTTCCAAAATACTTTTCCATCAAAGTACCCCTTAAAGAAGATATAATCAACATAATCAAGTTGGTTATAAGTCTTTTGACCATCACCAACTAACGCTCTTAAACCGCTATCACTCGTATTAACAAGACAAACTTCACCCTTAGCTGGAATAAAGCTATTTCCAACACGTTGATAATTATAATCCTAATCATAACGAAGCTTAATAACAGTATTAATCACTTTTGCCATTGGTAGTCCTCCCTTCCTTAATTATTATGCTTCAGGAGCACCGCCACCATCAATAATTAAATCATCCAACAGAGACACCATATCCTGTTGATAAACTATCTGGTTCATTTCACCATCTTTATTGACAGTGTATGTGTTCCATTTACCATTCTCAAGTACAGATATGGTCTCACCTTCGTAGTTACCATATTTAGCAATCCAATATTGAGCTTCAGCAAAACTCTCAAATTGAGTCTTTTTTACAATGCTCTTCAAATTACCTTTTTCATCATAATAGCTCAGTTCAGCATTGTTTGCTTCACTGTTAGTCACAATCAAGCTCTCTTTGGGGATGACTTGCTGTGCAATGCTATTTTCAATTTTTGCCTTGTCTACATACGCTAATTTAAACATTAGTCATCCTCCTTCCTTAAGCTTTTGCACTTACAACATAGTATCCATCTATGTACTTCTGTTCATAACCTTCTGCAATATATTTCTCAGGTACAACAGCACTAAACTTACCACCCTTAATAACAACTTGAGGCTCTTCTCCACCACCGTTGTGCTTAAAGTTAACTTCGCCATTGCTATAGAATGTACCACCTTCAATGAGTAACTTACCAGAGTTCATTACATCATTCAACTTGCGCATACCAATATTGTAAGTCCCATCAGTAACCTTGAAATTACCACCTTTAATAACCATTTCGTAACCATTGTTAAAAATAGTACCGTAGAAGTTACCACCATTAATATAAAGCTTACCATTGTCATCATTCTTAATAACATAGAAAGCGTTAATAAATGTACCATTATTAATAGTCAATTCAGGATATTCTGCCATTTCGCCAGCTTTATAATCCTGTGCATAATCCCAATAACCATTGGAAATCATGCTCGAAACAATCCGAGGAGCTTGGAAAATACCATCATTAATCACAGTATTACCATGGTTGACCATGGTATAATAAGAATTACCCTTCTCATCAACACTACGAGTATAACTACCATTCTCAATAATCAAGTTACCATTATTGTTAATAGCGGGTTTACCATTCTTGTTGCATTCAACACTACCATTACCAGTGAGAGTTAAAGCACCATTAACATCAACATTAACAGGAGTTTTCTCGTTATCAACAATAACTGCATTGTTCATATCAAGAGTAAACTTCTTGTCAGCATTAATAACTTCATCTGCACCAAGGCCACCACTCAACTTAATCGTGCCGCCATCACTTACAGCCGCAATAGCTTCACTGGCAGTATTATACTTTTGTCCATTAACTTCCATGGAAGTATCAGATGTAGTATCACCATAAATCTTAATAACATCAAGGTCAGCCTTCAGAGCATAATCCTTGGCAAGCTCTGTTCCAAGACTTTCAATCTTAGTATTAACCTTACCAATCTCAACAGTTACAAGATTAGTAGTCTCTTCTTTAGTGTAATAATTACTCAGGTCAACAGCATGAAAAATCTCCCAGCTATCGCCATCCCAAATATACAATTTGCTATCTTCAGTTACTTGATAAATGTCACCAGTTTCGGCACTTTCAGGAAGTTCAGCCTTCGTAGCAACAGTACCAATAAAATGCATAGCACCTTCGTTGACACCAACATACTTAAGTTCTCCCCATGTAGAAGTGCCATCACCAATCTTAATCTGACCCTTGTTCTTACCATCAAGAGTTACACAAGGTTCACCAGCTTTAGGAATGTAAGTGTTAGCCACTGCATCCCACTGTGCCTGAAAACCGCGACGCAGTTGGATGAGCGTTTGCAGCTTATTAATATCAGCCATTCTTGTCTTTACACCTCCTATTTACCTAATTAAAATGTTTTGCAAAATATTTTAATTCGCTATAATTAAATAGCTATTTATTTGAAAAAGACTCCTTAGAACCGTGGGACTCCACCACCATCTACCAAGTTATCTTCCAAATACTTATCCATATTCTTATTTTCCCATGCTTCATTCTCTTTATTATACATGAGGATGTCTTTGTTTTCTACTCCACTTTCAGATATCTTTACATCTTTTAAATCTTCAAGCTTCATATCTTTTGCGGGAATTTCTTCAATTCCAGCATTTAATACACCATATAATACTCCTCTATTATAATTAGGAGAATCAGGCGTTATCAGTGTCATTCCACTATAATCTCTTCTTACCATCGTAAATAAAACTCTCCTTTCATTTCTTTTAATAAGAAGTATTACCCAATTTCATATGTCAATATAAATTTGCCTTTGCAAACAGTGGTTATATTCCCTTTTATATCACAAAACTATACGTCGTACAAATAGCCTCCGTATGTTAGAAATTTCGTATCAGTTCCTTTAATTTTAATTCGCCAAACTTTTGTCTTTTCTTCATCTTTTTCATTCTTAGAAGTGCTTTCAAGCTCAACAAATTCAAAATCTTTTTCGATTAAAGGAGGAGTAGCGTTATTATACAAAGGATGCTTTCTAACTGTAAACCTTGCTTTTTCTCCTTCTCTTGGACTGTATTCCTAATTATCAGGAGTATAAATCTGTAAATCTATTACGCAGTCATCGCCACGAGTTAATGAAATTACCCCATTATTTATTTTTAACAAAATCCTACTCCTCCTTTCTTGTTATATTAATCGTTAATATCATCCAAACCTTCCACCTCTTCTATATTTAGTAGAAAGTGGATTTACCTGTCCTAATCCATTAAAAGGATTAGAACTATTACTCTTGTTCGCACTCTTTTGTTTTGCAAACATTTCTTTAAATTCTGTCTTAGGTTTTTCTTCCAACGCCAACACTTCTTTGGCACGCAACTCCATCAAATGATTACACATCATTGCTACACAGTCAACTCGGTCATCGTGCATGTTTTTTTGCTTTGCGTCAGGAGAAAGTTCAAAAACAATCGTACCATTTGGTCTTTTTTGCTTTTGCATACCAACTAACTCTTCTTTAGTTAAATCAATCTATATCAAAGAGTTCATTTCGTCAAACGAAACCTTTTCATATCGTATTGAAGTTGTTCCATCAGAAGCAACTTCTTCAATTTCCATCTCGTTACGAGCATTTAAACTCTTTGGAAACATTACTAATCCTTGGTTAATTGCAGCTTGAGTTCTTTCATAAGCTTGAACTTTATCACGTTTAAAATTGAATAACTGCAATTTTCTTATATTTGCAGGATAATCATCTGCGCGTAATTTCATGTACGGGTCTTCTTCGTCTATAAGACCTAAATGACGTTTACCATCAGAACCTACCCAATCATTTAAAAGGAACTGAGAAATATCAAATCCGCCCTAAATTTCTCAGAAACTCATTCAAAACTTCAGAAATATTATTAACCTTCCAATAAGGAATTCTAAGTAAAACAATATTATGTTCTCTGCAAAAATTATCTTTTATTAAATCTCTTGCTTTAGTATCTTTGTATATTTGTTCTGCCTTTTCTTCATCTTTAACAAAATACGTAGCAGGAGCATAATGTTGTTGTCCATCAAACTCTATGCAGCAATTGTATTTTGGTAAGTAAAAATCAAAAGGTAATTCTCTAATATTTTTACACTCTGGAAACCTTTTTTGGGCTTCAAAATCAATACTGTTTTGTTCAAGATAATATTTAATAAATTTTTCACCTTTTGACATTGAACAGGATGGACATCCTCTATACCTCAATAAATTAGATGGTAACGCCTCCCATTCATACCGACAATCTTTACATTTACATTTTATTTTTGTTTTACTATTTTTATACTCTCCAACAATTTTTATTGTGGGGTCTATTTCTTCCATTTCTTTAATAAATTTTTGTTTTTCTTTTACAAATAATTTAGAAAGTTTATTTCTTGCACATACAGGACACCCTTCTCCATTTTTTAAATGAGAAGGAGTAGCTTCCCAAATATTACCACATATATTACATTCAACCTTTATTTTTGTATCTACTCCTCTAAATTCTTCGAGTACTTTAATATTAGGGTTAATTTCTTTCATTTTATTAATGAAATCTTCTGTGGTAATAGAAACTTGACCTGCACATTTTGGACAACCAGTTTTTTGACTTAATAATTTATTCGGTGTAGTCTTCCATTTATGTCCGCAAATTTTACATTCTAACTCAATTTTAATATTATTCTTGGTATATTCTTCCAAAGGAATAATATTTTCGTTAACTTCCTTTAATTTTTGTAAAAATTCTTCATTAGAGTATGACAAACTACCAGCACATTTTTTACAACCACTTAAACCTTTAAGCATACTATTAGCTTGAGCTTCCCACTCATGACCACATATTTTACACCTAAAATAAACTTTTTCATAAGCACCTTTATATTCACTTAAAACTTCTACAGTGGGCTTTATTTTTTGTACCCTTTCAATAAACTCTTCGTGAGTTAATCTTTTTCCCAATTTGTCACATCTCCTTTGCTTTATATTTCTATAAAGAATAGACCATATCTTCACCCTTTGTTTAAAGGGGCGCACCGCTTCGGATTTCTCCTACTCCTTTTCAGGATGGTCGTTGAACTTTACTCTTTTTGAGTCTTAGATGCTGATTGTCCAATCTTTGCAATTTTTTACTTTCACATTTAGACTTATTTCATTCTTCTGTTGTAGTTTGCAAAGCTCTAAGGACGTTCCAGCAGTTCAATGCGTTTTTTACTATATATTACTATATAGGGAAGCCACGGATTTAATTGACCTCCAGCACCAGCATCAATACAGACAAGCTCAATATTATCATAATCTAAAGCACCTCTATTATAATTTATAATAAGGTCTTTTATCATTTCAATTTGTTGAGGCTTTTGAATTATTGCCTTATCGCCGTTAGGCAAAAGCTCAATCAAATTCTCACAATTGACTATTTTTAACATTAAACCCTTTTCTTTGTCTCTGAACAATTCTCCTATTAAAACAATAGAATTATCTAATTTCGACGCTGGGTCGTAACAGACGATATATTTTTTCTCACCGTCATTTTCATATACTGGATAGTATGCAAAGCTGTTTCGTAAAATCGTTGAACGTTTTACAAAAACATCTTCACCACCGTCCCTGTCGAACCTATTGTGATATTCGCGTTCTGCTTTGTATGGATTAGTAGCAAATGCGTTATCAACTTCATCCTAAGTAATCAGTGGTTTCATAGGCTTACCATTCATAAAAGGATGTAATGAAAACTCACAACTAATATCACACACAAAATAATTGGGGTCTCCTAATAACATTTTTTCAAATGCCATCTTATATTGGTCAAAAAGTTCGCTGTCAATACCTTCAGCAGAACTTAATAATAACTTTTTGTTCGGTAGTTGTCTTGGATATATATCCGTATTAATACCATCACCAGTAATAAAGTTTGTATCCTGTACAGTAAAAGGACGAGACAGAGCATAGAAAGTTCTATCTATCTTGCCCCGCTCATCATAAACTGAGAAATTTGCGACTTGTTATCGTAAAGCTTTTTATCTTCACTTCTTATAATTTCTTATAAGTCCAGCATAAATTTTCACGCATTTGGCTTGCGTGGAGGACACTCGTGGTGAGATTATATTTATTCACTCACTATGCGTTACATTATTTATTAGCCTTTCGCAATCTAATAAATTAACTCGGTATTATCATATTTAACAACTTAGACTCCACCGATTTTGCCCTCTAATTATTTCAAAATGTCATTGTTTTATTTCTTTTATCCAATGAAAACCACCAGCAGTATTTTGTTTTCCACTAACAACTCTTTGTATAGAAGCTTTGTCCACACCTTTTTGTCTTCCTGCTTCAGCAAACGAAGGAAATTTTTCTCCCGTCTCAACACAAACACAATAATAAGGAGCATGACCTTCCCCAATCTTTCGTTTCCAGTCTTCATCCATTTCTCT
>ULQY01006547.1_pt1 | contig 44772 bp, 39 predicted proteins | sample 1954671 | NCBI WGS metagenome assembly ULQY01 (sample SAMEA4835660, study PRJEB28245) | human gut metagenome | biome: gut microbiome; material: fecal sample | place: Denmark | collected 2008 | reverse complement strand
CACTTAACCCTTTTTCATTTTGATAAATATCATTATTTAATTTTACCAAACTAGTATTTATTTCTTGTTCCCTTTTTTCTCTCAGTTTTTCAATTTCATTTTGTGAAAGCTGCAATGCTTTTACCTTATCAATAAAATCATCAAAATTTTCTTTTTTTAAAAAAGAAAAATCTGTATAATCACCAATCTTTTGACCTATTCCAAAATTACTTTTTGAAACATAATATACACCTATTTCATATTGCAATTTTTCCAAATCATCTTTATATCCCGTCATACCGATTGCAATAATATCAGTATAACTTGTATAATGCAAAATTGCATTTGCATAATGTACCGCACCATTTACAGCATATAAATTAATATTTTTAAAGTCAGGTTGATTTTTAGCTGTTTTATTTGCTATTTTGCCATCCGAATCAAGCTTTACTAGTTTATCCTTATATCCTTTATACTCAATTAAAACAGGGTAATCCACAAGATTTCTATCTTGCAAAATCAATTTAACATCTGGACGATTCCCACCAGTTCCACCATTTTTTGAATAATAATCATTAAGAGCCTGATCAATCTCCGTATTTAATAATTCCTGCTCAAGTTTATAATCAAGTCCATATGATTTAAGCCAACCATTTGCTAAATCGGCAATATTAGGTTCTACTGATTGTATTCTTTTTATCATTATACTAGTCTCCCATGTCTATTTATTGCTTTTGGTATAATATCATTTATTTTTAATCTTATCAATATCAGCAAATAAAACAACTACATTTCTCAAAATTGTTCTCCATTTCATGAAACGCGGAAAAAATAACGTCTGTTTTCGTATATTGGATTCTTAATCCCGATACGAAAACAGACGTTATTTTTTTATTTATTTGAAAAATCCCTTTTTCTTTATATGCTTTTCTTCGCCTGTAAGTGCTTTGTCGTATGCAATCAAAGCCTCTTTCTGCTCATTTGTAAGACGTTTAGGAACATCTACGATAACTGTGATGTAATGGTCGCCTCGCACTGCATTGTTTCTTACAGTCGGCATGCCTTTTCCTCTTAAACGTACAACCGTGCCTGAAGCCGTTCCCGGTTTTACTTCGTAAACCACTTCGCCATCTACAGTCTTAACTTTTACTTCACCGCCAAGAACTGCTGTTGGATAAGATATAACAACATCTGACATTATATTATATCCATCTCTCTTAAATTCAGGGGCTGCTGAAATCATTACTGTTACAAGCAAATCTCCTCTTGGTCCGCCATTTACACCCGGCTCACCTTTGCCCTGTATTCTTACACTCTGACCATTATCAATTCCGGCTGGAATTGTAACTTCGATAGTCTTTCTTGTGTTGATATAACCGCTTCCATGACAGTCAGGACATTTTTCTTTAATAATCTTACCTGTACCGTTACAGTCCGGACAAGGCTGGACATTACGAACCATGCCAAGAAATGACTGCTGTGTGTATACAACCTGACCTTTACCGCCACACTTAGGACATGTCTCAGGCTGAGTACCAGGTTTTGCACCTGTACCATTACACTTCTGACATGGGTCTTTAAATTCAATATCTATCTTCTTGCTCGTTCCTTTTACCGATTCGGCAAATGTAATTCTGACAGATTTTCTTACATCTGCACCACGCATTGGTCCATTACTGTTTCTTCTTCTTGAACCGCCGCCAAACAAATCTCCAAAAATATCTCCACCGCCAAATATATCGCTGAAAATATCTCCCATGTTGCTGTAATCAAAGCCACCGCCGCCGGCACCTCCATTTTCAAATGCAGAATGTCCAAATTGGTCATACTGACGACGTTTTTCGGCATCACTTAACACTGCATATGCTTCTGATGCCTCTTTAAACTTCGCTTCAGCTTCTTTATCACCGGGATTTGTATCAGGATGGTACTTCTTTGCAAGCTGCCTGTATGCCTTTTTTATTGCAGCATCATCGGCATCTCTTGAAACGCCAAGAACCTCATAATAATCTCTTTTATCTGCCATATTAACTCCATTTCTGTGTTTGTCTAATACACATGTAAAATTTTTGCTTTTTTCACCAAAAACTGCACAGGGCTTTCTGCCCCATGCAGTTTAATTCTAGCTCCAATGTTTAATGAATCGATACACGCTCTGTAACTTTCACTACTGCATGTAAATCCGTTTAAACATCAATTGATTTTACACTTCTTTGTAGTCACCGTCAACGACATCATCGCCATAAGGATTACCGTTAGAAGCTGAACCATTGTTCATATCAGGACCTGCACCGGCACCCATATCAGGGCCTGCACCGGCTGCACCCTGCTGTGCTTCATAGAGCTTAGCAAAAAGCTTCTGTGCACTTTCCATAAGTTTTTCCTTAGCAGCCTTAATCTCATCAACCTGTGAATCTGTCATATTTTCAGCATCTGTGCTGTCAACAAGACTCTTTAATGCATTGAGGTCTGTCTCAACAGCAGCCTTATCATTAGCATCAAGCTTATCACCAGCTTCATCAAGTGCTTTCTGTGTCTGGAATACGATTGAATCCGCATCATTTCTTACTTCAATTGCTTCCTTACGTTTCTTATCCTGTGCCTCGAATTCAGCAGCTTCCTTAACAGCCTTATCAATATCAGCATCTGACATGTTAGAACCTGCTGTAATTGTGATGTGCTGTTCCTTACCTGTTCCCAAATCCTTAGCAGATACATTTACGATACCATTAGCATCAATATCAAATGTAACTTCAATCTGTGGAACACCTCTTCTTGCTGGTGGAATACCATCAAGTCTGAACTGACCGAGTGATTTGTTATCCCTAGCGAACTGTCTTTCACCCTGTACTACATTGATATCAACGGCTGTCTGATTATCAGCAGCTGTAGAGAATATCTGGCTCTTCTTTGTAGGAATTGTTGTATTTCTTTCAATAAGTCTTGTAGCAATACCACCCATTGTCTCAATTGAAAGAGAAAGTGGTGTTACATCAAGAAGAAGGATATCACCGGCACCGGCATCACCTGCAAGTTTACCACCCTGAACAGATGCACCAATAGCAACACATTCATCTGGATTTAATGATTTGCTTGGCTCATGTCCTGTAAGCTGTTTTACTTTATCCTGCACTGCCGGAATTCTTGTAGAACCACCTACAAGTAATACCTTTGAAAGCTCAGAAGCTGTGATACCAGCATCATTTAATGCATTTCTTACCGGCTCTGCTGTCTTCTCAACAAGGTCATGTGTAAGTTCATCAAATTTAGCTCTTGTAAGAGTCATATCAAAATGCTTTGGACCTTCAGCTGTAGCTGTAATATATGGCAGATTGATATTTGTCTGCATAGCACTTGAAAGTTCCTTCTTAGCCTGCTCTGCAGCAACTCTTAATCTCTGAAGAGCCATTGTATCTTTAGAAAGATCTACGCCTTCCTTACTCTTGAAATCATCAAGCATATACTGTGTGATTCTCTCATCAAAGTCATCTCCACCAAGTCTGTTATTACCAGCTGTAGCAAGAACTTCGATAACGCCATCACCAATTTCAATGATAGATACATCAAATGTACCACCACCTAAATCGTATACCATAATCTTCTGTTCTTTTTCATTATCAAGACCATAAGCAAGAGCTGCTGCTGTTGGCTCGTTGATAATTCTCTTAACATCAAGGCCTGCAATCTTACCGGCATCCTTAGTTGCCTGTCTCTGTGCATCGTTGAAGTATGCAGGAACTGTAATAACTGCTTCTGTAACTTTTTCACCGAGGTAGTTTTCTGCATCAGCCTTTAATTTCTGGAGAATCATAGCTGAAATTTCCTGTGGTGTGTATTTCTTACCATCAATCTCAACCTTGTAATCTGTACCCATATGTCTCTTAATAGATGAAATTGTCTTGTCAGCATTTGTTACTGCCTGACGTTTTGCAGGATCACCTACAAGTCTTTCACCATTCTTTGTAAATGCTACGATTGAAGGCGTTGTTCTAAGGCCTTCTGTATTTGCGATAACAACCGGCTTACCGCCTTCCATAACTGCTACGCATGAGTTTGTTGTACCTAAGTCAATACCAATAATCTTTCCCATATTAATCTTCCTTTCTGTGCAATGCACATTAAATACTAATTTCAATTGTTATAATGTAAATGCTGCAATTAATCACTCAAAATCCAACTAATTGGCAACCTTTACCATGCTGTGACGAATCACAGTATCTCTATATGTGTAACCCTTCTCAAATTCTTCAACTACTATTCCTTCGCCTACTGAATCATCTTCAACATGCATTACTGCATTATGAACATCCGGGTTAAACTCCAAACCAACTGCCTCGATAGGTTTAACTTCAAGATCTTCAAGCATCTTCATTATCTGCTTGTAAACCATATCCATACCTTTGGCAAATGGTGTTTCCTTTTCTTCATCCGTGATTGCTTTAAAACCACGTTCAAAATTATCAACAATAGGAAGTAACTTTTTAATTACATCTGAAGCTCCCATTTCAAACATTGCTGACTTCTCTTTATCTGTACGCTTTCTGTAATTGTCAAACTCAGCCATCTGACGCTTAACTCTGTCCTGCAGTTCATCAATAACAGCGTCTCGTGGATCTTTCTTTTTATTATCAGATTTATCATTATCTGTATCACCTGCTGCCTCCGCATCGCTTGCAGTGTTATCTGCATCTGCGTTATCAGCCTGAGCTTCTACAGTTTCAGCGTCTTTTTTTTCAGTCTTATCAATATCTTTTTCTAATTTTTCATCTTTCTTCTTTGAATCTTTTTCTTTCTTTGACACTTTTATATCCAACCTTTCCTATGATTTCTTAAAGACATCATCCAGTTGATTCTGAATTGTCTTAAGTTTTTCAACAACTTTATCATAATCCATACGTTTCGGTCCGATAATACCTATCGTTCCACGCATGCCATCCTGCAGCTCATAAGTTGCTGTAACTACGCTACAGTCTTTCATTGACTCAACCGGTGCTTCATTTCCTATATATACCTGAATTCCTGTATTATCGGAATCATCACTCTCTGTATCTTTTACAAAATCAGTAAGTGACTGTTTTTCCTCAAGTGCATATATAAGCTCACTTGCTTTTGTCGAATCGCTAAGCTCAGGATATTTGAAAATATTAGTTGCACCGCTGGTATATATCTTTAAATTATCTTCTCCGCTTATTGTCTCCACAATAGCATCAACAACTTCTTTTACAAGCTGCATATGCTCTCCTGCCTGATTCTCCATCTTAGATACAATACTAAGATTCATCTCCTGCAATGAAAGTCCTGTAAGGCTCGTATTCAAAAGAATGTTAAGCTTTAAAAGATTCTCCTGTGATAAATCTTCACTTACTGTTATTACCTTGTTACGGATTATATTGCCTTCCATAACAATAACCGCCAGAATCTTATTTGTTTCAAGCTGCGAAAGCTGGACAAATTTAAGCTTGTTACCCTTAACCTGTGGTGCACTGACCATCGTTGCATAGTTAGTATCTTTTGCAAGCACTTTTGCAACATTCTGAAGAAGTTCTTCAACCTTATCGACCTTCTGTGAAAGGATACCCTGCATTGACTCAACTTCTTTTTCTCTGTCTGTCACTACCTGCTCCCTGTTCACAAGTTCTGTCTCTTTCTGACTCATCATATCATCCACATAAAATCTGTAGCCTTTATCTGTAGGAATTCTTCCTGCTGATGTATGAGGCTGGACAATATATCCAAGTTCTTCAAGGTCTGCCATCTCATTTCTGATTGTGGCCGAACTCAGTTTCAAATCTGCATATTTGGATATGGTTCTTGAGCCAACCGGTTCGCCTGTTTCAAGATAATTTTTAATGATTGCTTTCAGAATCTTAACTTTTCTGTCATCAAGTTCCATTGACTCTCACTCCTTATCCATAAATAAATGCTGCTTGTTTATCTCATGTTAGCACTCGTTAAATTTGAGTGCTAACATTTGATATACATAAAATAACACTACCTCATATTAATGTCAACACCCTTATTAAATTTTTTTATTAAGAAATTCTAAACTTTAAAAATCTCATATTAACTGCCTGGTTTATTTCATTATAAATGCTGCCAAATTCTGAATTTACCGCCTCATCCATCTCTCCGCAGATGTCCATGCCTATAACTTTACGCATTTCAAATGTGTCCTCAATTATTGCAAAAAGCTCATCAACACTCATGATTCCCTGATTCCAGTTTGTTTTATATTCTTTTTCATCAAGCACATCTTTATCAACCGAAATATATACAGGTCTTTTTCCTGTCCAGCATTTATCTATAAGTTCATTTTCAAGACCATACTGTTGTCCTCTCTTTTTAAGTATTGTCTGCTTTGTAATAAACTTTACTCCCAGCTCCTTCATTTCTTTATCTATATTATCTTTGTCAACACCTACAACAGTTACTTTCCCTTTAAAGCCGGAATCTTCCACCAGATTTCTAATCCAGCCGCCGCATGATAAAACATCACCAAATGCCGGCTTTTGCATATCAGAATGATTATCAAATACTATCAGGTCAAACGGCTCCTCTATAAGACTTAACCATAAAAGTGTGAGATAATGGTAATTGCCTCCATCAATAAAATGAATACCTTTTGTCGGATATTCTTTCATCATTTCACGAAAATTTTCTTTTGCCATATCATCACAATATCCGTTTGTCCCTGTCATACTGACAGCATCTATAACTCCAGCACCGCCTTTTTTTAATTTATCAATAAATAAAGGTTGTTCATCATAAATTCCCGATACATTAACTAATGTTACATTCCCATAATCGTCCTGCATATAATACCCCGCTTTCATTTTAGTCTTTCAAATTTTCCATATAATTGAAAACATATTCTCCCCTCTGATACAAGATATGAAAAAAGCTTCTGCAAAACAGATTCCAATCCATTTTGCAAAAGCTTTATGCTTTATAATTAATTCCGATTAAATTCCAAGAATCTTTTTAACGCTTGAACTCATCTCATTAACTTCACATACTGTATCATGAAGAACAGGTGCTGTTCTTATATCTTCAATTGCCTGTGGAACGGCAACATTAGAAATCTTGCTTAATTCATCTACAAGTTCAAAGTCAGTCATACTGTCATACTTTGAATCAATAGCATCCATAACGCTTCTTGTAAACTTATATGGACTTGCTGTTGATGCAATTACTGTAACTGTATCATCGCCGGTCTCTTTCTTATATTTCTCGTAAACTGTAGCAGCAACTGCTGTATGAGTATCGATAACATAACCTGTATCTTCATAAAGCTTCTTTATTGTAGCTGCATCTTCAGCTTCAGTTGCATAATTGCCATAGAAATCAGATAACTGTGCTTTCATCTCAGGTGTAATCTCGTACTTGCCTGTGTTCTTTAATGATTCCATAAGCTCTGAATTCTTCTTTGCACTATTTCCGGCAATTCTATAGATAAGACGTTCAAGGTTACTTGAAATAAGAATATCCATAGAAGGAGATGTTGTAAGAACAAACTCTCTGTTTCTGTCGTATTCACCTGTTGTGAAGAAATCATATAATACTTTATTCTCATTTGATGCACAAATAAGCTTGTTAATAGGAAGTCCCATATGCTTAGCATAGAATGCTGCAAGGATATTGCCAAAATTACCTGTAGGAACTACAGCATTAATCTTGTCTCCGGCTTTAATCTCACCATCTGCAAGAAGTCTTGTATAAGCATATACATAATAAACAATCTGTGGTACAAGACGTCCGATATTGATTGAGTTAGCTGATGAGAACTGAAATCCTGCCTCTGCCATCTCTTTTTCAAGCTCTTTGTCTCCGAAAATCTTCTTTACACCAGTCTGTGCATCATCAAAGTTTCCTTTGATTCCGATTACATATGTATTATCACCCTTCTGTGTAACCATCTGTTTTTCCTGAATCGGGCTGACACCATTCTTAGGATAAAATACAATAATACGTGTTCCCTTAACATCGGCAAATCCTGCAAGTGCAGCTTTTCCTGTATCGCCTGATGTAGCTGTAAGAATAACTATCTCATTATGTACGTCATTCTTCTTAGCTGAAGTTATAAGCAAATGTGGAAGTATTGAAAGTGCCATATCCTTGAATGCAATAGTTGCACCATGGAAAAGTTCCAGATAATAAGCACCATCAGCTTTGACAAGCGGTGCGATTACATCTGTATCAAACTTTTCATCATATGCCTTGTCGATACAAGCCTTTAACTCTTCTTCTGTGAAATCATCCAGCATAAGCTTCATTACTTCATATGCCACTTCTTTGTATGACATCTTAGATAACTCTTCAAGGCTCTTGTCAAATGAAGGAATACTTTCCGGTACAAATAAACCTCCGTCCGGTGCAAGTCCCTTTAATATTGCCTGTGATGCAGTAACCTTTACGCTGTCGTCTCTGGTACTTTTGTAAAACAAACTCATTCTTCTTTCCACCCTTAATATCATTTACTAATTTTTATATGGAAAAATCAACATCATTGACATATAATAAAACCATATAATCATTTGTTATTATACAACATAGTTATGAATAAACACAACATTATTTTGCAAATTTACACATTCATTTTAAAAAAGGAGAAAATATATGCCAGCCGGAGTTTATACTGCATATAAAAAAGACGGTACTGTTTACTATCGTTCTTCTATAACACACAAAAACAAACATATAAGTCTCGGAAGTTTCTCTTCTGAAAATGAAGCCGCCGTAACTTACAATGAAGCATGCGAAATATTGTCCCGCAGCGATTTGCACATCATAAATACAGAACTCCACACAACATCTTATTCTCCAGACATGAATATTCCTTTTGAAAAATACATAATACTTATTAATTTCAGAGATAACGGAATATATATAAAGACGCCTGTTTACCTGTGCAAAAAGTTTTTTCTCTATTTTCTGTCACCTGATAAAACGCTTATTTTCAATACGGACAGCCTGTTTTATTATTCAACCCACAAAATCATTGCACGCGGCGGGTACTATTATGTAAATGATTTTGGAATGCAGACAAGTATTCTCTCCCGTTATGGAATCCGTGCACACTCTGTCGAGGGGCGTGACTACATTTTTAAAAATGGGGATTCATGTGATTACCGTTATGAAAACATCTGTGTCATCAACCGCTATAATGGTGTGAGCATGATTGAAAAAAACGGCAAAAAATTATATCGTGCTGCCATCCACATCAACGGAATGTACCAGCTTGGAACATATGAAGCTGAAAATGAAGCTGCAATTGCATATAACAAAGCTGCTGATATGACCGAAAAGAAAACATCTGTAAAATATGAACGTAATTACATTGAAAATATTTCTTCTATACAATACGCTTCAATTTACAATAAAATAATCCTGCCTTCAAAGTTCAGAAAATACATTGATTCATTGTAAAATTTCCATGCAGTAAAAAACTCCTGCGAAGCCGTAAAAGCTGTCGCAGGAGTTATCATATTACTTTTTAATAACGCGGAGTTCACGTATAAGATTTTTAAGATTCTCAGCTTCGCTGCTCATCTGCTGGCTTGCAGCAGCACATTCCTGTGAAGTTGCTGAATTTGTCTGAACAACATCATTAATCTGGTTAACGCCTTCATTAATCTGATGAATCACATCCGTCTGTGCCTTCAAAGTCTCAGCTATATCATTTACATCGACTGTAATCTGCTTAGAATTATCAGCAACTTTTTCAAGTTTTCCTGCTGTTTCATTAGCAATTACCATACCTCTTTCAACCGCACTTACAGAATTGCTGATAAGTACTGCTGATTCTTTTGCAGCCTTGGCACTGTTCTCAGCCAGAACTGTTACCTGGTCTGCAACAACTGCAAAGCCTTTTCCGGCTTCGCCTGCTCTTGCTGCCTCAATTGAAGCATTAAGTGCAAGAAGATTCGTTCTTGATGCAATCTCGTTAATTGTTGCAATAATCTGGTCTATCTGCTGAGATGCCTCATTGATTTCATTCATAGATTCAACCATATCCTGCATTCTTGCATTGCTTGTAACAATCTCTTTTCCGAGATTATCAACACTGGTGCTTATATTCTTTGTACTCTCGGCATTCTTGTCAATCTGTTCAGCCACATTAGTAATACTAGCAGTCAGCTCTTCAACAACTGCAGCCTGATCTGTTGCACCCTGTGCAAGATCATTAGAACTTTCAGCGACCTGTCCGGCTCCTCCTGATACTTCATTAGCTGCTCTCTGTATTCCGATTACTGTATCAGACATACTGTTTTCAAATGCAACAAATGAATTAAGAATGTCAACAAAATCACCTTTCCATTCAACTTCAGGCTGAACTGCAAAGTTACCCTTTGAGAATTCTTTCATTGAATGTCCAATATCGTCAACATATGAACTTAAAATTCTTATTGACTTTCTAAGATTATGTGCAAGCTGTCCAATTTCATCATCAGAATGATAATCAAGCTGACTGTGGAGATTTCCCTGTGTAAGTTCTGCTGCGACTTTTTCAATTTCACCAAGTGGCAGCATAATAGAATTGACAATATTCTTACTTGTCTTTTTTGAAATAACTATTGCTACAATAACAAATATAATTATTGCTGCAATTCCTGCTATAGCATAGAAAAATGTAAACCAGATTGCAGTATTTCTTGTTACATCAGTATCGGCATCAAGTTTATCTCCGATGCTGATTACATTATCAAGTGCCGGTGTACACTTATTAAGTATATCATTTGTTGCAGCAGTAATATTTCCTGCCTTTATTTCTTTTATAATTGAATATCAAATTGTTCCCCAGTCATTTAAAGCCTTTGAATACTGATTATATAAATCCGTATCAACTGTATTAAGACCTTTTAATATAAGAAGTTCTGAGTTAACATTATTTAATATATCCTTGACATCACTTTCATATGTATTATATGATGACTTATCTGTATTAAGTGCCATTTCACGAATACTTCTTGCTGCGGAATTAACATCAATTATACATATCTTTACTGCTCTGTCTGCACGCTCAACCTTCTGTACATAATTAAGCATGTTAGCAAGAAGCAACACAATTACTATAAGTGACAAAATTCCAGATGCTATCATTATTTTGATTACTTTGTTATATCCGTTTCTCATCTTATGGGCAATAGATGCGTTTTTTTTGCTCTTCTTCTGCATTTTATTTCCTTTCATTTAAACCATATATTTATAGAGAAATTTAATCATTATAATACACTAGTTGTCAGCGGATTGATATATTACATTATTACTATTTTTCTTATATGTATATGACTAAAGTACCGGCATACGAAATATGCCGGTGCTTTATATTTTAATAATATTTATTTGTCTTATTACTTATTATTAATGTAATTAATAAGTCCTTCTGCTTTTATGATTTTCTGCATAAATTCAGGGAATGCCTGTCCTTTGAAGCTCTGGCCTGTTGTCTTGTCTGTTATGACACCGCTGTCAAAATCGACTTCTACATCATCACCTGCATTGATAGCTTTTGCAGCTTCAGGACACTCAATAATAGGAAGTCCGATATTAATTGAATTTCTGTAAAAAATTCTTGCAAATGTTTCAGCAATAACACAGCTTACGCCTGCTGCCTTAATTGCAATAGGAGCATGTTCTCTTGAAGAACCACATCCAAAATTTTTATTTGCAACAATTATATCACCTTTTTTTACATTTTTAACAAAATCCTTATCAATATCTTCCATGCAGTGTGTAGCAAGTTCTGCCGGGTCAGATGAATTCAGATATCTTGCAGGAATAATTACATCTGTATCAACATTATCGCCATATTTAAAAACTCTTCCTTCTGCTTTCATCACTAATCCTCCATTAATCTATATTCAAATTATATTATAAACCAAGTTCTGATGGCTGGCTTATTTTACCTGTAACAGCACTGGCAGCCGCAACAGCCGGGCTTGCAAGATAAATCTCTGAGTCAACATGTCCCATACGTCCTACGAAATTTCTATTAGTTGTTGAAACACATCTCTCGCCTTCAGCAAGAATGCCCATATAACCGCCAAGACATGGACCACATGTAGGTGTACTTACTACAGCACCTGCGTTGATAAATGTCTGAACAAGACCCTCTTCAATTGCCTGAAGATAGATTTTCTGTGTTGCAGGAATTACGATTACACGAAGTCCTTTTGCAACTTTTCTTCCCTCAAGAATCTTTGCCGCACAACGAAGGTCATCTATACGGCCATTTGTACAGGAACCGATTACAACCTGATCAATCTTAATATCATCTATAGAATCAACTGTGTGTGTATTTTCAGGAAGATGAGGAAATGCAACAGTTGGCTTAATCTCTGCAAGATTAATATCATAAACCTGTTCATATTCTGCATCATCATCTGCACTATATTCTATAAACGGTCTCTTTGAATGTTCTTTCATATATTCTCTTGTGATATCATCTACAGGGAAAATACCGTTCTTTCCACCTGCCTCTATTGCCATATTGGCAATTGTAAAACGGTCATCCATTGTAAGGTTCGCAATTCCGTCACCTGTGAATTCCATTGATTTGTAAAGAGCACCATCAACACCAATCATACCGATAATGTGAAGTATCACATCTTTACCACTTACCCATTTTGAAGGCTTGCCTGTAAGATTAAACTTAATAGCTGAAGGTACTTTAAACCATGCTTTGCCCGTTGCCATTCCGGCAGCCATATCTGTAGAACCAACACCTGTAGAAAATGCACCAAGTGCACCATATGTACAAGTATGTGAATCAGCACCGATAATAACATCACCGGCAACTGTGAGTCCTTTTTCAGGCAAAAGTGCATGCTCAATACCCATCTGTCCAACTTCAAAATAATTAGTAATATCATGCTTCATTGCAAACTGTCTTACACATTTACAATGTTCAGCAGACTTAATATCTTTATTAGGTACAAAATGATCTGGTACAAGTGCAATCTTATCCTTATCAAATACAGTTTTAACAGTCATCTTATCCATCTCATGAATCGCAACCGGCGATGTGATATCATTACCAAGTACAAGATCCAGATCTGCCTCAATAAGCTGTCCTGCCTCAACCTTGTCAAGACCTGCATGAGCAGCAAGAATCTTCTGTGTCATTGTCATTCCCATCTTTATCTACCATCCTTTCAGACTATAATTTAAATGCTTTTATTGTATTCTAATACACTTATTGATATAACGCAAATACATATTATACATATCAGTTATAACTTGAAGTTATACATTAGTGCATTTCATAAATCATTCAAGGAGGCATTATGAATTCAGCAAATATACCTTTATATCATATATTTCTTACAGTTGCACGTTCGTCAAGCATATCCGGTGCCGCAAAGTCGCTTTATATCAGCCAGCCGGCCGTCAGTAAATCCATCAAAAAACTTGAAGAATCACTTGGAGTCAGCCTTATAAAACGCTCCTCAAAAGGCATAACTTTAACTAATGAAGGAAATATACTTTACAGATATCTTCACAGTGCTTTTGAGACAATTTCTGCAGGTGAAGATACATTAAGGCATATACACGAACTTGGAATAGGACATATAAGAATTGGTGTAAGTTCAACTCTGTGCAAGCACATTCTTCTTCCCTGTCTCAAAGATTTTCTTACAGAATATCCACATATGCAGATAACAATATCGTGCCAGTCAACAAGCCACACAATTGAGCTTATTGAAAACAACGAAATTGATATCGGACTTATTGCCAGACCCGATTCAGCCAAAAAACTCGATTATATAGGTGCCGGCCAGATTCATGACATATTCGTATCATCACCCCAATATGCCAAAGGACTGATTGAACGTGAAAACATATCTTCAAATGATATAATAAACAATTCAAACCTGATTCTTCTTGATAAAAACAACCTTACAAGAAAATTTATCAACAATTATTTAAGCAGCTGGGAAATTTCTTCTGACACAGCCATGGAAGTAAATAGTATGGAGCTTTTAATTGACTTTGTAAAAACCGGTCTCGGTGTCGGATGCATTATTAAAGAATTCATAAAAGAAGAGCTTAATAACAAATCACTTATTCAGATAAAAACACCATCTACTATAAAGCCACGCCAGATATGCTTTGCATACAGCAAATCACTTCCATCTGACAGTGCATGCACATCTCTTATCAACTTTCTTAAAAACAGAACTTTTTATTGACATTTATGCAAAATGCTATTAAAATATATAATGTTTTTGGCATATTGATTATATCCGGAAATATTATTGCGGAATGTGGCTCAGTTTGGTAGAGCGCTTCGTTCGGGACGAAGAGGCCGCGTGTTCGAATCACGTCATTCCGATTGTCTTTTAGAAAATTTATTTTATACATAAAATAGCGGGCAAATTATTGCCCGCCATTTTTTATATCAGTTTCATATCTATACTGTAATTATTTCCCTTTATGCTGACTGTTGCTACACTTCCACAGATAAGCGGCATTGTCGGTGATAAATGTCCCAAATCTGCATCCATGATGACAGGAACATTATATTTTCCTATAATTCCAAGAACAGCCTCATACTGGTCCAGCCCCATCATTTCCTGTCCGAATACAAGCGGACGTCCTATCACAAAGCCCTTTAAATACTTAAACCATCCCGCATTTTCCATCTGCCACATAGCTCGTCTTATGGCAAATACATTCAAATCGCAGCTTTCAAGAAACCATATGAAACCATCTTCTTTATATCGCTCATTAAAATCAGCAACTTTATCATACTTTGTTCCTAAAATATTAACAAGACAATCCATACATCCGCCAATTAAACGTCCTGAAAAAGTAATATCAGTATCCTCACAAGCTATCCTTTTACTTCCAATGAATGCAGGAGTTATTCTTTTTTCTGTGACATTCATTGTCGCACAAGGATTTTCTTCTGATTTTAATGATTCCTTTTCCCATTTGTCATACCCGGTAAAACGCAGTTTCTTTCCCGTGATAAGACGGAATGTATCATCAATTGCTTTATGCCACGGTTTCATGCCAAATGCACCTGCACACACACCATAAATAGATGCTGTATCATTAAGTATTGTCTGTAAAAAAGTAAAATTGGTATTATCAGAATATCCAAGGTACCACTTCGGAGGTGAATTCTTTATTTTATCAAAATCAACATACTCAAGAGTCTCACACATCAGCTCACCACCACCGCATGATATAAGAATATCACTACTGCTGTTTATATACATATATGTGAGTTCCTCTCCGCACTTCTGTGGCGTACTGCTTATTCCTATTCCGGAAGATTCATAACAATTAGGACCGGTTACAAGAATATATCCCCGCCTTGCAAACTCTTTTTTTGCACTGTCAAATGCACTTCTGTAGGGTTCAGTGGCACATCCGAAAGATGGAGCCACAAAACCTATTACACCATCTTTTTTTAAAAATTCTGCATATCTCATTACTTCATAAACCCATTAATAATCTGCTCTTCTGCCTCATGTTCCGTAAGTCCGAGTGTCATAAGCTTGATAAGCTGCTCTCCTGCTATCTTGCCGATTGCCGCCTCATGGATAAGACTTGCATCAAGGTCATTTGCCTCAAGCGAAGGCACCGCATTGACATGTCCGTTATCCATAAGAATTGCATCACATTCAGTATGTCCGTAACACTTGTTGTTACCGCATATTTTTGAATTAAATACCTGCTTTGATGAATCTTTTGCAACTGAACGTGATATTACATTGGCACTTGAATCTACACCATCAAGATTAACTACAAAGTTAGTCTCGGCAGTCTGGTTTCCGTGTGTCATAATCTTTTCTTTTATAACTAAAGATGCACCGTCCTTCAAATCAGCCTGTGTATCTCTTATTGTTGAATCAACACCTTTTATCTGTGTTGTCTCCATCTCCATATATCCGCCTTCATCAATATGGACTATAGTTGTGGGATTAAGAATCTTTTCACCGGTTCCGTCACCTTCACCATAATGTTTTTCGATATATTTTACTTTTGCATTTTTACCGATAAAAAATGTATGAATTCCATCATGTTCTGATGTATCAGTTCCACAGTTATGAATTCCACATCCTGCAACTATCACAACATCTGCACCTTCACCGATATAAAAATCATTATATACGCAGTCATTCAGTCCACTCTCGCTTAATATAACCGGAATGTGAACGCTCTCATTTTTTGTGCCCGGCTTGATAATTATGTCTATTCCCGGTTTATCCTGCTTTGTAACAATATCTATATTGGCAGTTGTATTTCTGCCTGCAAGTGCTCCGTTAGAACGTATATTATAAGCTCCTTCCGGCACTTCATGCAGATCCGCTATCTTTTCAAGCATGCTTTTTTGTATTGCATCCATAATCTAAATAATCTCCATTCAAATATATTAACTGTATTATTAAGCTAGTTTATCAAGAAGTGTTGAACAGGCTTCTGATGATTCAATAAGCTTTGGCATTACCTCATCTTTTGTTCCGACAGCAGTCACTTCTCCACCTGATAAAACAATAATTTTATCAGCTATATTAAGAATTCTTTCCTGATGTGAAATAATAATTATTGAGCCTTTAATCTTTTCATGAAGTGACTCAAAAACTCTTATAAGATTATTAAAACTCCACAAATCTATTCCTGCTTCCGGTTCATCAAACAAAGAAAGTTTTGTTCCCCTTGCAATAATCATTGCAATCTCAATTCGTTTAAGTTCTCCTCCTGAAAGTGAAGCATTAACTTCCCTGTTAATATAATCCTTTGCACAAAGACCAACTTCTGAAAGATATGAACACGCTTCCGCAATTGTTATCTTTTTACCGCTTGCAAGTGTAATTAAATCTTTTACTGTCAATCCTTTAAATCTTACAGGCTGCTGGAATGCAAAACTTACGCCTTTATTTGCTCTGTCTGTTATCGATAAATCTGTAATATCTTCTCCATCAAGGATAATTTTTCCTGATGTAGGCTTTTCAATTCCGGCTATAATCTTTGCAAGTGTAGACTTGCCTCCACCATTAGGTCCTGTTATTGCAACAAAACGCTCATCAATTTTCAAATTAATATTTTTCAAAATTTCTTTTTCTTTTGAATCCTGTCTCACATTAAAACATATATCTTTTAATTCAAGCATCTTTTCCTCCATACTGTTTATCAATTATCCGGCAGTACAATATTTTTTAGTAATATTAATAGCATTATCAGCTATGATCTTATGATAATGTTCTTTTATATATCCTATCTTTTCCACATTTGCCGGTACAAATTCACCATATTCAAGCATATCATTAACAAGCTGTGAAAACTTTACAGTTGAGCATCTTCCTCTTTCAAGAACAATATAAACATCAGTATTATTCTTATAAAGTGTGTTGTGGACACCCCATGTTCTTCTGCTCTGTGAACAGAATCTTTCAAATTCAGCCCATTCTGAAAATCTGCATATTGCAAGTTCACTGTCAACAAATCCGCCTTCACAGTCAATCGCAAAAAATTCATCACCGTCTTTGACAGCAACACTTTCAAATTCGGCTTCTTTGACTTTCTTTTTACGCTTGTCATCTGAATTCTTTATAATATTATTTTCTTTCGGACTCATTGAAGAAAGTGCTTTTGCCGCTCTCTTTCCTGCTTGTCTTAACATGTCCGAAATATCATCACCGCCGGATGACACCGTAAGAAGCAAAGAATTATTAGGCTGCGGTGCAAGCTGTAATGAAATCATCTCACCTGAAGGTGCTATACCAATCTCTTTTCTTGCCTCTTCCATAACAACATCAAGAAGTCCATGTATCTTTTCTGTATCATTTCTAAAAAAGTCATCTAATGATATATTATTTTCCTCTAAATCTTCTTCAAAAAGAAGGCACTGAAACTTTTTATCATCAATCTTTTTAAATTCCATATGTATCCTCGCCAATAATCTATTAAACTATTAATATTTGCATTTTTACTGTCACACAGCATTATATTTATATAATAATACATTCTACAATTTTTTACGACACATTTCAACTGTTTTTACATCAGAAAGTTTTTCCAGAATATCTATAAGACCTTTGTTATCATATCTTGCCACTATCACCCACACAGCTTTTCCTTGTGATGTATCTTTTTCACTTCCCTCATAATATTTGTAGGAAAGTCCTCTTATATGTTCACTCTGCGTTACTTTTACCCTATCTGTTGACAAAAACAGTGCATCACACTGCCCCTGTTTTAATCTTTCTATCTGTTTTACTGTATCATCATCATTATACTTGCATACTATACCATCAAATATGCTTTCAAGCTGCCTTACAGCCTGTATTGAATCACACAATGCCACAGCATGCCCAAACTTTTTTTCAAATTTTCTTGTTATAAGTACATTTCCAGGATTTCCTGCTTTCAGAACCGCTGCAATGCTGATATTCTCAGATATATCCGGATATTTCAGCCTGATATCATTCAACCTGTCCAGTTCAACAACTACAATATCTGCATCACGAATAACAACTGCATTAAGCAGTGCATATGTACTGTTGTATCCACGGATTTCACTGACCTGGTGAATCATAACAGGAAGCCCGGAACATTTTTTCTTTATCCTTTTTATTGCTATATTTGCACGTGATTTATACAGATTATCTTGTATTACCCCTATGACTGCCATTTTTCCCCCTGTTTTTTCTTCTCTTTTTGCGGCGCATCTTTTCCATATAATTATGATAAACCACTCCGGCAGCTGCAAGCACAACAACCAGAACAGCAATAATAATAACCGGAACTACGTTTCTCTTTTTAGCAGCTTTCTGTTCTCTTATCTCCTCTTTTTCGGCTGTCTTTAAAGATTCTTCCTGTTTTGAGGATTCTTCTGCAGCTTTTGACTCTTCTTCAATCCGCTTTTTTTCTTCATATGTCGTTACATTTTCAAGCATGTCATTGCCTGTATCAGTACCGACTGTAGACCTGTAAAGTCCAAAATCAGCACAGCTGTATTCATATTCATCCGATACGTAGAACCAGCACCACTGCTGTGATACATGCTGTAAATACGCATCTTTGGCAACGTCTATTGCTGTTCTTGATTTCATATTTGAAAGCGGCTGTCTTAAATCCATCCTGATTTTATTTTCGCCATAAAGATGTATATAAGTTTTTGGAACATCCCACGCACCATACTTATCAGCAGATTCCTGTTTAAATGAAGCCGTGCCGCTGTTATCGGCAGCCTCACATACAGCCTTTGCAAGAAGCATATGTCCTCCATGTCCATATTCTCCATTGATATCCTGTGTAACAACAACAAGCGGCTTAAACCTTCTTATCTGTTCTGTAACATAACCAAGTACATCATCATAAGAATAAACACTCATTGCACCATTAAGATCTGTAGCGTATATATCATCAAATTCCCCATTGACAGGATAATGCTTTACACCGCTCTCCCAGAGACCGTCAAGTTTTTCATGTTCCCTTACAGTCGCACCATTCCAGTAATTTGTCATATATGCAACCTGCACATTCAGCCCCTGCTGGCCTGCATATGTTGCAAGAACTCCACCAAGGAAAAGAATTTCATCATCTGCATGTGTCGAAAATACAAGTATATCAGCGTCTGTACATGGTTTTTCCCATACCTGCACATTATCAGGAAGTTTACCTTTTCCATATGCAAATATATCGCACACAGAAGCTGCACTTTCAAAAGTTATTGTACATTCTGTAACTGTCTCCCCAAAATCAATATACTTATGAAGCATATCTTCCTTCGTGATTTTCTGCTCTTTTCCGTTATATGACACGCTATAGCTGCTTTCCAGCGAAGCCCATTAAGATATACACCCTGCATAGGTTCATCAGCTGAAACTGTAAGTATATCTCCTGCCGCAAATGACACTTTAGATGTATACGCATCGTCCAAAAGATTTGCCACGCTCTTTCCAGATGATGCCAAAAGATTTAATGTAAGCTGTTTTGCCTGTACTTCCTGCTGTTCCTGTGCTGACGCTGTTGTCTGTGCACTTACACTGTCTGCTTTTGCAACAAATGATGGTGATACTGCCTGTATTGCAAATGAAAAAATCATTACAGACGACATTACTGCCGCTGCCTTTTTTAAATATTTACTTAACATGTAAATTTTCACCTATATATTCCTCTCCTAATTTTATTGTGCTGTATTTTTTATTGTAACTGTATAACTCACATTTCCTTTGTAATTGCCGGAAGCATCAAAATCATCATCCGAATTGTATACAAAAGCTGTCAGTTTTATTGTGTCGCCAACTTTATCAATATCCTGTCCTGCTGTAAATTTTATTGAAGTCATACGTGTTTTATCAGTCACTTCTGACTGTAAAAGATGGCTGTACCACTCACCCTGGACCTGATTTATATCATCATACAGATAATTTTCAAGATAATTTCTATATACAAAAACATCATCAGGATTTTTAATTGTAGTATTTATTTCCTCTCCTGATTTCAGTTTAAAACTCACAATATAACCTATTTTTGAATTCTCATATCCTTCATATTGTGTCCAGTAACTTTCCCATAATTTTTTAAAGTTCATGCCATTAGATGAAAATGTCTTTTCATCGCATCCAAATGCGTCAAAACTTATAATATCTTTTCCTTTAACCCACGCAGATGAATATGTATCAGCAAGTTCATGTATACCTGTATCCTTGTGGTCTATATACAGTGCAATTTTATTTACACCTTTAATCTGCTCTTTTGTTGTCTCTTGCTGTACTGCCTGTGTACCTGATGATTTGCTCTCATACTCAGTCTGTGCCTGATTTGATGTCACATTTTCATCCGAACTGTTTTTTTGTGAGCATGCAGCAAATGTTAATGAAGAAACTGCCATTATAGCAAAAAGTATTTTTTTTGATTTAGAAAAATTATACATTATAAATCTGTCTCCTTGGCAAATACTAATAATATGTATCATACAGGCTTTAAATTATTCCACCTGTTGCGTAAAAAACACCCCGCCGAAAGCGGCGGGGTATATAAATATCCGGAAATCCGAACAAATTAGTTGTTGATTAACTTGTCTGATTCGTCGTTCCAGCTGTAAAGCTTTCTGATTTCTTCGCCAACCTTCTCTGATGGATGCTCAGAAGCAAGTTTTCTCATAGCCTTGAAGTGAACCTGTCCGCCAGCTTCGCTCATATCGAGTAAGAAGTCTTTTGCAAATGTACCATCCTGGATATCTTTAAGAATCTGCTTCATAGCCTTCTTTGTATCATCTGTGATAATCTTAGGACCTGTTATGTAATCACCATACTCAGCTGTATTAGAGATTGAATATCTCATTCCTGCGAAACCTGACTGATAGATAAGATCTACGATAAGTTTCATCTCATGGATACATTCAAAGTATGCATTTCTTGGATCATAACCAGCTTCGCAAAGTGTTTCAAAACCAGCCTGCATTAATGCACAAACACCACCGCAAAGAACAGCCTGCTCACCGAAAAGGTCTGTCTCTGTCTCTGTTCTGAATGTTGTCTCAAGAAGACCAGCTCTTGCACCACCGATACCAAGACCATATGCAAGTGCCATCTCAAGTGCCTTACCTGTCTCATCCTGCTCAACAGCTACAAGACAAGGTGTACCTTTACCTGCCTGATACTCAGAACGTACTGTATGACCAGGTGCCTTAGGAGCGATCATAGTAACATCAACACCCTTAGGTGCCTTGATTAAACCAAAATGAATGTTGAAACCATGAGCAAACATAAGCATATTGCCTGGCACAAGGTTTGGTTCGATATCTTCCTTATATAACTTAGCCTGCTTCTCGTCATTAATGAGAATCATGATAATATCAGCTCTCTTTGCTGCTTCTGCTGCAGTAAATACTTCAAAGCCCTGCTCTTCTGCTCTCTTCCATGACTTTGAGCCTTCATAAAGACCAATAATTACATGGCAACCTGAATCCTTAAGATTTAATGCATGTGCATGTCCCTGACTGCCATAACCGATAATGGCGATTGTCTTACCATCCAATAATGATAAATTACAATCCTGCTGATAAAAAATCCTAGCTTCTGCCATCTTACTTTACCTCCAAAAGTATTAATTAATATTTATTTTAAACTTGCAGTTCCTCTTGCAAGTCCTGTAATACCAGTTCTTGCGAGTTCTGTAATTTTAAAACCGTTAAGTAATTCAATAAAAGCATTAAGTTTGCTCTGTGCTCCCGTAAGTTCTATAATAACAGATTCTGGTGAAACATCAACAATATTTGCTCTGAATATATCACTTATAGCTATAATTTCCTGTCTTCTTGTCGTATCACATTCAACCTTAACAAGAACAAGTTCCCTGCATACAGATGCCTCTGCCGGAAGTTCTACAACTTCTTTGACATCTATAAGCTTTGAAAGCTGCTTCTCAATCTGTTCAAGAACATCATCATCACCTGTAACTGTAACTGTCATTCTTGACACCTTAGGGTCTGTTGTTTCACCAACAGTAAGACTATCTATATTGTAACCTCTTCTGCTGAAAAGTCCTGCAACACGGCTTAAAACACCGGCTGAATTTTCAACTAGAATAGAAAAAACTGCATGTCTCATATGTACCTCCCGTATAACAAAAGAACTTCACTATATTGTATCAACTGCCTTGTCCGTTGTCAACAAATAAATACCACCATCAAGTAATCCTGAATCGCTTTTTTCATGCGTCACAACTATACATATTCTGCCGTCACGATGCTTTTTTATATACTCTGCTGCAAGAATCTTTGTCTCCTCATCCATGCCGGAAAACGGCTCATCCAGAATAACCGTATCCGATTTTTTCATCATTGCCCTGACAAGACACACACGCCTTTTCATGCCGCCGCTGTAAGTTCCGGTACTTTTATCCGAAGGATAGTCCTTTAGGACCTCTGCAAGATTTTCATTTATAATTTTACGCATCGTTTTCTTATCATGTCCGCCAAAATCATTTTTATCAAGAACAAGCATAATATTGTCTGCCGCACTTATATCATTTATAAGCCTGTCTTCCTGAAAATCAAATGACACAACCCCTGCACCGCTAACTGTCCCTCTGTCAGCATTTTCAAGTCCTGCTATAATCCTTACAAGTGTTGTCTTGCCGGCTCCCGATTCCCCCATAATACATGTTATGCTGTCATCCGGAAACTCTGCCATAATATTATCAAGTACAGTCTTTTCATCATAACTTTTACATATATTTTCAAGTTTTATCATTACAGTTTCCTCATCTTTAAGACTGTCAAATCCACAAGTTTCATAAATATTTTCTCAAAAATAAAACTCATAAATACAACTGCTATACTCCATGCAAATAAATCCGCCGTCATCAGATATAATTTTGAATAATACAGCTGTTCTCCTATTGAATGTGTCACAAGTCCGATTACTTCAGCCGAAATTCCTGCTTTCCAGCACATTCCAAGTGCCGATTTCAAAGAGGTCTGAATATACGGCAGCACATACACAGCATATATACATCTTATTTTTTTCCAGCACGAAACATTAAACACCTGTGCCATCTCAAGTATTTTGCTGTCCACATTGCCAACGCCCGTTATAACGCTGTTATAAATCATCGGAAATACAACAATAAATGAAATATATGACGCAACATTTTTCGAGCCGAACCATATAATCAGCACAATAATAAATGATGCTATCGGAAGCGACTGCATTATTACTATTGCCGGTCTTAAAAATTCCCTGAGCCATCTGCAAAAAGATGCAAGAAAACCTATAATGCATGCCGTCACAAATGCAATTATAAAACCGGCAAAGATATGTACAAAGCTTCCACCTGCTGCTATGTAAAAATCTTTTTCACCCAGCTTTGTGCATAATGCCTTAAACACATTGACAGGGCCTGCCAAAATAAGTTCAAGCCCTGTCAATGATGCTGCTGCCTGCCATATAAGCAGCCATACAGCTATAATAATTATTTTATTGATGTTCTGTTTAAAGATTTTTTTCATCATTAATTTCATCCAGTTTTGCAATAGTCTTTATAAGTATATATATTGACATAATATCGTCATGGCTCCATTTTCTCTTATGGTCACCAAATGTATCAAAGCAGATCAGCCATTTATATACACCATCTGCATCTTTTACACCTATCTGAAGCGATGAACATATCTTTTCTTCAATCAGCATCTTATATATATCGTAAAAATCCATTGCAAGCGATGTTATATTATTGATAACATTAATTCCATTCTCATTAAATAAGGAAAGATATTTATCATTTCCCATAAGTGCGGCATATTGCGGGTGATTTCCATATTTGCCATACTTCTTGACACATGCCATGTCATCACCGGCATATACACATATACCCTGAATGTGCATCTTATCCATCAATTCGGTAAATACACTATCTATTGCATTTCTGCCATCTTTCACTATCCTTGCAATCATATCGGCAGTCATATTACCCTTCTCGTAAGGCTTCATAAAGTCACCACCGATTATATGTCCATTCTTGATTCCTTCTGCAATTGCTTTTCCATGGAGCTTTTCATCATAAATTATATATCTGTTCTTGCCTTTTTCTTTTGCAATATAAAGGCATCCATCTGCAATACGGAATAATTCTTCATATACCGTGCCATCCTGCGGATACTTTGCAACACCAATCGATGCTCCGAATTCATATCCCGGCTGTTTTTCAGCCAAAGAAAAACTCAGTCCTTTTCTTATCGCTTTAAGATAAATTCTTACATCATCTTCACTATGACAGTCAGTAAACAGACATATAAACTCATCGCCGCCAATTCTTCCTATAATTCCTTTATCACCAATATTCTTTCGCAATTCAGCGGCAAATCCGGCAATAACTTCATCACCGAAATAATGTCCATATGTATCATTAACATTTTTAAAATCATCTATATCCATTACAGCAAGATAAAGAGTTCTTCTGTCATTAAGAGTGTCAGCCTCGGCAAGTGCATCAATAACCGCTTCCGTTACAGCCTTTTTATTAAGAAGTCCTGTAGCAGAATCTTTGTTTACATCATTATCATAAAGTACGGGCTGTGCATCAATTCTTCCGCCAATTTCGTCGATGAGACCGACAACGAGCATGTTAATTGAGCCTTCTCTCATTGTCTCGCCCCTGAAATTGAGCAAATCTGTTCTTGTGCCACGCGACATAAAAGAAGACTAGAATGTCGATGAAAAACTGTCGATGCCATTTTCTATATCATCACACATTCTGTTGAAACGCTCTATATTCTCGCCTTCAACAAAGCCCATCCTGACTACTCTCTTCTGCCACTCACTAAGCATATCTTTTTCAAGTATCTCCGAATGTCCATTAACATAAAAGTATATAGTTATAATTTTAGTCTTAAAATCGTATTCAAAAAATCTTTGCTTCATCTGATTCATAAATACGCGGTATTTACGGACATTGTTATAATACAGTTCAAATTTATCATTCTGTGTTATTACATCTTTAATCTGAAGCTCAATTCTCCCCGGCTCATCAGCTTCAAAACGTCTTCTCATCAAAACCCATCTGAATACTTCTTTTGCTGTATGAATTCTAAGCAGTACAAAATTACTCTTATCAGAAAAAATACATTCTTCAAATATATTCAAATCATCAGGATAAATGAGCTTATTCATAAGAAACATTGTATTCTCGCCCATCATCCTGTAAAAACTTTCATCGCCGCTTATAATCTGATAATCTTTTGTAATTGTACAATTTGCTTCCAGAATCTCACTGTCTTCATGTCTTAAACTTACTGGTATCATAATCCTCACCCCTGATATATACCATAGTATAAAATGTTATGTAACAGGCTGCTGTCTTTCTTCTTCTCTCCTTGCTCCAACTTTTGTCACCATCCTGTCATGCACCTCAAGCACTCTGAATGAATATCCGTCACAAGTACATTCAAACTGTTCATTATCCTGTGGTATCTTCCCCATTTTATAAATAAGGTAACCATTTATAGTATCAATATCTTCGCAGTCAAAATGCATGTCAAATGCATCTTCTATATCTTCAAGAAGCGTCTGTCCGTCTATTATATAACTGCCATCAGGCTGGCGGCTTATAAGCACTTCTTCATCATCATATTCATCAAAAATGTTACCGACAATCTCTTCAAGAATATCTTCCATAGTAACAATACCGGCTGTCTGTCCGTATTCATCAACAACAACTGCCATATGTACTTTATCGGACTGCATCTCCTTAAAAAGAACACTTATATTTCTTGTCTCAGGTATATAACTCGCATCAAAAAGAACCTGATGTTTCATATCGACAAGTTTCTTTTTTCTGTTCTTTTCTTCTGAATATATCTTGAGCAGATCTCTTATATGAAGAATTCCTATGATATTATCAATATCGCCGTCATACACAGGATATCTTGAATAATTCTCGCCCATTATAAATTCAAAAGCTTCTTCTACTGTAGTATCAGCTTCAATTCCTACAATACTCTTTCTGTGAGTCATGACATCAGATGCATGTTTCTCCCCAAACTCAAAAATATTGCCAATCATCTCAGCTTCATTTTCTTTTAAAACACCCTGTTCATGGCCTTCATTGACCATATCCATAATCTCTTCTTCTGTTACATCATCATCTTTCTTCACTTTACCTGTAATCTTTTTAAAAAGTGAAGAAAATAATCCTTCGTTCCCATCCGCGGGATGGCCTTCGTTCATCTTCTATATCCTTTCTTAAACAAACTAATTTAATCAGTATGCTTTTTTATAGTAACATATAAACATATTATCAGTCAATAGAATCCATCTCAAGACTAACTGATAAAGCATGATTAACCTGCGAAATAATCTCATTATCAAGATGACACACTTTATCTTTTAATCTCTTCTTGTCTATTGTACGCAGCTGCTCAAGTAAAATGACCGAATCTTTTACTATATCAAATCTTTTTGAATCAATTTCAACATGTGTCGGCAGCTTAGCTTTATTCATTTTTGATGTTATCGCAGCACATATTACAGTAGGACTGTGTTTATTGCCTGTATCATTCTGTATTATAAGTACAGGTCTTACTCCACCCTGTTCTGAACCGACAACCGGTCTTAAATCTGCATAAAATATATCACCACGTTTAATTACCAAATCTATCACACTCCCCCAAAGCTATTTATTAATCTGATAATCGTAGTATTTCCAGCTTACGGGTGTGTATTCAATTTTTTATTAATATATATTGCCTGTTTCAGATTTCAAGATTCCATTTCTCATGGAAATAATCATGGCTTCCTATGTATCTGCCGTTATAATAATAATTCCTCGGAATTCTTTTATTAAGATCACATACGAATTCATAGTTAAATGTTCCTGCTAGAGCAGAGATTTCTTCTACAGTTATCTCCTCATTTCCATCTTTTCCGATAAGTGTGACAACATCATTTCTTTGTATATCCGGAATTGATGTCGCATCAACCATCATCTGGTCCATACACACACGTCCGACAATAGGAACTTTGTGTCCACGGATAATCACATATCCTTTTGACGAAAGATTTCTCGGATAACCGTCTCCATATCCGACAGAGACAGTTGCAAGCTTTGTCTCATGCTGTGTTGTAAATGTTCCGCCATAACTTACACGTTCGCCTGCCGGTACTGTCTTTACCATAGTAACATGACTTTTCAGTTCAAGTGCCGGTTTAAGCTGAACTTTATCTTTATTAACTTCGTCAGAAGGATACATTCCGTACATTGCTATTCCAAGACGCACCATATCTTTATATGTATCAGGCATATCTATAACTGCCGCACTGTTTGCACAGTGTTTTATTTCAAATGTAATCCCATCATCTTCAAGTTTTTTTATAAAACCATTAAACTTCTCATACTGTCTGTTTGCTGATGTTTTATCAGTCTCATCCGAAGCTGCAAAATGAGTAAAAATACCTCTTACATTAAGATTAGGAAGCTGCTTGATTTTCTTTACAAGCATAACACCGCTCTCATCAGGTTCCATTCCTATTCTTCTCATTCCTGTATCTACTTTAATATGGCATATTGCTGTCTTTCCTGTCTTTTTTGCCGCCTCGCTTAATTCCTCGGCTGTCTCATAATCAAAAACTGTAGCTGCAACTTCATTTTCAACCAGAGTTTCATATTCATCTGTATTTACAAAGCCAAGTATTAATATAGGTTTATCTATTCCATTTTCTCTTAAATTAACTGCTTCATCAAGAGTTGCAACAGCATACCCGAAGACTTTTGAATACACTGCTTTTGCAACTGCAACGTCTCCATGCCCGTATCCGTCTGCCTTGACTACTGCAAGTGACTTTGTGCCGGCAGGCGTAAGTGCCATAAGTGCCTCTACATTGGATTCTATGTTTCCGAGTTCAACATCTGCATATACTCTGTAATACTTTCCCATTTTAACTCTGTTCCCCGATTCCTTATTTTTTAATTATAATCTGTATTATTTTGTGTAAAAACTGTGCTTAACGACTCTGCAATATCCCATGCTTTCATTGAAAATGTGCCTTGATTTTTCTGGCACATATCACCGGCACAGCCATGTATATATACAGCCAGTGCTGCTGCAAAACACTCATCATCAAATCCTGCACACATCATGCCGGCAATAACTCCCGTAAGCACATCTCCAGAACCGCCTGTTGCCATTCCGCAATTGCCGGAAGTATTGATATATATGTTATCATGGTCACAAACCACTGTTGCTGCATCTTTTAATACGCATATAACACCATGTTCTTTTGAATAACATAATGCCGTCTCCACAGGATTTTCCTTTATCTGTCCTATGCTTTTTCCTGTAAGCCGTGACATTTCTCCAACATGCGGTGTCATAATCACTTTGCCTTTGTATCTGCTTATATATTCATAATATTTTTCATTTTCTGAGATGATATTCAAAGCATCCGCATCAAGTATTAATGTTGCATCCGAACCTGATTGTAAAATGCATTTTACAATCTCTTCTGACTGTCCTGAAACCGATAAGCCCGGACCTGCAATAATGCAGTCAGCCCATATACACCATTTTGTAAGTTCATCACAATTGCTGTTTTTATCATTATATGTGTCACATATTGATTCAGGCACAAGTGTAAGAAGTGCATTTTTATTATTTTCATGTGTAAAAACCCTCACAAGCCCGCAGCCGCTTCTGTATGCAGACTGTGCTGACATAAACGCCGCACCGCCCATACTCCTGCTTCCCGCCACTATAAGCACTTTTCCGCTCGTTCCTTTATTACCATCTGCTTCTCTTTCAGGAATCGTCAGAATATCCTTTTTTTCAATCATTCTTGCCTGATTATTTTCTAATATTTTTTGTACATTGTCCTGACTGACTGCAAAACCTATATCAGAAACTATTACTTTTCCTGCATATTTCCTACCGGGATACAAAACCATCCCTGTCTTGTCAAATCCAAATGTAACTGTATAATCTGCTTTTACTTTCTTATTGCTTACCTGAACTATTCCCGCACTAAGCCCCGACGGAATATCAACCGCCACCTTAACTGCACTGACACGGTTAATCTCATCTATAATCTGTGCATAAACACCCGTGACATCTCTTGAAAGTCCAATTCCAAACATTGCATCTATAATAAAATCATATTCATCCAGTGGCAGTATGTTATCTTGTACCGCACATTCAAATGGAATTTCAAGATTTTTTATAATATTTTTCTGCAGCTCATACTCATCTGTTCCCGGCTCTTTTCTGCCAGCTTCATACACCAATGTTTTATAACCATGAAGATAAAGCTGACGTATGGCAGCAAGCCCGTCAGCTCCATTGTTTCCTTTTGTACAAACAACGCAGATGCTTATATCTTTTTTTCCGCTGTCTTTTTTATTGTATGCAAGTTTTTCCACAAATGATGATACAGACAATGCGGCACGCTCCATAAGGACTACAGATGGAATCCCTGTCGTTTTTATTGAATATTCATCTATTTTTTTCATTGCAACAGAATCAAGTAAATACTTCATATACAGTTACTCCTGACCTTTTGAATTAATATCATCAAGGACTCCCATAATCTCCGGTCCAAAGATATTATGCATTCCCGAATAAAGCTGTTCGTTCATGCTCTCCTTATCATGCTTTATAAGAAGATTCTTTTTGAGCTTGATTCTTGTAGCTTCAATCCATTTATCCAGAACTTCAAGATCTGCCCTGTTTTCATTAATCTTCGCATAGCACATCTTTACCGTTTCAACCAGAAGTTTTCTATTAGCTTCTGCCAGCTGTCTTGGAATCTCTTTTTCTTCATCTTGAAGTGATTCAATCTTGTCTTTTGCTTCATGTATAAGACGCTGGTTTTTATTCATACGTTTCTTACGACGAAAATCATTGCCGTCTTCTTCCATATTTTCAACGACATCCTGAATAACCTGTTCTTTTATCTTTTTTACTTCTTTTAAATCATTGGTTACCTGTCCCTGTTTTTTTAGCAGGTCATTAACCTTTTTTTCCCAATACTTTATCTCGTCAGTTTTGCAGACCTCCGGGACAAGCAGATACCATCTCTTATCTAGTGTAAGAATAGGAATATGATTAAATGATGCTGTGTCTTTTATTAAATCATATGTAATATCTGCCATGATAAATCACCCCTCCTGTATATTACGAGTTTTACCATTTTTATTTGCTATATTATATGAAAGTCTCATAAGGCTCTCTGATAAATGTACATTTTCAACTACAACATCTTCAGGCATATTAAGGTCTGTATGTGCAAAATTCCATATTGCCTTTATTCCGTCTTCAGCCACTTCTTTTGCAACTTCTCTTGCTGCCTGTCTTGGAATTGTAAGTGCAACTATCTCGATATTATTTTCTTTTATAAACCCTTTTAGTTCATCCATCATCATAATATCAAGGCTGCCTATCTTTTTGCCTTTAAGCTCATGATTATTATCAAAAACACCTTTTATTATAAATCCTCTCTTTGCAAAATCACCCGAATTAACAAGTGCTGCACCGAGATTACCTGCACCGATAATAATCATATTATGAGTACGGTCAATACCAAGAATTTTAGCTATCTCATCATAAAGATACTTTACATTATATCCGTATCCCTGCTGGCCAAACCCTCCAAAATTGTTCAGATCCTGTCTTATCTGCGATGCGGTAACCTTCATCCTTGCACTGAGTTCTTTTGATGAGATTCTTTGAACACCGCTTTCAATCAGTTCACCAAGATATCTATAGTATCTTGGAAGTCTCCTGATTACCGCAGATGATATTTTTTTTGTCTCTTCCATATGCTCATCCGTACCTTCCTGTTTTTTCGTATTTTTTATTATAAACCAATGTTAAAACAATGTCAAAGTCAGCCTAATACTCTCTTGGCAATATCAACTGATTCCTTCGCATCTTTCGCATAGAAATCCGCATGAATTTCTTTTGCATATTCCGGTGTAAGGACAGCACCGCCTACCATAACTTTACAATCAAGATTATTTTCATGCAAAAGTTCGATTGTCTCTTTCATTGATACAAGTGTTGTTGTCATAAGTGCTGAAAGTCCTACAAGTTTTACATCATTTTCTTTTACCGCATCAACTACAGCCTGATAAGGAACATCTTTTCCCAGATCTATAACATCATATCCATAATTTTCAAGAAGAACTTTTACAATATTTTTTCCTATATCATGCACATCGCCTTTTACTGTCGCAATTACAATTTTTCCTTTACTCACCGGTGCCGCATCACTTTTTATCATAAATTTTCTTATAACTTCAAATGCTGCCTGTGCAACTGATGCGGACATTATCAGCTGCGGAAGGAAAAGTGTGCCTTTTTCAAATTCCTCACCGATTTTATCAAGTGCCGGTATTAAAACCTCATTGACAACTTCCATTGAGTCTGTATTTTCCAGAAGCTTAGCTGTACAGTCAGCACCTTCATTTTTAAGTCCGTTAAGAACTGCATTGTAAAGTGCAAGCTTATCACCTTCAAGTCCTGTATCATTATCAGAAGCTGATTGCTGTATGCCCTTTGCACCATCCGTCCCTGATTTTGTGTCCGTTCCTGCTGATTTATTTTCAGATATGACAATCTTTGGTACTATCTGTTTTCCTGCATAATGCTTTATAAAATCAACTGAATTCTTATCAAATCCTGCAAGAAGCTTGTAAGCTCTTACAGCACCTGTCATCTCTTCAATATTAGGATTGATGATAGGAAGGTCAAGTCCGTTTTCAAGTGCCATTGTAAGAAAAATGTGATTTACAAGCACACGGTTAGGAAGCCCGAAGGAAATGTTGGATACGCCGAGGACTGTCTTCAATCCAAGTTCTGTCTTGACACGGTGAAGTGCTTTAAGCGTCTCAACTACCCCGTCCTGCTCTGCAGATGCAGTAAGTGTAAGACAGTCAATGTATACATTTTCTTTCGGAATGCCTATTGCAAGTGCCGCATCTAGAATTTTCTTTGCAATTGCAAATCTGTCTTCCGCCTTTTTAGGAATACCATTTTTATCAAGAGTAAGTCCAACAACAGAAGCTCCGTATTTTTTTACAAGTGGAAGAACATTTTTAAGAGACTCTTCCTCACCGTTTACTGAATTGACTATCGGCTTACCGTTGTATACACGAAGTGCTGCCTCAAGCACTTCAGGAATTGTAGAATCAAGCTGAAGCGGAACATCCACTACTGACTGCAGTGACTTGACAGCTGTTATCATCATCTCACGCTCATCTATTCCCGGAAGTCCGACATTGACATCAAGAATATCAGCTCCTGCCTGAACCTGTTCAAGTGCCTGGTTAAGTATGTAATCTATATCGCCTTTACGCAAAGCTTCCTGAAATATTTTCTTGCCTGTAGGATTAATTCTCTCACCGATTATTCTCGGCTGGTCTATCGGAACTACCTTTGTTGCAGAACATACTGCTGCCGGAATTACTTTTTGTGGCAGCTCATTTACAATTGCATTGCCATTTTCTTTAAGCATATCTGAAAGTTCTTTAATAAATTCCGGATTTGTACCGCAGCATCCGCCGAATACCCTGATTCCGTACTTTCTTAAATCTTTCATAAATTCAGCAAAATCTTTTGGTCCCACATTATATTCATTCGTCTGTGGGTCAGGAAGTCCTGCATTAGGCTTAACTACAACAGGAAGGTTGGTCCATTTTGTAACTTCCTCTATAACAGGTTCTAACTCTTTTGGTCCGAGTGAACAATTGACACCAATGGCATCAACACCAAGTCCTTCAAGAGTAAGTGCCATTGACGGAACCATACATCCTGTAAATGTTCTTTTATTCATCTCAAAGGTCATTGTACACATTATAGGAAGGTCAGAATTTTCTTTTGCGGCAAGTACAGCAGCCTTTACATCAAGCAGGTCTGTCATTGTCTCAAATACAACAAGGTCAGCCCCCGCATTGCTTCCGGCTTTCACCACCTCTGCATACATCTCATATGCCTCTTCAAAGCTTAAAGTGCCTGTAGGCTCTAAAAGCTGGCCTATCGGACCTACATCAAGTGCTACCAGTGCCTCAGGTTTGACATTATCTCTGGCTGTAATCGCATTTTTAATTCCTGCAGTGACAAGTTCATCCACGCTGTGTCCGCATTCTTCCAGTTTGTAAGCGTTGCCGCCAAATGTATTGGCATATATTACATCTGAACCGGCATTAAGATACTGCTCATGAATAGAAACAAGAAGTTCCGGATGTGTAATATTAAGCATCTCAGGTGTTTCACCCATTTTCATGCCTGCTGCCTGAAGCATTGTTCCCATTGCTCCATCAAGAATAACATAATCTCTTTTTAATAATTCTCTAAAATCTCTAGCCATTACAACGTCCACCTTTCTGTCTGAACTGACACTTCTTATTCATACTGCATGTCTGACATCCTCTTGCTCTCTGAGGAATTGGATTTTTCGACAGTCCTATAACTGCCGTAACTGATTTTGTCGGTGTGAGCATATCTGTCGAACTGACATTAAGCCCAATCTGTTTTGGAGCATTTAATACATGAAGGAACTGTCCCTGAAGACTTATCGGCAGATCTCCGTATCCAAGTCCAAACCTGAATGTCTGGTAATATCCGGGATTTTCCTCTTTTATGATAAGTTCAGCCCGGTCACATGCCTGTTCAACTGCAACGCTGCACAGACTGTCTATCGCAACAGCCTCAGCCATGTCACGTATCTGTGCTATTCTTATAAGTCTGTCTGCATCAGCAGATATCGTAACCGCCATAAGCACAGCCTTATCGCATCCATCAAGATGTTTTTTTATAGAATTTCCTGTAAGAAACAGATTCGTATCTTTAACAAGAATTCCTTTTTCTTCTCTTGAAATATCGCATACTTTGTATACAAATCTGGGTTTTACACAGCTAAGCACTTCTTTCTCACATTTTGTTATAAGCTTATCAAGCTGCTCATCAATATCTTCACCTCTGTGTCCCATATATCTTAATGCTTCATTTTTATCGAGTTGTCCAAGAACTATATCAGCATGCATGTATCATTAACTCCTGCCTTTCATAGCATCTGCTATGAATTTTATCTTTTTTTCTTCTTTTTACGTCCTGTTCCCTTTGCTTTTTCCATGCTGATTTTTCTGCCCTTTATGGTAACATTTTCCATTGCAAGCAGAACTGCATCTGCATACTTTGAAGGTACTTCAACAAATGTATAATTATCAAGCATATCGATAGAGCCGACAAGCTTACCGGGAATTCCTGACTCACCTGTTATTGCACCAAGAATATTAGCCGGCTTAATCTTATCTTTTTTACCCACATTGATAAAAAGTCTTACCATGCCTCTCCTGTCAGCATCAAGGTCATAATGAACCTGTTCAAGTTCCTCTCTGTCCTCAAGTGAATCACCTACTACCATTTTAAGAAGTGCAGCAGCCACATCAAGACATGTATAATCTTCCATATTAAGCCTGTCCTCAACAGCCTCAACCATATCTGAAAGCCCTCCGGCTTCAATAGTCTCCTTTATATTTGAAAATATTGCTTCAAGCTTTGTATTTTTCACATCATCCATTGATGGAATAGGTTTTGCCTTGATTTTTGTCTTGCAGTAACGCTCAATATCCTTCAGCTTATATGCTTCTTTTCCGGAAACAAATGATAAAGCAACACCCTCTCTTCCGGCACGTCCGGTTCTTCCTATTCTGTGCACATAATATTCTTCATCCTGAGGCAGATCATAATTAAATACAACATCAACATCATCAACGTCAATTCCTCTTGCCGCAACATCTGTAGCAATAAGTATTTCTGTCTTTCCGCTTCTGAAATCAGCCATTACCCTGTCTCTCTGGGCCTGCTTCATATCTCCGTGAATTCCGTCTGCAAAATATCCTCTGCCTTTAAGCTCAGATATAAGCTCGTCAACCTGTCTTTTTGTATTACAGAATACAACTGAAAGTCTCGGATTATATATATCTATCAGCCTGCATAAAAGCTCATTCTTATTCTTTGGTCTTACTTCATAATAATACTGTTCAATATTCTTTACTGTAAGTTCTTTTCTTACAACCTTGATAATTTCTGCATCCTTCTGGAAATTCTTTGCAATATCCATAATAGCCTTAGGCATTGTCGCTGAGAACATTATTGTCTGTCTGTCTTCAGGTGTATCTGTAAGGATAGTCTCCATATCCTCCCTGAAGCCCATATCGAGCATTTCATCTGCCTCATCAAGAACTACCATTGAAACATTATCAAATTTAACTGTCTTTCTTCTCATATGGTCCATAACACGTCCCGGCGTACCTACAAGAATCTGCACTCCAGCTTTTAATGACTTAATCTGTCTTACAATCTCCTGTCCGCCATATACCGGAAGCACTTTTATGTCGCTCATATATTTTGCAAGTTTTCTGATTTCTTCTGCAACCTGGACTGCAAGTTCTCTTGTCGGGCAGAGTATTACTGCCTGAAGTTTCTTTAAATCAGGATCTATTTTTTCGAGAACAGGAATAGAATATGCTGCCGTCTTTCCTGTACCTGTCTGTGCCTGTCCGACCACATCTCGGTCGTCCATAATAACCGGAATAGCTGAAGCCTGAATAGGAGATGCCTCTTCAAACCCCATATCTTCAACAGCTCTTAATATTCTCTCATCTAAATTTAATTCTTCAAATTTCATTAATTCTCCATTCCTGCTCTGTAAAAAGCAATCTTTATAATCGATTTATTTTACACAATTATGCTGATAAAGTCAAAATGTTTATTATTACATACAATTCAGACACTCAATATATCCATCGCCTTCCTATGCATATTGCAAATAAAGCATTTCCCATTTATAATAAAACATTAGTGTGGCAGACAAGTCTTTTACCTGTCACCATGTATAAGCAAATTTTCAAAGGACGGATATAAAAATGATTTTATCATGTAACCATATAAGCAAATCGTTTGGCACTGACCAGATTATAAATGACTGCTCATTTCACCTTGAAGAACGTGAAAAAGCTGCCATAATCGGAATCAATGGTGCCGGAAAATCTACTCTTTTAAAAATCATTGTCGGTGAACTTCCCGCTGATTCAGGAAATGTGACTGTCTCCAAAGGAAAAACTCTCGGTTATCTTTCACAGCACCAGAATCTCTCAACTGACAAGACTATATATGATGAACTTCTGTCTGTTAAACAGGATTTAATTGATATGGAAAATACTATCCGCAGTCTCGAAATACAGATGAAAGATGTTACAGGCGATGAGCTTGACAACCTGCTTTCACAGTATACAAGACTTAATCATGAATTTGAGATGAATAACGGATATGCATATAAAAGTGAAGTTACCGGTGTCCTTAAAGGTCTTGGATTTGGCGATGAGGATTTTTCTCTTCATGTAAACACACTATCAGGCGGTCAGAAAACGCGTGTTGCACTTGCAAAACTGCTCATATCAAAGCCTGACATCATCATGCTTGATGAACCTACCAACCATCTTGATATGGATTCTATTGCATGGCTTGAAAATTATCTTCTCACATATAATGGAAGCGTCTTAATAGTTGCACATGACAGGTATTTTCTTGATAAAATTGTCACAAAGATTATCGAGATTGACAACACTGCCGTCACGGTATTTTCCGGCAATTATACAGACTATGCTGCCAAAAAAGCTGTTCTTCGCAATATGAAATTAAAAGAATACCTAAACCAGCAGCGTGATATCAAACACCAGCAGGAAGTAATCACAAAACTGAAACAGTTCAACCGTGAAAAATCAATCAAACGTGCCGAAAGCCGTGAAAAAATGCTTGACAAAATGGAACTTGTCGATAAGCCAACAGAATTAAACGACAAAATGCATATACGCCTTGATCCTAAGGTGGTAAGCGGCAATGACGTATTAACTGTCAAAGACCTTTCAAAAAGTTTTGGCGATAACTTTTTATTTTCAGGTCTTGACTTTGAAATAAAAAGAGGCGAACGCGTTGCCCTCATCGGCAATAACGGAACAGGCAAAACAACAATACTTAAAATAATTAACGGTTTAATTCCTGCTGATTATGGTGAAATCACTCTCGGTTCAAAAGTTACAATCGGATATTACGACCAGGAACATCACGTTCTCGACCCTGATAAGACTCTGTTTGAGGAAATTCAGGATGCTTATCCTGACCTTAACAACACACAGATAATAAACACTCTCGCCGCATTTTTATTTACCGGTGACGAAGTATTTAAGTATATCAGGGATTTGAGCGGTGGCGAACGTGGACGTGTATCACTTGCAAAACTTATGCTTTCAAACGCCAACTTTCTGATTCTTGATGAACCAACTAACCATCTTGATATAGTTTCAAAAGAAATTCTTGAAAATGCACTCAATAATTACACCGGAACTGTTTTTTATGTCTCACATGACAGATATTTTATCAACACAACAGCCACAAGAATTATTGAACTTACAGGGCATACAATTGTAAATTATATCGGCAATTACGATTATTATATCGAAAAAAAGGATATACTTACACCAAAAGCACTTACTGATGCTACAGCTGCCATTAATGACAGCATGGCGTCATCAGCCTGTCAGACACCGTCATCAGCACAGGGGTCTTCAAAGGCAGAATGGCAACAGTCAAAAGAAGAAGCTGCAAGACTTAAAAAACTTAAAAATGAGCTGAAACGCACGGAAGACAAAATCAGCCAGACTGAAGAACGCATCAGTACAATTGATGAAGAATATAACAATCCTGATATTGCAAGCGACACAGCAAAACTTGTCGAACTTCACAATGAACGCACTTCTCTCTCTGAAATGCTTGATGAATTGTACGAAAAATGGGAAGAGCTATCCGAAGAACTTATTGACAAATAAGTCCTTATGGAGTATAAAAAAGTATAATATATTTTTATCTAAGGAGGATGTTCCTATAATGAACAAAACAGAATTAGTATCTGCTATCGCAGAAAAATCTGAATTATCAAAGAAGGATGCTGAAAAGGCATTAAACGCTTTTATTGAGGCCGTGACAGATGAATTAAAGAATGGCTCAAAAGTACAGCTCGTAGGTTTTGGTACATTTGAGACTTCTGACAGAGCAGCAAGAACAGGCAAGAATCCACAGACAGGTGCTGAGATTAAGATTGCTGCATGCAAGGCTCCTAAGTTTAAGGCTGGTAAGGCTTTAAAGGATTCTGTAAACGCTTAATCATATAGTATAATCTATAATAAGCAAGATTTAAGACCATGATGTGTTTGCATTTTCTAATATGCTCTCCCAGCATGGTCTTATATTTTTGCAGCATACAGGCAAAGTCCGCCACTTTGCCATTTAATAAATATAAAATGGAGAATATCTGCAATGGAAATCGAAAAAAAATATCTTGTATCGGAACTTCCAGACAATCTGCCACAATACAAATGCCGTAAAATCGAGCAGGGTTATCTTTCATCCTCTCCTGTTGTACGTGTCAGAATGGACAACGACGAATATTATCTTACATACAAGGGAAAAGGTTTACTCGCAAGAGAAGAATATAATCTTCCTCTCACAAAAGAATCATATGAACATCTTATCAAAAAGGCTGATGGCAATATAATAACGAAAAAACGCTATGAAATTCCTGATAACAGCGGACATACTATTGAGCTTGATATATTTGAAGGTGTTTTTAGCGGAACAATCCTTGCCGAAGTTGAATTTGATTCTGTTGAAGAAGCCGAAAGCTACAATCCACCGGCATGGTTTAAAGAAGACGTAACAATGAACAAAATGTATCATAACAGTAATATGAGCATGCTTGATGTAAGCCATATTAATACTGGAAACGGAGAGTAAAATGAAACCTTTTATTGATAAAGAGTATATTGAAACAACTTTGCACAGACTACGTCTTGCCATCCTTACTCTCATAAAGTGGATGTTATGCTCGATTGCATCAGGTATTGTAATCGGTCTTATAGGAGCTTTTTTCCATTCGCTCCTCGACTTGGCCGCCGAAATAAGGACTGCACATCCATGGGTACTGTTTTTGCTTCCAATATCAGGTATTATCATAGTTTTTATATACCGCCTTTCCGGATGTAAAAGCAGTAAAGGCACAAACCTTGTTATAACAGCTATTCAGTCCAACGAAGAAGTTCCGCTAAAAATGACACCTTTAATTATTGTATCGACAATCCTTACTCACCTATGCGGTGGTTCAGCAGGACGAGAAGGTGCAGCACTTCAGGTCGGCGGTTCTTTAGGCAACGCTTTTGCAAAGCTATTTAACTTTGATGACAAAGACACTCGAATAATGATAATGTGCGGAATGAGTGCATGCTTCTCTGCACTTTTCGGAACTCCTGTAGCCGCAGCTGTTTTTTCAATGGAAGTTATCAGCGTCGGCATAATGTATTATGCAGCACTCGTTCCATGTACTGTTGCTGCACTTATAGCAAGCAGCATTTCCTCAATGTCAGGCCTTGCCTCCACACGTTTTACTGTAGGAGAAATCCCTCAGTTTGGTATTCCTAATGGTATAAAATTTTTCATCCTGTCACTCATCTTTGCAGTAGCAAGCATACTTTTATGTGTTGTTTTGCACAAAACCTCACATTTTTTCACTGCTCATTTTGAAAACCAGTACGTTCGTATCATAGTTGCAGCCGTGTTGGTTATTATTATGAGATTTTTATTCGGCACTACTGATTATCTTGGTGCTGGTACAGACATAATTGCACGCAGCTTTGTCGAACAGAGTGCATGGTATGTATTCCTTTTGAAAATGATTTTTACAGCTGTCACTCTTGGCGGCGGATTTAAAGGCGGCGAAATTGTTCCTACACTTTTTGTCGGTGCCACACTTGGAAGCTTCCTCGCTCCGATATTCGGACTTCCTACAGGCATATGTGCTGCATGCGGCATGGTTGCAGTATTCTGCGGCGTAACTAACTGCCCTCTCACATCTCTGCTTCTCTCAATAGAGATGTTTGGCAGCGAAAGCCTGAAATACTGCCTGTTATGTATTGCTTTAAGCTATCTGCTCTCAGGTTATTATAGTCTCTATAACAGCCAGAAAATCATGTATTCAAAATACAGAACCGAATTCATTAACAGACATTCTTCTTAAAATAACATAAATCACTTCTTTAGTGCATTATAAAAAACCGGTATCAGACATTATCGATTTTCATCTTTTGTCTGATACCGGCTTTTCTTTAATCTGTTTATTCCGACTGAAAACAATCTATTTATTCCGCATAAAAATTGTCATCCGGCATACTGCCGCCCACTGATGAAGGGTTTGACTCATAAAGTATTGTAAGATACTGATTTATGCGTGTTTTCATTTCATTTGACTTGATAAATGTGATATTACAATATGGAATTGCTTTCTTGGCAACTGCCGCTTTAAATATAGCAAATTCCTCAACATATTCTGCTGCTGTATCAACATTTGAATTTACAAAATCAACTGAATTTTCATACTCTTCCATAAATTTGGCAACTGCTGCTTTATTCTTTTCATAATAATCTGCATTAACAGCTATAACTCCGGTAACAACAGTGCTTCCGTCTGTTGAAAGTTTTTCCCATTCTTTTGTTACATCAAGTGCAATTCTTACATCGCTGTTTGCCGCCATAACAGTTGTAACATATGGCTGCGGAAGCATTGCAACTGCACCTGAATCTGATGAAGCAAGCATTGCTGCTGACTCTGAAGCCTCTGACTTAAATTCAATATTCACATCTTTTTCAGCATCAAGCCCTGCCTTTTTCAAAAGATATTTAAGTGTATACTCCGGTGTTGTACCTTTTCCTGTTGTATAAATTGTTTTTCCTTTTAAATCAGCTACATTCTGCACCGTGTTTCCTTTTTCGACGATATAAAGCACACCGAGTGTATTTATGCCAAGCACCTTGATTTTGCCATTGCTTTTGTTGTAAAGTGTTGCAGCCGCATTACAAGGCAATGCTGCTATCTGCACATCTCCTTTTATCAGAAGCGAACTGAATTCGTCAGCAGATGCGGCAATCTTAAAATCATAATTATTGGCTGTCTTTTTTTCTTTTGAATCTTCCATAAGCTTAACCATTCCAATCGCTGTAGGTCCCTTCAAGGCAGCAACTGTAATATCTTTTGCTTCATAGCTCTGTGTCTGTGATTGTGTCACATCACTGTTGTCTGCATCTCTTTTACCGTCAGAAGACATCCGGCACGCAGTAAGTCCAAGTGCCATTACCATACATAAAATCAATGCCATGAGTTTCTTTTTCATTTTCTCTTTCTCCTTTTCAACTTCCCTATTTTATTTCCACTCCGTAACAACAAACTGAATAGTCTTTTTCCCATTAAATTCATTGATGGATGGATAATAAACAATTGAAATATTCTGCTCCCTCTTTGGAACATTCATGCTGTCAGCACGAAACATTATAGCATCATACGAATATGCATTTGCATCTTCCAACACCATTTTTAAAACATTCCTGTTTTTTCCTATTATTGAAGCCTGTCTTACCCTAAGATTCTTGTCTGCAAATACAGGTTTTTCATTTCCTTTGCCAAATGGTTCCAAAAGCTTTAACTGCTCAATAAGCGGAAATCCTGCATAACCCAGAGGCATTGGAACATCTATCCATGTAACAGGTGTAAGCTGCTCTTTTGTAAGCTTCTGGTTATGATTAAGCTGCCACCTGAATTCATCAATATTTTCTTTGTCAAGTGATATTCCTGCCGCCATCGGATGACCTCCGAATTTATTTAAAAGATAACCACATCTTGTTATCTCCTCAAACATGTTGTAGCCCTCTATGGAACGGCCTGAACCTTTTGCTCCCTCAGCTGCATCAGTTATAACAAATGTCGGTCTGTAAAAATATTCTTTCACTCTTCCGGCGATTATTCCGGCAACACTCTCATGACACTCCGGAAGATACACAACTAAAACATTATCATTGATAAGTTCCGTATTTTCCACCATATCAATAGCTTTTGCAGCTTCTTTTTCTGTCATATCCTTACGTTCTTCATTAAGTGAGCGTAACTTTTCTGCCTTGACTCTGGCTTCGCCTGGATTTTCTTCCATAAGGAGGCTTACCGCATGCCTTGCTGTTTCAAGGCGTCCGCCAGCATTAAGACATGGGCCTATAACGAAACCAATATGATATGATGAAAGAGAGGCTATATCAATCTGACATGCATCTGCCAAAGCACGTATTCCTGTATTTTTCGTGTTTTTCAGTGTTGAAAGTCCAAATTTTACAAGAATCCTGTTTTCATCTTCAAGGTCAACCACATCTCCGATTGTGGCAATAGCTGCGAGCTGCCTGTATTCATTTAAGTCTTCCGGATTAAGATTAAGACGCTCATAAATAATCTCTATAATTTTGTATGCAACTGTTGCACCACAAAGCATTTTAAAAGGATACTTACACTCTTTCTGCTTTGGATTAACTATCGCATCTGCATCAGATTCCAGAAATACTTTTTCTCCATTTTCTTCCTTAAAAGGTATATCGTGATGGTCTGTTACAATCACTGTCATGTTATTGTCTTTAGCATAATTTATCTGTGGTATTGCTGCAATTCCATTATCACATGTCACAATTGTATCTATGCCATCTTCAATAGCATGATTAATAATATTTTCATTAATTCCATATCCGTCAGCTATTCTGTCAGGCACTGTGTAATCTACATCTGCTCCTGCTCTTTTAAGACCCTTTAATAATATCGTAACAGAACATACTCCGTCAATATCATAATCTCCAACTATTCTTATATGTTTTCTATGATTTATTTTGTCAATAATAATATCCGCCGCTTTGTCTGCATCCTTTAATAAATGTGCATCATGCATACTTGATATATCTCCGCCAAGATACATATCAATCTCTTCATTCGTGCATACATCACGGTTTCTTATAATTCTGGCTATAACCTGGTCAATTCCATATCTGGCCGCAATTGCTTTAAAGTCAGCCTTTTTGGCATAAACCATCCATTTACTCATAATTTTTCTCCATAAAAGAAAAGGGAGAGCAAGCTCCCCCTTTCAATAATCACTCAATATTCCAATTGAATATACTTTTTAAACCTGTGAGCCATCTTCGCCAATAGCAGCTTTTTTCTTCTTTTCTTCCTTTGCTGCTTCCTCAGCCTGTGCTCCGATTTTCTTACCGCCAAGAACATACCATAATGCACTTGTAATACATACTGATGAATATGCACCGGCAATTACACCAACCATAAGTGGAAGTGCAAATTCTCTCACTGATGTCACGCCAAAAATAAATAATGAAAGAAGCATGATAAATGTTGTAAGAGATGAATTGAATGTTCTTGTAAATGTATTACCAATTGCTTCATTTACAAGCTCAGCAATATTAGTCTTTCTGTCAGCATTCTTTAAGCTTTCTCTGATTCTGTCGAAAATGACAATTGTACTGTTGATTGAATAACCAACAATAGTAAGCATACATGCAATAAATGTTGTACCTACCTGAACTCTTGCAAGGGCATAGAATGCAAGTACAACAAGACAGTCATGAACAAGTGCGATAACTGCAGCAAGTGCAAATTTGATATCCCTGAATCTGATAAAGATATAAATAAGCATGCAGATTGTTGCAATAATAACTGAAATAAATGCACTCTGCTTCATTGTAGCACTAACTGAAGAACCGATTGTATCTGATTCAACAATTGTTCCATCCTGAATAGGGAACTTAGCTTTTACAGCTTCTTCCGCTGCTTCTCTCTGGTCAAGTGTGAGATCTGTTGTCTTAAATGTTACTTTTGTGCTGTCTTTAACTTTCTGCTGCTGTACTTCTGTAATACCAGCAGCCTGTCTGATTACAGGAATAATTTCATTTTCAATCTGTTCCTGTGAATATTCCTGCTGGAATGTGTAAGTAGTTGTTGTACCACCTACGAATTCAAGACTGTAATTAAGAGCTCTGTTTCCTGATGCCTTAAATCCTGCCATACCGATAAAACCAGCAAGAATAACTACTGCAGAACCGATAAAACACCATTTTCTGATACCAAGGAAATTAAACTTCTTAGTATGAATAGTTCTTCCGTACCATTTTACATCTGTAATACCAAAGTTGTAGAAAAGCTTCATGATTACTCTTGTGATTACAAGTGCTGTAAACATTGATACAACAATACCAAGAGCAAGTGTCATGGCAAATCCCTTGATAGGACCAGTACCAAATATGTAGAGAACTACTGCTGCAATAAGAGTTGTTATATTACCATCAACAATTGCTGATGTAGCTTTTGAATAACCTGCCTGAATAGCCGACTCAACGCTTCTTCCTGCACCGATTTC
>ULQY01026423.1_pt1 | contig 46783 bp, 40 predicted proteins | sample 1954671 | NCBI WGS metagenome assembly ULQY01 (sample SAMEA4835660, study PRJEB28245) | human gut metagenome | biome: gut microbiome; material: fecal sample | place: Denmark | collected 2008 | reverse complement strand
CCCCCCCTGCCGATACCGCAGTACCTCCGTATCCGACAGCTGGACGCTTACAGCTCGATGCCCAGCCGCAGCAGGGCGACGGAGCGCAGCGACGGGCCGCTGCCGATCAGGTGCAGTGCCGGCTGCAGGCTGACGTGCGGCGAAAGTGCCGCCCTGCAGGTCAGTTCCGCGGCTTGCTCGGCGATTCCGCGGAACAGGGCCCGGTTGGTGAATGCACCGATCTGTACTTTCCCGATCTGCATGTGCACACCCGCTCCCGCGTACATGCGGCACCATGCGGTGTTCTCGGGCAGGCTGACCGAACATTGCACAAGCAGGTACAAGTCCTGTGTCACCCGTTGTTCGGCGTATCCCCAAATTGCTCCGCTCACCTCCCGCGTTTTCGTCTGCCCCTCGCGGCAAGGAGCACTGCCGTATAAAACACCGCCCAAATGATAACTGCTCCCATGGTTTCGATAAGCCGTTGAGGCGATTCCGCACAGCCCGTCCGCTGCGGGACGGAACCGGAACACGGAACTGCGCCCGGTGAATGAGTCATATCCCTGTCCGTTGTATACCGAGGCCTGGAACTCCCACCGCTCCGTTTGGAAGACGTAGTGGATGCCGAGCGATGCGAGCGGGTAGTTGGCGATCGGGTAGTTGGCCGACACGGTCGGAAAGAGCCCGCACGAGCTGTTCGTGAAGAACGACGTGACGGGCGAGGTGAAGTAGTCCTCGTTCACGTTGCGGATTCCGACCGAGAGCTGCGACCGTCCCCGACTCCACGTCACGCACGCCACGGCCGGAGCCAGGGGCGTATCCTCCTCCTCGATGTTCGAGAAGCCCTGCAGGTCGTCGATCAGCCGTCCCTCGCGCGTCCTGGCGATGCTGATCGTGGCGATATCGAGCCGGAACCGGCTGCCCAGCGGCTGCGAAAACTCCAGCCGCAGCATGTTCACCCAGTTCCAGTCCCGGAAGTCCGACTGCAGTTCGCCTGCATACGCTGCCCCGACCTGTGTCCGGGCCGCGAGGCAGCACCCGGCGTACAATACCCCGAGAAGGATCATGCATACCGTTCTCTTCATACATCACAGCCACGAGTTGAAGCGTTTGACATACCGGTTCTTTATGGCCTGCGTCAGCACGCAGTAGGCCGTCAGCGTGGCCGCCAGCCACGGGAAGTAGCTCCACGGCAGCGCCACCAGTCCGATCGACGCTCCGAACGGTGTGAAGGGGATCACAATGCCGAAGGCCATGATCGTGAAGGTCATTGCCATCACGGGCCACGATGCGCGGCTCTGGAAGAAGGGGATCTTGCGCGTGCGGATCATGTGTACGATGAGCGTCTGCGACAGCAGCCCCTCGACGAACCACCCCGACTGGAAGAGCGCCTGCATCTCCGCCGACTGGCATTTGAAGAGATACCACATCAGCAGGTAGGTCGTCAGGTCGAAGATCGAGCTGATCGGCCCGATCCAGATCATGAAACGGCTCAGCCCCGAGGCGTCCCACTTGCGCGGTTTGCGCAGGTATTCGGCATCCATGCGGTCGAAGGGGATCGTTGTCTGCGAGATGTCGTACAGGAGGTTCTGCACCAGCAGGTGGATGGGCATCATCGGCAGGAACGGCAGGAAGGCGCTGGCCGCCATCACGCTGAACATGTTGCCGAAGTTCGAACTGGCCGTCATTTTGATGTACTTGACGATGTTGCCGAAGGTCCGGCGCCCCTCGACAACCCCCTCCTTGAGTACCATCAGATCCTTCTCGAGCAGGATGATGTCGGCGCTCTCCTTGGCGATGTCCACGGCCGAATCGACCGATATGCCGATGTCCGACTGACGCAGGGCTGCCGCGTCGTTGATGCCGTCTCCGAGGAATCCCACCGTATGCTGTGCCTCCTGCAGCAGGGTGATGATCTGCGTCTTCTGCAGTGGTGTGACCTTCGAGAAGACCGAAGCCTCCTGTACGGCTCGGCGCAGCTCCTCGCCCTCCAGCTCCTCGAGTTCGCGGCCGGTGAGGGCCTTGCCCGTGATGCCCACCTGGCGCGCGACGGTGCGCACCACGGCGTCGTTGTCGCCCGAGAGCACCTTCACCTCGATGCCGTAGTTCTGCAACTGCCGGATGGCGCTCTCAGCCGAGGGCTTCGGCGGATCGAGGAAGGCGAGGAAGCCGATGAGCACCATGTCGCGCTCGTCCCCGACCGAGAAGTTGTCCTCCTTGCCGAGGAAACTGCGGTGGGCGACGGCCAGCACGCGCAGCCCCTGGTGGTTCATCCGTTCGCAGATCGCCTTTGCCGTCGCAATCCGCTCGGGGGTGAGCTCCCGCACGGCGCCGCCCTCCTCGGTGTGCGAGCAGATCTCGAGCATCTCCTCCACGGCCCCCTTGGTGACGATCTGCCGCTTGCCCGTGCGGTCCTCGACGACCACCGACATGCGGCGGCGCGTGAAGTCGAACGGAATCTCGTCCACCTTGCGGTAGTCGTCCTTCATCGACTCCAGCTCCAGCTCCCGGACGTGGGCGAGGATGGCCCGGTCCATGAGGTTCTTCAGTCCCGTCTGGAAGAAGCTGTTGAAGTAGGCGTGGCGGAGGATGCGCCTGCTGTCGTCGGCGCTGCCGTCGGCGTTGATGTAGCGTTCGAGCACGATCTGGTCGCAGGTCAGCGTCCCGGTCTTGTCCGTGCAGAGAATGTTCATCGCCCCGAAGTTCTGGATCGCGTTCAGGTCCTTGACGATCACCTTCTTGCGCGACATGGCGACAGCACCCTTCGAGAGGTTTGCCGTGACGATCATCGGCAGCATCTCGGGCGTGAGTCCGACGGCCACCGACACGGCGAAGATGAAGGCCTCCAGCCAGTCGCCCTTGGTGATGCCATTGACCAGGAAGACGAACGGCACCATGATGAGCATGAAGCGGATGAGCAGCAGGCTCACCCGGGCGATGCCCCGGTCGAACGCCGTGGCCGCACGGTGGCCGACGATGGCCCGGGCGATCGTACCCAGGTAGGTGTTGTCTCCCGTTCCGAAGACGATGGCCGTGGCCGACCCGCTGATGACGTTCGACCCCATGTAGCAGATGTTGTCCAGCTCGACCACGCTTCCCCGGACATACTTCCGGCCCCGGGCGTCGGGCCGCTTCTCGATCGGCTCCGACTCGCCGGTCAGCGACGACTGGCTGACGAAGAGGTCCTTGGTCTCGATGACCCGCACGTCGGCCGGGATCATGTCCCCGGCGGCGAGCGTGACAATGTCGCCCGGCACGAGCTCCTCGATCGGGAGCTCCTCGACCTCGCGCCCTGCACGCTTCACCGAGCAGGTGTTCTTCACCATCTTCCTGAGCGCCTCGCTCGACCGGCTGGCCCGCCAGTCCTGGCAGAAGCGGATGATGACGCTCAGCAGGATCATCGTCGCAATGATCAGGATCGTCGTCCACTCCTTCTCCTCGGGGGCTGCCATCCAGACGTCGAGGACGTACGAGACGACGATCAGCAGGGTCAGAATCCCGATGAACGGATTGATGAACGCCCGGATGAACATCGTCACGGGGTTCTTCCGCCGTTCGTGCTCGACCTCGTTTCTGCCGTACTGCGCCTGACGGCGCTCCACCTCGTCGGACGAAAGCCCCGAGGGGGTCGTCCGGAAATACCCGTACACCGCGGCAAGCGGCTGTGTTGCTGCCAGGAATACCTTCTCGGCATCAAATGCGAACTGTGTCCGGCTTCTTTTTTTCCACATAACCGTCTGTTTTGAAAGGTTGTTGTCCGATTTTGTCGCCGCAAAAATGAAAAAAACGGCCCGGAAAGGCCGTTAGAAAGCGATTAGAACGGTATTAGAAAATCCTTAGAACGCCGTACTCGGCTGTCTGCCTGCTGTTTACGTCCGGGACGGAGCCCGTGTCGCCCTCCCGCCCGTTTACACGTGCGGCAACTCGACAACGAAGGTCGTGCCCTGGCCCGCCTCGGAATGGACGGCGATCCGCCCCCGGTGGAGCTGGACGATCTTCCGGGCCAGCGCCATCCCGATGCCGTGCCCCTCGGCCATCGACTCCTGTCCGCCCCGGTAGAAGAGCGTGAAGAGGTTGCGCAGCTCCTCCTCGGTCATGCCGACCCCGGCATCCGAGAAGCGGAGGATCGCCCATTGGTCCCAGTAGGAGATGTGGACGCATGAGAGGCGGTCGCCGGAGTATTTGCAGTTGTTCTCGATCAGGTTGGTAAAGGCGATGGTGAGCAGGTGGAGATTGCCCTCGACGGTGATCATGCGTTCGTCGTCGGCCTCCTCCTGTTCGAAAAGCAGTTCGATGCGGTAGTCGGGGTGGGCCCTGAGGATGAGCGACCGCACGTCGAGCAGCAGTTCGTCGAGGCGGATCTCCTCCATCTTGATCTGCTCCTGCCGGTAGTCGGCCTTGGCCAGGTTGAGCAGTCCGTCGATCAGGCGGGTCATGCGGCGGGCGTCCTGCAGCGCGCGTCCCATTGCCCGGCGGTAGTGCTCGCCGCTCCGCTCCTTCTGCAGGGCGAGGTCCAGTTCGGCGATGAGCGCCGCCAGCGGGGTCCGCAGTTCGTGCGAGACGTTGCTGACAAACTGTTTCTGGGCATGGAACGAGGTTTCGAGCCGTGCGAGCAGGTCGTTGAACGCCAGTGCCAGCTCGCCCAGTTCGTCCCGGGCGTTCTTCACGGGAAGGCGCCGGTCGATCCGCGAGGCGGTGATCGCCCCGGCCTGCTGCACGATGCCGCGCATCGGCTGCAGGGCGGCTCGGGCCAGCAGATAGCCGGTTGCGAAGAGCAGCAGCACGCCGATCAGGAGCAGGGTGGCGAGCGTCATCCGCAGTTGGGCCAGATTGGCGTGTCCGTAGCGGTCGTAGGCTGCCGCCGTTACGATGTAGTCCTCCCCTCCGAAGCGGTAGAGCATCCCGATGGCCTGGTATTTCCCGACGCGGAACTCGATCCGGTGCAGGTCGCGGATTCGGGCGATCATCGCCGAATCCTCCTTGACGATGTCGCTGCGGATGGCGTCGTGGTAGAGCATGCGGGCATTGGCCGAGTAGACCGCCACCTCGACCTCGTCGATGAAGTTGCGGTTGTTGAGGTAGATCTCCTGCATGGTCCGTGCATCGACCCGGCCCTGCAGGAAGAGATGTGCCTTGGTGACCGCCTCGCTTTGGAGGGTATGGTAGAAGGTCCGGCTGCGCGTGTGTTCGCTGACCAGATAGACGGCCGCCAGACAGGCAAGGAAGACGGCGGCCGTGGCCAGGGTGTTCTTCAGCGTGAGGGCGGTGCGGATCTTCATGGCTTGTCGGTCAGGATGAAACCCATGCCGGGGCGGGTGTGGATCAGGCGGGGCTCGAAATCGCGGTCCACCTTCTTGCGCAGGTAGTTGATGTAGACGTCGATGAAGTTCGTCCCGGTGTCGAAGTGTGTCTCCCATACCTGTTCGGCGATCTCCGTGCGGCCGACGACTCTCCCGGCGTGTTCGGCCAGATAGACCAGCAGCCGGTACTCTTTGGGCGAGAGCCGTATGGGCGTGTCGCCGCGCCATACCTCCTTGCGGACCGTGTCGATGCGCAGGTCGGCACAGCGGAGCGACTCCTGCGGTGCAGGCTCGGCGTCCCTCTGTCGCTTGAGCAGGGCCCGGATCCGCGCAGTCAGCTCGCGGAAGTCGAACGGTTTGACCATGTAGTCGTCGGCCCCGGCGTCGAAGCCGTCCAGTTTGTCGTCGGTCGTGCCCAGCGCCGTGAGCATCAGAATCGGCACGCCGGCATGGATCCTGCGGATCTCCCGGCAGAGTTCGAATCCGTCCATGCGGGGCAGCACGACATCCGAGACGACCAGCTGGAACGGCTGTGCCCGGAAGAGGCGCAGGCCCATGGCCCCGTCGTAGGCCACCGTCACCCGGTAGCCGTTCTCCTCGAGCCCCGTTTTCAGCAGGTCGGCCACCCGCTTTTCATCCTCCACGATCAGTATCGATTGCATCCTTCTGCGGTTTGATGGGTCTGTATTGCACTTTTTTCGGCCGTTAAAGATGCGTAAAAATCCCGTAACCGCCATATTTCCGGGCAAAAAAAGCATGGCACCCTTCGGTTCGACCTCCGTTTCCGCCCCTTCTTGCGGCCTTTACCCCGGGCACGGGCTGACCTTCGGTATGCTGGAAAAGCAGAAGGGAAACGGCTTCGTTTCCCTCCTGCCCGATTTGTCACCGCCCGACGGATGGCTCCGTCATGGCTTCTCTTTCAGCTGGTCGATGATGTCGTCGCAGGCCTTGAGTACTTTCCTTTTTCTTTCTCTTCTGTCCGTTGATGCAGGTGTTGAGACTTATGCGGTAGATCCAGGCCCTGAATCTGACTCTCCGCGGAATGTGTCATATCCTTTCCAGAGCCAGACCAGCACATCCTGAAAGAGGTCTTCCGCCTCCTCTCTGCTTCCGGAAAGCATATAGCAGACGGTATAGACAACAGTCTTGTGCTTTTCTACCAATCGGGAGAATACCTGTTTCTTCTGTTCCATCATGATTTCAGATTTCTACTCTGTTAGACAACGGAGTCTCCGAAAAACGATAAATTGATCGGTAATATTCATTTCTTGAGACACAAGACACCGTTGCCCAAACAAACAATTGGATTGACGGGGAGTTGGTAGTCGTTCCCGCGCTTAAAAACGCATTAATATTCTTCCTCGTTGAAGAAATTTATCTATACAGATGATCAATATATTATATTACAATCAATAAAATTTGCGCAAACAAACATCACCGTCTGACACGGTCTGAGACAATCCGAGTGCATATTATATAGTTGCCCCTAAAAAAGCCCGCTTTTGAGGGATATTGTTCTCACACAGTATCTTGCAGATTTATCAAAGACTCTTATAGATTAAACAACTGAATACCAGTAGATGAAGACATTTTTAAGGGAAAACTAAGTGTTATTTTTCTACAACTACATTCGGATATTTACTTTTCCATATATCTCTACCCAGATCAGCAGAAAATACAGAGGTAATCAGGAATTTTCCCACTCTAGTATCCGGATCCTCCGGTTTTAACTGCTGTAGATAAGTACATTCATTCCCGTAATCATCGACAGCATATACTATCTGCTGTCTGATAATCACTGCACCATTAGGATCTTGTTCCGCAAAGTTGTTATCGCAATAGTATATATAGGCAATATCTCCTGCTTCATCATATTCGACTCCCCAGGCTGTCATAGCATGATTTCCAGTCTTGGGGCCGGCAACATCAAACACATTTAGACCGATAGCCCTCTTGTTGAGGAGGGCATCTGTAACAAATGTATTGAACTGCTCTCTATCTGGTTTGTGTGAGGACCTTGCCGTCAAAGCATTATTTTTCGTGAATACTTCCGGAAGGAATCCTTTAAACCCATTGATATCGCCACCAAGATAAGCCCCGGTAAAAAACCATTCAACTCCTTTAGGATCATCGTTGCCAAAATTCGGGAAATGATCTTTGAAGAACTGGAAAACTTCCGATCTGTTGACTGTGACATAATCTGGTTCCGGAAGAGAACCGTCCCAGTTGCCAACCCCGTCAGGGTAAAGCGGTTTGAAAGCATAGGACGGCCGCTCGAAAGTACCTGAACCAGTCGTCACCGAAGAGCCATAATCTACATCGTATGCAGCAAGGTATTCTTTATTCATGCACATCCACCATGACACTACATTTGATGCCGATGCCGCCCAGCACATTTGGGAATCGTCTTCATAGTTTCCATGTGACTTGTTGCAGTCATACCAGCCACATCCTTCAGCCCATGTGAGATATTGCTCCTCATAGTAACGATTGTCATATCTGAGCCACTGACCTTCTGGCAAACCATACTTGTTACCGAGCTTATATGTAGGAAGGTTCTCCTTACCTGGGAAATCAGGCACATTCAATCCATATACCCACAATGTTTTTCCTGCAAGTTCAGGATCGCCCGGTCTCAGAGTAAGGTTTATCGAGATCTGCTTTCCAGACTCGAAAAATGTAAGGTCATTGTTCTCTTCTGTCTTTTCAGGAGCTTTGAAATACGTTGTCTTACCTTCTGCAACGATCTGCAGAAGTCCGTCATCGTTCTTGTAAGGAATCGCACTTTGGGGAATAATCACAGCGGCAAAATTTCCTTCTCCATCCTTGGATGGGGTAATCCATCTGAAATCGGTTCCTCTTACTTCGGCCTCACCGGTAAGTAGATTGAAATAGCCCTGTGTCAGACTCCTGACTTTAACCTCTGGCGAAGTCATACTGCCAGAGAGAAAGATCCTGATTCTGTGAAGTGCATGCCCGAAATTCATATCAGCTTTGTATACACCTGATTCGACGACTGTTTTTGAAAACAGCAAATCTGAATTATAAAAATCATCTCCAGTCTGGTCTAATGCTATATTCAGCTGATAAGTCTCTGGATTCTGTTGTTCTCCAGTTGCCGGATAATGAGCAGACAATGATAATGGTCCTTCACCAAAATCATTACGCTTTAGACGAGGAATCCACTGTCCTCCCGAATATGTAAGTTCTCGATAAGAAAGACCTTTATCCCCTTGAAGGTAAAGCCCAACTTTATCGCCCTCTGTAAAACTTCCGGAACCATCATTTGCAAGGTCAGCCCTTGTCTCCACATTGAAAAAAACGATATCCAGATATCCGTCATCCCTATCCTGGAGATTATCCTGAAATTCGGAAGAACAAGAAAAGAAAGATAAAGACAAAACGCTGATAAAGATACCAGTATATATACCTTTAAATATAGAAAAACATTTAACCATAAAAAACAGATTAACCTATATTGCATTTATATACAATAGGAAATATTTCATTAGTGTGTCTGGTGTAAGTCTTCAGACCTCTCAAAAATTTTGCAAATATATCAATTTATTTGTTAATTCACCGGCAGGTTAGCCTGCCGATGAGCGTTTTTATTCGTCCGGGAACAGATTCCTGTCAAGATCTATTTCGGAGCCCCGAGGCAGGTAAGACTTCTCACCCATTGCAGTCTTTCCCATAAACAGGATGACCGATTTCTCCTCAGAAAAACGTATTTTATCCAAATAAACCACGCCATTTGAAGCGGTCAAACGCCATTGTCCAAACAAATTAAATCCCCGTCAATCTTACTGATTGACAGGGATTTAATAGTTGTTTTCGTGCTTAAAATCGCACTAATATTCTTCCTCGTTGAAGATGTATTATAATTGCTTATTATCAATTATTTATATTAAATAAATGCTTAATTTAGATTGTTAATAGGAAGTTTATTTTTCGTTCTTTTCGCTTAGCTTTTTCAATAAAATTTAGAAGATTAAGGGATTAGTATAAAATGATTTTCATAGGATTATAAATATGTGCTGTAAACTTGGATGTTATTTTGATATTTATATGATTTCCTATGTTCACTTTGTATTCAACTAAAAAATATGTTATTTTTGTTATAGAAGTTTACGTTTCAGGTGTAGGCTTAGATTAAGCCCAAATAGGTTGAAGAACCTAAATCTATATTTATATGATTAAGAAAGTTAAATACATTCTATTCTGGGTTACGATACTTTTTGTTATATTCTTATTTAAGAGCCAGATAGATGCATTCATATGTAATCATCTGACTCTTTTAAACTATGAATATATTGGAACAAAAATATTGTATATTATTCTTGTAATAATTGCATGTATTCTGCTTTCTAGTAAGATCAAGATATATAATGGTGATTACTTATTGAATAGCGTATGTATAGCTATTTTATATCTCATATTCAGACTTGATATAATAAAACACGATGATTGGTATTATGCGTCGTTATTTGGTCCAATAAAATATACAGACGTTCTGTTAGTAGTACTTGTTGTTCTTAATCGGCATATCTGGTGGTTATCGAAGGAATGCACAGCACAAATTTCTGAGAACCAAATTTCAGATAATAATCCTATTGAGTCTGAAGGCGATGATCTGTTTGGATATTTTAATGATGCTAAAAATCTATTGAAGATCATAACTCAAAATAAGTCTAAAGCGGAAAAAGGGGCTGTTGTTATTGGCTTACAAGGAGAGTGGGGTAAGGGAAAAACCTCTTATCTGAATATGATGAGAGTAGCAGCTTCCCAAAGTAACAACGTAATACTGGTGCGAATCAATGTATGGATGGGAAACTACGAAAATATTGCCAAGAACCTTCTTAACACTATTGCAAATAGTATTGATGATATCTCCATAAAAATGGAGTTAAGAGATTATTCCAAAGCAATTGTTGATGCAGATCTTTCATATTTATCTAAGATAGTTTCTTTCCTTTTTAGAAATAAGACCAAACAAACAGAAGAGCTATTTGATACTGTAAGTGATAGAATATCTCATCTTGATAAGATTATAATTGTTCAAGTAGATGATCTAGATCGGATCACTAAAGATGAATTATTGCATATATTAAAACTAATTAGAAATGTTGCTAATTTCAAGAATACATTCTTTATAGTAGCCTATGATCCAATATATATCAGCCAATGTTTTAGGTCTTTAGGTATTGATGATGGATATTTGGAGAAAATATTCAATATAATCTATCCTTTACCCACTATAAGTGAGGAACAGCAAATTAATCTGGTAAAAAGAGAAATGTCTGCCTCTCTTTTGCTTGATGGTGATATAAATGCAATTATAGGAAAATTCATGTGGGTAATCGAGAACAAAATATCTCTTAGAAATGCAAAACGGTTAATCTCAGGTATTCAATGTGGAATATCAGATCTAAAAGACGAGGATGGGGAAATATTGGTTGATCTATTAGATTATATTCTGGTTCAATATCTAGGAATGATTAATTTAAACGCATATAACTTTTTATCAACTCTTAATCCACGACAAAAATATAATCTTTACGCATCCATAAAGAATAATGGAAGGGTATATTCTATAAATAAGGGTAAAGAATATGTTACGGATTCAATAGAATTAACTGATGATGAATATAAAGAACAGAGACTAAAAAGGGATATAGGAGAATACAATATAGACCTATCATATCGAATATTGGAAGAATTGTTTGATAATAGGGAGGGTATTGCAAGAATGAAATATGTTAATTCTCACCCATTGTATTTTAATAGAAATTTTGACACAAGATTGATTGGAAGAAAAAAGTTTATCAATAGTTTTAACGCTGGGAAGGAAATATTTATTCAAGACCTTAAGAATTGGTATGGGAGTAATGACAGATTTGCTTTGTCTCGATTAATCGCTAATTTCAAATGTGAGACCCAAAAGGATTGGATGAATTTTTTGGAGGCTATTTTAAATATAGTTCCGATTTCGTATACTAAATCTCTGCGGATGGATAGAGATTACACAGAGTTTATCCCATCACCAGGTTTGGATCTTATTTATTCTGATTCAATAAGTTGTATTATATTACGTGATGCTATTGGAACATTTTTCTTTGATAACATGATTCTTAAAAGAGAGTCATTGGATATACTTCAAAGAAAGTTAGCCCTTTATTTGTCTAATAGAGAGATGTATATTAAATTGTTGTCTTATACATCGGAGCCAGAAGTAAAGGAGATAAATATTTTTAAGCTATATTGGGCTACTTATATAGATAATGGCGGCTCCTATGATTCTTTTGATGAAGACTTTTGGTATTATGCGAACCAATTTAATTTTCAAGAGAAGTTAAATCTTAGAGTTACTTTACGAGAACACATAAAAGATAATATCAATAATTTTATGAGACATTATCCAGTTCCCAATATAATGAATAATCTCTGGCTCCAATCTGTCTTTTTTGAATATGTAGTATCAGATGATGGTAATGCATATAGAGAGAATCCATCTGTATGGATACCTTATTTTATATCATTTCTAGAATCAATAGAAGACAAATCTTCAGAATTACTCACATACATTGATGAATGTAAGCATATAGCATAAATTGTGCTAAAATCTTAACTGTGCTAAAATAATATCTGCCACCCGCTATGGATGGCAGATATTTTTGTGATAGATTATCTTTTTATTTTAAGACGCTACAAGCTTTTTTTCAGGTTAAAAATATCGGTATTCAGTCCGATGTACACCTTGCCAACCATATCACCCTTCCAATCCAACTTTTCCATTAGGTCTCTTTTGATAGCTTGACGGCGGAACCTTTGATTTTTTATGTTAATCTTATCATTGTATATAAAAATAATGAGACGACAATCTCGGGTCGTAAGGATCTCTTTAATTCGCTCCCACCATATCTTATCAGTTTCTCCCATTGAATGCCCAAATATACATATCAATTGAGAGTCTTTTAGGAGTGCATGACATTTGTTGTCTGTAAGTTCTCCAATCGCATCATTTGCTTTGGGTTTAACAAACATTTCCACCAAATCAACATGATTTCGGAATTCAGTTTTCCTTATCTGCTCGCTATCATTTACGCCCAAGAGTATGGTATCATCATACATTCCATGTACATATTGGATAGAGCCCACAAACACAGGCATATTGAATTCATTAACGCCTATTTGTGCCTGAACCTTACTATCAGCATTGGCAAGGATCCTCATGATTGTATCCGTGTAATTGAACGAAATAATATTTACATCCCATGAACTCGCAAATCTCAGACAGAAAGTCTTTAAGATAGTCCTATCTGCCTCAACCAAATACTTACTTGGATAACATAAATCTTTGCGGAAACGTTTTGTATCATACAATCCAATCCGAACACTATTGTTTATCTCAGTTATATATTTACGCAAATGATCTGAAATATCAGCAAGAGCAACCATAAAATCATCAGAGGTTTCATACTTGGCTGATATTCTCCCCAATCCGATCTCCAAGTCAGACCATAGTTCATATCCATCTTGCTTTATAGTATCTTTCAATAATTCCACCTGAGAGTTAGGGCTCGTTTTTGTCATGTAGTAATCATAAAAATTCTGATATCTTGTTTTTAAGCCAAGATTCAGGTCAAAGCCATTCCCTATAATATATGTAACATTCATTGAGGTTTCAGGTTTATATCAGCTCAAGAGGTTGCTTCAATTCTATTCGGAGCAGAGTGTTATTTGGTTTTTCTATTGATTAATTATGCCTTTGCTGCAAGCACTTCCTTAATGTATTGCTGATTCTTCTCATCAATACCAAAGAGTTTGTAGAGCTGTAAGTTCACATCTTCATTATAGTTAACAAGTCCATTAGTGTCGCTATAATCAATAAGGTCAGGAACTTTCTTAGCTAAAGAAGTCAGAGACTCGTCAGTTAGTAGGAAGGCAAAACGAATAATTTCACTCGTAGCATATTTAAAGAAGTTTTGCGCTTCTCTTTCAGTTTCAAAAGCCTTCAACGCTACGCGTGAACGTCCAAACGCACTGTGATTATCAACAATACTAATTTGATTGCTTCGTTTTTGTCCTCCAGCATTGGCGCTAGATACACAAGCTCACTATTGAAAATTCCTTCCTCCCCAAACCAAGCATTGTCAATCAGATTATTTTGGCAATTACACATCCACGCAGGCGTAAAAACCTCTGCCTTATCTCGAACTCTACATATTTGTTCCTCTTTGGATTTGGCTATGCGAGGACGAATCATCAATCCATTGTCTCCTGTAATGGCATCAATGGTCATTTCAGCCGTAGGTTCAAACCCTACGCCCATAGATACATAGTTATCTGTCGCCCAAATGATATTCTTTTTAGAACTGTTATCTTTAAGCAAGAGAGATAGAATCCGCCTATCTAACTTTAAAATCTCATTTTCTTTTATATCAACGTCTGCCATCTTCTTTATTCTGCTTTGGGTGCGGTAATGAGCGTGCCTTTTCGGATGATGCAATATTTGTTTGTGAAGGGTTTTTCTGGCGTAATGCCGTAGTTGGCAAGGCTTTTATAAGTAATTCCTATCTCTTCCTTGCCAAAATTATCGCATAAAGCCTTGATGCTCCCAAAGTAGTGGTGCTGCCCGTTCAGTTCAAGGTGAATGACCGTTCGTTCCTGTTTATTCATTTCAATAAATGATATTTCTAACAAAGTTAGAAAAAAGTGGAAAATAATCAAAATAATCCATATTTTCTCATGTTAAAATTTGGATATATTAAATATAATCCATATTTTTGTATTGTAGAAAAGAGACAAAGAGTATGGCACAGGCAAGAAAATATCACATCAGTCGCTCGGGCAGCGGTTGGGGAATTTGGGATGCTGAAGGTAAAAAAGTCATGGGATGTTGCTCTCATTTTCATGCAGTGGAAAGCCTGTATAAATTGATGGGGTGGAATTGGGACCCTGCCAAATATCGCAGAAATTATTGAATGTGTAATAAAAAATCTTACAACAATATGAACACTTTGATTATTACTGAAATGACGGCTACTCGGATGGAGGTTATTGCAGCACGCACGCAGAATCTTTTGGTAGCAGGTGCGAAGGCTATGATGATTGAGTCTTTGAAAGAGAAGCTGCGCAGCGGAGTTGCTCACTTCATCTTTATCAAGAAAGACGGGACAGTGAGAGAGGCATTTGGTACAACCAATGCGGCTGTGGCTCGCAAGTACACCAATGGCAATGGTTGCAGCCGTGAGTTGTACAGCACAACCGCCTACTTTGATATTGAGAAAGGGGCTTGGCGCTCTTTGAGATGGGAGTCTATTGTCAAGGTCTTCTAAAAATAGGCAATTATGGCTGACTACATTCTTTCAATACTCCGTACACAATTGATGGTAGTGTTTTCGTGGGGCTTTCATCGCCCCACGGCACTTCCTGATGACAAGGGATTGGCTTTTAAAGTAGATGGTTTTAAATACAAAGGCTGGGTGTTTGTCAAATATAATGAGGGAAAAGACCTGTTTGATATAGAGCTCTGCGGGAATGACATGACCATCATCAGTGTTATTGAGGATGTATACTTTGACCAATTGGTTAATGTAATTGACCATGCCGTAGAACGGACCTCAGATTATGTAAAGCAGGTAAAGAAACTTTATAACATTCAATAACATGAGGGTTGTACTATTTTGTCGTGTTTCTACAAATAGCCAAGACTACAATAGACAGGTGAATGAGTTGACGGTATATTGCCAGCAGCAGAGATGGAATATTGAAAGGGTCTTTGCCAACAAGGTCAGTGGCGCCAAGAAAAATGAGGAGCGTCCCGAAATCATGGAGATGGTGGAGTATGTCAAAACGCACTCTATTGATCGAGTATGTGTCTTGGAAATTTCAAGATTGGGCAGAAATACACTTGAAGCCTTGAAGGTCATCCAACTCTTCAATGAAATTGGAATATGCCTCTATGTAAAAAACTACAACCTTGAAACGCTTATCAAAGGGAAAATCAACCCCATTGCTTCTTTGATTTGTACCATCCTGCTTGAAATTGCTCAAATGGAACGCCTGACTATTCGGGAACGTATGGCTAGTGGTAGAGAGCAGTATATTGCCAAATGTCGTAAAGAGGGCATTAAGATGGGACGCCCATCAACCTATAAGAAAACAGATGAGCAAATGAAGGCACAGTATTCAAAAGAAATTTCCTTGTTAAGAAAGGGGCTTTCGTTGAGGCAGATTAACGCCATTACAGGAACTTCAATCATGACTATTCGCAAACTCTATAAATTTGCAGATAAAGCTATTTTAAAATAAAAAGATAATATAGAACAAAAATATCTGCCATCAGAAACGGTGGCAGATATTATTTTAGCACATACTTGAATTTAATACAGTTATTTTATTTCATGTTCAAAAAAACACAGCGGGTAATCCAAATGATAATCAATGTATCCTTGGTCTCGGATAACGGTCAGGATTTTCCCAAAAGCATTCTCCCCTGACAACGTATAATGGCAATGTTCCAATAGTGTTTGTTCGTATACATTTTGCACCTTCTCCACTATTGCTTCCCATTTTTTCTGTTTCTGTTCCTGTCGCTTCTGGGCAGTTTCAGCCCGAGGCTTTTTTAATGTGGCCTGTTTCTTCTTTTCTTTATTCAGAGTCTCTGAAATAAAGGCCTTTATATCTTTTCTGGTTAGTTTGATTAAATCTCGTTTTTGAAGGTCCTGACACCCCCATCTCAGGGCGGAGTTGGAAGAGTTTTGCATGGTTGTATCTTCAACAATGATTTTTCCCTTTGTCTCATTGAGTAGAACTCTGAATCCTTCGTTTTGTTGATATTTTAGATTGATAATATATTTCATTACCTCTATATCAAAATAGTTGTCTCTCCAATGAGGATGTTGGTATGATTCATATTCCTTAGAGTTAATGAATGTCTTTTTGCACCACATGCTGTTTTTATACTCCAATACTTTTTGTTGGATGTCTGGGTGTCCTGAAAATCTTAAGGCAATAAAAAGATGTTCAGATGTATAACAATGGTGCCCGAATAAATTGATGGGAAAGGCTGTGCTCATGTTTGAAAGAGCCCCATATTTACCTGATAATTTTGAGAATGTTACTATGTCTGATGCTTTATAATGCTCCGTTCGTCCAAATTCTATTGTATAGGGATCATATTCTGATGCAATCTCCTCAGGAGTTCTATATAAGTCTCTAATTGGAAGATTGAGTACGCGAGACATATTCTCCAATTGCTTTTTACTGACATTCTCACCCCGTAAAACATGATAACAATGTTCACGGGTAATGCCAAGCATTTCAGCAAATTGTCTAACAGATATATTTCTTTGATTTATAATTTGTTGAACTTTTAATTCATTCATATAATTTTATTTTTCATAAATGTAATAATTTTTATTACAATATATATTTTTTTTCATCAATAAAATTACATGAATAAAATTGCATGACTATTCTTGTAATTATTTTTCTGATTTATAGAAAAATAAACCAAAAATAGATGCAATGGCAGGGGGGGTTGTTATATAGTCCTGCCATTACATTAATATATCTTGCCAATTAAGCTTTTGGCGTCCTCGAGAAAACCGTATTACTGACGCAAGATGATAATAAAACATATCTGTTAAAAAATCCTGATTGAAAATTAAATCCGTGCATTGTGTGATGTGGCGAGCATTACAATAGTCTCGTATTTCATTGGAATTCTGATGGACTTCAAGCCTGTGCAGATTTTGGGGATGATTATAATAATCTAAGATATAATCCTTGTTGCTCACATTCTTGATTTCAGCTATTTTATTATAGCAGCATACACAAATTCCCTTTGTTTTATCATGTAGTGATTTCCGTTGTTTTGCGTAAAAAGTTGGATTTTTCAATCGGTCTAAACTCACTTCAAATGATATGTGGAATTCAGGGATAGATTGCTTCCTGTCGCGGATTGCTTTTCCATTGACAATAGTCGTTATGTTCTTATCTTTATAATAGCGCCTGATTAGATTGGTGATATTTCTTTTGAAATCTTTTGCCAAATCCAACGCTGTGATATTGTTGAATACCAATCCAAAAGATTGAGGAATTGACAATGTATATTTTAGGCTCTCAGCATCATATAATACCCAATTTTCAGGGCGGTACCATATATAATTACTTGCGACATCTCCTATGCGGTCAAAATTCAGCGTTGCAAACTGTTTTTGCCCTTCTTGATCTTGGCATAAGTGAAATGTAAAATGGAAATAACGGCTGCTGACACGAATAATATAGAAATCCGTGAAGTCAATGCGCTCTGTAATTTTGCAACAACGTAATTGGTTAAGCAATGAAGGCTCCGCCACATAGCAGAGCCTCAATTCATCAATAATGGTTGTACCTAACTTACATGATGCCATCCGCTTTATCAGATTCTACACTCTTATTTTTGGACGGCACATTTTGCCAATAACTTTTTAGCCCTTTTGATATATTTTGTACATGGCTGTAACTTTTACTTCTCCCTTTTAGTGATTGACTTATTTTCTTTTTCGTCTCGTCATCCAACTCTCTGTATTGACGCTTGTAGTTTTTATTCATACTTATTTATTTTTTTATAATTATTAAATCCTTTATATAAATAAATAGTATGAATGCTTAAAAAGTCAAGAGCGAAAGGCAAGAAAAGTTGATTTTATTTTTTATAAAAATATATCTATGCGATATGCAAGCAACGGTACCCTCATCTAGTACACCTATCTCTGACAGCTTTAGTTAAGGGTGCTTATGCGTGTTAATATGCTATATATCAGTATGTATATTAGACTGCAATGGAGTCTGTTTTGTAATCCAATCTATATTGGAGCCGTGTCAAATTATTAAAGAATATATAAATAATTTGGTTTTTAATTTTAAAAAATGTACAATTACAAAAACCTCGATGGGGTACTCTGACCTGCTGAAAAAGAGGGCAAGCGTTGCTTGAGCGAATAGAAATAAGAAGAAATATTATAATGAAAAATGTTTTCAATTAATTTTAACAAAGATGAATTTGAAAAGCTAATCAGAAAAGTGGTGCAGGAGGAACTGGGCACTGCACAAGATTGCAAGAACAAGGCTTCGCAGAAACCTTGCTATACCAACAATGAGATGTTAGAGTTGTTGCATGTAAACTCTAAAACACTGAAAAAATACCGTGATAATGGATGGCTTGGTTATAGCCAAGCAGGCGATAAATTCTTTTACTCAGCCGATGACCTGAACCTCTTTCTAACCAAGACTCATCAGGAAGCCTTTGCTTGGAATTATGCCTCAAAATGATGATGGCATATATCCAAATGAAAGTTTGGTTTTTACTTCTTCTGTGATTGTGTCAGGCAGGAATTCTGCATAAACTTTCTCAGTCGTAATAATGGAAGAATGTCCCAACAATCGACTTATCATGTGAATAGTGACACCCCGGTTCAATGCCATGACTGCGAAGGTGTGACGTGCAATGTGTGAAAAACATGCCCGAACGGCATTTTGCAGCTGGCGGCAACAGCAACGTAACCGGTTTGGAATGAGCCGATTTTCCATTTTTGAGGAAGCAGTCCACCGCATATTGTAGAGAGACATCTGTTACCAGACCGTTACCCGTATCGTTACCTCGGCGTCCATAGGTAACCGGCAACGATTGACAGACATCCGCACGGCGTTTTATTCTCTGAATCACCGGTTTTTGCATAACGATGAACGCCTTTAGTCACGGTATCTTTGCCCAGAGCAGGGAACCCTAAAAACCAGTCGTTATGAAAGAAGTCAGTTGCAAGGTTTTGCTCTACCTGAAAAGGAGCTCCCTGACCGCTTCGGGTCAGGCCCCGATCATGTGCCGCGTGACGGTCGGCCGATCGATGGTGCAGTTCAGTAGCAAGCTCACCTGTACCCCCGCGCTGTGGAATGTCCGCGAGCGGCGCCTCAGCGGCAAGAGCCGCGAAGCCGTGGAGACCAATGCTCGGATCGAGAAGCTGCTGCTAGGAATCCATGAGGCCGTCAAGAGCCTCTCGTCCCGCCCGGGAGGGTTCGATGCCGAGGCAGTCAAATGCCAGTACCAGGGCAGTCTGGAGACCCGTATGACCCTCCTCCGCCTGCTGGACCGCTACATCGAAGGTCTCCGCAACCGGGTGGGTATCGACTGCGCCCGGACCACGCTGAGCACCTACGTCTATACGCGGCGCTCGCTTGAAGCCTTTATCCACCGACGGTTCGGACTCCCGGACCTCGCCTTCGGCCAGCTGAACGAACAGTTCATCCGCGAGTATCAGGATTTCACGCAGACCGAGCAGGGCTATGCCCTGCAGACGGTACGCCACTACCTGGCCGTGGTAAAGAAGATCTGCCGCCTGGCCTTCAAGGAGGGACACTCCGAGAAGCTGCATTTCGCCTACTACAAGCTGCCCCGACAGGTGGCGACGACGCCCAAGGCATTGAGCCGCGCCAGCTTCGAGAAGATCCGCGATCTGGACATTCCCGCACAGCGAGGGTCGCTCTCGCTGAGCCGCGACCTCTTCCTCTTCGCCTGCTATACGGGCACCTCTTATGCGGACGTTTCGCGCCTGACCGGAGAGAACCTCTACACGGATGAATCGGGCGCCCTGTGGCTCAAATACCGGCGGAAGAAAACCGACTACCAGGCCCGTGTAAAACTGCTCCCCGAGGCGCTGGCCCTGCTCGACAAATACCGCGATGCGGAACGGGAGACACTCTTCCCATACCAGTCGGCCGAGGTGGTGAAGGCCAACATGAAGGGACTTCGGGGCCTGACCGGCATCCCGGAAGCGCTGACCTACCATGCCGGGCGGCACAGCTTCGCCAGTCTCATCACCCTTGACGAAGGGGTTCCGATCGAGACCATCAGCCGGATGCTGGGCCACAGCAACATCCAGACCACGCAGATCTATGCGCGCGTCACGCCCCGGAAACTCTTCGAGGATATGGACCGGCTGATCGCCGCCACGAGCGACCTGAAACTCATCCTGTAAACCCGTCTATTCATCGTTCAAATCCTTTCAACCATGCGAAGTACCTTTCGAGTCTTCTGTTATATCGATCGCCAGAAGGTCCGGGCGGACGGCACGACGGCCGTCTGGTGCCGGTTGAGTATCGACGGCAAGCGTGCCGTGCTGACAACGGGCCTCTATTGCCGGCCCGAGATGTGGGATCCCCGCCGCGGTGAGATCCTTTCGCCCCGGGAGAACAACCATCTGGAAGCCTTCCGCCAGCGGGTTGTCCGCACTTACGAACAGATGCTGGAGGAGCAGGGCGTGGTGAGTGCCGCGATGCTGAAGGATCGGCTTGTCGGGCGCCATCCGGTTCCGACGACTCTGCTGGCGACGGGCGAGGCGGAGCTCGAGCGGCTGGCGCGCCGTGCCGAACGGATCGGCTCGACCTCCACGTGGCGGGAGTCGCGCCTCATGCAGGGCAACCTGCGGCGCTTTCTGCAAAGCCGCGGCGAGGAGGATCTCCCGCTCCGGGATCTGACCGAGGCATTCGGGCAGGCCTTCAAACTCTACCTGAAGAGCTCGCAGCAACGCAGCCCCTCCTACGTCAATCGCAGCCTGACCTGGCTCAACCGACTGGCCTATATCGCCGTCGACCGGGAGATCCTGCGATGCAATCCGCTGGAGGATCTCCCTTACGAGAAGAAAGTCCCGCCGCGCCATCGGGCCATCAGCCGCGAGGATCTGCAGCGCCTGCTGACACACCCGCAGGCGGATCCACGGCTGGAGCTGATCCGCCGGATGTTTCTCTTCTCCTGCCTGACGGGACTTGCCTATGCGGACATGCAGTCGCTCTACCCGCGCCACATCGGACAGACCGCCGAGGGTCGGAGCTACATCCGCAAGCAGCGGGTCAAGACCCGCATCGAGGCCTTCATCCCGCTGCATCCCATCGCCGAGCAGATCCTCGCGCTCTACAACCGGACGGACGACACGCAGCCGGTCTTCCCGCTGGGACCGCGCGACGGAATCTGGCACGACATCCACCAGCTGGGCATCATCGTCGGTATCCGGGAGAACCTCTCATACCACCAGAGCCGCCACAGCTTCGGCACGCTGGCCATCTCCGCCGGGCTTTCCATCGAGAGCATCGCCAAGATGATGGGCCATGCGAACATCTCCACCACCCAGGGCTACGCGCAGATCACCGAGCAGAAGATCTCCGAGGATATGGACCGTCTGATCCGCCGCCGCGCACGGCGGCAGGACGAATCCCCGTCCAAGATGTAGCGACTTCCCGACGACGGCCGGCTCCCGGAGATCCCGAGGCCGGCCGTTGTGTTTGTCCCTGCTCCTTTTCATCCGGCAGCAAGGTAATGGACCGGAGCGAAATGCCAACCTCATGCCCCAAGGGGTTTCCCCCGGGAGAGGCCTCCGCAGATGGAGATGCTCCCCGGGAAAAAGGTTGTCGTATTCGCTCCGGCCCGTTTGGGAAGATGCTACCGATGAAAAGGAGAAAGACTATGAACGGCTCCACCCCGTGATGGCTCGGTTACCCATGTTCCCTTTCTACCTTCCGTCTGCTCTGTCTGCAGCCTCGTTCTTCCCCTTGTCTACCGAAATTCGTTGCGATAACCCTCCTCCAGCATCCGTTCGACATCCGAGGAGCGGTAGAGGATCTTGCCACCCAGCTTGATGTAGGGAATCCGCCCCTGGTTGCGGTAATCCTGCAAACTCCGGCGACTGATCTTCAGCCGCTGCGAAAGCTCCTCGTCCGTATAGAAGCTCGCACCGTCCAACGAAGACTTGCGCTTCGAAAACAACGTCTCCAATGCCTTGGAAAGACGCTCCAGTGCCTGGAAGTACGAGCGGATCCGCTCGTCATGCTCCGTAATCAATTCATTGCCCATTTTCCGTTTGTTTTAAAAGAGATCCGGCCCGACACCACCACGGGTGTCACGATCCGGCTCCCGCTGTTTATACCTTGTTTCTGCGCTTCTGGTCGTGCTTGCGTCGTGCTTCCAGCACCGCAAGGAACGACCGCACATCTTCGGTCCGGTAGTAGATCTTGTGATTGATCTGCGTATAGGAGAGCGACCCGTTGCCGCGTAGGGTCTGCAACGTCCGCTTTGAGATATTCAGCAGTTGGCAGACCTGCTGGTTGTCCAGCCACGGATCCGGCTCTTCAATACGGTGCGTATGGCAGAGTGCGTCCATCCGTCGGGTGAACTCCTCGAACCGCGCAAGCATCCGCTCAAAGGTTCGGGATTCTACATTGACTATTCCCATGGCAGTGTCGTTTTAAGATCCCGGGAAAGCGACTGGATCCGGTTGCGGCACCAGGCCGTGATTTCCTCGTCGAAGGTTGCGAAGTGGTGTTCCAGCACGCGGTCCAGATAGCTATACATCGAGATTTTGTCGTTGTCGAGGAGTCGCACAATTCGCTGGATCCGTTGGTGAAACTCCGGACGGACATAAATGGCCTTGCCATGGAGAGCCGCGGTCTTGACCGGCTGCAGGAAGAGGCGCTCGTAGTTGGAGACTTTTCTCGATAAAGTCCCGGAGTCGAGGGATGCCGTTCGGCTGTCACCCCGAAGTTCATTCTTCTGTTCTTGCATAATGATTCGCTTTTAAGGTTTCGGGAGCGAATATAAGGGCAGCGGAGGCGTTTCCTCCACTTCCCGCGCTCTATGGCAGTGGTTGGCGTCGCTGTGGCACAGGTTGGCGTCGGGGAGAGTCCAAAATTGCGTATTGGAAGACATTCCTTCGGAGTGCCAAACAGAAAATCTGGCATTCTGCTTATGGTCTGGATGAAGAGGGAGATTGCCAGCCCGACAAGGAAAGTATTAATACCTCTGCAGCCTCAACATAAAGACCCCTACAGACATCAATAGATCAAGGAAACAAGAGATCCGTAACCCAAGGTATCAAGATCCCAGGAGAACAATATTTTAAGGGCCCTTGAAGTCAAGAGAACATGGTCCCAGAAGATCAAGAAGCCATGAATCCAAGATTTCAACAGGGACCGAGTTCCAGATTTCAGGACTTCTTGAGGTCCAGATATCAAGAAATCCAGAGGTCATGAGTTCTTGACCTCTGGAGCTCAGGAGTTCAAGAGCTCATGATTTTGGGACATCAGGGATTCTTGACGTCTGGATATCAAGATGCCAAGACTTCAATCCGTATTGATTTCCTGGCATCACTATTTCATGATGGATTGAGTTCAAGATTTATTCATTCCGTTTTGGTGCAGTTTTGTTCCCAATATCGGCTTCGGGAACGGGCGGTTCGCCTCTTCAGATTGGCCGGCGAACAAGCGGGAACGGGACGTGATCTTCGACCCGTTTTTGAGTCCCCGGAACATTATATGTTCGGGACTCAGCAAGCTGTGTTTTCCGTTACGCGAAATATTCTCGGTAACGAAAACAGCTTGCCCGCAAGGGGGTGGAAAACTCCTCCGAAGTCGTCGCTTTTTACAGGGCACCCCATGTGCCGAGACCGGATTTTCAAAAGATTGGAATTTTTTGCTGGTTTCACTCGAAATTAGCTCTGCGAAGGCTCATTTTTTAGTTTTCTTGAATATAAAAAAACAGAGAGAATCCTGTGAGATCTTCCTTGCTAAACGACGTTTGTTAGATTTGTTTTTAGCGAATAAAGCATTGGATCGGTGACTCAATTCTGATAAATACACGCTGCTTCGAAGGAACTAATTTACAAAATCAGATGCGAGACCAATCTTTTATTCGAGCAATATTGCAAATTTTCGATCGATTGCATGTGGCAGCAAGGCCTCAAAGGGGAGAGCACCGCTTGCCATACTTGAAAAATGAGACGCAATATCGGATTCTCATCAAACAAGGTGGAACCGACAAGTCCGAGGATATTTAAAAACCGGACTTTTCCAAGAAAAGTCCGGCTGGAGAGGCTGCGGAATTGTTGCCCAGGTAAAGGAGAGGATTACTCCAAACGTCCAGTGGCGCGCAGGTACTCCGTCTCGTAAATACGATACTGCGTCTGCGCCTCGATCCGGTTGCTGGCAGCCTGCTGCCACTGCGACTGGGCATCCAGCAAGTCGGTCAACGGTGCCATCTGCGCTTTGTATCGGTTGCGCATCACGCGCAGGTTCTCCGCGGCCTGTTGCAGGGCAAGTTCGGCGGTCTGGATCAATCGGTAACCGTCCTCGACGTTGCGGATTGCCTGCTCGACCTCGAGCGACATCAGACGCGTGTTTTTCTGCAGATCGAGCTGCGCATGCTGCAGTTCGTAACGCGCCTTGCGCACCTTCTTGCGGCTCTCGCCCCAGTGGAAGATCGGGATCTTCACGGCCAACATGGCCAGACCGATTCCGTCGCGAAACTCCTGTGTATGGGGAATGAAGGTTCCGTTGCCGGCATCGACCACGCTCTGGAGCTTGATGTTGCCGTAGTAGGTGTAGCCCAGCGACAGACCGACCGACGGCAGCATGGCCGATCGCACGTCGCGGATCTGCTGCTCTCCAACGGCCACCTGCTGCTCCAGAATCCGCAACTCGGGACGTGAGGCAAGGTCTGACAGCAAGGCTCCGGGTTCGGACGTTTGAAAAAGCGTGTTGGTCGGGACCGGGTGCTGGTCTCGCTCCGCGCCAATCACCCGACACAACGACATGCGGCACAATTCAGCCCCGTTCTGCGCCTTCTGCAGTTGATAACGGATCTCGCTGCGTTTGGCTTCGATGCGCATCAGGTCATTCTCGATGGCCATGCCCGCCTTGAAGGCCGCTTCGGTTTGGCGGTAAAGCGTATCCATCTGTGCCGCATAGCTCTCGAGCATGCGCACCTGACGGTCAACGGCCACCGTGGTCCAATAGGCATTGTCGGCCTCGACCAGCACATCCATGCGGGTCATCCGCTGCTGCTCGCCGGCCACCTCCTCGCCGATGCGGGACATACGACGTGCGGCCGAAATCTTGCCTCCGGCATAGATCGGCTGGGTCAGATTGAGTCCTGCCATATAGGTGCCGCGCATCCGAAGGTCCATCCCCATCATATCCATGTCGGGCAGCACATACGCACCGGTGGCCGATCCCTCGATCTTGGGCAGGGCGGCCGTGACGGCGATCCGGCGGTCGAGGCGTGCCTGTTCGAGCCGGTTGTCGGCCTGTTGAAGCTCCTCGCTGTGGGCAAGGGCCCGCTCGCGGCACTCGGCCAGCGAGAGCGGCAGCGGTTGCTGAGCCCGGGCGGTGAGGCCCGACAGCAGCGCGGCCCCCAGGGCCGCATATATTCTGATATTCATCATTTATGCATTTTGAGGTTTGCGAATGCGGAACAGAGCCGCGTAGAAAATCGGCAGCAGAATGAGTGTGATGATCGTGCCGACCGTAAGTCCGCCCATGATCGTCAGGGCCATCGAGCCGTACATCGGGTCGCCGACCAGCGGAATCATGCCGACGATGGTCGTCAAAGAGGCCATCAGTACGGGCCGCACGCGCGAAACTGTCGCCTCGATGACGGCTGCATAGGGCGTCCGGTGCTCCTCGGTTTGCAGGCGGTTGATCTCGTCGACCAGCACGATGGCGTTCTTGACCATCATGCCGATCAGACCCATCATGCCGATGATGGCCATGAAGGTCAGCGGCTGTCCCGTGAGGAACAGCGACGGAGTGATGCCGCAGAAGACGAACGGGAAGCACAGGAGGATGAGCAGCACCTTGCGCCAGCTGTTGAACAACAGCAGCAGGATGGCCAGGATCAGGAAGATCGTCAGCGGCATGTACTTCATCAGGTTACCGATTGCCTCGCCCTGCAGTTCACCCTCGCCGACCCAGCGCATCGTGTAGCCGTCGGGCAGCGGGATGGCCTCGATCTCATCGCGGATCGATGCCACGACCTTGGCCGGCGTAGCTTCGTCGCTATCGGGGTTCGGGTCGCATTCGGCCTCGATCACCCGTCGGCCGTTCATCCGCAGCACGACGTCCTCATCCCAGTCGAGGCGGATATTGTGCACGGCATTCCCCAGCGGCATGGCGCGGAACATGCGGTCCTGCAGCTCGTTCATCCCCTGACCACCCGCAAGCACCCCTTGCAGCTCCTCGTCGGTCAGCCGGAAGTTCATCATGCTCCAGACCGGAATCTCGTCGAGGTCGCGGATGCGGCTGCCGTCGTTGTTGCGTACCTGGAGGTTCAGCATCACCATGCGATCCTGGTCGTTCAGCACGCCGACGGGCATGCCGTCCGTAGCGGCCAGCAGGGCGTTGGCCACATCCCCGCGGCCGATCCCGGCCCGCAGGGCATCCTGTTGGTTGAATTCGGCGACGAGCGCCTTGCCTTTCGGTTTCCAGTTGTTCTGCACCGAGTAGGCGTCGACATAGGGGCAGCGGCGCATGACGGCCTCGGCCTGCGCGCTCAAATCCCGCAGCACGGCCGGGTCGGGACCCGCGAACTCCACCTCGACGGTGTGCGACGTCGAGATCGAGAAGTTGTACTTGCGGATGCGGATGTAGGCCTCGGGAAAGGCTTCGCGCAACTGACGCCGGATCGTTGGAATCTGCTCCTGCACGGTCCTGTAGTCGGCACAGTCGACGATCAGCTCGCCATAGCAGTCACCACCCGAAGTCATCGGGCGCACCAGGCAGTAGTGGGCCGGGGCGCTGCCCTGACTGACGGCCACGCGTTCGACGGCCGGATTGCGCCGTACGCTGTCGCTCATCTCGAGCAGCCGGTCACGCACCCGGTCGGCATTCGTCGCCGACGGAAAGAAGCACTCGACGACGAACTGTTTGTAGTCGAAGTCGGGGAAAAAGAGATTCTTGACGCGTGTCATGCCGAAGATCGAGAGGATCAGCACTGCCACGGCTGCGGCAATCGTCGTTCGCTTGTAGCCGATGAGGAACGAGATCGTGCGCCGCACGAAGCGATGAACCGGCGAATTCATCACGGCGGGTTTCTGCGCTGCGGCTTGTCGCTTTTCGCGGGCCGGGAGCCACGTCTTGGCGCAGATCGGCACCTGGACGAGTGCCAGCACCCAGCTGGCCAGCAGACTCACGCACAGCACCAGAAAGAGGTCGCCGGCATACTCGCCCGCCGAATCGGGCGAGAGATAGATGCCCAGAAAGGTCGAGGCGGCGATGACGGTCGCTCCGAGCAGCGGCATGGCCGTATTGCGGCCGATGCGGTAGAGATAGACCTTCGGGCTCAAGCCCCGCTTCTTGTCGATCAGAATGCCGTCCATGATCACCACGGCATTGTCGACCAGCATGCCCATGGCCACGATGAAGGCGCCGAGCGAGATGCGCTGCAGCGTCGTGCCGCACACGAGCAGGATCGGGAACGAAACGGCTACCGTCAGCACCAGCCCGAAGCCGATGATCAGTCCGCTGCGGAATCCCATGGTGAAGATCAGCACCAAGATGACGATCACGACCGATTCCAGCAGGTTCCACATGAACGACGAGATGGCCTCCGAGACCTTGTCCGGCTGGAAGAAGATCTTTTCCGTCTGGAAGCCCGCCGGAAGCTGCCGCATGGCCTCCGCGAGCCGTGCATCGACGGCTTTGCCCACGTCAGGGACGATGGCCGAGGACTCCATGGCGATGCAGAGGGCCAGTGCCGGGCGTCCGTCAACGAAGAAGCCGTTGCGCTGCGGCGCGGCATAACCCCGCTCGACACGGGCCACGTCGCCGATGCGCAGCTGGCGCCCATCCATCGTGCGGATCTCCAGGTCGCGGATCTCCTCCACGTCGTCGACCGCCGAATCGACATAGAGCGCTATGCGTTCCTCGCCGGTCGGATACGCCCCGGCATTGACCGTCTTGCCGGCCTGTTGCAACGCCGACATGATCTGCGTCGGGATCACACCGTTGCGGGCGATCTGCTCCTTCGAGAGGATGATGTTGATCACCTCGTCGCGGTTGCCGGCGATGAGGATCCGCTTGACACCCTTCACGTCGAGCAGTTCGCGTCGCAGGTATTTGGCATAGCGGTACATCTCCGGATAGTCGTAACCGTCAGCCGTCAGGCCGTAGAAGATGCCGTAGACATCCATCATGTCGTCAATGACCACCGGGTCGTAGCACCCCTCGGGCAGGCGTGACGCGGCGTCATTGACCTTGCGGCGCAACAGGTCGAAGTGCTGCTCCAGGTCGCGGTTCAGCACCGTCATCTGGAACTCGACGGTCAGCATCGCCGAGCCGTTGCGGCACTCGCTCTTCACCTTCTTGACGTTGGGCAGCGCGCGCAGTTCATCCTCCATCATCTGCGCCACCTTGAGCTCCACCTCGTGGGCGCTGGCCCCCGGGTAGGGGACCATGACCATCGCCTGCTTGACCGCCACGGCCGGATCCTCCAGCTTGGGCATCTGGATGAACGACAGAAGGCCGGCAATGAGGATGGCTGCCATGAGCGACCAGAACAGCACGGGCCGCCGTACGAAAAATTCGGTTATCTTCATCACAACAGCCCTCCTGCATTGGTTTGACTCGGTGTACCGACCACACGGACCTTTTCACCCTCTTCGAGCGCCGAAACGCCGGCTCGCACGATCTGTTCCTCTCCGGTCAGCCCGTCGATGACCATCGCACGACCCTCGCTATCCATGTCGCGCAGTGTGACTGGACGCCGCTTGATGGTGGAGTCCGCCTTGAAAACCCATACGCAGGGGGTCTCTCCATCCAGAAAGACGGCGCCGGGCGGCACGCCGAAACCATCGGAGCGAGCGGTGTCGGCCACCGTGATACCCACCTCGACGTTCATTCCGGCTGTCAGCCGTCGGTCGGGACGCTCTGCGAATGTCAGCGTCAGGTGGTAGAGCTGTGTGCCGTCGGCCTTGGGCGTAATGCCTCTCAAACGCATCGGCATCGCGCTCTCCAGCCCTGCGGCCCGGCAGGTGAACCCCGTAAACCGGTCACGGCGGAGGTACTCGCCGGCCGGAATGCTGACCTCGACCTCCAGGCGCGAAACATCCAGCAGCGTGAAGAGTGCCGTTCCGGCATCGACCATCTCCGCCGGCGAGAAGTTCGCCTGCTGAATATACCCGTCGGTCGGAGCGTAAAGTTTCGTATAGTCGAGTTTGTTGCGGTTGGCCTGCAGCTGCACGCCCAGCTGCCGCAGGCCGGCCGTGGCTTTTTCGTAATCGTTGGCCGAAACGCTTTTCTGATTGAAAAGCAGCTTCGTGCGTTCAACCTCATCTTTGAGCTGGTCATACTGGATCTGCAGCGCTTCGACTGCCAGCCGGTAGTCGGCATCGTCCAGTTCGGCGAGCAGCTGCCCCTGTTGCACATAATCTCCCTCGGAGACGTGGATGCGGGCGATCTGCCCAGCTGTCTTGAACCCCAGGCTCACTTCATGCGCGGCCTTGACCATGCCTGAATAGATGCGCGTGGTCTCGGCGTTCAATGCCACGGGCTTTGTCAGGCTCACGCTTTGAACGAACGGCTCCGAGGCCGTCCGTCCCGAGCAGCTGCACAGCAAAGCCATCACAAGCGCGGCTCCCAGTCTGTTTTTTTCAATGCTCCTCATTTCGTATCAGGTTTTATGATTTTTTCGTTGGCAAAGTTCTGTCTTTTCCCCGTATGGATTTTGTCGCATGTTGTGGGTTTATTGTTTGAAAGGATGGAAAAATAGCCTTTTACGGGTAATATATCCCTTTTTTCTTGTTCGAATAAGTATATTTGTCAACGAAAAAGTGAATGGCTATGGCTGAAAATCCGAATTTCGATGCGCTCAATCTAACGTCGATTCCTTTCGACGAGCAGGCCTGTATCTTCGAGAACCGGTTTATCCTTGCAGGCGATCTCGACGAGACGAAACCACCTCGTGATCTGACACGCGATCCGTCGATGCTGCCATTTCTTACGACACCGTATCCATTCAAGATTCAGTTTGCGATGGCACATCTGTGTCTCAACGGGTCGATGCGCGTCAGGCTGAATCTCAACGAATATGAACTGCACCGCAACTCGCTGCTGATAGTCACACCGGAATCGATTGGCCAATGCCTCGACTTGTCGCCCGATTGCAGGATTGTACTCATAGCCCTGTCGAACGACTACGTCATCACGGAGAACAGCTCAGAAGAGGCCCTCATCGTCCGCAAGTTTCTCTCTCAGCAGTCAATTCTGCAGCTTACCGATGCACAAACGGCTGATATACTGGCTATCTACCGAACCCTGCATAACAAACTCCGACAGCCCGATTTTCGCTTCAAGGGCGGTCTTCTCAGAGGCTATCTGCAGGTGCTTTACAGCGAGATTTGTCAGCTGATGGCTCCATACGTCGAGAGGCAGGATGCCCGGCAGGGTTCGCGCAAGAGACAGATTTTCGACCGTTTCATTGAGGAGCTTCGGCAGCATTGCACCATGGAGCGCAGCGTTGGTTTCTATGCCGAACAGCTGTGCCTGACACCGAAATACCTCTCACAAGTAGTGTATGCCGTCAGCGGACGGCACGCCGGCGAATGGATACGCGACTATGTGATTCTGGAGGCCAAGGCCTTATTGAAAAGCGGACAATATACGATCCAGCAGGTGTCCGACATGCTGAATTTCGCCAATCAGTCGTTTTTCGGTGTATACTTCAAGAAGGCGGTCGGCTGTTCGCCGACCGCCTACAAGGAGTTATAGTGCGCTTCTCGTTGCCCGAAACCATGTCAACGGTGTTGCTTATTTCGGATAGGGAAGCGAAGGTTTTCGGGTACGATTACATCTACATCGGGAATCTCGCCCTGCTCGACCGCCGGAAGATCTCCTTCTTTGCCTCGCACTCCGTCAAGAAACCGGTCTTGCGCTGGGCCGAAACGTGTTGCGCAACCGACTGCGTCGTCTATTCTGCGGCGCGATCCATATGGTTCTTGTAGATGACTCCGTCTTTCATGATCAACAGGAAATTTGCTTTCGGATCCTCGATTAAATGGATATTTTCCAGCGTGCTTCCCTTAACCAGAATGAGATCCGCATAGGCACCCGATTCAATTACACCCAATTTGTGCGGATAGGGGTTTCGAGGACCCGACAGGGCCAACAGCTCGGCATTGGTCGATGTCGCCATTTTAAGTACCTCATAAGGCGTATACCAATGGGTCAGTTTTACCAGCTGGGCACCTTGCCGGGCTGCCAGTCTGGCATCGAACAGGCAATCGGAACCCCATGCCGTCTTGACCTTGTACTTTTTTGCCAGTTGGTAAGCCGTAACGGTTCCACGTGTCATTTCAATCTGTTTGGCTCGATTCTCACTCCCTTCGGGGAAAGGCGTTACATCCTCGTCGTCCAGAAAAACCTGAAGGCACCACCATACACCTCTGTCGGCCATCAGCTTGGCAATGCCTGCATCGGCCAACTGCCCATGCTCCACACATCGGACGCCGGCTTCTATGGCCGTACGGATAGCTTTGGGTGTATAGGCATGAACCGTAACATAGGTTCCCCAGTTTTCGGCGGCAGCCACTGCGGCCTTGAACTCTTCCGTGGTATACTGGGCCACATCAAGCGGGTCATAATCCGACGATACACCGCCTCCGGCCGCCAACTTGATCTGCGATGCACCTTTACGCAGCTGTTCCCGGGTTTTCCGGAGCACTTCATCATGCCCGTCGGCAATGGCTGCCATACCGCTGGATTCCATGTAGGTCAGGGCCCCGCACAACATCGGCGGGACGTCCGTTGGCATCCGAAAATCGCCATGACCGCCGGTTTGCGAAATCATGGCTCCACTTGGATAGATTCGCGGACCTTTTGCCAGTCCTCCGTCGATGGCACGTTTCAGGGCAAAGGGATTTCCGCCCATGTCTCGCACCGTAGTGAAGCCCCTCATCAGTTGTTTTTCGGCCGAATGGGCCGCAAAAAGACTGATGAAGGAAATCTCCGAAACCAAAGCCTGTTGCAACGGCATGGACTCCATCATGGTATGGACATGCGCATCGATCAGACCAGGCATGAGAAACAATCCCTGTCCGTCGATGATCGTTACGTCCGGCAAAGCGGACACATCGATCGGATCTCCGGAAACCTTGCTGATCAGATGATTCTCAACCAGTACATTCCCTTGAAACGTCTTCTCGTCGACTCCGTTGAAAATCTCGACGTTGCGAATCAATACAGCCTGCTGGGCGGTTGCTGTCATGAAAGAAATGAGCAATCCGGCAAAGAACAATAATTTTTTCATATGCACAACATTGATTGACATTTTATTCAAAGGAAACAAGTACTTACAAATATAGTGCAATAAATTGAGAAAGCATTGGATTCTGTCGTTTTTCGGCGAGATTCTCGTCGCGGGTTCTGTCTGCACAGTCGGCCGCGGCAGTTTCCGCGTCCATGCCTTTACGGAAGGTCAAAACCTTCCATCCGCCTGCATTAATTTATAAAATATATTTGATATAAAAAAGAAACTAATGTATCTTTGCGGACAGTCAGACGTATTCTACACCGTGTCACAGACGCTTTTTCAAGTAAACCGGATACGTCCCTGGATAAAAAACGAACGAATGAAAAGATCAATCCTCGAAGATGCAACATTCCCGGCGTGCCCGGTGAGAAACGTCCTGGCCCGGCTTTGCGACAAATGGACTCTGTTGGCCCTGTATTTGCTGCTGCGTTCAGAGCATGGAAAACTGCGTTTCACGGAGTTGAAGCAGGCCATGCCCGACATCTCACAGAAAATGTTGGTGACGACCCTCCGCACGCTGGAAGAGGATGGATATGTGGAAAGGAGGCTCTTTGCGGAGGTCCCGCCCCGCGTGGAATATGCGCTTACGGCGCAGACTGAAACACTTCGTCCGATACTCGATGAGTTACTCTCTTGGGCCATGGAGAACATGGATGCCATCATGGAGAGTCGCCAAAAGGCTTTTGCCGCAAAAGATTCGGGGGTTGAAAATACCAAAAAGAAAAACATATGAAAGCTGCACAATTGGATCGCTATGCGAAAGAAGGACGACTCGTTGTACGGGAGAGGCCTGTTCCGGAGCCGAAGGCCGATGAGATTTTGATCAGAGTGCGGGCTGCGGCCGTCAATCCGTTGGAATTGCTGATTGCCACGGGAAGTATCCGACTGATTCAGTCTTATCGGCTGCCGCAGACGTTGGGCAACGAGTGTTCAGGTGTCGTCGAGCGGGTCGGAAGCCAGGTCAGGGACTTCCGTCCGGGTGATGCTGTCTATACACGGTTGCCGCTGGGGCGGATCGGCGCTTTTGCCGAATATGTCGTCGTGGCGGAGACTGCCGTAGCGAAAATGCCTGCAGGATACGCGTTCGACGTGGCGGCCGCCATTCCGCTGACCGGACTGACGGCCTGGCAGGGGCTGGTCGAGGTGCTGGAGGCCCAACCCGGACAAACGTTGCTGATTACCGGCGGATCGGGAAGTTTCGGACAGATGGCCGTGCCAATAGCGCGATCGTTGGGGCTTCGCGTCATCGTAACGGGTAACGACCGCGCCCGCGAGCAGTTCCTCGCCATGGGGGTTGAACGCTACATAGACTACCGCACGGAGAACTATTGGGAAACTCTGTCGGACGTCGATCTGGTCATCGACACGCTCGGAACCGGCGAATTCGAGCACGCACTTGCAGTGTTGAAACGCGGCGGGCGTCTGTTGAGCCTGCGGGCCGTTCCCAACGGGGAATTTGCCCGTCGAAGTGGCTTCCCCTGGTACAAGCGGGCTCTCTTCACGCTGGCCGGGCTGAAATACGACCGGGCAGCCCGCCGTCAGGGCAAAGAGTATCGCTTCCTCTTCGTGCATGCCGACGGTGAGCAGCTGCGCCGGATTACGCAGATCGTCGAGCAGCATCACATTACGCCGCCTGTCGATCCCCGCGTTTTCTCGCTGGAACAAATCAACGACGCCCTGCGGCTCGTGGCCGAAGGGCCCATCGAGGGTAAGGTAATCATTCGAATGTAAAAACATCAGTTTATGAAAATACATGAAATCTGTTTCAGCCCGACGGGCGGGACGAAACGTGTGGCGACGATATTGAGCCAGGCGCTGGCGGATGAGACGATTCAGGTCGATTTGACGGCTTGTGAAGTCGATTTCAGCCGCGTGATGCTGACAGCGGAGGATGTGGCGCTGATTGCCGTACCCTCCTACAGCGGACGGGTTCCTGCCGTTGCCGCGGAACGACTGGGGGCTTTGCACGGCAATGGCGCCCGCGCCATTCTGGTCTGCGTCTACGGCAACCGGGCCTATGAGGATACGCTGGCTGAACTGCGCGATACGGCCTCCCGGGCCGGATTCACGGTCATTGCAGCCGTAGCGGCCGTAGCCGAGCACTCGATCGCCCGCCAATACGCCGCAGGGCGTCCCGACGCAGAGGACGAAGCGCAGTTACGCACCTTTGCCGCACAGATTCGCCGGAAGATTGACACCGGAGACCAAAGTGAACCGGAGATTCCCGGCAACCATCCCTACCGCAAGGCTGCGGGTGCGGGCATCGTGCCCAAGGCGACGCGTGCCTGCGTGAAGTGCGGTTTATGCGCGGCGAAGTGCCCCGTCGGAGCCATCGCCCCGGACGATCCGACGCGTGTAGACAAGACGCGCTGCATCTCCTGCATGCGGTGCGTAGCAGTCTGCCCCCACGGTACCCGACACGTCAACAAACTGATGCTGGCGCTGGTTGGCCGTATGCTGAAAAAGGCCTGTTCGGAGCGGAAGACCTGCGAACTCTATCTATAAGTCCCAACCGAACCGGGAAGGGGTTGGAGTTGCAGGCCGGTTGCGGAATCCGATACGGCCTTATTCTCCCGCGCCGCGCCGATAATCCTCGAGGAAGGCCGAGCTGGTGCGTCCGGTTTGCTGCTTGAAGAAACGCATCAGGTGACTCGGGTCCGAGAAGCCGTACGCTTCGGCCAGCTGGCTGACGCTGCGCCCCTCAAACAGCAGGTCGTTCTTCACGGCCTCCAGCAACCGCTGTTTCAGCAGGTGCACGGCCGTGACGCCGAACTGCTCCACGACAGCCCGGTTCAGGGTCACACGGCTCACGCGCAGCATCGAGGCATACTCCTCGACGCGCTGTACCGTGCGGATATGCTCTTCGAGCAGCGCCTTGAAGCGGAACGCACAGTTGTTGCGCGGCAGCGTCACGGGCAGTCCGTAGGCGGCGGCATAGTCGCGGTTGAGCGTCACCAGCAGGTAATAGAGCACCGAGACGATCAGGTTGTAGCTGTCCGAGGTCGGGGTACGCAGCTCCGCCTTAATCTTTTCGAGCAGCCGGAGATACTCCGCAAAAACCTCCGGCCCGGCATCGAACCACGGCGGCGTGTCGGTCTGGTAGCAGTAGAGCAGGCGGTAGACGAAGAACTTGTCGGCGAGGAACGTGCGCATGAAATCCTCGCGGAAGATCAGAAACGTGTAGTCGAGCTCCGCCTCGTCCACCAGCCAGCGCTGCTGCTGGTGGGGCGAGAGGAGCAGGACCATGCCGTCGTGCAGTTCGATGCGGCGTCCGCCGAGCAGCAGCACGCCCCGGGCCCTGTGCAGGAAGAAAAACTCGAAGAAGTCGGTCTGGAAGAGCGGGGATTCGGTCAGTACGCCGCGGATCTCTTCGCTGCGGCCCGTATTGATGTAGAAGTCGACACCGCACTGCGTCTTGCTGAACGGCACGGTGACCAGCCGTCGGGGATTTGTCGTTGTCTTCATCGCTTGCCTCCGGGTTGTCCGAAGACAAAGATACGACATTCATTTATCAAAATGGCATAATGACACCCTTTTTGGGCATAGTTCCGTACGAAAAATCTTCGGACCTTTGCCGTGCAAAACATCCGGAATTATGAACCAGCAAGAGGAGATCATCCGCGAAATCGACGTGCAGAGCGTCATGACCCGTTCGTCGCTGCCCGTAGGCGGCTATTCGGTCAACCCCTACGTGGGGTGTCCCCACGCCTGCAAGTATTGCTACGCCTCGTTCATGAAGCGTTTCACGGGCCACACCGAGCCCTGGGGAACGTTTCTCGACGTCAAGCACTGGAAGCCCATCGCCAATCCGCATCGCTTCGACGGAGAGTGCATCGTCATCGGCTCGGTGACCGACGGCTACAACCCCTATGAGGAGCATTTCCTGCGCACGCGACACCTGCTCGAACAGCTGCGCGGCACGACGGCCGAGATCCTGATCTGCACGAAGTCGGATCTTGTGCTGCGTGATCTGGACCTGTTGCACGAATTTCCGCGCGTGACGGTGTCGTGGTCGGTCAACACGCTGGACGAAACGTTCCGTGCCGACATGGATCGCGCCGTGAGCATCGAGCGGCGGCTCGAAGCCATGCGGCAGGTCTACGAGGCAGGGATCCGCACCGTCTGCTTTGTCTCGCCGATCTTCCCGGGCATCACCGACCCGAAGGCCATTATCGAGCGAGTCCGGGAGTTTGCCGATCTCGTCTGGCTCGAAAATCTCAACCTGCGCGGGTCGTTCAAGGCAGCGATCCTGGCCTACATCCGCGAAAAACACCCCGGACTGGTGCCTTTATACGAAGAGATCTACAACCGCCGCCGGACGGACTACTGGCAGGCGCTCGAACAGGAGATGGCCGCCTATGCCGCTGCAAACGGAATGCCTTATCAGGTGAACGACCTGCCGTACGGACGCTCCGAAAAGGGGCACCCGGTTGTGGTTAATTACTTCTATCACGAAAAAATCCGACTCAACAACCGATCCTCGGAGCGGTAGGATGCCGTAAACGGAAAACCTCTTAAAACACGATAAACGATGAAACAGATTGAAAAGATCGCCGAATCCGAAAATTTCAGTGCCATCGGGCTCGGCAAATTGAGCGAACTGAACGAATTTGTGCTGGAGCTGAATCCGGCCGTCAAGATCCCGGGCAAGGTCTTCGGTGGTGCCGCTTTGCAGGCAACAGGTGCGGAGTTCTCCTTTCAGTCGTTCGCACCCGGTACGGAAACCGGATTCCTGCACACCCACAAAACACACGAGGAACTTTACTTCTTTCTCTCGGGCGAGGGTGAGTTTCAGGTCGACGGCAAGATCTTCCCGATCGGTGAAGGTTCGGTAGTGCGGGTAGCTCCTGCGGGACGACGCTCCGTCCGCAATACGGGCCGCGAGGCGCTTGTCATGCTATGCGTACAGTACAAGGGCGGGAGCTTTACGCCCGAGGACACTACCGACGGTGTGATTCTGAACGATCCGGTCTGTTGGTGAGGCCTTCATACGGCAAACGACAGGCGTGATACCGTTTGTAGCGGTATCACGCCTGTCGTATTTCCTCCCAGCACGCCGGAACCGGACACAGACCATGCAGAAGGCAACAGCTGGATTTTGGAGCGGGCCTGTTACATTTCCGGTTCAATTGCCAGGCTTATGGTCATTCGGTACGGTCTGCCGGGTCCCGTTTCCCGTATTTCCGTTCGAAAAGCTCCGCATTTCGGGTGCCCCATTCGATCATCGCGTCGATGATCGGAATGAGGGTCTCGCCCAAAGGGGTAATGGCATATTCGGAGCGAGGCGGCAACTCGGCGTAGATGGTCTTGCGGACCAGACCGTCCTCGACCAGCTCCTTGAGCTGGAGATCAAGCACCCGGGGCGTGGCCTCGGGGAAGATGCGGTGCAATTCGCTCGGACGCAGCGCCCGGTGGCGCAGTTCGTCGAGGATGCAGGACTTCCATTTCGAGTTGATCAGGCTCATGGTCAGCCGCAGCGGGCATTCCAGATCGACGGGTAGCTTTCTCTCGTACATGTGCGTGAGACGTTTTCGGTTCTTCGTAAAACAAAGGTAGCGATATTTGCCAAAGAAGAGCATACCCGACAAATTTTTCGGTATATGAATCATTTTTCGGTACTTGACTGCAAGGTGCCACGGCTGTAACTTTGCTTCAACAAAAACCTTTCAAACAGACCGATTATGAGAACAGAGATCAAAGAGTACCGGGCCGTCGAGGAGGCGGCCATGAAGTTCGTCCGAAGTGTCGCCGAGGGCGACAGCAGCCATGCGCGCGAGCTGTTCATCGACGAGGCCGTGCTGTTCGGATACCTCGACGGCCGGCTGGAGCATGGCAGCATCGAACAGTTCTACCGGAACGTGGACAGCGTGGGTGCCGATGCCGGATTCAGGGCCCGGATCGACGTGCTGGATGTCGAGGAGACGCTGGCCGTCGTGCGCGTGCTGGAGGAGAACTGGGGCGGCCGCATCGACTTCACGGACTACCTGCTGATGATGAAGATCGACGGTGAGTGGCGCTGCGTGGCCAAGGCCTACAACCAGAATTCAAACACCATTCAAAAATAACACGCCATGAAAATAACGGTAATTACGGGCAGCCCCCGCAAGCAGGGCAACAGTTTCGCCATGACCGAGGCCTTCATCCGCGAGGCGGAGCGCCGCGGACATACGGTGCAGCGGTTCGACGCAGCATTCCTGAAAGTCGGCGGCTGCCACGCCTGCATGACCTGCTACAAGACGGGCAAGGCCTGCTCGTTCGACGACGACTTCAACCGCATCGCCCCGGTCATTCTCGAATCGGATGCCGTGGTCTTCACGATGCCGGTCTACTGGTATTCGATCCCGGCACAAATCAAAGGGGTGATCGACCGGTTGTTTTCGCTGGTCGTCGGCGGCAAGCCGGTTGCCGGAAAGCGGTGTGCATTGATCGCCTGCTGCGAGGAGGAGGATACGACGGTACTCGACGGTGTCCGGATTCCCATGGAGCGCACGGCGGCCCTGCTGAAATGGGAGATGGTCGGCGAGGTGCTCATCCCGGGCGTACTGAACGAAGGTGACATCGCCCGGACTGACGGTTGCCAACAGGCGGCAGCCCTGGCGCAGCGGTTCTAACCTCCGCTCACGAACGACCGGATCACATGCAGGACGCAGCGGGATTCCACGCTCCATACCGGAATCCCGCTGCGTCCTTTTTCTATTGGATGAAATTATGGAGACGGTTGGCCGGGTTGAGCGGCGTCTGGTCGGTCAGTTCGAGCGACCGAACCATGTGGAGCGTTCCCTGCTTGTACTTCTGAAAATGCGCCGAGGCGATATGCTTTTCGTAAGCTGCACGGCTTGCGTAGGTTTCGAGGATGGTGATCCGGCACGGATTCTCCCGCTCGGCCACGGCATACATCGTCAGCACGCCCGGCTCGGTGCGCAGCGAAACTTCGCCCACCTCCGCGGCGAAGCGCATATATTCGTCGAGATACTCCGGCCGGACCTCGATCTTCGAGAGCCGCACGATACCGTCCCCGGCCATCGGCTCCTTGGCACACATCGAAGGCTCGCTGTCGAGCCGCAGGCAGCGGCCGATCACCTCGCCCGTGGAGAGGTAGGAGTAGGTCGGGAACTCGAACAGCACGGGCTTCAGCCGCGCGTAGTCGATCCGTCCGCGGTCGTCGAGCACCTCCGGCGAGGCGTAGGTCGCCGCAATCGAGCAGATGAAGTTGTCGAAACCCTCCGTCTCGTAAATATCCACGACGTCGCACGCCATCGTCAGCGGCGAACGGTCGATCACCGGCGCGCCGTTCGCGCCCCGATGCCAGGCGAACGTCTGCGACTTGTCCGTGCGGGCACCGCTCACGCTTCCCACATAGTCGGCCTCGGGGAGCATCTCATGGCTGACGAGGTTGACCGAGAGCTTTCGGGATGCCTTGATTCCTTGGTTAGTGTAGTGGCTCTGACTCATACTGACCAGAATCCGGTCGTGGCCGATAATCCCGACATGCGCCACAACAAGCCAGTTTACGCGGCCCTCCACCTCGGCCCCGACAACCGTCAGCGGCATGGGATAGAGTGCCAGCGTGTTTCCGATGAGTTTCTTTTCCATGGTGGTTGTATTTGATGGATTCGATGATTGAGTCTGTGCCAGCGTGCCGCCCGACAGCGTCAGGCCCAGCAGCAGGCACGCGAAAATGATCATGCGGTTTGTCATGGTTTGTCGTTTTATACATCCATCGCAAAAGTAGCGGTTTGCCCGCTTCCGGATGTAACGAAAGCCGGGGCATTCCTACCCGTTTTACGGAATCCCGGGCCCCCGATTCGGAGATATGCCCGAAAATCGTTATTTTTGCGAAGACAACCCCTCAAAGCCTTCCTTGATGAGCAAGATTCTGAGAATAAACTGCGTGGGTGATTACAGCCGCTGGGTCGGGCACATCGACCGCCATCCGCTGGTGAGCGTTATCGACTATGCCGAGGTTTCGCCCATCCGCCACAGTCTGAACAACTACAGCGTCTACGCAATCTTCCTGCGCGACGACGCCAGCGTGGAGCTCGACTACGGCTGCGGCCGCTACGACTACAACCAGGGGACATTGCTGTGCGTGGCCCCAGGACAGGTGGGCGGTAAGGAGGACAACGGCGAGCGGGTTTCGATTACGGGCTGGGCGCTGCTCTTCCATCCTGATCTGTTGCGCGGCACGCCGCTCGAAAAACAGATCCGCAACTACTCCTTTTTCGACTATCGCGTCAACGAGGCGCTGCACATGACCGACCGGGAGCATGACATCCTGGTTTCGCTGATGCGCCGGATGCGCGAAGAGCTCGACAACGACCGCGACGCGCAGCAGGATGCCATCCTAGTCGGCTACATCGGATTGGTGCTCAACTTCTGCCAGCGCTTCTACAACCGCCAGTTCCAGACCCGCAGGATCGAAAATTCCGACATTCTGGTCCGCTTCAACCAGCTGCTTGCCGACTATTACGAGCAGCGGCTCCAGCTGACCTTCGGACTGCCCACCGTCCAGTACTGCGCCGATCGGCTGTGTCTTTCGCCCAACTACTTCGGCGACGTCATCAAAAAGACGACCGGAGATACGGCCAGCAACCACATCCGCCGGTTCGTGATCCAGCTTGCCAAGGACGGACTCTCCGCCGGCGAAAGCGTCGCGCAGGTGGCCGACCGCCTCGGATTCGAGTATTCGCAGCACTTCAGCCGCATGTTCCGAAAGCAGGAGGGGATCACTCCGACGGAGTACGGCCGCAGGCGGCGCTCCTGACAAACAGATTACTACAACGACCACAATCACTCTGCCATTCCAAATATTTTTGTAGGACATCGTCTTGTATACGACTTGTAAAAACAGAATCCGGAAAGGATAATTCATACTTAAACGAACGCATGAACCCCACCCTCCACAAATCATATGCAGAGATATCTAGGCCGAGTTGCGCCTTGTTATCTGCCATTTTTCTCATATAATCAAGAATTGCGATAAAATTATTTTGCTACAAGAGGAAGAGAAGACGTTGAAAAATTAGAATTTGCATCAGAATCGATGTATGATGAATTTGGATGGAATCTGTAATCTTTTTATTTTTGTCCAATAAAAAGCGTTCTTTCCGGCTATACAGAATCGAGTGATTCAGAGAATGTCGCTCGTCTCCAAATCGTTACCTATAGAATAATCTGTCTCTGTAAGCGTCTTATATTCAATGCTGATTATTGAGGCTAATGCCTTGCCAGGTGCATGGTCAAATTAAAAGGGAGTCCTATTTTATTGCCAACCTCATTTAGTGAGGTCTGTAAGATTCGATTCTTTGATTTGATCTTTTTATCTAGTAGAGCAGCATCACTTGTATCAAATGTGGAATCAAGAAGGCTGAAAACAAAGCGTTTATTCAAGTTCTTTTCTTGCCACCGTTTCAGAATATCCATAGCCGCATCAGTCAGAGGAATTGTGTGAGGTACTTTCCCTTTAACAAGGTTTTTGGATAATTCATGCTGTTCCCAATCAATGTGAGACCACTCCAGTGTGACAATGTCTGATACACGCAAACCACAAGCGTGAAAGGCAAAGAGAAACATGTCCATGATTTCACGAGTCCTGTTGAACTTGACTTTGGAATACAAATCCACAAATTGCTGCATCTGTTCCTCTGTCAGATAGCGAACTTCACTATCTTCAACTTCAGACCGATATTGCCGCTCTTTCAGGTCAAAGTAGGACTGTTTGATTTGTGCTGATACCTTTGCCGATAACAAGTCATTGTCTGTGGCATACATGGCAGCTTTAATAAGAGGAGTCAGCATTTTGTTGATTCCTTCTTTGGTATTACCTCGTTTGATGCAGTATGTCTTATATTTTTCTATCAGATCAATTGTTAAGTCAGTTAAATAAATAATGCCTTCCCCCGTTTGCTCAGACAAGAAGCGTTGAAATTTCTTGATATAGCGATCCCCATTATAGTAGGTTGAATAGGACAGTTTCTCCAAATCATACCGCTGCTGATTGTATTCCGTAGCGTATTGAATAAAATCAATCTTCTTGGGGTCATTTTGTTGAGCGAACTCACCCTTGAGCATCTTACGAACAATATCTGCCGTCAGGTGCCCTTCATATGCCATGATTTGCTCATCCACTTTTTCCCGTTGCAATTTCAACTGATTGTTCAGTCGTACTGCAGCGGGATTTTTGCTTTTTACAGTTTGCGTCTTACTGTCCCAATCGTCAGGTTTAACAAAAATATCCGTGGTAATGGTGACAGGTGTTGTGTTGATGTTATAACAAAGATATAGGGCGACTTTACCCTCTTTATTGGGTTTCTTGTTTTTGATGACAATGTTCCCTGTTGGGAATTTTGACTTTACGCGCCCCATATTCTATGTTATTTATCGTGGATGAACACACAAATATAGGTAGATTATTAGAAAGTTTATATACCTGAACTATACTTTTTAATATGAAAAATGCGACCCGTAGGTCGCATTAGCAAGTTTTTAAAAGGCGTATTCTGAGGTATTTACCTCCAAAATAGGCTTAATACTCCTCCTCGTTGAAGAAATTTATCTGTATTGATTATCAATATGTTATGCAATAATCAATGAAATTTGCGCAAACAAACCGCACCGTCTGAGACGGTCTGAGGCGATAGGAGGAAATGGTAAACAAACGCTTATCAAGACACAAGAGCGACTTCACACAATTGTCAGCAATTAATAAGTATCTTCTAATGATATAAAAAATAGACAAAAAATTATAATTTCACCACATTGGATTGATAAGCTTTGAATCCTCTAGTTTCTATTGATTTGTTATTTAAAGGTATGGGCTCTGGCAAATTCTTGTATGCTTCCATAAATCCATCTGCCATATTGAAAGGGCTTTCAGTAACACACCCACTCGCGGACACATAACAAAGACGCTTCTGAAATGATTCACAATACTGCTGACTTTGAGGTGCGTCATGCAACATCTTTACCATATTCAATAATTGAATCATAGCTTTGGCTCTTTTGCTTTGAATGAGTCCTTCAGACAATTCATGTATAATGAAGAATGCTTTTTCTTCTGAATTGTCATATGCAATGTAATCTGGGCGGCTCATTCCTTTCGCCCAGTCTTTAACAATATTTCCATGCTCATCTTTTATTTGAAACTGATTGAAAAAATCCTCGTTCTTTATAAACCGTATATTATACTGATGAGTTTCGTCACCATTATAATAAGTTGCTGTTCCTGTATCCACTGGCCGTACGATAGGATCACCAACGTTCTTAGTGTCAACTATATCAAAAACTTTTTCAGATGTATCCTCAGTCAATACAATTGGCTCTGAAGTCCATTCTGGATATGTCCCATTTCTTTTACTATTGATTATAGTAAGCCATTCTGTTTTCATCAGTCTTTCCATACCTATTGGGCATTATATTCAGAATATATGTTACTAATAGGATCAGAAAGGCTACTGGCGTTGATAATGCGATGTTCGCCTTCCATACGAAGAGATATTGCCGAGCCTCCAATAATTTCATAGACGTTCATATCCTCAAATGGTATTTTGTATGCGGTGTCCTCTTCTTTATCGTTTCGCTTAATGAGTAGATTTAAATAGTTAACAATATAAGGACTATGTGTAGCCATCATCAGCGTAATATCATAATCTTTCTGTGTGTGAAAGCATCGACTAACTAGAAAATCCATCAAAGCTTTCTGACTCTCAGGATAAAGGCTCAATTCTGGCTCCTCAATAAAAATGTGAACATGTCTTTGTTTTATGTCTCCTACATTTTGGGCAGTGCTAAAATTCTTGAGATTGTCAGTATCATTCATAAAACTAAACAACGAAGATTTCATTGAAGTCTCTGCATCAAAGCATGTTGCAAAATATTCCACAATTATACTCAATGGTGTAACATTCTGCATTCCAGAAGATGCGTTTTTCATGTCTATACTGAAGTCTTTATCATCTATACCTTGAATGCGATAGCGAACAGGTGCATTCTTTGGCTTTTCCACTTTAAAATTAATATCAAGATAATCCAAAGGAAGATTCTTTATCTCTTCACAGGCCAATAGAAAATTATCCATTGTATCTTGAAGATAATAGTTAGCGATTCTGCGTTCCAACTTATTATCTAGGAAATCTGGAATCATAGAACGCTTATCGGAAATAAAACAAACCTTATCTAAACACAAATCCTCTGGAGAAATAGTAAAACGAATCTTAACAGAACGATTCTGCATTTTTATTTCATAACTATCTCTTTTATATACTATAATAGAATCTTGCTTAAGGTAGTCTAAGATTCCGGAAACTTTCAAAAGAGATTTTATCTTAAACTTTACCCCTGTTTTTTTTATGCCTGCCTGCTGAAGATAGGAACGCAAATTGACGCGTTTATACATCCAACGGAAAAGCGAAAGTACTTTCATTATAGTACTTTTGCCGCTACCAGATTCCCCAATAAAAACAGTCAAAGGTCTTATATCGTCTAATATAACCTCATCGATAGGACCAAAGTTTCTTATAAGTAAGTATTCCTTCATAATATAATTATTTCTCAGTTGTGCTAATTACCATGTAAAGATATAAATTTTCATCGAAAGGTTTGCATAACGTTATCTCTCCACGTATGATTTTAACATCTCTATCTAAAACTCATATTTATTGAGCAAGAAATTCCGCCTACAAATGTTTTTATGTATCTTTGCGTATAACGCAAAAAAAGTGAACGTGCAATGGCTGATATAAATAGACTTAAGGTCGTGCTGGTAGAGAAAAAACGGACCAACAAATGGTTGGCCGAACAGTTGGGCAAAGATCCTGCAACTGTCTCAAAATGGTGTACAAACACTTCTCAGCCCGATTTACAGACTTTGACCAAGATTGCCTTTTTGTTAGGTGTTGAAGTTCGGAATTTGATAAATAAGAACGCAGACATATATGAGAGCTCCAAAGCAATTCAATAATATAACAGAGCGAGTCATCGATGATTTGAGACAGGTATTGTCGTCGGGCAATAGCCAGGTCTCTATCGCGGCAGCCAGCTTTTCTATTTATGCCTATGAGGCTCTGAAAGAAGAGTTGGAGAAGGTAGAGTGTGTAAATTTCATCTTCACATCTCCCACATTTACTACCGATAAAACAGAGAAGCAGAAGCGAGAGTTCTATATCCCTAAGTTGAATCGAGAGAGAAATCTTTTCGGTTCTGATTTTGAAATAAGGCTCCGTAACCAACTTACACAACGAGCCATTGCCAGAGAGTGCGCAAACTGGATTCGTAGAAAGGCCCTATTTAAGACGAACATCACTCACGGCTCCATGAATACCTTCCTCAATATAAGGGAAGGAGAAGAGACCTACACCTATATGCCTTTCAATGAGTTCACCACTACAGAACTGGGATTGGATCGAGGGAACAATATCTGCCCAATGGTTGTAGGTATGCCCAGTCATAGTTCAACAGATATGTTCCTAAAGAACTTTGCCGAACTCTGGAAGGATAAGGAGAAATTTCAGGATGTGACAGAGAGTGTTATAGAAAACATCGAGACCGTTTACAAGGAGAATGCTCCTGCCTTTATTTATTTTATCACCCTATACAATATCTTCAATGAATTTTTGGAAGACATCAGTGAAGATGTTCTACCCAACGAAGCCACAGGATTCAAAAGCAGTGTAATATGGAATAAGCTGTACAGTTTTCAGCGTGATGCAGCCTTGGCAATCATAAACAAACTGGAAAAATATAACGGCTGTATCCTTGCTGACAGTGTTGGTCTGGGTAAGACATTCACGGCTCTTTCGGTTATCAAGTATTACGAGAACCGAAACAGAAATGTACTGGTACTTTGTCCGAAAAAATTAAATGACAACTGGCAGACTTTTCGTTCCAACTATAAGAACAATCCGGTATTGGCAGATCGTCTGCGTTACGACATTTTGTTCCATTCCGACTTGTCAAGGGATGGTGGATTGAGTAATGGTCTTGACCTGGGACTAGTGAATTGGGGAAACTATGATTTAATCGTCATAGACGAAAGCCATAATTTCCGCAATGGCGGTCAGTTTGACAATGAAGACGATGATTTCAAGGAAAACCGCTACGCCCGACTGATGAACAAAGTCATACGCAGTGGTGTAAAAACCAAAGTGCTCATGCTCTCGGCTACTCCGGTAAACAATCGTTTCAACGATTTGAAGAATCAGTTGCAACTGGCGTATGAAGGAAAGGCTGAAAATATCAACAATTTGCTGGATACGGATAAAAGTATAGACCGGATTTTCCGGGATGCCCAGACGGCTTATTCCAAATGGACTAAACTACTGCCAGAACAGAGGACGACGGAGAAACTGGTAGATTCGTTGAGTTACGATTTTTTTCAGTTACTCGATGCCGTCAC
>ULQY01063666.1_pt1 | contig 56680 bp, 59 predicted proteins | sample 1954671 | NCBI WGS metagenome assembly ULQY01 (sample SAMEA4835660, study PRJEB28245) | human gut metagenome | biome: gut microbiome; material: fecal sample | place: Denmark | collected 2008 | reverse complement strand
TCTTCCTTATGCTTCTCTTTCTCTGCTTTCAGCTGCTTAGACAGCATCTGAATCTGTTCATACAGCTTCTTTGTTTCTTCTTCTTTCTCCTGCAGCAGACTGGCTTGTTCCTTGATTTCTTTTTCGTTGAGAGTGACTTTATCCTGGGGGATGAGGGATTCTTTGAAAGTATGCTCTGTATATTCAGCGCCGTAGCAGTAATCAATCCATTCAATGAACTCGAAAAGCGTGCGAAGAGACATCACTGCATCCGGCGCCGAAATATTCTTTCCTGTATGGACTGCCATATTGCCCAGCTTGATAATGATCTGCAGCTTTTTCCATGTATCGTATTCCATAGCATAACGGAAATCCGGTTCATGAACTAAAGTCTGCAAGTTATCTCTGAAAGGAAATGGAATATTTTCTGCAACATATACCCACTTCACCGCTAACTCCAGTGCTTTCCGGCAACCGATGGCGCACATGGCAGGTGAAGTCGCATATACCTTTTCCGCTTCAATAGCCGCCGGAGCAAAGGCTGCATAATCCTCCTTGCCCCGCAAGAAATCAAAATTCCCCATCTGTCTACTCCCATTAACGATAGATATGCAAGATTCGTATATTTTTATTATACCAAATATTTTGATGCACATTCATAAAGCATTAAGAATCTCGCCATATTTTGATTTATCAACTTGATTTACAAATACAATATAGTTATCGATCAAGTCAGAAGGCGGGCATATAATCGGAAATTCTTCAATGTGTTCTTTATTTAACTGACGCTTATCGATTCCACCAACACATACACTTCTGATTAAATCACGATATCCTGAAGAAACCAAAATTCGAAGAACAAACTTATTATTAACACCTTCCTTAAGCCGGATAAAATATACATGTCCATTTACATTGGCCATGTCATCTTCGCCCTCATATAAAGCTGCTCTTCCTAATGAACTGTTCTCAGTGTTTATTCGACCAGTTTTTGTCATAAGAATATCACCATGTTTAAGACTACTGCGTTTCATACTTGCATGAGTTTTAGCATCAATATATGCAATATCATCCATCTTCAGATAGTCTTTCCATACGTTTTGACTTCTGAAGAATGGAATCCCTTCTTTAACATAGTTTTCAGAACCACCCTTTGGTGTATTCCCGCTATTAATTTGCAACGACAAATCCTTTAACTTCTTTACAGGCCATTTCATAGGATTCGCAACTGGATCTCCAAACAACTCGATAAATCGGGATTTTACAAGTTGATCAAACTTCGATAATTCCTGATTTCGAAATGCAATTAATTTCTCGATATTACTTAAAATACCACCGATTTTTTTCTGAACTTTTATTTCAGGTAGATTAAGTGGTTCCTTCTGATAATCCCTGAAATAAATATGAGGTATAGTTGCACCACTAAAATACTTAGCTAGATTCATGTATTCCATGCTATATACTAAGTAGTTAATATCTACCTTTTCATTGGGAATAATATATTGCATCGTACCTATAACAGATGAGTATGCAGGTAACTTCATTACCCTTCCTATTCCTGCGCCATCTTTAACTACTGCTATATATGGTTTTTCACGTTGATAGAAATCCACGTATTTAATAAGCCCCGATGCTCCATAAATAGGATATTTCCCTTCATGTTTTTCTAAACTCTTCTGTATAATACTCGAAGAAGCTTTATCACAAACATCCCCTAATCTTACCTTCATAACATGCCCTCCAGATCTTTTAATCCCTGAGAGATTTCTTCTTCTAAGGATTTCAGATCTTTCAGAATCTCTTTTGTTGGGGGATATTCTACAGGAACGTATTCGATTTCTTTGTACTTATTGATAGAAAGATCATAATCCTGATCAACAATATCCTTTTTCGGGACGAGGAAGCTCTGCTCTGTACGTTTTCTTCCTGCTTCCTGATCTATATGGTGGAAACGTTCGATAATGTCCGGAATATCATTCTCTGCGACTTCCGTTCTCTTATCATCGAGGCTGTACCCATCAGCTTTCATATCATAGAACCAAACATTTTCCGTACCGCCTGCACCTGTCTTTGTGAAAAGAAGGATTGCTGTAGATACACCGGCATAGGGTTTGAAAACGCCGGATGGCATGGAAATGACGCCCTGCAGCTGATGATTTTCTACCAGTTCTTTTCTGATCATTTTATGAGCCTTGGAAGAACCGAAGAGGACGCCATCAGGGACGATACATGCGCAGCGCCCGCCTTTTTTGAGCATGCGGAGGAAAAGAGCCAGGAATAAAAGCTCTGTTTTCGTCGTATTTGCAACAGCTTTCAGGTCTTCGCTGATGCTTTCTTTATTAATACTTCCCTTGAATGGCGGATTGGCCAGACAAACGGAGAAAGCATCGCTGATTTCATTTTGCTTGGAAAGACTGTCTTTATAAGCGATGTTTGGATGTGTGATGGAATGGAGCATCAGGTTCATGGCAGAAATACGGAGCATGGTGTGATCCATATCAAAGCCGGTAAACATCGGGCCCGCGAAATGATCCCATTCTTCCTGTGTCATTTCACTGCCGTAATGAGCGCGTACATATTCAGCGGAGGAAATCAGGAAACCTGCCGTACCACAGGCAGGATCTCAAAGGTGTCTGTATTTGATACAATCGAACGATAGCAGGGATTTTGAACACCCCCGTGTTCACTTCAATCGGTGTTGTACTGATTGGCTATCTTCTTGAGCAGAAGTGCTTTTTCCATGAACCAGTCAAAGTAGTTTTTATATTCTTTTCTATCAAACGCCGCATCAAGCTCCTTGGTCAAAAGCATACGTCCATCTTTTTCACCTTCTGACCACTCAATGGAAGCGCCTAATTCCTTTTCTATCGTATCTTGATTATCTTTCAGCTGCCTATACCAATCCTTCCCCTTGGCAACATACAAGCCCGCTGTCGCCCGATGGCGGGATGTGTTGATTGTAAATTCTACCACCACAGACGATACGCCGGTACTCAGGTTGTACCAATTGGTCGCGAAAGCCTTTCTGCATGAGAAGCTCTTGCTGAACTTACTGTCTTTATCGAAGGCATAGTCACAGAACTGCTGCCAGAAGTTCAATTGGAATTTCCGCAGCGGCGTCAGGGTTTCTGCAGCTTTCACCGTTTTTGCCCATTCGTTGGGACGTTCTACAACATTAAACCGTGGTGCTGGCAGCGAATCCCCAATGCGCCAGAGTTCAATTTCAATCAGGAAAAAACCAATATTTTCATCCGTATGCTGATTCAGCCATCCGATAGCCTGTTTATGCTCATCACGAGCCCTTTTGACAATCCAGACTATAATTTCAGCGTCTTTCCCTGCCGCATACGTAATGATTTTTCCCAAATGATCATGGTCGGTATCTTCCAGCTGATTCTCGATGATAATCCCACGGGAACTCCCGCTTTCGCGGGCGTAGATGTCTACACTGAAACTTCCTACTGGAGATTCCGTTTCCTCAAGCTCTAGGTCAATTTCAATGGCATCACTCAGCTGTTCCAGATTTTCTTTTTGGGCAAGCCATTTTGAAAAATCCTGTTCCTCATGCGGCCAGATAGACCGCAAGTCATCAATCCGTTTCATGCACCCTAGTTTTTCCATATATGTCACTTCACTTCCCGATGCTTTAGAAATGCTTCTCCTCTGCCGCCTTGAAATTATAGACTGGTTTCATCACGTCGATAACGTCCACGGTGTCACCGATGACATCCAAGATATCGTCAAGGGATTTGTAGGCCATAGGAGCCTCGTCAATGGTACCTTCGTTTACCGATGTTGTATATACGCCTGCCATCTCCTGCTGGTATTCCTTGAGGGAAAGCTCTTTGATTGCCTGGGTACGGGACATGATGCGGCCTGCGCCGTGCGGGGCAGAGTAATTCCACTCGGCATTGCCTTTGCCGAGTGCCAGGATGCTTCCGTCACGCATGTTGATGGGAATGAGAACCTTTTCACCCTTATGTGCGGCGATGGCTCCTTTTCTGAGAATCATCTCATCGACATCGATGTAGTTGTGAATGGTATGAAACGCTTCGCCGGGCTGAAGGCCGGCTCTTTCCAGCAGTTTTTTGGCAATCTGCTCCCGGTTCAGTCTAGCAAACTGCTGGCAAAGAGCCACATCATGCAGATACTGCCTCAGGTATTTTCCGGAGACAAAGCAAAGATCTTCCGGCAGCTTTTCTCTGCGTTGTTCTGACTTCGCCTGCTGGATGGCCTTCTGGATTTCTTTTTGCCGTCCTGCTGCCTTGTATTCTGCTATGATATGCTGGAGCCGTTCTTCCAGTGTTTCATCATGGGCATTCAGCTCAACGGCCATGCGCTGATAAATCTCCGCCACCTGTTTTCCCAGGTTCCGGCTTCCTGTATGGATGACGAGATAATGTCGACCATCATGGGTTTTATCGACCTCGATGAAATGATTCCCGCCTCCCAGGGTACCGATACTGCAGGCAATCCAAGACAGTTTTTTCAGCTTGTCATAACAATAGAGCCGCTGCAAATTGAAGTCAGCCTGTTTCTCAGGCCAGACATTCATCCCGGAAGGTACGATGTGAGCCGCTTCATCGAGTCTGGCAAAATCAATCGGCTGCTTGTCAAGAGCAATCGTATACATGCCACAGCCGATGTCCACGCCGACGATGTTCGGTACTGCCTTGTCTGTGATTGTCATCGTCGTACCAATCGTACAGCCTTTCCCGGCATGGACGTCCGGCATAATCCGCACCCGGCTCCCCTTCGTCAGCTCATAGCTGCACATGCGGCGGATTTGTTCCCTCGCTTTCTCATCGATACTCTTGGCATACGATATTGCCGTTGTAACTGTTCCTTCAATCCGTTCCATTGTCGCTTCACCTGCCGTCCCTGAGTTCCATAATTTTCTACTATTATACAACAGTTTACAGCTTTTAAGCCGCTTGCTCATCGCCCCAAGCCAATGCTTGCAAAGCCTTGAGCAATGTGCTTGAATTTATGCTACTTTGGGCTTTGGACACCAAAGTGGCGAAAAATACTTCCTTGTGGATCTGCTGGCTTAGCGCGTGCCGCAGCTCTTGCGGGCTCTTGTCCCGGTAGGTGTTCAGCCGCTCGTCCTCATACGGCAGGATCTTCATGAGAGCGTGCCCGGAATTCGTTAGGTTCAGCAGATGCTCAATCGCAGTCTTTGTGCGAACTTTGTAGCTGCCGAGCTCCCAGAACATCTTCTGCTCGTAGTAGTTCGTCTCAATGCCCCAGCGGAGCTTGTAGAGCTTGAGCGGGTAAATCGCCATATGCTTGGAGCTGGTGTTGCGGAGCCCTTTGTTCTCCTGCCAAGCAATGCTCATGTGCAGCGCCATCGGATCTATGGTGCTGAAAAAGAGACGGTACGAGCCACTCTTGCTCAGCGTCACATAGGCATGGACGGTATGGTCGCCAAAGATGCGCGTTTTCACCAGACGGTGAGCAACAAAATAGTTGTCCATCCGGCAAAGGTAATTCGTGAGATCATTGGCAATCTCGTCCAGCATCAAGCGTTTACCGTACTTTGGTGGACGGCCGCGACGGCCTGCCGTCGAATCCGGCAACTCGAACATGGCCGTATCGTGGCGTGCATTGCAGGTCACATTGAGATTCGGATAGCTGAGAGCATGTGCGAGCAACTCGCGCTTGGCGTACCAGCTATCGAAGAGCAGGATGACCTGGCGTTTTTCAAGGATTGGCATGACTTCATCGAGAAGCTGGCAGGCAAGTGTCAGCTTCGAGGCTTCGCCGTTGCTCATGACGTAGCCAATCGGCACCGCGATATAACGGATCTGCTGCTTGCCTGCGGTCTCATGGAGGACCGGCACGCTCATCGTCAGGCTGACGAAGGCATGCCCATTGAAATAGGACTTGCCATCGTGTTTGGCGTGGTCGTACAGGATGCCTACACCGTCGAAGTGCTTGCCCCACTTGGCAATGGACGTGTCGTCCACGCTGAGCAGGATAGGCTCCTGCCGCAGTGCCTCTGGCACTATGGCAAGCGCCTGCAGCGCCAAGGCCTGGCGAATGGATGCATCCGTGACGAGGCCGTTGCCAAGGGCGCGGTAATAGCTGTTGAGCGATGCGTCCGTCTGCTTCGATAGGAACTGCCGGAACAGGCAGCGCACCGACGGCGCCGACTCCAGAGCCAGTTGAGCAATGAGTAACCACGCCAGCAGATGGCGCGTCCGTCTCGTCGCAGATGGGAACAAGGAAGAAAAAGTCGTCAGGAGTCTGTTAACTGTCGGCTGACTGGTGTATAATTGAGACATCACGTAGCACCTCTCGTGTTTGGTTTGTGGTGCAAGTGACTGCATCTTTGATTGTATGAAGTGATGTATTAGTAATGGCAATAAGAGTGCTAATTGCTGATGATCACGCTCTATTGAGCCAATACGACCCGTTGAATTTGGCGGGTCGTTCAACAGATAGTAGGAGGTTATTATGAAGAAATTTTGTTTTTTGTTTTTGATAATCTGTGGCTTGATGGTTTTCTGCCTTCAGGATTGTCAAGCGCGGCAGAAATTAAATCTTGCTGATCTGGAAAATAAATATAACGCCGTGATTGGTGTTTACGCCGTTGACATGGAGAATGGAAAAAAAATTTGCTACAAACCTGATACGCGTTTTTCCTACTGCTCGACACACAAAGTTTTTACGGCTGCAGAATTGCTAAGACAAAAAAATACCTCCGATTTGAATGAAATTCGTAAGTTTTCGGCGGAAGATATTTTGTCCTACGCGCCAATCACCAAAGACCATGTTGCTGATGGCATGACGCTGGCGGAAATTTGTTCGGCATCGCTCAGGTGGAGTGACAACACGGCGGCAAATTTAATTTTGCAGGAGATCGGCGGCGTGGAAAATTTCAAGGTGGCACTTAAAAATATTGGCGACAAAACTACCAAACCTGCGCGAAATGAACCTGAACTTAATCTTTTCAATCCAAAAGATAATCGTGATACTAGCACGCCGAGACAGATGGTAAAAAATTTGCAAGTCTATATATTCGGCGATATTTTGAGCGACGACAAGAAAAAACTGCTGATTGATTGGATGAGCGACAATTCCATAACCGACACGCTTATCAAGGCAGAAACTCCGCAAGGTTGGAAAGTTATCGACAAGAGCGGTTCAGGCGATTATGGGGCGCGGAATGATATTGCCGTGATTTATCCGCCCAATCGCAAACCCATTGTCATGGCGATAATGTCGCGCCGCACGGAAAAAAATGCAAAATCTGACGACGCTATGATTGCGGAGGCGGCAAAACGAATTTTTGATAATTTAGTATTTTAAAGGGGCTTGATAGCATCGGTATTGCCGATGGGCAGAGAGGGCCATCACGCAAAAATATTTCGCCAAACATTTATATCTCACTCAAACTTCGCACACCTGAAACCCTTACTATTATATCATATTCCGATTTTCTTCATCAAAAATACGGCAGAGAATCCTGCGTTTCCTCTTGGATTCTCTGCCGTAATCCTTTTTTCCTGCTTATGCTCTGATTTCCGTCCCGTCCTTGAAGGTCACCCGGATATCGTCTTTGCTGTACACTGTGATGAAATCCACCAGGCTGCCCCACAGCCGGGCATCGAACTCCTTAATGAGATCCTGATTCCTAAGCTCCTTGATGAAGCTGTCCATCTGACGGCTCCGGGCCTTGCGATACTGGATGGCTTCACAGGTCTTGTCGTACTGCGTCTTCGCTGCTTCATACCGACTGACCAGTTCGTTGTAGTTCCGGTCATAATCATCCTGGTTCTGCGCGACCCTGGCGTTCTCGGCTATGAGCTGCTGTATCTTGTCGGCCAGCAGGTTCAAATCTGTGCTTATCCTGTCCCGCTCCTCTTCCAAGTCTTCTGTGTCAGTGAGCCGTTCCTTCAGCAGTGTGATGCTGTCAAGTACGTCCGCTTTGTTTTCGATGAGCTGATTGACGGCCCGGACGAAGGCTTCCTTGATATCATCCTCTGTCAGATGTGGTGTCTTGCAATGGCTCTTGAACTTATCGTTGCATCGGTAGATGGTTCTGCGGTACTTGTCGGTCGAATGCCAGACCTTGGCCCCGTACCAGCCTCCGCACTGGCCGCACTTGATTTTGCTGGAGAAGATGGATACGCCGCTGTAACGTCCCCTGCCTTCACGCCGCCGCTTGATTTCTTCCTGTACCCAGTCGAAGACCTGCGGGCTGATGATGGCTTCGTGGTTATTTTCCACATAGTACTGCGGCACTTCCCCTTCATTCGCTTTCGTTTCTTTGGTCAGGAAGTTGACGGTGAACCGCTTCTGCAGCAGGGCATCGCCCTTGTATTTCTCATTTGTCAGGATGCTCTCTACCGTCCCCGGATACCAGCGTTTCTTTCTTGCCGGAGTTTCCAGCCCTCTGGAAGTCAGCTCCCTGGCAATGGAGTGGAAGGTATACCCGTCCAGGAACAAGCGGTAAATCAGTTTCACCGTCTTGGCCTGTTCCCGGTTGACGACCAGATTCCCGTCCGGTCCCCGGTCATAGCCAAGGAAATGGCCGAACGGCACACACACCTTCCCGTCAGCGAATCGCTTCCGATGGCCCCAGGTGACGTTTTCCGAGATGCTCCTGCTTTCTTCCTGCGCCAGGGAACTCATGATGGTGATGAGGAGTTCGCCCTTGGCATCGAGCGTCCAGATATTTTCCTTCTCGAAATATATCTCGATGCCCTTGTCCTTGAGCTTGCGTACCGTTGTCAGGCTGTCTACGGTATTTCTGGCGAAGCGGCTGACTGATTTTGTGACGATGAGGTCGATTTTCCCATCCATGGCATCCCTGACCATCCGCTTGAAGCCATCGCGGTGACGCGTGTTGGTAGCCGAGATGCCTTCATCGGTGTAGATGCCGACAAATTCCCAGTCATCCCGTTCCCTGATATAGTTCGTATAATAATCGACCTGTGCTTCATAGCTGCTGATCTGGTCATCATGGTCCGTGGAAACCCTGGCATAGCCCGCTACTCTCCGCTTCTTCCGGCTGTTAATCGGAGCCGCCGTATAACGGCTGATGGTGGCCGGGATGGCCCTTACTGTCTTTGCCACTTTTCTCTGCTCTCCTTTCTCCGTGCCTTGGAACGTCGCTTGGACGGCGTAGGCGTATAAGAAATCTCTTTTGTTCTCCCACTTTTGAAATGGACAGTCAGGCAGTCTGGCTTTCCGGCTTCGATAGATTCCACTTTCTCCCGGAATCTATCCTCATCAAAGTTCTCTAACCCCATGGCCTCTGCGGCCACACGCTTCAGGTCATCTTCCCGGATGCTGACCGATTCACATTTGCCGCCTTTGCTGCATCGCCAATAAACAGGCCTGTCATGCTTCGTTTTGCACCGCCGGAAAGAGGATCCGCACAAGGCGCACCGGACACGTGTCGTAAAGGCGGAGAACCGTGTTCCCTTGCCATTGGCCATGTAGTTTTTCATCCATGCCCTCTGGCGATCCTTATACTCATCGGTCCAGCAATCCTTTTTCGCCGTTGATACCCAGTGCCGGATAAGCTTCTGTCCGTTTTTCATACAGAAAACCATCACGTGGTATTCTGGCACTACTATCTTTTCGACCTGGTCAAGGAAGGCCTGCTCATCGAAATCATCCAGGCCTAGGACTTCTGTACTCTCCTTTACAAGGACTGCATGCGGGATACTTCCTTTTGCGCCGCAATTCCGGCCTTTCAGCTTATGGGAGCCACAATCCCAGAATTCTTCAAAGCCCCGGTCTGTGCGGCGATTGTGCATATAACTCCGACCGCAGATGCCGCATTTGATTTTCCCCGTGAAGCAGGTCGTATTCAAGGACTTATTGGCCAGCGCCCCCAGTTCCTTTCGCCGCGCCATCTCCTGCTGCACGTAATCAAAGGTTTCCTTGTCGATGATAGGCTCATGCGTATTTTCAACATAATACCTAGGAAGTTCTCCCCGGTTCTTCTTCCGCTTCTTGAGGATTGGATCCGTCACATATTCCTTCTGGAAAAGCATATTGCCGGTATAGGTAACATTGGTCAGGACAACCCTGATGTTGGAATCCATCCAGCGGCGGCCATTCCGGGTCGTGATGCCTTCGGCAGCAAATTCCCGTTCGGTTTCAAGACGTGACTTGCCATCCAGGAAATTCTGGAAGATGCGTCTGACAACAGCCGCTTCCTTGGGGACTATCACCAGGGTATCCCCTTCCCAACGATACCCGTAAACACGGAACCGCCCGTTAGGATTCCCCTGCTCAAATCGTTTCTTCACTCTCCATCTGACATTTTCGCTGATGGAACGGCTCTCTTCCTGGGCGAAGGAGGCCAGGATGGTCATCATCAGCTCGCCGTCCCCGCTCATGGTATGGATATTCTCTTTTTCAAACCAGACTTCGACGCCTAGCTCTTTCAAATGCCGGACGGTACGCAGAAGGTCTACGGTGTTGCGTGCGAAGCGCTGGATGGACTTGGTCAGGATGATGTCTATCTTCCCGGCTTCGGCATCTTCCAGCATCCGCAGGAATTCCTGCCTCTTCTTCATCCCCGTCCCAGAGATGCCATAGTCGGCATAGACCCCGGCGTATTCCCAGTCCGGGTTCTTCTGGATGAGGCTGCTGTAATAACTGACCTGCGCCGAAAGGGAATGGTGCATCCGCTCCGATTCCATGGATACGCGGGCATAGGCTGCGACTTTCTTTCGCTGCTTCAAATTTGGTATGCGTCGTTCAATCTTACGGATAGTCCGCATAGAATCAGCTCCTTTCGACACTATATATCACTCTGTTTGATACAATTATCAAGTGTATAAGTCCCCGGAAAACGGCTGGTATCGTCGAAGCATGTCGCGCTCAAAGTCATGATATTCCTTTTCTGTGATGAGCTTCTTGGCCAGCATCTTCCGAGCCAAATGCAGGGTCACCTGGAATGCTGCTTCTTGTTGAAACGTCTTCTTATCCATGGCGAACACCTCTAAACCGGTAAGCAATATAACAGTCATGGGAGCAGAACTTTCTGTGGCTATCCCCGTAGACCATGAACTCTTTTCCACAGGCAGGGCAGGTAAAAGTATAGTTTGCTTTCCTCCGCACCAGGTCCAGATGGTTATTCCACCACTTATTGCGGCAAGCGTCCGAGCAGAAGCGTTTCCTCTTCCGGCCAGGATTCTGTGTGATCGGTTTGCCACACTCTTCACAGACAGTTCCCGTCTTTGGCGCTGTAAGGCTATTCCTCCTGCAGAAAGATTTTACTGTGTTGATAGAAATTCCAAGCTCGGTAGCTATGCTGCCATACCCTGCTCCATCCCGGCGCAGCGAAATAATCTTTTGTTTCTGTTCGTCATTCATTCTTGGCACCTCCTGAATTTTGGTCTTCAGTCTTCAGGAGTAACAGGACAAAAAGCCTATCGTTAAGTACTTTTAGGACATTAAAAAAGAGACTCGTCATTTTGACAGTCTTCTTTTGAGTATTTCTCACTTACTATTCCACGAAAAATTCAGCTTTTTAAATTACAAATAAACTTTTTATTGGGAATAATCCCTCATTATATAAATATGCTAAAATATATTAAAAATTTTATTTTTATGTGATTCCGGAGGAATGAACCATGACTCAATCATTTACCATTCCAGACACAATATCCGAAGAATACATTAGGAATCTTAACTGGAGAGAATTTGAGTTATTCGTTAGTGAATTGTTGAAATGGAACGGCTATTATGCAAAAGTAACACCCGCCTCAAATGATGAAGGAAAAGATATTATTGCAACAAAAAATGGTGACCATTACTATATTGAATGTAAGCATTGGTCCAAACATTATAAAGTAGGCCGAGAATATTTAGAAAAATTAGTGGGGGGCTGCCGCAAGAGATGGCGTAAAAAATATAATTTTCATAACAACAAGTGCTTTTCACAAAAATGCTTATGACTATAGGGATGACCTAAATATACAAGGTAATTTTAATTTACTGCTATTAGATACGAAGAGCCTCATTCGCTTGTCTAAACATCATAAAGAAAATAATATAAATAATCTTAGCACAACAAGAAACACACCAATTATTACTCCATTTACCAAGAAAGATTTAAAACTCGGAGACCTTAGTTGGCATGATCCCAAGGAGAAGGTGCTGAAAGTTCTAGGTTCCCCAATTTCAATAAAGAAAAATTTTCCTCCCCCTTTGGTCTGGTAATGTTGAAGACCTAAAATTTGATAATAATAATATCGAGGTAATTACCGTTAATGATTCCTTAATGCTAATGATTGTGAAATTACCCAATAACATGGCAACTCCAAGAGGAATTTACTGTGGCATGACAGCTCAAGACATTATTGATGCTTATGGCCAGCCTTCGTTCTCACACAATGGGAAGAATAGTACAATGGATACCTCCATAGTTTATGAAGTAGAGGATAGAATTGACCTGATATTTGATTTGTTAAATAATAAAATTACTTGCATTCGATTTGGAGAATTTGACTAAACTCCTAAACATTAATAATTTCTTTAATCACTCTAACCGCCGATAATAGCAAGTACTTCTCACTTACTAGTCCACGAAATATTCAGTTTTTTAAGGTACAAAAAAAGAGCCTACCAAAGGCTCTCTTTTTTACATTTTGAAAAGGAAGGCCGGCCCTTTTTCGTATTCGTTGTTCATGAACTTTTTGTTATCTCTGTAAATTTCAACCATTCCTTTAAGGTTGCAGCCCATTTTTGTGAAGGCCCAGGCCGTATCCATGGCGTTGGTCCAGTTGGAGGAGAAGGTAAATTCTGTCACCCCGAACTCTTTGAACATCTGGATGATTCTTTCTGGTTCCGTGTAGGAGCCGCTTACGTCCAGGAGCTTGTTGCCGCGCTGCTTCATTTCGCTGTAAAGCCGCATCATGCTACTGAAGTCTTCCCCTTCGGCCCGAACCTCCTGAAGCAGTTCCTGGTAACCTTCCCGGCAAACGCCCATGCCTTTTTCGTCATTTGCCTTTTCGGCCTCGTTGAATTTCTTTGCCATGTCCAGGTTTCTTTCGTAAAACCTTGCAATCATTTCCACCTTTTTCATTTTGTGTACCTCTCTTTCCTCGGGGTGTTTCCCCTTTTCGTGTGTATATATATCACTCTAAAGGTACATAATAGCAAGTCAATCATCGATAAATATCGTACTTATCTTCGGTTTATATTTCTCTTCCATCCGCTCCTTGAACCGTCGATATTCCTTTCGAGTGATAAGCCCCTGGGCTAAAATCTTCTTCGCTAGATTCATAGTAGTTAGATAGGTTCCCTCATCTTTAAGACTCATGATATCCAAATTTTGCTTTTCCATAGCATTTATGGCAGGAATATTTTTTAGACAAGATTCATGATGACCAAACCTCGCTTCCACATAGCATTCATGGCAGCAGTATTCCCTTGTCTTCGAACCAGTTACTGTAAATAACTTATGGCAATTAGGACAAATCATTTCCCTAGCATTCCGGTGATGCACCAGTTCCCTGTGTGTATTCCACCAGTTCATCCGGCATTCATCACTGCAAAACTTTCTCTTCCGACCTAGTTTTACCTGATGCAGTGGCTTTCCACAATAAAGGCAATAACCATTCTTATCCTGGATTGCATGGCGTTTACAGTAAGATTTTACCGTATTAACTGATATGCCCATAGCCTTGGCAATCTTGATATACCCCAGGCTCATACACAAAACCCACGGGCCCGAACATCCGCAGGATCACCAGCGGCCGGGCTCCTCTTTTCGGCTGCCGTCCGAATCTGCGCCACTGTTCCGGTGTCGCCACGAACCGGCTCCCCGGCTTCTGGATATACACCAGCATGGCATTATAGGGCCCGATATAGGGAAACCGCTTCACAAAATTTACAAGACCTACGAAATTCTCCTTACTCCGATACTCCCGGACCTCCGCATAAAGCCTGTCGATTTCCTGTATCCTCTTAGCCCGCTCCTCACCCATGGGGACCACCTCCTGTATGACTACAAATACTGTACTTCCTTATTTCAGTATACTCAGTCCCCTGTCAGATTCTGACATCGATGCCAAATTTTTCCACGCAAAGAAGTAGCTGGCAGCTGGTGGCTAGTAGCTGGTACAACAGCGGCTACGCCGCCGTAGGGTTCCTGAAGACTCTGCCCCCAAACCGCGCAATTGCCTCTGCCCAAGGCTCTCTTCCCAGAAGAGAGCTGCACACCGGGCTGAGAGATGGTAATGGGTTTTACGCACAGGACGTTTACATCGATAGTGAGTACACCCATCAGAATCCCTCTGTCTGCTCCGCAGACATCTCCCTTTGAAAAAGGGAGACTGACCATTAGTGGCTTCGCCACATAAATCAGCCTGCGGCGCTTTCAACGGCTAACCTCCGTCAAGTGAGACCGAGATCGAGACTGAGATCGAGGGTAACAGCGGCTTCGTCGCAGATGGATTCCTAACGACTCTGAACCAATAACGTGAAATTGCCTCAGCACGAGGCCCCTTCCCCGGGAAGGGGCTGCTCACCGGGCTGGGGTTAGCTGATGGGAACTGAACGAAGCGCCGCAGGCTGTCCAGCTCAAGGCTCAAGGCTGAATGCTCAAGGCCCCGCCCGTTCACACGCCCCTCATCCACACAAGCGCCGCAGGCTGACCGGCTTTTTTGGAAGCTAACCGCTAGCAGCTGGAAGCCCCCATCCGTTCAGACACCGCTCAGCCATTCATCACCCGGCCCGGAGGGCCTGTCCACCTGGATCTGGACCTGGCCACTAGATCTATTTTCCCACGGGGCTGGGGTTAATGATGAAAAATGATTGATTCAGCCCACAGAGACTCGCTCCACTGGGCCAAAGGCATGATTCCTCTCGATTTCACCAGTCCCAAAACCTTTCCATCTGACCGCTGACAACGGGCAACTAAAAGCCCACCCGTTCAACCGCCGTTCTTGTGATCCAGCATTCTTTCCATGGAAAAGAGTCGGTCCAGGATATCCGATGACAGGATACCCAAATGGGAAAGGTCATTCCTTGCATTATATGCAACTTTAAAGAGGTCATCGTCTTTCCCACTGAATGGACTGATTCCCTCGCCACGGAGAAAGTGCTGGAGATGGCGGAGCTCCATGTCCTGCGGCACTTCGAGACGATTGCCAAAATCGTCATCAGCAGGAAGGCATCGGACAATGGTATCCTCATATTTTTTTATGATGTAACGGCGAAATTTCTCGGTAATAGGGAGTACGAACCGTATCTGGGCCTCCCAGATGGCTTCCTGTATCCTGTCATCGGAAAGGAGCTTTCCCGATTCCTCTTTTCCTTTATAGCAGGAAACGGGGTCCGCATAAAGGCTGTATCCTGCAAGGCGGGCAGCCAGTCGGCTGTCCAGGCCCACAAGGTTGGAAACGAGTTGGGCAATGTAAGCGCCTTTGGAGTTCTCCGTTTCGAAGGGTCCCAGGCAATGGAGTGCAAAAAACTGGATGTCGTAGGAAGAGACGAATTCTTCAAGCCTCACGGTTTTACAGATATCAGTATCCGGAGGATTGGATGAGAGGAAAATCATGGACCCATTCCCTGCTTCTGAAACCTTGCTGAATCCATCTATCACTTTTTTTATCCATTCCGGAAAGCCCTCCGGGATGGTGACCTGGAGAATACGGTGAGCAAGGATGCCGCTCTTAATGATATCGCCGTAGGGATCCAGGAACCCCGGGGTGCATCGAGGCCCCAGTTCCCGGACAAGGGCAGCCAGGAAATCGGTGGAAGAAGCGCAGCCTGCTGTGTCCATCACCGTAAAGGTGAGGGAACTGTCCGATCGAAGAAGGCGGTCCCTGAGGATCTGGAAAAATGTGGTATCCACATCTTCCATCTGCAAAAGGACACATTTCCCGTTACGGATAAGACTTTCCACCTGCTTCAGATATTCCTTCGGGCCGGAAACCTTACGCCACCAGGTCTCCCCTTCCTCTGTATCCCATTTATTCATCTGCATAATTCTCCAACTCCCTCTCAATCTTCTCCGTGCCACCCATCATACTGTAGAAACTGTAGCGATTGAAAAGATATCCCCCTTCCTCATCTTTTCGGAAAATATTCAGTTCCTCCATCTCGTCCATCAGGGCTTCCAGATTTTCCAGGGAAAGATTTGTAAGCCGGGAAATACCATAAACCACAGCTACATTCCGGATATCATCGGGCTTGTAATTTTGCTTTGGCTGCCCATCCTCAAGGGCATAGCAGTCCGCCATGGCCAGGGCAATAAGATAGTAATAGTCATCATCCCCCTCATCAACCCGGAGGGTAATCTGGAATTTCTTCTCTATATCCTCCAGAAAATCTTTATCCTCCAACAGGGTTTTCAGATATTTTTCGTCCAACACATAGGGCGGATTGTTGGCCGTATTAAAATCCTTCTTCCGATAGCTTTCCTTCACCGATTCTACAAGCTTCTTGCCATAGAACTGGATAAGCCCTGGGAAATAGTTCGTTTTCGAAAGTATGGTACTGATGATTTCCATGGAGGGAATTTCAAATCCCATGTAGCTCAGCGGCTTCAGGAGCAGCTCGCAGGCATCGGAAAAACTGAATGGTTTGATATTGATATGTTCCAACTGGCCATACACCGTATTACTGCCGAGCCGGTTTTTATCGAAACGGATAACATTATGGAGACCGGCCAGCACAAATTTGAAGCGGTTCTCCGAGTAATTCCGGATATCCCGCAGTACTTCGATGGGCTTATTCTTTTCCCGGTCCGCAGAGAGGAGGAACTGGTCCGCCTCATCGATGAGAAGCATAAGTTTGGAGACTTTCTTCTGGAAACGGCCGGTGAGAAGATCCTTCATCTGTTCACCGAAATCCTCCCAGGTCTCCGGTTCCGTCATAATGAGACCATTACGGGAGAGTTCGCCGGCAATAGCATGCAGGGCCGCCTCCATATCCTTCCCCTTGATATCGAAATAGAAAGCATACATATCTTTTTCCGGATGGTGTTCCAGCAGGCTCACCTGTTTCAGGAGGATACTTTTTCCCAGCTGCCGGCCGCCATAGACCAGGGTAGGTCCGTTCATATCGCGTATTTTGGCCAGTTCCGCCGTCCGCCCGATAAACATCTCCGGCGGGATAAATCCGGTGGAAATAAAGGGCTGCGCATTTCCAAAGGGCATAGCCAGCTCTATGGTCTTATTTCTGCGGTTCAACCGTTCATAGTCTGTGAGATAGAGGGCAAGAACCCGGTCAATGACGATAATGTTTCTCATATTATCATCCACTTTCATGGCCCTTGCCAGTTCCCGCCGTTCTGAAAGGGCCATAGCCCCATCAAAAATACAAATCGTTCCCGTTTCCGGCTGGATACCGCAATCCTGGATTTCATTGATGATTTCTTCCCAGGTCCGGCGGCCACTGATGGAAATGACCCGAAGCCCATGTTCAAAGATCCCGCTGCCAAAAGCTTTTATGGGATGGCGGTTTGTCTGGGACTCACCGGAACTTTCCGACCTGTCAAACCGTAGATGGTAGATAAACCGGTTATTTTCTCTTTTTTCCCGTTGGATATCATCTAAAGGCCGGGGATAGCCAAGATGATAAATGAGATTCGAAAGGCCAACAGTCCCATTCGAAATGAGCCGTACCCAGGAATTGACAAAATCAAGTTTTTCACGGCCCGCAGAATTCTTGCTGAGCTGGCTGTTGCTGGTATTATTCGAGCGAAGCCAATTGTCAAAGATGGAATTCAGCATGTACTTTCCATTTTTGGCGCACATGTCGTATAGGGGATTGTAATTCTTCGGTTTCAGGAACTTCATAAATTCGTTCGGATAGGAAACCACCATCTGACTGATTTCTGTCCGTTTTCCATCCTGGCACTGGCGCATGTAGTCTTCTGCCACACTGAGATTATTTTCAGAAAGGCATTTCTTAATCTGCCCAAGCACCGGGAAATCATCTTCTTTCCCCCCATTCTGGAGGAGCTTCTTTCTGAGCGTACGGAACTGGTTTTCCAGGGAGGCCCTGCGGGGTGCGGAATCCTGGCGGATCTTATCCATACAGGCCCTTTTGAAAAGCTCGATAAAACCGTAATTCTCTGTTTCCTTCAGATGCTTCGCCAGACGGTTAGCTGTTTCCATATAGAAATCCATCCGGTTCTTTTCCGTAATCTGGCCATAGTTGTAAGCCAGCTCCAGGCTGCTGCGAAAATCAGAAAGCTGCTCCTTCAGGTAAGCTTCCCCACTGACCTGGATTTCTTCCTCCGAAAGGCCCTCAAAAGCAGGCTTCCCGGACAAAACAGAAATCAGCCGGGCACTTCCCATATCCCTTTCTCTCAGTGCCTGTTTTTCCGCTGTTTCCCAGGCTTCATCCGATGAAGGGACCAGATTTTCTGCAGTAATCTTCTCTATGTGTTTCCGTACCCTATCATAGAGATCCAGGGCAGGAATTCTGAAATCAAAGAGGAAAGGCAGGAAATGGCTATCCAGTTCAATAAACGTTGTCAGAAGGAAAGGCGCATAGAAAGGCCGCTGCTTCTTGTATCCCGGTGCTGTTTCTTCCCCTCGGCCGTCATTGGCGGAATGGGTTTCCTTAATCAGGGACTTCACCAGATAGCGAAGGGCGGCTATGCCGATTTCTTCCATTGGATTTTCCGAAGAAAGAGATTCCATTTCCCCCATGAGATCGGTACAGGTACTTTCCACCTGCTCCGCCTGTTTCCGCACCATATACATATCCACCGGAGCCGAAGCCCCCATCTGCTCCAGTCGTTCCATGGCCAGTGCATATTTTCCAAAGCATTCCACCGTATCGGTAAGAAGATTCATAATTTTTTCGCGGCCTATGCCGATAAGGCGGCTGTTATTCTGTCTGTCCACATGGACCCCATTCCACAGGCTATCGATATAGTCGGAGATTTTATGGGGATCCATATGCTGGGAAAACTGCTCCGGTTCCATACCCAGACAGCCAGAAATGGGACCATCCATGAAGCGGCTGCAGAAATCAAGCAGCGGCTTATAGTCCTTCCGGTTAAAAGCATCATAACACCGGCGGCAGTCACTGTTCTTGCCAAACATGACGTCGTAGGTCTTCTGGAGCCTCGGATGGTTATGCATTTTGCGCCGATTATTTTCTATCTTTTTATTCTGTTCGTTGATTTCCTTTCCATACTCCTCCAGGTCCTGCCGGAGACGGTCCATAGAATCATCGGTGTCTGCCAGGCAATTTCCAAGCCCCCGTTCATTTCTTCGGAGAAATGCAGCCAGCAGGTTCAGTACTTTTTTCAGACTTGGTAATTTTTGGAGTGCCTCGTTATCCCGGTCATCATTGATCTGGCGGATACGATTCTCCGACTGCCAGCGCCAGTTTTCATTGCGCCGGTCCGGATGGTAAAACGCCCGGAGCAGGGCAGCACTATTCAGGTAATCCCGGGCAGAACCGGCATCCACTTCCGGCACATCCAGGGAGCTGTCCCAGTAATCGAAGGAATCCCGCCCCTCTGAAATCCGGCTATACAGAGGGTCCACCAGGGCATAAGAAAGCTCAGCCTCCAGATCCCGAATCCACTCCCGTTCATTAGCCTGCCGCAGGCTGTGAATCAGCAGCATGGCCTCCGCCCAATGGTGGGCCTTCATCTGGGAGGCAGTCAATTCGATCGCTTCTTCAGGAGGAATTACTCTAACCGCAGAGGAAAAAGGAATGCCCCTGTTCTCCTTCTCCTTTTCCGTCCCGGCAGTTACAGCATCAGCCTGTGCCTTGACAGTTGCAGGCTCTGATTTTTGGACGACTCTGTCTTCCTGCTGTCTTGTTTCATGGGAGGTTCTATTATCTGTTTTCTGGGGTTCCTCCATCTTCAGGACAGTATCATTGACGGGCCGATTTTCCTCTTTGCCCATCGTTCTCTGTTCACCATGTACGTCAGCCTGGGGTATCGGCTTTTCTTCCTTTTCCTCTATTTCAGGATCTGCAGAATTCTCGGATTTCTTTTCTGACGGACGATTCTCCGGATTTTTGGATACATCCTTTTCCCCGGCTTCTGAGGAAGAATGTTCCTCCGGAAGTCCGGTTTTATCATGCTCATCCGGTCCCGATGGACCCGTCAGGAAATAGAGCACCTGAAATGGCTGTTCCTTTCCCTCCCTGTCCATCAGCCGATAGTGTCTGGCTTCCGGCCCGGTTTCGAGGAAATAGAACCGTTCGAATCCCATATCCACGGCCCTGTCAGTCCATTCGCTGATTTCATCAGCAGAAGAAATCATGACAACCAGTACCAGCGGCGGTTCCGTTTTTTCTCCGGATGACTTCTCCTGTTCTACGTTCCCACCCTTTGCCTTCCCGGCTTTCACTTCCTTCATGATTTCATCGGTCAACTTTTTGCTATTGACTGAATCTATAAAAAGCAGGTTCAGGATGCCTTTCTCATCTTTCCCTTCCATCGTCAGAAATCCGTGCACATCTCCAATGCCTTCCCTGCCGTAATAAATATGATGACTCTTACTCAGATTTTCACGAACGAAATACACCCCTTTCATGACCTGGAAATCCTTAAAACAATGGTAATAATCAGAAGGTTCATTCAGACTGACTTTACTATTTTTTTTGAAAAACCATTTATTCACGGAATCCTGGTGAAGTACAGGCCACAGCTCCGGATTGATGACATAAGCCTCATCGCTGCCCCCCGTAAGCCGGGCAATGCAGCCTGAATCATAGAGCCTCTCCAAAGCCTCCGGCACCAGGGCACGGAAGGGGGAAGCCGGATCGATTCCCGGATCACCGACATACCAGTCCGGAAGAATCAAAGCCTTCACCTGTAGCTCTCTGAGCAGGATCTTGGCTGTTACACCCAGACCTTTCATATCCCGAAAAGTAGAAATAAATTTCGTTGCTTTTTTTAGTTTCGGACGCAGTTCCTTTTTCTCCAAAAGATCTTCAGCTTTCGATGCTTCCTCTTTTTTTACATTTTCCACTGCCTCAGCGGGAATCTGTTTCTGCTTTTCTGTTGCAGGGACAGGCTTTTCCTCACTTGGATGGGTCTCCCTCGGTGTTTTATCTACCGCCGCAGCCCTTTCCGTTTCTGTCTTCTCCCCTGCATTTTCCTTTTCCCTCCGCAGGATCAGATGCTGCATCAGGGCATAACCGATGGTGGTGCTGAAAGATCGGCAGATTTCATTGAAAAGGTCCAGGGAAGGACCCTCAGGAGCCGCCGCAGAGAGAAGCTTTTTCATAGCCAGGATACGGTCTTTATGATTCTTGAAATGATCCATATCCCCCAGGATAGCGGCTGCTTCCTTCCTGATTTTTTCCAGTTCCTCTGCGATTTTTCGGTCTTCCCCCTTATAGGAAAGGGCAAGGACATCCTTAAGGATATCGGAAAGAGAAGCGGCCTCCGCTTTTTCTTCCTGTGCCTTTTTCCAGGAAACAAGGAAATTCCCGATCTCAGACATGGAAGCAGGCGGTTTCATTCCCATACCTGCCAGGGTAAAGAGGAGCTTGGCCTGGGCATTTTTCAAATCGTTAGATGTCTCAGCCAGATGGTCCAGTAAATCCCCATCAAAAAGTTTCTCATCCGCAATCACATCCAGAAGGTGCTTAGAGCATTTTCCTGTCTCCTGCCGCAGTTTCTTTATCTGGTCATATAGTGCAAATACATCGTTTGGTTCGTTCATTCCCATTTCATCCGCCATACCTGATCCTCCTCTGTAAATCAAAAATCAATCCATCCAAGTCCGGCTCATAGGATTTCCTGCCCTCAATCCCGGTCTTCCGAAATAAAATGGGCATCAAGGACTGCATTAATCCAGTCGTAATTCTCCCTGTCCCTTACAGGATAAGCAAAATACAGACTGGCATAGACTTTCGTACCAAAGAATTTTTTCTTATAATACACATTGCCATTCTTTATGCCCGACGTGACATACCAGTTCCCGCCCCGAGCCTTATAGGTAATCGTGGGATCCGTTTCACGGCCATAGGCATCATCGATGTTTTGTCCAGGGATCATGTAGGAACCGCTGACACTCAAGACTACACTGCCATCCCTGCTTTTAAAGGTACAGCCGTCACCATTGGCAGGAAGATAAGCCTTTTCCATAAAATCAGGCACCCAGGTATGAATATGAAACCGGCCGTTACTGTATCTATGAAACTGATCAGAATCCGTAAACCCATTAGCTACCGACCGGGCAGGCAGTATCCGTCCTTTGTAACTGCTGTATCCGCCGCGGGGAGCCTGGAATTCATCCAGGGTCTTGGTATAAGTCTTCACATAGTTATCGCTATAGCGCCAGGAGGCAGTAAAAGAATAATAGGTCCCTGCCAGCATGACATCCATGTATTTGCGCTGGCTGTAAAAAGCAGCAAATAAACCTTCATATTGAACCGGATATGCCGCAGATTCATAAGCAGACCTGTAATCTTTAAGGGCATCATTATATTCCACAGCATCATTATACAGGTCAAGCCATTCATAAAAACCTTTGGGGCTTTGGTCTACTAAGCTGATATCCTTATCAATTTTAGAATACTGATTTGATAAGTTGAAATATAAACTATTCAGCTTCCGATAGGAATTTATGCTCTGCTCAAATACCTCCGGGTACCCCTTCGCAAAAGAATCCACAATCTCGCGAGGCACATCGGATGTATTAATCCATTTCAACTTTCCGTTTTAGATGATAAAATAGGCCCGCTCCGCTTTTTTATTTCCTTTGGAATTCTTATTCTTATAATCCAGCCAGGCAAGGTTATTTTTAGAATCCACCTTATAATCCACTTCCTGGAAAGCATCGGTCCCCTGGGTCTTAAAGAATTGCTTTTTTACCATTCCTACAGCATCGTCATGCCCCTGTGCTGCACAGCCGGAAAGAATCGCAATACCGGCAGCCAGCAGCATTCCGGATGCGATTCTTTTACAGTTATGTAGTATCATTTTTCTCCCCTTTTCCTGTTAATACAGTACTTTCATAGCTTATAATCCCCACATTTATGCCATGCTAAAAACTATAATAAATAGCATAAATCTATTTAATTATACCCTATCCATACTTTATAAAACCGTGTATGCCATAATAGTATAAAAAAACGAAATAGCCTTGCCAAAATTAGATAGCATCCGGTCTCGCAACAGATGTCTGGTGGTCAGGACTTCAGCGGCGCCTCCATTCGCTAATCCCCGTCAAGTGAGATCGAGACTGAGACCGAGATTGAGAGAAACAGCGGCTCCGCCAATAATGGGGTCCTGACGACTCTGCACAAATACCGTGTCCTCTACAGTAGTCCCCTTCCTCGGGAGGCGGAGGTTCTGCAGAGAACCTCCGAGTCAATTGTAAGTTGGCGCTTCTAATGCACATTAAAGCGCCTTTCTTTTATCAATTGACGCTGCCCACGGGGCTGGAGTCAGCTGATGGGAACTGACAGAAAAGGCCCGCAGGGCCTATTCGCCTAGCCACTAGATCTAGCCACTAGCCACTGATTCGCCGCAGGCGAACCAGCTTTCCTGAAAGCTAACCGCTAGCAGCTAAAAGCCCCCATCCGTTCAGACGCCGCTCAGTCATCCATCACCCGGCCCGGAGGGCCTGATCGCCTGGCCACTAGATCTAGCCACTAGCTACTTCCTGGCCACCATGTATCCCAGAAGTCCTGCGATAATCATGAGACTACCGTTTCTCTCCCTCTTCAGGCGGCGGATCTTCTTTTCTTCCTCTTTCCTGTACGCTTCGAAGGATGTTCTCACATTCTGCAAGGCTTCTTTCTCCTTCTTCAGCCCCAGTTCCGATGCTTTCAGCTGTGCCGTAAGCACTTCGGAGGAGGCCCTCGCCTGTTTCAAGGTTTCTTCTGATTTCGCCAGCTGCATCTTCAACCATTTGTCATGTGGAATAAAGGTATTGTGAGGCTGCACCTATATCGGATTATTCCTCATCCTCGATGATATAACCGCTTTCTACTCCTTTATTGGAGTTATAGAAATGGAACTCATCATCAGCCAGGCTCCTTATTAACTTATCCGTCGCATCCATATTGAGGATATTCCCGTATCCATTTACCCAGCGAATGGTATATGGCACATTTAAAATAACGCTACGCGGGAAAGCATAGTAAACGAGGCCAAAGCTATGGGGCATCAAATCCTCGATTTCCTTTGGCATAGGTACGGGGCGGATAATCGTGCCGTCTTTGTCTATGACAAGTCTTTGTGTAGGCAGCTGAGGAGCAATGGCACCGCCGCCAAACAGGACGCTGCCACCTTCTCTTGAAAAATCCGTCCATGTTGCCACATAAATTAAGTCATTATATTTTTCCATGATGGATTCGAAGTTCGCTGGAACGTCCAGCAGTCTCTTTTCACCGGTAAAAGAAATATAGCTGACAATCATTCTTGGAGTGACTAGGGAAATGGAGTTGGTAGATGCTTTGCGCCACTGTCTACTGAACAAATCGGGGTATTCTTGATTTCCGTTAGATTTAAAAGATTTTCCTTCTTCCCAATATTCAGAATAAGTCTACGGAGTTACGTCCTGAAAGCTGACTGGTTTTGCCTTGTTTGAAGATAAGCCTGGAATAGCCGCAAAAGCGGAGCTTGCTGATAAGGTCGACGCAAGAAGAGTTGCAATGAGTAATTTTTTCATAATTTATCCCCCCACCTAACTACCACTGATTTTTTCTATTTAGATATTCAATATAATCCGGTTCAAGCTCAATGTAGCAGCTTCCAAAAACGCCTGCAGTTAGTTCATATGGACTAAACACCACACATACTACTCCGCCGCCAGTCAAAAAATAATTAGTCGGAACTTCCTTTAATGGAGTTCTCCACATATTTTCATATTTTAGTTTATTGCCTTCTTGGTCATAACTGTGTCCCCACTTATATTGATCCAAATCATCTACTGTCACATGAACGTAATTATCCAGAGGGATTCTTGCCCCACTATGCTTATCATATACAAGGTCAAAGCTATTTGAATGATTACCATTAGCACCATAAGGTAGACGAAGCTGGTAGATTGAAATAGAAAGAACGTCATTATCCTCATAATGGACTGTGTAATATTCTTTGCAAATGTAGTATTTACCGTTCTGGAAGTCCTCTCGTAGCTGCTCCAAATAATCATCAAGGTCAGCATTGATAGTATCCTGGGCTTCCGCATTGCCTTCAATAGAAACAATAGGATATGTGACGTCCCAATTTGTGTCAGATTCCTGCCCACTGCTTACAGCCGCATATGATGGAAAGATGCCAAGCGAGCCTGCAATAACAAGTGCACACAAAAATTTCTTCATTTTCATACCTCCCTCAAGTAGTGATTCCTTTTATAGGGGATTCCGTTCTCATGCGGAACTACCACTTTCCTGTATTATAGCAAAGAGAAGTGACAGCTTATGTCCTTTATAAAAATGTTTTTGATGTGATATAAAATTTCTCATACCCGAGTATAAGGAGTTACTGAAATAACCCAGCAAAATCAGGTCTCAATCAGAAGTTTCTTATTTCGATGTTCTCTTTTAATCTCATCAGCTCTATCCTGCTTATCCCTAAAATATTTTTCTTCCCCTGCTTTCCTGGCTGCAATAGCATCCTCCAGGTTCTTAAATCGTCCTAAAGAAATACAACGGTTGTTGACAGTTATATGCGCCTGGTAGATTTGTTCTCTCTTTCGCCAGCAAACGCCAGGATGTCCAGTACTGCTATTGCGGCTAGGTTTTCTTCCTATATATTTAGAAATTAACCCTTCCTGGTGAAGGCTGCGCATAATGGCTTTTCCCTGTTTCCTGCCTTCCTTTTGTTCTTCCGTTTGATTCTCACCTCTACGACAGCCGCAGGACTTGCTCTTTCCATATACTAAATCTCTAATTTCTACATTTTTAATCGTGCCACAGACACATTGGCATCGTGCTATGTACCTATCACTTCCATAAATTCTTGGTTCAAGCACTGTCCAATAACCGATCTTCTGTCCCTTTTGCAGTGTGAATGTGTTAGGTTTTCGGCTCTTCAGATATTCTTGAACAGCTTCGTTTGTCACAATCCAGCCATCATCAGTATATGTTTTCTTGATATGCCCTTTCCTCAATAAATAATAAACATTGCTTTTTGTGCAGCCTATGATTTTGGCAATCTCGCTCGCCCGATTCATTCCCCCAAACCTCCTGGCATAATGCTACCGCTTTCTCCGTACTTTATATATATCTTATATTATATCTTAATAGTGGCCGATAAGAAGAACCCATTCGATATTGATATAACCCTGGCCGGCCTTCGTGCTAAATTTAGATAAATAAAAAAAGGCCGTTTATCGGCCCCGGTCTTTAAGTTCTTTACCTGAAGGTTATGCTAAGCATCCCCTCGCCCATCCACCAGCTCGTTTCTTCTAATGGGTCTGTGGCGAAGGCTTCCTTCGCTTCCTGAATCATTCTTTCCAGTTCTTCTTTTCCGAATTTTTCACTTGCTGCCTTCTTGCTGATTTTCTTGCCGTTCAGTTCAATAATTGTTCTCATGTTGTGTTCCTCGCTTTCTTTGGGGTGTTTCCCCTTTTCTTGTGTATATATATCACTCTAAAGGCAGATAATAGCAAGTCAATGTATCGATAAAAATAAAAAAAGCCCCACAGAGGCCATATACCTCCATGGGGCTTTTTCTATTTCTTTATATAGGCCGCTGCGGCCAGGATGGCCACACCCCACCCCAGATTCCGCTGCAGTCTAAGTCTCTCCTTTCCCTTCTTCTCCTCTTTCGCGTATTCCGCTAAGGATTGATTGGCTTTCTCCAATAAAGTTTCCTGCTCTGTCGCTGTTTTCTTCAAGCCGGTCAGCTGTTCGCTGAGCCTCACTGATTCCGTTTCTGCCTTCTTCAATTTGGTCTGTGATTCCGTCAGCTCTGTCTTTAGCGTTTCCGAGTTCTTCTTCTGTTCTGCGTTCACTTGCTGCAGCTCGGTTAAGTTGCTCTCGAGCTGCCCCAATTCCGTCTCCGTCACCCGGTACGTTTTCTCTGAAGCATACGTAGCCGCCGGCAAAGCCAACAGCAACGCCAAGCACGAAGCAAAGCATATATTTTTTAATTTCTTCATAAGTCCTCCACGTCATAGCACATAATCTCCATCAAAAGTTCCTCCACCAATCACCAGCTCATTTGTATCCTGCCAAAGGGTCGCCCTATCAAAGGAGCAGCTATCGCCCCACTCTGCGCACCAGAAGGGAACATAATCGGCAAAGACGCTGGTATCGATACGGTTTAAGAGCCAATCAAGGCTAGCATAAATGCCGCAGTTATAGCCCTGGCGGTTGCACTCCAGGATAAACTGGAAACACATCCGTGTAATCACATCATCTCCCGGGTTGCCATGACGGGACTTATAGCCATCAGCATCCTCCATATCGAACCAGCAGCCCCTGGCAAGGTCCTCCGGTGCGATACCTGCATCTCTTAAGATTTCCAGCATATACCTGGCTTCTGCCTCGGCTGCGGCTTCATCCAAAGCATAGCTGTAATAGTAAACGCCTACCTTGAGACCAGCGGCCAAGGCCCTGTTGTAGTTCTCATAAAACATAGAATCCAGATGGCCCCGTCCGTAGCCCAGGCGAATGATAGCAAAGGAAATGCCCTCAGCCGCCACTTCCTCCCAATCTACTGTGCCATTGTTCTCTGACACATCAACGCCTCTCTCCATTGTCATAACCTCCCTTTCAGCTTAGTAACCAGACGCCCCAGATTCTGAACTCCGGCTTCGCTTAAATTCTCTATAATCGATAACAATTCCGACACTGCCAAGTAGGAAATCACCAAAGCTGTAATTCCCATGGGACTATGCATTTCAAAAGAAATGAGGTCGCATAATGCGGCCCCCAGTGCACAAATATTATATAGAAGTAATTTTTCAACGCCCTGCTTTCTCATGACATGACTAGAAATTCTACCGGCCCGCCTGGCTTCAGGGATTCCCTTCAGTGAATCCAGAAGAGACGGTTCTTCCATTCCCTGCTCTTTCAGATACTCATAGCTAATTGCTAGCCAACGGGTAAAGCAATCCAGAAAGATAAGCCACATGAAGGACATAAAAATGATGGTCCTCACATCAAGGACTACCGCTATAAAAAAGCCTATAATTACCTTTACAGGGAAATAGGATATTAAATGATTCCAAGCCTGCTCCATAGAAATGACTTCCTTAATCATACGGATAACCTCCTTAATCATAATGTGGATAATCGGGAAAGAATTTTTGAATGTTAGACTTTACTTGATTCCAATTCTTTACATACTCAAAGCTAAAAATGGAGTGGATGGAATTGTAATTATACTCTCCTATTCCCTGCTTATTGACGGTAGCAAAGTAGTTGTAATCGCTACCTGTCCCTAAGATCCACTTACCATTTTTCAACCTTCCTACTTTATCCAGCCACCATTTACTATTCAAGAAATATAAATTCTGGTTTCTTCCCGTCGTACCACTCACTTGAAGCACCTGTTCTCCTTTATCCGTAGAAATCGTATAGGCTCTACAATAGTTTGGATAAGGTCCATAAAACTGAGCATAAATTTTATATCCCTTGTTCAAGGGAAAAGTTCCAGACGCTTCCTTTTCATGATGATAGTAGTTTTGATAAGAAACTCCTCCATTCCTTAAAAAGGCCCGGTCCTCATCATCAGAGTTGTTCACATAGCTAGGCGCCCCATAGTACTGGCCTTCTTTGTGATACCTAGGAAATTCTTCAAAATAGGATAAATTATTCTCTGGTATGTTTTTGTGTAAAAATGCTGAAAAAGATTCCTCCCCAAGGATGTACCATTCGCGCCAAACATATCGAGGGAAAAAATGATGCCCCCCAGCCAGTAAAGAGAGGGTATAATACGACTCTCCCGGTTCATAAGTGTCTTCCGGCCAGCAATACTTCACTCCTTTGAACTTTGTTCCCGGTAGTATAGAAAAAGAAGATGCCCCCGTAGGTGCATCTACAATTCGCCCAAAAACTGTTCCTGCATCAAGCGATGCACTAAGGTCTTGATAGGTTACGTCATCTTTTCCATTACTCCACAGGATATGGAAATCTGAATAATGGACATGTACATGCAAGTAGATTTTTCTCATCACCTCTTCAGGAGGAGTGATATAGACATCATGGTATAAAACATCATTACCCAGCGCATGCTCGAATATATTTTTTACGCTCTGCGCCAGTCCTCCTTTGATGTATTCCTTTAGTGGCTTTTTATCCACAGTTACAGGCTCACCATATTTACTATAATCATCCCATGCTGCAGGCTCTTTATGCGTCGGCCAACTAAACCATGGATATGCATTTCCGGATGCTTCAGAGGATAAGAAAGCATACCAACTGCCATCATGGTTAATATGAAGTCCCACAATACTAGCTGAAGCACTGTACAAAGAAGCATCAGGCCTTTTATAAAATTGGTTCATAGCACCAAAGTTAAACAGCTCACCACTGTCATCACCAGCATTTTGCAGTTCAGGAAGTTTTGATGTCACCTCCTGTTGTGCATAATCTCTATATTTGTTAATGCTGATTTTCTTGATTGGCTTTCCATTTTTACGAATCAAAATGAATCCATCCTGATTTGGGACACTGTCCCAATGCTTATCTGCTTCCATCCTCTTATCCGGATAGATCCATGGAGACGGAATATCAATAGGACTTACCCAATAAAAGTCTCCATGGGAATACCAGGTATATAAAGAAAATGACTTTTTTCTCTTACTAGACGGATAAAAGATATAGCAGTCATATTTGATATCCGGGTTTGTGAGTGGGGCCGCATAGCTTGCGGTCTGCCCATAGATAGTAAGCAAATTACCATCGTCATCAATGCATGCATCTTCTACCGGAAATACCCCCAGGAACTCCCCGGTCACAAGGTTATACCATTGCAAAGGGCCAGAATCCAAATGGGTACGATTATAGGTAGCCCCATAGGAATGAATTCCATCTGATACAAAAGCGCATAAACTGCTGCGAGGCACTTCGGTTTTTGTCTGGTCGTAGTCAAGCACAGAGGCCACCTCCGGCCCATTCATACCTGAAGTCAGCCCCACAGGAAGGACTTCGTTCTCTGGAGGAAATATACCTTGTGTTCCTCCAGTCTGAGTACCATAAATCAAAGAGCCGTCTGTCCAGACTTCCTGCCCATGAATCACATTGATATCCCCCATCGTCTGTAGACGTTGCCCTTTTGCGCCACGAATCACATTCCCTATTACAGTTACTTTTTCTCTATGTATCATGGCTATGCCCCCACTATCACTGCTAAATGATTCGATGTCAGCTCACACCATACGTACATACCCTCCAAGATATTGATATCGACAGCGGAAGTATACGGATAGGATTTCGAGCCTATGACCACAGAATTACCACGAATCAGGCCCCGCTCGATATGCCCTCCTTTCCCTGAGCTTGCCTTTTTCTGATTCATTTCGCGAAAGAGTTCTTCCAAGCCTGCCATGCCTTTCATCAATACCACCTCTTTAGTACGACGGACTGCTTTATCTCTGTTGGCGTCTGCACGATATGGTTGGATTCCAAACTATAGGCAGCGCCCTGAAAGGTAATGCGGTCAGTAAAATCTATCACATGTGGATACTGCCAAATATCCATACTCACTGTTTCCTCTGTTTTCCTATCAAGCCATTCAATATCGTTTGTCAGTTTTTCTAACATACTCGTATTGGCTATCGGGAATTCAGTGTCAAATAAGGCGGATGTAAATCTATTATCTTTCTCCTTTGGATAATGCGCAGTATTTCCTCCCAAGCCCAAATTCGATTGATCAATCACAAATCGGCTGGCCTTACTGCCCGGTTTGCCAGAGGAAACAGAAGAAGAATCCAGAATCTCGTCCGTATAATGAGCGGTTCCATAAAATCCGTTACCGAGATATACATGCTGTACGCGCTGCGTAGATGTCTGGTTTGTTCGCTTATCTGTTGTCACTGTCTCTTCAGTCGCCAGATATTTGTCTCCTCCAGTGTTGGCATAAGAGTATGTTGTCTGGACTGAGTAAGAATTGCTTTCAACGCTCTTTGAAACGATATAGCCATCATAATCATAAGAGTAGGTCGTTGTTTCTGTACCATCTTTCATCTCTATAACGGAAGAAACCAGATATCCATACCGGTAAGTACACTCTGCTTCACCAAAACGTATCGTACCCGTAAATCCAATCGGCTGCAGCTGCATCTGATTATGGGCCCTGCCAGACCCTTTTCCACTCCAGACTGAACGCATCAGCTTCCGGTTGATTTCTGGCCTGGTATGTTTCGTATCGGTAATATCTATATGATTAGGTTCTTTTCCACGCTGAATAATATAAAGAGTATTTTCACGTATGAACACATTGATCCAGCGTTGGGGAAGATTACCTGCCCAACCAAAAAGACTTCCTGCCAGGTTCTGTACTGTAGCCCCTGTCCCAGCATAAGAATCGGAGGGGATAAAATCATCAAAATAAGCCGCTAGATACTTACCAAGAATTTTAGCTAAACTCTTTGCATGGTCCTTCGCGGTCATAGAGCTATTGGAAATGTAGGTAAAAGGGGTGTACAGCAACCGGTCAATGTCGTACATACCAGTGACTTTCCGTATCAATCCCGTTTCATCAATTTCATAGGCATAGAGTGTATACGGGAAGTCCAGAATCTTTCCTCTGATGCAGTCTCCAAGATGAACTTTCCTTGCCAGCTGGATATGAAATAAATCTGAAATGGTCCCCTTCTGCAAAGTGATTTCCACGGACAAAGGCTTCAACGCAAAAAGTCCTGCCGACAAAATTCTGGATGTATCACTGTCCGCTTCACTAATTTGCCCTACAATCCTTACCATGTCACTTTCAAGATGTATGGAATTTGTGACAAGGCGAACCAAAGGAAACATTCCATAACAACCACTTGCAATAATTCGAAGCAGGTCTCCTTCTACCGAATCCGCTCCAGTTCCTCGAATGATTGCGCTATCTACTATTTCTTTCTTGGTCGTGCAGCGTATCAAATTAGAAGAAGAAAAATCTGCCACGATAGCCTTATCTGTTACAGACCGAACCATATCTGATTCCACCGATTCGGGAGCCCGGATACTGCGATCTATATCAGCAAAGCCGGTTTCGAGCACATTCTCTGCAGCAGCCAGAGTAACATAGACGTGCGTCACCGTTTTAGGCGGATAGTACGTTGCGAATAACTTAATTACATGCATACCCCCACCACCTTACAAATGAATGGCCTTGATTCGAACCTTAAGCTCTGCTATTTCTGATAAGTCGAATGTTTTAGATACCACGGCCCCCACGGCCCCTTCATTCGTAGTAATTAGGTTTTGAACTTTTCCCAGATTGGTGCCATCCTTTGCTTCTATATTGGATTCCATAGAATTTACCTTGGAACTATCATGAGAAAAGCCCAGAGAGGAAACCCCTACGGATGTAATTTTTCCTAAGGTCATGGAGGTGAGTATTGATTTATCGATGGCGCTGTAATCCAAAGTCGTAGAAAGTTCCTGACCTACTTCTGCAGCCTTCTTAGTACCATCACTCTGTACAATAAATGTTCCTTCTTCATTTTTAACAGGAAGTTCAATCACTTTTTCATTGAGAATGTCATAATCAGCAATGATAATGTTGGAGTAGTACGTATTAGGGCCACCCATAAACATGACCCAGCGGATATCATCAGCGCCACACATGTACCCATTGTAGGCGGTAGTATCATGAGCCACACGCTGCCCATCCAAATAGATATCCATGTAAGAATTATCATAATTTTTATAGGCAGAGACATGGAGACCAATCGTATGAGGTTTTCCGTCCTGTATATTGCTGATATTAATGGCTTTTAAATCTGTATTTCCAAGATTTTGCGTACCAAATACCGTCGGGCTATCTTGATAAACTCCAGTGTTAATGTGGTCAGCATTTCCTACATAAACGCGATTATAATTATCTGTATAGCTACCTGTGTCAGGATTCGGCACAAAATAAACATCCACTCGGACCCACACTTCATGGATTCCTTCAGGCAGCACGACGTTCCCGGACCGGGTCTCATTTTTGAACCCAACGCCATTAATGGGGTTCACCGCTCCATTGTGAACGGTCTGCCCAGGAGTCAGGGTCAGCAGTTCTCCATACCCCGGATTGATATACTTGAACATACCGGCCCCTCCTTATTTCTTTGCTGCAATTGTCACATAGGACAGAAGCCCTACGGAATCATCACGCTGTGGCGCCTCATCACTGCTCGATTGGATTTTTATCCAAAAGATAAGATTCTTATCTGAAATCATATCCTGAATGGATAAAGTGTCTGTCCACTCCCCTTTTCCCTTCATAGTCGACTGATCTGCTGCAGCACTGGCAACAGCGGTTCCAAAAGTGCACTTGATAACACCGGAGCCAGAACCCCCAAAGGATGATGGCGTATGACCGCTTCCTGGATATTTCTCCGTCACAGTAATAACTTCCCCAGAGTTGGTCGCGCTAAAATAGGCTGACTTATTATTGATGGCAGTTGCAATGTTGGTTGCAGTAGTCTGGATGTTATCGCCAATAGCAAAATCAGTACCTGCGATCAAAGATAGTTCACCAAAGGTTCCCTGATCCCCGTTTGCCGGGTTAGAAGCCAGCGTATAAGTTAGACTGCCTGCTGTAGACTTATCAAAAGAAAGAGCAAATTTAGGTGTATTGCCACCTCCAGGATAATAAGACGACCCACCCCAGCTGCCCAAGGTAATCGTGCTTGTTCCTACTGAATAATAGTTCTCATCACAACGGATGGCACATTTAACAAGTTCTTCTTCATTTTGACTGGCATTGAGAGTGACTGTAATCGGAGCAGTAAACACATGCCCTTCCGATACCATCGTCCCATCTGTACTGCCTGCTGTTGGATTATTTGTATAAATATGATGATAGGTTGCCATTTGTAACTACACCCTCCAAAATTCCATTTTTACTTTATGGAAAGATTCATGGCGTTCCACGTAGCTGTCTTCCTTAATGACAACCCGCATGGAATCCCACGCCCTTCCAGTCACATCTGTAATCTTCACTTTGGTCCTTGCCTGCCAGTAGTTATACACTTTGAAATAATTCTCATAAGACATGACGCAGGTACAGCTGATCACATCCCCCGCTTCCACGTGGCCATAGTCTTCCACGACAACACCGCCAAGGGTCTGATGCTGCTCTTGCCTGTCATCTGGAGTCACCGTCCAATCTTCCGGCCTTCGGAATGCCACAGCATCTCCTATGGTAAGTTTCATTTCTTGTCACCGCCTTAGTAGCTTAAGAGTGAATTCTGCGTAGAGGACCTGTATGCCTCTATAAATTTATCTGCCGTAGCATCACTAAATTTTTTCAGGGTTTCATTGTTCTCAAAAACCCCACCGTTGATAATCACGGTATTATTGACCCCCGGTACATCGTGGTATTCTCTACTGCCGCGAATGACGGAAATAGAGGACTGGTCCAGCTTTCTCGCCCAATCCTGCGTTTCAAGCCCTCTCACCAGATTGTTCTGCACATCATTCATGACGGTGCTGAAGGCAGAAAGGAGGCCAGGAGTCATGGAATCATTAGAGATGCCAAGTTTCTCCCTCATGGCTGTCAAAACACCCACGCGGGCCTGGTTCATTCTCTCTTCCATGGTGCCAGGGCCGTTCATAGCATTCTTCACAATGTCCAGGTACTGCCGCTGCTCACGAAGGGCAGAAAGAGCAGCATTCTGCCTTGCCTTCCCCTTCTCGTTTTCTGCCCATTCAGTCGCTTTCACTTCAGAAACGCCCTTTTCAATCCAGGCCTGCTTCTCTCTCTCAATGTCATCCAAGCGGTTCTGCAGCTCAGATTTCCAGGAAGAGTCGATTTGGGAGATCACATTGTTGTTGAAGTCTTTGTAGACTTTTGCCTTCTGTGCTTCAGTGAGAGCAACAATCTGAGCTTCCTCCACACCTTCCTTACGAAGTTTCTCCGCACGAAGATCAATGTCATGAAGCTGGTTCTGTAAATCATTGTGGGTCGCTTTGTAAATTTCGCTGGAGATATCCGGAACGCTGGGAGTGGCAGCCGCTTTTTCCTTCTGCCGGGTGGCTTCTTCCACTTGTCTTCGGGTCGTTTCCGCATCCTGGGTCGTTCCCTTTATTTCCTTGGGGGATTCTTTTGCCGCCTCCGGCTGTTCTTCCTCATTTTCTGGAAGTCCCCTCGCCTTCCTATAGGCCCACCGAGCAAAGCGGGCCATATTGACAGGCGTTGGCATATATTCGGAAATGGCAGAAAGGCCGGGACTCGCTTCTTTCACGTCTTCAATAGATTTCTTAATATCCTTCAGGCCATTATCCACGTCCTTTAGAAGGCCGGCCACATCTTTGAGGCCATCAGTCACGGGAGGGAAGGCTTCTTTCCAGATGCCCGCCACATCCATCACAATCTCCCCGGTATCTCCCACAATGTCCATGACCGTTTTGATAGTTTCCTTGTTATCCCGGATATCTTCCGTAAGTTCCTTAATGCCATCATTCACTTTGGGAAGAATCTCTTGCACCACAGGAAGAAGGGCGGCTCCAAGCGAGCCGGTTACCTGATTCATCTCTATCTGCATTTCCCGCCAATCAAGCATCATTTCGTGGGCTTTATTGGGGTCGAGAAGTCCGGTGGTAGGAAGGTTTGCCATGCGGCTTTGGATTTCATACATCTGGGACAGAACCGGAACCAGCTCGGCCCCGCGGGAGCCAAGAGTCTGCGTCACATATTCATTCTCAAGCCCGGCTGCTGCTGCATTTCGATAACCTTGTGCTAAAGCCAAAAGCTGCTGGTTTAAGGGCAGCATGTTTCCATTGGCATCACGAAGGGAAACCCCATAGGCAGAAAGGATGGCCGTCATTCTGGCACCGCTTTCTCCCCCGCTTTGGATGGTCTTATCCAGACGGATCAGCGCCGGCACAGCACTATTGGCATCAGCTCCGGCCATTTTGAAAGTGAGGGACATCTTGGCCGCTTCCGCATTGGTGGTGTGCATTTTCTGTGCCAGTTCATAAATGGCATTTCCGGCAGTCATGGCACTTTTGGCAGCAGCAAGGGCGCCGGCACCAACAGCGGTGACCACGCCTAATGCCTTACCAGCAGGACTTGTCAGCATGCTGAGTGCGCCGATATCACTTGCCCCTTGTGTAATGACGGACATGGCAGAAGCACCATTGATGATGCTATTCACCATGCGATTTCCCGTAGTCCCTTCTGTCCTTGCCCGCTGGGTTCTTCGGATCTGGGCTTCCAAATTGGCATAGGCTTTTCTCTCATTTAGGAGCCTGGTTTCGAGCCTTGCACTGGCAGCGCTATCCCGTCCCTTTTCTAGGACCACTTCCCGGTAGGCCGCAGCAGTCAGCTGCAGTTTCTGCCTCTGGATTTCAAGCTGCCGGTTCAAAGAAGCTGCCTGAATATCCAGCGTTTTGAGGCGGTCTTTTCCTTCATCGAGCCCGGCAAGGCTAATATCCGTCTCGATTTTTATCTTCTTGTTTTCGTGGTTGAGCCTGGACATGGCCTTGTCTACCGTTTTGCCGGCCAGGGCAAAGTCGCTCTCCAAGGAGGAAATATCCAGCCCCAGCTTGGTATAGAGTTCCGTCACCGTTTCTTTGGCCATCTTTCATCCCTCCTTTCAGAAAATTCCAACCTGGTCAATGGGCGTAAGAACCGGGGCACTTTCCAGCTTGCTCTGAACTACAAAGAGATCCAGCACGTAGGAAAGGCCCGTTTCCATGAGCTCCTGCTCCGTCCAGTGGTATTTGCCGTGAATCATTTCAAGCCAACCCATCATGGCTTCATACGGGGTCAGATGGGGTTCTCTGGCCCCGCCTCCCCGTTTGGGATTTCAGAGAGTTTTACATTCACCAAAGATACAATCCATGTGAGGATTCTTCGGTAAAGCGGCTTCAAGTCGGTAATCGCCATTTCCCTTTCAATCCTCTCGGCAGTCACGTCTTTCCCAAAGACCGACGCCACAAGTTCAGCCATGCGCTCCATGTAATCTTCGGCCGGGATGGTATCCGTCCCCGCTTCAAAAGCCACAAAGTCATGCCAGGCTTTCACTTTGGGCGGGATGGCTTTGTAGGTGATTCCGCCCAGAACAATGAATGGTGTTTTTACTTTATCCATTTCCATCCTCCTTCTTAAGACCCGCTACCGCCATTTGAAGTTGTGCTGCCAGAAGAAGCAGTAGCCGCCTCTACGCTTTCATACCAGGAGGTCGCCGTTGCTACCTCAAAATCTTTACCATCTTCATCAGCCACTCTCTTCCAGGCGGAATCGTAGGTACGAACTACAAAGTGGCCGGTGATTTTTGCTGTATTCCAATGCACACTGGAATCCTTGGTCTGGTAGTTTTCCTCGGGCTCTCCAAATTTTCCCTTGAGAAGTTTCACAAAGCGCCGATTCCCGTTGGATTTCACCGATTCAAAGAGGATGGCCACATAGGGCGCCTCGTCCGTGGACTTAAAATCTATGACGCCTTTATTGACGGTATGCCCCAGGAGGGCCGCCATATCTTCTACAGAAAGTTCCGCGGTGTCGATGGTCACTTCAATATCTCCCAGGTAGGAAGCAATATCGAAGGGAGCATCATCGCCGTAGAGGGTATCTACCCCAGAACTTGGTTTGACATCAATCGTTCGAACGCCTGGAATGGAAACTGGCGTGTCATAGGTAACGCCAGTGGCATCGTCTGTTTTGAGCAGCGCGTAATGTAAATTCCTGACGCCAATCAGTACACCTTTACTCATATTCAACCTCCGCTACAATAAACCGAAGGATAGCAGCTCTTATCCTGCCATCCATAATTCTGTTTGTACTCTCCCTGGTCCACCCCAGGGAATTCATGATTTTTTGTACTCTTAGTACGATTTCACTATCTGATCCGTTACGGGTAAGTACTGAAATCTGTACTGTTACCCGCCTTGCGAGTTCTAAGTCGTCACCAAACAAGTGAGGAACATCGGATATAACCTGATAACACAGTACCGGGTAACGACCAGAGTAGGACGTAAGATCTGCCCGGATTCCTTCCTTACCATCGGCCAAAAGGTCTGTTATAGATGAATCTCCCGATAATGCCTCATACATTTGTTCAATCCTATTCATGGCTGCCACCTTTCTCCAGTGCCTTTTTCAAAGCGCGAACAAGTTGTTCGTGGTATTCATCCCGGTGAGCATCGAGAGCTGGATAGAAGAAAGGCTTGTTGATTTTGGGGCTAAATTCTACATACCGGGCATAGGGAACACCGTTCTTCTTGTTCTTGGCATCGGCCACAATGCGAATAGCGGTCTTTTTCTTGTTCCAGGACCAATGGATAGAATCACGAAGGGCCCCGGAATCGACCGGAACCCTCGCCTTCATATCCTCTACTATTTTCTCCGCCATGACCTCCATCTCCGCTCGGATAGCATTGACTGCTCCTTCCCCGTAGGTTTCCAGGATACTTTGCATATCCATGTATTTTCTTCTCATAGGCCCTCACAGATTCCTTACTTCCTCTACACATTCCACATAGGTGTATTTGTGCCTTCCACAGGCATCCGTAGGCGGCGAGATGGGTACGTAAATTTCTCCGTTCATCCGGAAATGGGTCTCAGGAGAAAGATCGTTTCTATACCTAAAAACAAGAAGGACCTTCCTCGTAATGTGGCTTTCACTGCTAGAAGTGCTCATGCCAGTTGCATGGACTTCCACATAAGCCCAAACCGTAGGTCCTTCCTTATAGGTGATGATTTCGTTGCCACGGCTATCAATCGCAGCCTTTGGGTAGAGAATCGTAAGGCGGTTTCTGAAATTGTCGATGGTGAGCTCTTCAAGCAGCCTTTCTTCTGTAGTCATCAGAATCCTTCCTTTCGAACACCAAAGAGGAGGTAGCGAAGCATCATCGTGAGCTCATGGTAGTCTGCATTCTCCCTATGTTCATAGAGATAAGCCATCCCATAAAGCACCGCCTGTTTCACCGAATCCCCCATGGCTTCCATCTCCTCCACTTTATCTGCCCTTATGACATCTTTGCAGAGATTTTCTGAGGTGGAAATCAAGCCCGCCACAAGGCTATCTTCTTCCTCCCCATCAATCCGCAGGTAGTTTTTCGCTTCTTCCAATGTGACGAGCATAATTTTCCTCCTTTGCTACTTGGAATCAGGTGCTGGCCTTAATCTGCAGGCACTTCACGGCTTCCGGCAGAACCAGGAGGCCATCCACACGTTCCTTCATAAGGTAGCCCACCATGCCGTTTCCAGCGAAGAGTTCTTTCAGTTCCTGCAGGGAGCGAACGCCACGGTCGCCAATGTTGTAGTAGCTGAAGTCACCAAAGGCGATGGCTTTAGCCCCGGCAGCCTGCTTCGGTGCAAAGGCAGAAGTGTGAAGGGTATATCCCAGGAGGCGATCCGGTTCGCCGGCCTGGTAGGAAGGCTGCCAGATGTAGTTGTTATTGTTGTCCTTGAGCTTGCGGAGGGCAGCAATAGTCTGGTCGTTCATAATGAAGGAAGCGTTCTTTCTGTAGGGGCGCTTCAGGGAATACACCAGCTCGATGATATTGTCGGCGGTAATAGAAGCAGCAGAAGTAGTGACACCAACTTCTGCATCCTGGAAGAGTCCTTTCGGCTTACCGGTTCCGTCGCCATTCAGGAATGCATCTTCTTCGGCATTGGCCAGAGCCTTGCCGAACTGGGTAATAATGTAGTTTTCCAGATTGAAAGCGTTATCATAGAGCAGTTCGTCGGTGATTTTAATGGCCACATGGAGCTTATGGGCATCCAGCAGTTTCTGACCGAAGGTGGCATCGCTAAACTGGATAGCAGCGCCTTCTTCAATCCAGGCAGCAGCCGGTTTTGTGGCCGCGATGTTGATTTTATGTTCACCGCTGGTGGTAATGGTGGTACCAAGGGTTCTCATGATATTTTCTTCATCCAGCACATCAATCAGACGGCGGTCGTATTCTTCAGGAACGAGATATCCACCGTTGGCATCGTTGCCTTCTTCCAGCACATCAGAAACCTGGCGGAAGTTGGTGCGAAGAGCAGTCAGCATGGAAGATTTGTATTCATCCGTTGCCCTAAAGCCACCTTTGCCTTTGGGCTTAGATGGATTATTCTTCACCGGACTTGTGGTGGGCTGGTTCAGCTTATTATCCAGGGCTTCCTGACGCTGCAGGCGTTCAATGGATTTGGTATAGTCCATCACTTCTTTTTCCATCTTGTCATAAGCCGCAGCATCTTCTTCAGAAAGTTTCCCGTCCTTATCTGTATGGGAATCCAGGAAGGCTTTTGCTGCTTCCCACGCTTTGACTCTCTTTTCGTACAGTTCTAAAATATTCATATGTGTTTCCTCCTTAATGAGAAATAATAAAAAGCCTCTGTTTCAGGGGCTCTGCATCAACACGATTATCTTCTTTTTGAGGTTCCGGTTCCTTCTTCGGCTCCTCACTCGGCCCAGATTTGGGCTCAGTGCTGGGCTCAGATTTGAGCTGAGTGGCTTTTGGCTTTCCAAACTGTGATTTCAATTTATCCACCAGAGAATTGGTGACGGAAAGGCGGGAAAACATCAGGGCCTCTGCGGTATCCTCTTTTTCTTCCTCCTGGCCGCCGGTGTAAAGAATGGAATCCGCAAATCCCAGCTCTACTGCTTCCTTGGCATTGAACCAGGTTTCATCGTCCATGAGCTTGGAGATTTTATTGCGGGAAAGGCCGGTCTTGAGTTCATAGGCATTCATGATAGAAGCTTTTACTTCATTCAGCATGTCGATAGCCTTCTGCATGTCCCCCGCGTCTCCAAAGGAAAGAGTGGCCGGGTTATGAATCATCATCATGGCCACGGGAGAAATCTCCACGGTATCTCCTGCCATAGCAATTACGGAGGCTGCAGACGCCGCCAAAGAATCAATGCGAACCGTAACCTTTCCTTTGTATTCTTTAAGCATGTTGTAGATCTGGGCAGCCGCAAAGCAATCGCCTCCTGGAGAGTCAATCCAGACGGTAATGTCCCCGTCTCCTGCATTCAGCTCATCACGAAAAAGACCTGGTGTGACTTCATCGCCATACCAGGTTTCATCAGAAATAACTCCTTTTAGCTGCAGTTCGCGGCCGCCAGAAGCTTCGTTTTTACAAAATTTCCAAAATTTATGCTTCACTCTCATTCCCTCCTTTATTAGCAAAAAGGCCTGCATCTTTGAGTTTTGTCATATTCCCATTGATCAGGTATTCATCCCCGCCTTCTTCCGCAGGAATCCGATTCATGTTTTCCAGCTCGCGGATATCATTGGCAGAGAGCCAGCCGTTCTGCCTTCCTACGGCATAGCCATTCATACGGCTTTCGTAGTCTCCTCGAAGAAGCCCGTCCAGGTTGTACTTGATGGTATACCTGGTCTTTTCGCTTGGAAGCAGAAGCGCCTGCGAAAGGGACTGCTCCCATCTGGCTACCCAAGGGCCTACGGTATACTTCACAAATTCCAAGGACTGCTGCTCGATATTGGAGAAGCTGGACTTTTCCAAATCCCCCACCATGTGAGGCGGAACACGAAAGATTCTAGCAATTTCATCAATCTGAAATTTCCTTGTTTCCAAGAACTGCGCTTCTTCCGGTGGAATAGACATGGGCTTAAAAGTCATGCCTTCTTCCAGGACTGCTATATTATGGCTGTTCTTTCCAGAAAACTGGGCATGCCAGCTTTCGCGGAGACGTTCTGGGTCTTTCACAATACCAGGGTGTTCAAGTACTCCACCAGGCGTTGCACCGTTGGCAAAGAAGGTGGCTCCAAAATCCTCGGCCGCCATACTCATGCCTATGGCATTTCTAGCCATGGCGATGGGAGAATACCCAATGAGCCCATCATAACCAAGACCAGGTATGTGAAGAACCTGATAGGCTGGTAGTTTGATTTGCTCATAGCGGTGACGAGCAACGGCTTCGTCAAAGTATTTTGTGTAGGTATACACAAGATTCCCTTCTTCATCCCGGTCCACTTCCATGCGGTCCGGCATTAGTGGGTACAGCCCTACCACCTCACCCATGCCGTTTCGGATAATCTGGGCATAGGCGTTTCCCCAAAGGAGGAGATGACTCATGAGTGTTTCTCGGAATATGAAGCTTGTCATTTCAGGGTTCGGCTCATCATGGAGCAGGAAATACAGCGGGTGCCTTGGGTCTTTCTCCTTACCGCCATCTTCCGTAAAGCGATAGACATTAAGCGGTATCTGGGCAATGGCCTCCGCAATGATTCTGACACAGGCATAGACAGCAGACATCTGCATGGCCGTGGTTTCATTTACATTCTGACCGGTGCTGCTCCTTCCGAAATGGAAAATGCTGCCGCCAGTGAAGAGGTCTCTGGGTTTATCCCTGGAATGGAACAGCCTCTTGAAAAATTTCATAACCATCACTCTCCTTTAAAGTGGTAAAATTAAAATAAGGAATATGCAACGAATATTAACAAGTATTAGCAAGAGGGGATGCATACGATGAGACGCTTACTAGCCGCCACAGCCGCCTTGTTTCTAACTCCGATAACAGCCATGGCCATCTCGATGTCTGAACTTACCAGCAATCCTGAGCAATATAATAAAATTGTAGAAGAGCGAGACCATATTATATATATTGATACTAATACAATTGAATCTTTACGCTATTCTCCTCCATATTACACAATGAGATGCAACTTTTATATTGCTTCATATAGTGGTAATAACATTTATGAATCTACTATTACTATTGATTATGATTATAATAGAAGCATGATTACACTGATGAGAAAGATATTGGATGAAGATCAAAGAAATGGTATTTCTGATACTAAGGAGCAACTATTTAAAAAATTAGAGATAGAATTAACCAAAGATGAAGGAATGCGTGTAAGTTTGACAAATGTAAAACGCTGGGATTTGGATGGGAATTTAACTGGAGAACTCAGCCCAGCCTATGGGATAACTCATGTATATGGCAAATCTTTTTGGGCCATCGGCTCATGTCTGTTTAAGCTGTACTACAATGAGCCTTTCTAAATTTGATAAACTACCATCGTCGGCTAATACAAGAAGGCTAAATCATGAGAATTCCTCTCTCGTCATAGATACTTTCACCACCCATTCCGCCGCGGAGTGCACGGTCCAGACCCATAATCATAGCTATGGCACCGTCAATCTTCTCGGTGGATTTTTCTTTGTCTGCCTTTATATTTCCTGCGGGGTCTGTCCTGATAAAAATATTATCCATCATCCAGCGCAGCACTGGGTGCCCGCCATGGGCGATTCGTTTTTCAAGAACTATCTTCATCAGTTCTTTGGTGGGTGGGCTCATATCCTTAAAGCCCTGGCCAAAGGGAACCACCGTGAAGCCCATGCCTTCCAGGTTCTGTACCATTTCAACCGCTCCCCAGCGGTCAAAGGCAATTTCCCGGATATTGTATTTCTTCCCTAACTCTTCAATGAACTTCTCAATATATCCGTAGTGGATGACGTTCCCTTCCGTTGTTTCCAAATATCCCTGCCTGTGCCAGATATCGTAGGGCACATGGTCCCGCCGGACGCGAAGGTCTAACGTTTCTTCCGGTACCCAGAAAAAAGGCAATATCTGGTATTTATCCTCCTCATATTCTGGCGGGAAAACCAACACAAAGGCCGTTATATCGGTCGTGGAGGAAAGGTCTAGGCCTCCATAGCACACCCTTCCCTCGAGGCTTTTTGCGTCCACAGGAAAGGCACAGGCGTCCCATTTGTCCATAGGCATCCACCGAACAGACTGTTTGACCCATTGGTCGAGGCGTAGCTGCCTAAAGACGTTCTCTTCTCCTGGGTCCTGCTGGGCAGATTCGCAGGCAGCCTTGACCTTATCTATCCCAACCGTAATCCCCAGCGACGGATTCGCTTTCATCCAGACTTTCGGGTCTTTCCAGTCATCTTGCTCGTCAGCCCCATAAATGACTGGGTAGAATGTGGGGTCTACCTTGCGGCCTTCCAGCAGGTCCTTGGCCTTCTGGTGGGTTTCATAGCAAATGCTGTGAGTATCCGTGCCGGCCGTGGTGATCAGAAAGAACAGGGGCTGCGTTCTAGCATCCCCCGAACCTTTGGTCATAACATCAAAAAGCTTTCTGTCTGGCTGTGTATGGAGCTCATCAAAAATAACGCCGCTCACGTTGAATCCGTGCTTGCTATAGGCGTCAGCAGAAAGGACCTGATAGAAGCTATTGGTCGGATAAAAAATGAGCCGTTTCTGGGAGGCCAGAATCTTGACCCTTTTATTCAAAGCCGGGCACATGCGAACCATATCGGCGGCCACCTCGAAAACAATGGAGGCCTGCTGCCTATCGGCAGCACAACCATACACTTCTGCCCTTTCTTCTCCATCCCCGCAGCAGAGGAGAAGCGCCACAGCAGCCGCCAGCTCACTCTTCCCCTGCTTCTTTGGAATTTCAATGTAGGCGGTGTTGAACTGCCGGTAGCCGTTGGGCTTGATAGTTCCAAAAAGATCGCGAATGATTCTTTCCTGCCAATCAATGAGCTCGAATGGCTTCCCGGCCCAGATGCCCTTCGTATGGCAGAGACATTCAATGAAAGACACCGCATAATCTGCCTTTTCCTTGTTATATGTAGAACCCTCCGCCATAAATCGCGTAGGTGTGTAATCTTTCAGTTTTCGGTTCATGGTACCTCCTTATACCCATTCAAAAAGCCCCCGAAGGGGCTCCTTTTTCTTTCTGTTAAAGTTTCATCAGGAGGGCTGCATGCTCTTCTTCCGTGGGCTCAATTCCCGCGCCTTCATAAAGGACCGTTGTGACCCCGCAAATTCTGGCTCCTTCAGCCTGCCAAACTGCCAGACGGCTAACCAGGTCGCCCCAACTGCTTGAAATGGTGAATTCGTTGATTCCAACCCTCCGGAGTTCCTTCACCAAGGCCGGAATCTTTTCTTCCTCCACCAGGTCTTTGAAATCCAGGTGTTCATTCTTTTCGAAGGTGTTCTTGTAGGCCCAGAGGACTTCCGGGTTCCATTCGCCTTTGGGAATTCTGTGTTCTTTCCAATCCTGGGCCAGTTTTTCGTAAATTGCATTTTTCATTTTTGCTTCCTCCTTTAAAATCCTGGGGTTCGACCCCCTTTGTTGTGTATATATATCACTCTAAAGGAGGATAATAGCAAGTCAAAAATGTAGATTTTATCGCGGAAAATGGCACTAAAAAAGCCCGCCCAAGGCAGGCTCTTTGTTTAGTTGTATTTCTTTAAAAGGGCTTCATAAAGCTTCTTGGCTGCTGCGGTCTTCGGGTGAATGTCCCAGCCCCGTTCGTAGGCGCATAAGGTTTCGTACCCTTTCATAATGAAGAGTTTGGAAATCCGGCCTCCGTCGATTCCGAACTCGGAGCCGATGTCGTAATGCTTAACCTCGTACTTCATTCCGTTGCTTGTTCCTTTTGTCCACATTGTTGTTTCCTCCTTTTGAAATCCTGGGGCTTTGCGCTCCCTTTTCTTGTGTATATATATCACTCTAAAGGGAGAAAATAGCAAGGAAAATATGGGCCAAAAGTCACATTTAACAGTTCACACAGAATCAGAATTTTCCGGTGAAAATGAAATGAATGTATTTCCTCTGGTTCTTTTTCAGGAAGGCCAGGAGCGCCGTACATTTCATCTCCCTGGCAATAGCCTTCACCTGAGGCAGGTCAAACATATTTGTGCGCCCCGTCTCCCGGATCTGAAGGATGTCTCTCCTCACGTCCTCCATGCCATCGGTTTCTGTGTGGAAGGAATCCACGCGGGGTATCAAGGAAAGGGTGGATTTGTTTTCCCAACGAACCATGATGCTTCCCATGTCGTCGACGCCCATCACAATGCCCTGGGTGCCAGGAGGTGGGGCTTGCCTATCCTCCATGGAATCCAGAACCACCAGCGTCCCCATCTGATATCTTTTCCTGAGCATTTCCAGCTCCTTATCCGTTGGCAGTCTCATTTGGGAGCACCTCCTTTGAAAGCAGAAGACCCGCTTAAGTTCTTAAGGAGAACCTTCCTGGCGTCCTTCCATTCCTTCCCCACCATTCCCAGGCGAAGGAGGAAGCACCGGAAGGCATATTTTTCGTTCTCCACCGGTTTCTCGCGGGCATTGACCCTCTTCAGGGAGCGAGCCAGAGAAATCATTTTCTCGATGAAGAAAGCGTAGGCCATGCAGTTCGTATCGTTCGAATCGAACTTGAACCAGGGAATGCTGACCACCTTGTCCGTCACACGGATAGGAAGCTCATCGACCCCGAAGGCCTTCTTGATTAATGCTTCCTTCGCGGCCGTGAGCTTGATGAAGTTTTCCAGGGTCCTGTCGTCAATCTGGCTTCTCGGGTAACTGACTGCAACCCCGACCAATGCATCTTCCCCAGATTCATCCATATTCGGTGCAGGTTCCTTTACTTCCTCGACCTCAGATTTTGATTCTTCTGGCGCTTCTGCCTTTGGCGCGGGGGCCTTGGTTTCTTCGACTTTTGGTTCAGAATCCGCTGCTTCCTCAGCCTCCGGTGTAGGGCCCTCTGGCTTTTCCGGTGGTTCCCCGTGGAATCCTCTCTTCTCCAATTCTTCGAGAAGGTTTTCCACTTCTTCGGTATCTGCTCTGTCGTCAAAGGAAAGGGCTCCGTTCTTGTCTACCAGGAAGTAGTCAATCCGATAGGCGAATGTCGGGGTCTTCAGGTATTCCGCTTTGGCCCCGGTGATTTCGCAAATAGCCTTGACCAGGGCTTTTCTTTCCGGCCCAGTTACGTTGTAGTTCACAGTGAAAATGTTGTTTGTCATGGTTTTTGACCTCCTTTTTTTGTTACTACATATATCACTCTACGGGCCGGAAATAGCAAGCAAAAATGTAGATATTATCAATGGTTTCAGGTATATTTCAGGTCAAAGAAATAGCCTGCAGCCGGGTTTGCTTTTTCAAATTCAGCAAGGTACCGGAAGCAGGCACTCTGCTCTCCGTTGCGCTTTGCAAATTCGCGGAGGCTCATTTTCTTATAGAAGTTTGGCTGATTGCACCAGCGGGCGATAGAGATATACACACCTCTCCAGGGGCTTTCTGTATAACGATAAAACCGCATCACGTAAGGCAGGCAATGGTACTTCACCAGGATTTCAATGCGGTATAGCAGTTCAAAGATATCTCGGGTCCAGAAATCATTGTCCCATTTCCCTTCCCGATCATAGCCACAGAAGCAATAAAACTTGAGCGGCCTATCTGTGTACCGTCTTGCCATGACAATCTTTCTCTCAATGAGCCGAGCATCCTTTATGTTATCGAAGGCAAAGGTAAAGTCGCCAGCGTATTTGCTGGTAAAGAGAAGCTCACACATTTCTGGCGTGAGCAGTCTTTCATCTAGCCCCTGCTTGAACTTGAAGGCTCTCCCTGTGGCGCGAAGCTCCAGGAGCATTTCCTTCCAGTCTGGGTGGCCCAGGAAGTTATCATCTAAAAGGCTGATTCGCTTTCTGGATGGGTCTACAAATTCAGAGAGCGAGCTGTGCTTCATGACGTGGGTATAGTTTTTATTCACGCAGAACGGACAATGCCTAAAGCAGCCACGGGTCAGATAGCCGATGGAGCTATTCAGGTATTCGTCGAATTCCTTCTCATTCTTCCCCTTTGCGATTTGCTGATTTACAAAGCCGTCATACAAATGATAATCCGGCATGTGGTGTTCGATGGCCTCCGGCAGCGGTGGGGCTTTGTCGTAAAAGAAACCGGTGCCGCCATAGACTACATTTTTCATTTTCAGTACTTCTGGCGGAACCGGTGTATCTAAAAAAACCTTAGCCACGTACACTTTATCGTACTGGTCAGGGCCCTCATAATCCATCTTCAGCTCTACATCGTTTCCCTGCTCTTTTTCATAGGCAGAAAGTTTCATACATACCAGGTTGGGAAACCGGTGTCTTTTTCTCCCCACCAGGTCTGCATCAATGATTGCTATCCGGCTCATCAATTTTCACCTCGTCATAGCCATAGGTCAGTCCGTCTCGCACCACTTTGACATCCTTGGTGCTGCCAACCTGCTCAATGTAACGTTTCACAATAACGTCACAGAATTTCTCGTCGAGTTCAATGGTCCTACAGATTCGTTTGGTCTGCTCACAGGCGATAAGTGTACTGCCGCTTCCACCAAAGGGATCAAGCACAATGGAGTTGGTCATAGAAGAATTCATAATCGGATAGGCCAGGAGCGGGATGGGCTTCATGGTCGGGTGGTCCTTATTTTTCTTGGGCTTATCAAACTCCCAGATGGTGGATTCCTTCCGGCCGGCGTACCAGCAGTGTTTCCCTTTCTTTTTCCAGCCAAACAAGATAGGTTCATGCCTCCACTGATACGGGGAGCGACCTAAGACCAGGGACTGTTTCACCCAGATGCAGGTGCCGGAAAGGTAGAAGCCTGCATCAGAAAAAGCCTTCCTAAAGTTAAGGCCTTCGGTATCTGCGTGGAATACGTAAATGGAGGCATCGCTGGCCATATTCTTTTCCATGTTGGTAAAAGCCGCCAACAGGAACTGGTAGAAAGCATCGTCCTTCATGTTGTCATTCTTTATTTTCCCCGCCGAGCCCTGGTAGTTTACGTTGTACGGCGGGTCCGTGATTACAAGATTGGCCTGCTTGCCAGCCATCAGAAGATCATAGGATTCTTCTTTGGTGCTATCCCCGCAAAGCAGTCGGTGCTCCCCCAGCTGCCAAAGGTCTCCGGGTTTGGTCATGGTTGGCTTCTTAAGTTCTTTATCTACGTCAAAGTTGTCGTCTTTTACGCCATCCTTCATGTCGTCTTTGAAAAGGTCATCCAGCTCCTCCGGGTCAAAGCCGGTCAAAGAAACGTCAAAGTCCTCCCCCTGCAAATCGGTGATAAGGAGCATCAATTTATCTTTATCCCAATCGCCGCTGATTTTATTCAGGGCCACATTGAGGGCCTTTTCTTTCTCCTCATCCATATCCACAACGACCACATCAACCTCATCAATGCCCATGTCCTTCAGCACTTTCAGACGCTGGTGGCCGCCGACCAGACGGGAAGTTCTTTTATTCCAAATGAGCGGGTCCACATACCCAAACTCATCAATGCTCCTTTTCAGTTTTTCATATTCCTTATCCCCTGGCTTCAAATCCTTACGGGGATTATAGTCAGCAGGAATGAGGTCTATGACTTTCTTCTTTTCTATCTGCATACCGTTCTCCTATTCATACAACAAAAAAGCACTTCCAGGAAGTGCCTGTGAAGTGCTTGAAAAATTCTATTTATATTTTAATCTGCTGAGCCATCCTGATTCTTGGGGTCCCAGTACTTATTAAAATCGCTATACTTGAGCTGCAGATTTTCTTTTAATTGAGCAAGCTCATCGTCCGGGACCTTGACATGATTATGAAGTCTCCTAATTCTATTAAATTCCATTCTCACTTCTTTGGCATGTATCAGCTTATCAACAATATCGGGAGACAAAGGGAAATAAACGCAATCGCTCGCGAAAACTCGAACATCATCGGCTTTTGCTGTGGTATTTACTTCATAAAAAGGTGCTGACCCAGCCCTGATATGCTTATACTGTGGTTCCATTGCATACAGTGTGTACTTTTGACCATCTATGTCCAATAAGCAATAATGCAAGACTTTTTCCTTTTTTATTTTTACTGATACCCTAATCCAATACTCATTAGTTCCATCTGCTTTAGCGTAATTTACAAAACCTGTTTGCCAGCTTTTTAAATCATCAAATGTTGTATAAGAAACAGCATTTTCACTCTCAGGCTCATATGAAGTTTCAAAAGCGAATGCAGACATTGATAACGCACTTACCAAAACAGATGCCAAGGCAGCACAACGTAAGAATCTTTTCATAAGAAGTCCCTCTCTTCCTAAAAAATCAGGTGGCTGCTTTCATTATACGCTTGTGTTCAGTCCGTGTTAAGATTTCCCGTCATGAGAACGAAGGAGCCGCTCCATAATGTCATCTTGTGGGCTTTCTCCTTTATACTCGCTAGAGCAGTTGTCCTTCACAATCTGATAAATCTCATCCCACAAATGATTCGTCTGGGACATATAGCTTTGGGACATGGCAACGTAGGGGCTCTGGATGGCATTCCCGGTTGTCGGATGTTTTGCCAGAAAGCCCCACTCGGTGACCGCTTCTTCACACTGAATCCAGCGGGCTGCCGACATCGCATACCGCTCCAGAAGATCAGGAGAGACAAAAACGGCGCAGCCCCTTTTCTCAAGCCACGCCCATGTCTTTTTATAAATATCCGCAGCCAGCAGCTTTTTGCCATTTTTCTGTTTGGCAGAAAGCATTCTGGATGGCTTTGGCATCTCTTCTCCTTTTAAATCTTCCATGTTCTTGAACTCAATCACCTGCAGCGGTCTCTTCCCCGGATTTCCTTCATTTATCTTGTCAGCAAGGGGCTTCTGAGGCCTTCCGGCACCGGGTCTTGCACCGCCTCTGTTGGTTCCATCCTTTGCCATTTCTCTCCTTCTCACCTCCTGGGGCTATTCCCCCGTTTGAAATTGCGTTTTTATGCGTGAGGGCCCTCGCCCGTTCCGATTTTATCGGCGTTCCGAGATTTTAGGTCCCCCTACCCTTTGTCGGGCGTGACGGCTAATGTAGAAACTCTTTATTTCTACCTTCACCGTTCGTTTGAAGGTGGTCGCTTTCGATGCCATCTGTCACCCATCTCAGCAGTGATTCTTGAGTGACAAGACTTACAAAGAGTCATCAAGTTACTGAAGTCATGTGTTCCTCCATGACTGAGCGGTAGCTTGTGGTGAACTTCCTCCGCTGGTGTCATTCGTCCTTCCTTCAAGCACTGCTCGCAGAGGGGATGCGAGTGAATGTAAGCATCTCGTATCTTCTGCCAGCGTGAGCCATACCGCTTCTTTTCTTCTTTGGACCGTCCATATTTTTCATACTGCCTATTCACCAGCTTCTCGTGCTCCTCGCAGTACCTTTTCTCTGTAAGCCGAGGGCAGCCAGGATAGGCACAAGGCTTCTTTGGTTTTCTTGGCATCTCTTTACCTCCACGAAAAAAGCCCTCAGGATTTCTCCCAAGAGCTTACAGTACTATCATAACACAGTAATCAGCAAAATTCGTCCGCGATTTTACTCTCTTTGCTTTCCACGAAAGAAGCCCCTGAGGTTTTCCCCAGGAGCTTACGTTATCAGTATAACACATCAAACCGTGGATTTCGTCCGAGATTTTACCTCATTTCCCAAAGAGAAGAACTGAAAGCCGGCTTAATGCCTTGTTCTTCTTGTTGTAGGCTGTACTCCGTTCCACATGGAAATGGTCACAGATGGCTTCGATGGCGTCGCAGCGACTGACGGAATCCAGATAAAACGTCCGAAGGACATACTGCTCGTCCTCATCCAGCGCATCCCAGGCCGGCTGGAACCACTCCATGTAGGCCTTGGCCTGGGCATAGCGGTCACGAAGAATGGAAATGTCATCCAGCCCAGAAACGAGGCGGGCTTCTCCAGCTTTCGGGTCATGGGCTCCAGGAAGGCCAGTCACCTTAGGCGAACCTACGCTTTCCATATTTTCATAGGCTTCCCTGATCAGCCTATCCGTATTCTGCAGAATCGTTTTCATGGAGCCATAGTCGTTCATGGCTTCAATAGTTCCGTTTCTCTTGTTGAAGTATTTCACCAGTACGTTCATGTTATTCTCCTTTCAGATTAGCTTTCACAGCCGCAATCAGGGCTTCCTGTGTCTTATTCTTTGACTGAAGTGCCCGCATCACTTGTTCATCTATGGTTCCTTCTGTCACGATATGTTCAATGATAACTGTGTGTTTCTGTCCCTGCCGCCAGAGTCTTGCATTGGTCTGCTGGTAGAGTTCCAGGGACCAGGTAAGTCCGAACCATATGAGTACGGAGCCACCGGCCTGAAGGTTAAGGCCATGGCCAGCAGAGGCCGGGTGAATAGCGGCTACTGGTATCCTTCCTGCATTCCAATCTATAATGTCACTGGAGGAACGGATTTCACGGATGGAGAGTCTTTCTTTCATTCTGGCTAGGTCGTGTTTAAACCAGTAGGCAATAAGGACTGGCTTCCCATTGGCTGCTTCCACAAGGTCTTCCAGGGCATCCAGCTTCCTATCATGAATCCGGATGGGGTTGCGTTCATCGTCATACACCGCACCGTTTGCCATCTGGAGAAGCTTTCCAGAAAGGGCCGCTGCATTGGCTGCATCTATTTCAGTTCCTTCGATGGATAGCGCCATCTTCTTCCGGAGATTGTCGTACACCTTTTTCTCCTCCTGTGAGAGTTTCACACGTACTTCATTCATAATGAGTTTTGGCATGGGAAGGAAATCCAGAGACTTCATGGAAATGGTCATGTCCCCGATTCGCTGATAGATTTCCCTGGCCGCTCCTGGGCGAGGCTTGTAGGAGAAAACCATCATCTGGTTTCTCTTGTCCGGTTCAAAGAAGGCTTCCCGGTAATGGCTGATATACCTTCCCAGGCGTTTTCCCATATCCAGCAGCCGGAACTCCGCCCAGAGGTCCATGAGGCCATTTCCTGAAGGAGTACCGGTAAGGCCCACGATTCTTTTAACCTGAGGCCGGACCTTCAGAAGGCTTTTGAAGCGCTTACTGGTATGAGACTTGAAGGAAGAAAGCTCATCAATCACAACCATGTCGAAGCGAAAGGGCACTCCGCTTTTGCTCACCAGCCAGTCTACGTTTTCCCGGTTGATAATGTAGACCAGGGCTTTTTTCAAGAGCGCCTGCCTTCTTTCCTCTTCTGTCCCTACCACCACGGAGTAGGTCATGTATTTCAGATGCTCCCATTTCTCAATCTCTGCCGGCCAAGTGTCTCTTGCCACACGAAGCGGAGCGACTACCAACACCTTGCTGACTTCAAAGAAATCAAAGGCAAGGTCCCAGATGGCAGAGAGAGCAATCACGGTTTTTCCTAATCCCATATCCAGAAAGAGCGCTGCTTCTTTGTGGGTTTCTATATGCTGAATGGCATATTGCTGATATGCATGTGGAATGAATCTCATCCGTTTCCGCCTTCTTCCCCATCCTGCATGTGTGCTATCGAATCAAGCATGGCAGGAATTTCCTCTGGGTCATCCAGGACGTATACAGAAAATCCCAGCCGCCGAAGCATGGCATGGCGGACCTCCTGCAGAGGGCGTGGCTTCTTCCCTGGGGCTTTGACCTCAACGAAGGCCATCTTTCCGCCCGGAAGAAGGATAAGTCTGTCAGGCATTCCGGAGAAGGAAGGGGAAACAAACTTCAATGCCATCCCGCCCCGTGCCTTGGTTTCCATCACAATTTTATGTTCGATCATTTTTTCTCTCATGGTTGATACCTCTTTGTGTCACCCAGTGACTCCTTAAAACATACCTTTCTATAGTAATTTTTAAAAAACTATCCTATAGGAAGTTATAGTATTGGGAGTCACTGGCCGTCACACATTACTAATTTTCATCTGGGTGACGGGCAATGCCTCCTCAAAACATAACTTTTCTTATAGTAGTTTTTCTAAAAAACTATCCTAAAGGAGGTTTATGTTTGAGGTGGCATTTGCCGTCACCTTTTTGATTTTTCATCCAGGTGACGGAGAATGCCTCCTCAAAACACAACTTTTCTTATAGTAGTTTTTCTAAAAAACTATCCTAAAGGAGGTTTATGTTTGAGGTGGCATTTGCCGTCACCTTTCTGGTTTTTCATCCGGGTGACGGAGAATGCCTCCTCAAAACATAACTTTTCTTATAGTAGTTTCTCTAAAGAAAGGATTCCTGAAGGGATATAAATATTCAAGCATCACTCTTCTGACAAAAATTCCTTTACCTTAAGGTGAAGGCCCAGAATATAACGTCCTTCCTTCTTTCTTCTTCTTTCATAACCTCTCTGCTCCAAAGTTTTGATGAATTCGTTTGCAGTACGAACATATTCACCGGTCCTGTTGCAGAAGGCTCTGTATTCTTCATACAGCTTTCCTGATGAAACAAAGCCATTGGGTGCCTCTTCGCAGCAGTCTTCAATGAAATGAGTCATCCAGTCATTTTCTGCACGATATTCGCTGATAGCTTTCTTCACGCAGGCCGGCTGTTCAAAGTTGAACCCGCACTGGATGGCTTTTTCGGCTCCTTCCATAATCCATTTCATGATGTAGGGGGAAGCATGAGCCTGAAGGTACTGAGAGTAGTTTTTGATGTCCTTTTCCCCGGTAATGGTAGCGAGGAACGGGATGACGATAAGTCTTCTCCAGATGCCTGCGTCCATAGCTCCCACCCTCGGCAGGTGATTCGTGTAAAGGACGAGAGTGTGAGAAGGCGTGAAGCTGGCCGGGTCCTTGTATTTTTTCTCAGCGGCAATTCTGTCGGTGGAGCAGAGCTGCTTTACCACGGAGGTGGAAATACGCATGCCTTCTTCAAGCTCGGCCGCAATAAGGAGGCGTTTGCCTTTGGCTTCGGCCAGCTCTGGTTTCACGTTTCTTCTGCAGTTCACGGTAAGGGTATCAGCAGAGATATTACCGCTGTAATTGCCAAGCACTCCTGCTATGGTATTCCAGAAGGTGGACTTGCCATTGGAGCCTTCGCCGTAAGAGATAATCAGGGCTTCCAGTTCCACCTGACCGATGGCACAAAGACCAGCAATCTTCTGCACATAATCAATAAGTTCCTGATCTCCGCTAAATGTACGGTTGACGGAATCCAGCCAGATTTCTTTACCCTCATCTCCTGGGGCAGCCGCGGTAATCTTTGTAATGAGGTCTCTAGCGTTGTGCTCCTTTTTCTTGGAGGTACCCTGCCGGAGGTCATACGTACCATCCGGGCAGTTCAGAAGGAACGGGTCGCTATCCAAGTCATCATAGCTAATTTCCAGCATGGGCTTGGCGGCCTGCAGAGCAGACATCACATATTTCATATCACGGCGCTTCAGAATAAACTTCTGGTACTGCAATGCTGACAGATAGTCATCATAGGCCTTGGCCAGGTCCTTTTCGATCTGTTTTTCCAGAGCTTTTCCGCCGCTCCGAATGACCTCCTCTTTAATCCCGCCGTCCTTCAGGGCTTTCACGGCATTCGCCAAAGCATCCTGCGCTTCAGCAAGCTGGAGGTCCAGGAATTCCTCCATGGCTCCCACGGCCCTCTGCTTGGATTCCACCCAGCGCTTTCCGTCATAGCGGAGGTATTCTGTGGCCGGGGTGTATTTCAGTTCGCTCCCGTATTCTCTGACCAGAACCTTGGCCTGTCCAATATCTGAGTAATCGGATGGTTTCAGGGGTTTTACCGTACCAAAGTCATTGTTGTATTTTTCCGGGCTGATATACCCTTCCTGAGCAGCTACCCGTTTCCCGAAGCGAAGGGCACTCTGCCAAATGTGGTCGAGTTCCTCATCTTCCAGCGGCGGGTCGCACTTCTCTGCCTCGTCCATGAAAATTCCATAGGCTTTGTCAGTCGGCCCATAGCGCTTGATGACACGGCCGGCAAAACGACTCATGGTGCTGTTCCGCTGTCCTTTGGGGATAGTCCCGATTTTCTCCGGAGGCACTACCATTTCTTCAATGGTCTCGCTTCCGTCATGCCAGAGTACGGAGTCCGCAGGCGTTCCATAAAGGAACCTGGCCGAGTCCAGGGCGGCGCTGTCAAAGAAAGGCCAGCCGCGGCAGATTCTTCTTTTAAACTGCGTATATGCCTTCTCATCGGTTGTTTCCTTGATAGGGAAATACACATGGAACCGGGGCCTTGCACTCTTCCCGTCTTTTTCTTTCTCATTATTCCTGGATGGAACAACAGCAAAGGCAGTATCGGGGAACATATCCTGCAACATTTCAGGTTTCACCCAATCGTCTGGGTTATCTGTATCACCGTTGTCGCAGTCCATCACGACTACATCGGAAGCGAGAAAATTCTTCCTGCTTCTGTAGTGATCTTGAAACTCCACAGCCACATGGTCAAAGGCCACGGCTTCTTTCAACTCTTCCGCAGTCCGGACGATTTTCTTTTCCGGATACCGGCAGTTAGAACTCGCCCCTTTCAGAGACGAAGAAAAAATAGTAAAAATCATTCAGGTCACCTCACTAAAATACTTGACCAGCTTGCCCTTTCTCTGGGCGTACCGGATTTCTTTCTGCATCCCCTCGGAAAGGGTATCTCCAAATACCCAGAGTTCAGTACACTTCGAAAGGAGCACTATATCCATAAAAAGGGCAAGGGCTCTTTCGGACCTATCGTCCATGAACTGCGGAAAATACAAATGGGGAGCTAGTGGGATGCATCCCTTGTCCACGGCGTAGCGGCAATAAGTTCTTGCCCTCTTCGTATTGCCTTCCACATCACCAGAATAGGGGGAGCAGATATAGACCAGGGGCCGGAAGGGGAATTTTTCTGGTCCGACGTCCCGGATGGCTTCATAGGCCGTAAGGTCCATGTAATGCTCCGCATTACGCTTCAGGTCTATTTCCATGGTGTTTCCTCTTTTCTGCGCACCGTTCACAGAAGACTGATGTACCATAGAGGCCTCCCCCGCTAGAAAGTACGTTCTCAAGGTCCACTGCTACCTCGCGCCCGCACAGCGGGCAGCGGCAGAATACATTTTCATCGGTGATTTCGATCTTAATTTCCGCACCATCATGGAGTCTTTCTTTGATATAAAACATTCTTATCCCTCCAACGTATTTCTGTAATAACTGGTAAGCAGCTGCTTACGCATCTGAAAATCGGGGCAGGAATAGAGCAGGCCAAAGTCCAGGTGCTGCAGAATCTCGAGGGCAT
>ULQY01049807.1_pt1 | contig 56694 bp, 54 predicted proteins | sample 1954671 | NCBI WGS metagenome assembly ULQY01 (sample SAMEA4835660, study PRJEB28245) | human gut metagenome | biome: gut microbiome; material: fecal sample | place: Denmark | collected 2008 | reverse complement strand
TTCTTTCAGTATAAGGAGGGAAAGTCTGTGCCGGATGACCTTACATTTGGAATGCAGTTGATTTCGACAAGTAAGTAATACAATCAGAAGAATGTGTGGGATATAGTGGCATTTTCTCCTGACTTTTAAATGAAAAGACAGATTGTGTGCCGGTTTTATAAAAAATTCAACATCACATGCAACATTTTGAAAACAAAAGACACATATCCATGTGTGAAGTGCAAGGTGGTGGCATTGTAAAAAATCTGTTTTTTGCAACATTTGAGGTAAAACGGTGTCTATATAAGTAGGGGGGATTAGATGAAGAGAGATTGTCTGTTTATATGTAAACGGAGAACTTTTGCTGCTTTGTTTATAGTAATCGTGATGTGTGCTGCCAGTATACATGGGATGGCAAATAACAGTGTCAAAGCGGAAGAAACTGTAGATGAGCCTATCAGAGAAGAAACGGTGAGTGAACTTCAAAAGCTGGAAGGGAAGCTGACAGTAAAGAACGAAGTAGCCGAGAGAGTCGGGTTGCAGGAAGCTGTAGAGGAGCAGGCGGCCGGAAAGAAAAGCAGCATTTCTTTACAGGAAGCATATCAGGTGAAATTATTAAAGAATTTCTGGCTGAACGGGTATCTGGAGGGCGGAGAGCTGGCTGATCATGTGTCCGGCAAGATTCAATGGAAGGTACCATATCAACAGCATAATGGGGAAGCCGGGATTATGACATTTGCTCTTCGGGAGCATGCTTATGTCCGGCTGGGGGAATCCTCCGGGGAGAAGCAGGAACAAATACCGGCACCGAAAAAAGAGATCGCCCGGATCATTGCAAAGGCCGGGATTACATCGGAGGATATTGATAAAGCAGAGTATTATTATTCTCAAATGTACAGTCTGGTTCTTATTGATATAAAAACACAAGACAGAGAGTTTGTTATTCCATATGCGGAATTCCCGGAAAAAATGAAGTCAACAGATCAGGGAGAGCAGATCCTGAATGGGCAGATATATAAGATTTCCGACTTTATGAATGAAATGAATCAGATTTTTGATGAGAAATATTTACAGGACCATCCGGAGGAAGTAACAGGGATGTATTATCGGAGGGATACGATGGCAAAAAAGAAATGGGTTATAGTAGGAATCTTTGGAGTGGTTGTTTTATTTTTTGTGGTAAATATCCTGACCATGAAAGGATATTGCTACACAGTCAGCTATCCGGGAGGGGAAATGATTTTCCTGAAGAATGGAAAATGCTATGTTGGTCTTCCCGGTTCGGAGAAACGTTCAAAGCTTACCGGCAGAAGTTATGACGGACGTCCCACAAGTCTTTCGGATGCGGATGAGGTCGAGGATACCTATTCCACATTTCTTGGGACTATTGTCTCGGTGGACAAGGGACGATGGATCGGTGTGCATTGCATCAACCGTTATTTCTTGATACAATGCAGTGGATATGACAAACCGGACAATAAGAAATTTGATTTTTATCAATATATCTTGGGAAAACCGTATTTTGTGTTTAAAAATAATGGAGAGAAGGATGACTATCCACAGGAATTTATTGAGAAATCAAAGGAAAGTAATCTAGGCTTGCCGGTTCAGAAATAATATAAAATATATTTTATAAATTTAAGCTCTGTGGTTTTGTTGACTGCAGAGCTTAGGAAAGGTTCGTATTATGATACAACATCCCATAGCACCGGTTTACGACGAGCATTCTAATATTTTAATTCTGGGAAGCTTTCCCTCTGTGAAATCCAGAGAGCAGGGCTTTTTTTACGGTCATCCACAAAATCGTTTCTGGCGGGTACTCGCTGCGGTGTATGGAAATCAGGTGCCACAGACTGTTGAGGAAAAGAAAGCATTCTTACTGCAGAGTGGTGTGGCGGTCTGGGATGTGATCGCATCCTGTGAAATTCAGGGGTCGGCAGACAGCAGCATTAAGGACGTAGTACCGACAGATCTGAGCGGGATTCTGGCGCAGGCACCGGTTCGTCGGATCTATGTCAACGGGAAAAAGGCGGAGCAGTTGTATCGGAAATATCAGCAAAAACAGACGGGGATCGAGGCGGTCTGCCTGCCGTCTACCAGTCCTGCCAATGCCGCCTGGAGCCTGGATCGGCTTGTGGAGGCATGGCAGGTGATACGGGAGTGATTTCTCATTTCGGCGAACAGACTGCTCCGCATCATCCATCTTTTTCCTCTTGACACAGACCTGAGGCAAGTGTATTATAATAGAACAAATGTTCGGAATATATGTTTGAGAGGAGATGATAAAATGATCTTTGCGGAGCATGCGTCTCTGGAGGAGAAGCTGCGGATATTATCTGATGCAGCGAAGTATGATGTCGCCTGTACCTCCAGTGGAGTTTCCCGGAAGGGGAAGGATGGACAGATAGGGAACACCAGTGCGGCGGGAATCTGTCACAGCTTCTCAGCGGATGGGAGATGCATTTCTTTGTTGAAGATTTTATTTACCAATGAATGTATCTATAATTGCAAATATTGTATTAACCGTGTGACGAATGATGTTCCCAGAGCGACGTTTACCCCGGAGGAGGTTTGTGAGTTGACGATGGAGTTTTACCGGAGAAATTATATAGAAGGTCTTTTTCTGAGCTCCGGGATCATACAGTCAGCGGATCATACGATGGAGTTGATCTGTCAGACACTTCACGACCTGCGGACGATTCACCGGTTCCATGGCTATATCCACTGCAAGGCGATACCGGGGACTTCCCCGGAGCTGGTAGAGCTGGCGGGGTGGTATGCGGATCGTATGAGTGTGAATATGGAGCTTCCTACGGCAGATGGTCTGCGTCAGCTTGCTCCCAATAAAGACCGCCGGCAGATCCTGACGCCTATGCGCCAGATTCAGTCAGGTATGGAGGAGAGCAGGCAGGCACTTGGGATGAAGGGGGGGAATCGCAGTGCTTACTGGCATACCAGCCGCAGACTGGGGAGAAGCATGCCGGATGGAATCAGCCGCAGGGAGGATACGCCGAAGCTTGCAGGTCTGCAGGACATATCGGGTAGAGCAGGACAGGGAGAGGGTGCCACAAAGCCGAAGGAGCAGGGCATATTGGGGAGAGAAGGTCATAGCAGGACTACATCGGAGGCGGCGGGATTGCCTGGGACATCCGACAGAGATTGTCAGACACGGGGGATAGGGAAGCCGGGGGGCTTGCAGAAGGAGCCGGAGGCCCTGCAAGGGCAGAACGCCAGTAAAGATATTATCGGAGAGACGGCAGGCCGGCAGAGGGCTGTAACGGATGATCTGTACCTCCCTTCTTCTGTCAAAGCCACAGGACTGACACAGTGGCGGCATTATGATACGAACCGCGGATTTGTACCAGCCGGTCAGAGTACACAGATGATCATTGGTGCCGGAGGAGAGAGTGATTATGAGATCATGTCTGTTTCAGAGGCGCTATATCAGAGATTTGATCTGAAGAGAGTGTTTTATTCTGCTTTTATCAATGTGAATCAGGATGCCTCTCTTCCGGCTTTGGAAAGCGGTCCTCCTCTGCGGCGGGAGCATCGGTTGTATCAGGCAGACTTTTTGCTTCGGTATTATGGCTTTGAGGCCGGGGAGTTATTGTCACCGTCCAGACCTAATTTCAATATATTTCTTGATCCGAAATGCGACTGGGCATTGGGACATATGGAGTCTTTTCCGGTAGAGATTAACACCGCGGATTATAATACGCTGCTGCGGGTGCCGGGAATCGGCGTAAAGTCCGCCAGCCGGATCGTGAAAGCGAGAAGGACAGGTTCCCTGGACTACTCTCATCTTAAAAAAATGGGAGTGGTATTAAAGCGGGCTGTGTATTTTATCACATGCAATGGCAGGATGATGTATGACTTTCTGAAGGTAGACGAGGATTTTATCACGAGACGGCTGGTAGGGGAAGAAAAGGAGCTGCAGAGATATTATCAGCAGAGTCAGATTCATTATCAGCAGTTGTCACTGTTTGATTTTGTGGCAGATGCAAATTAGTGTAGCAGATGTTTGGCTTGATTTATGGATTATGAGATAAGCATTGTATTTAGGAATTTGTATGTTTATATCGTTTGTTGTGGTGCAGATGGCGGAGAAAGGGAGGTTATCAGGGAACAATGAAGGAGACGAGAATATACCGGTGTGACGATACTCCGGAGGCCATCTTTACGGCGGTTTATGATGCGGGCAAATCTGCATATGGCCACGACCATATCCGGCTGGAGGTAAATATGCCGGAGGCAGAACAGAATTACACATTATTTTCTGAGTATGTGGATGTGGTGCCGGATCCGGATAAGATGACGAAGGTGCTTCGTACCGTCCGGCGTCAGATCTCGCAGCAGGCATATGAATATATTATGGTGGCAGCGGGAAGCCGCCAGCCGGATAAGGCAGACGTGATCTATCATTTTATTGTATATGGTTTTGCGCTGGGCAGTAAGGTGACGGAGGCGCTTCACATTCCATGTGTCCAGAGGATATTTGAGATTTACCGTAAAGCAAGGAATGAGGCACACTATTTCCTGGAGTTTATACGGTTTGAGGAAATATCCTGGCAGGACCATCCTGTATTGTATGCGGTGATCGAACCGGAGAATGAGGTCATCGATATGGTTGCAGACCATTTTACGGATCGTCTGAATCCGGAATGGTTCATTGTTTATGACAAAAGTCATGGAAAAGCAGCGTTTCACAATCCCGGCAGAAGGTGGTACATGCGCCAGCTGGAGCAGAGGGAACGTCAGGTGTTAGATGAGCTGGAGCATAGTGGTGGTCAGGAGTACGCCGATCTGTGGAAGGCATTTTTTGACAGTATTGCAATTAAGGAACGAGAGAATTCAGGTCTGCAAAGAACCAATCTGCCGTTGCATTATCGGAAGCATATGACAGAGTTTCATTAGGAGTTCACAAAATTTTCACAAAAAATGTTAGCACTCACTCTTGACGAGTGCTAATAAAGGTGGTATAACATATTACAGAACAAGGGAAGAGGTAATTAGGAAGTCAGGAATGACTGGGACTTCATCCTACTTGCTCTGAGAAGAACAGTTCAATAAGGTTTGATTGAAGGAGGAATGACTTATGTTGATGCCTAGTATTTTTGGAGAAAATTTATTTGATGACTTTTTTGATGATTTCGCAAGACCAATGAATGTGATTCATTATGCAAACCCGACACCAAGTGCCATGAAGACCGATGTGAAAGAGACAGATGCCGGTTATGAACTTGATATTGATCTGCCGGGTTATAAGAAGGAAGATGTAAAAGCAGAGCTTAAGGATGGTTATATGACCATTAGTGCCGAGAAGAAATCTGAGGACGGCGAAAAGGATGAGAAGAGTGGTAAGTACCTGCGCCGTGAGAGATATTATGGAAGCTGCAGCCGTAGCTTTTATGTAGGCGAGGATGTGACAGAGGAGGATATTAAAGCGAAGTTTGAGGATGGTATCCTGAAGATTTCTGTTCCAAAGAAAGATCCGCAGCCTGCAGTGGAGCAGACAAAAACCATAGCCATTGAAGGATAAAGATTAAAATAAGTGCAAATAAGTTAAATAAACCATCGCTTTCATATGTGTGCCCCTGTGAGAGTTTTATAACTCCCACAGGGGTTTTTAATTTTTTGCCCCTTACAAATTCTATGTAAGTGAACAATCCCGCAAGTGAGGAGAACCGGAGCTTTTTCGAACCTTTTGCCGAAGTGTTGCGAATTTGTGGTACAATGTGTATAAATGCACCTGTGAGTGAGAAAAAGAGGAGTTTTTTCCGAAGCGTTGTAAATTCACGATAATTAAAAAGGAGAAAATGGAGTATGAAATTTTTGCATTTGGGAGATCTGCATCTGGGAAAGTCTCTGGGAGATTTTGACCTGATCAGGGATCAGAAATATATACTGGATCAGATATTGGAAATTGTAAAAAATCAGTCCGTTGATGCGGTACTGATTGCGGGCGATGTATACGACAGAGCAGTTCCGAGTGAAGCGGCGACAAGGCTGTTGGATTACTTTTTGTGCAGTCTTGCGGAGTCCGGCGTTATGACATTTATGATCAGTGGGAATCATGATTCGGATGAACGTCTGAATTATGGAAGTGATCTGTTTGAAAAGAATCAGATTTATATTTCAGCAAAGTATGAGGGGAACTTGTATAAAAAAACAGTAACGGATGATTATGGGGAGATAGACATTTATCTTCTTCCGTTTGTAAAAGCGTCGCAGGTAAAGCATTTCCTGCCGGATGCCGGGATTGAGAATTATGATGATGCGGTGAGGGAGGTTCTGGAGCAGGCAGAGATTGACAGGACACGCAGAAATGTGATAGTGGCACATCAGTTTGTGACCGGAAAGTCAGAGGAGCCGGTGACCGGTGGATCAGAAGGCGTTGGTGTGCAGAGTGTCGGTCTTGTGGAAAAAATCGGTTATGACTGCTTTGACGCATTTGATTATGTAGCTCTGGGACATATTCATTCGCCTCAGAAAATAGGGAGAGAGGAGGTCCGGTATTCGGGTTCTCCATTAAAATACTCCCTGAGTGAGGTTGCGAACGACAAATCGGTTCCGGTGATCACGATAAAGGAGAAGGACAAAACATCTGTCGAGCTAATTCCGTTAAAGCCTATGAGGGATATGCGTCATATCAAAGGAAAGCTGGAGCAGCTTCTCAAAACAGAAAATGTAACCGGGACGGAGGATTTCATTTACGCAACCCTTACGGATGAGGATATGGTAAATGATGTCATGGGGATTTTTCAACAGATTTATCCCAATACCGTTAAGATTGATTATGATAATTCCCATACGAAACAGATTGAGCAGGTGGACATTTCAAAAATTGCGGAGAACAGATCCTTTGGGGAGCTTATCGGTGATTTTTACAATAAAATTTATGGCTGCGAGATCAGTGAAGAAGAGATGGATATTATGCGAATGGTGGCAAGAGAGGCAGGTGTGATGGATGAAGCCGATTAAATTATTGATCAGTGCGTTTGGACCATATGCGGACGAAATGCCGGAGATTGATTTCAGACAATTTGAGGATAAAGGACTTTTTCTGATTTCAGGAGATACCGGAGCGGGAAAGACTACGATATTTGATGCCATATGCTTTGCTCTCTATGGAACTACCAGTGGAACATATAGAGATACGAAAAATTTAAGAAGTGAATATGCCGGGGAGGGCACTGACAGTTATGTGGATTTTTATTTTTCTCATCAGGGGAAAGAATACCATGTGAAACGCCAGCCTGCTTATGAGAGACCGAAGAAGCGTGGCACAGGTGTGATCACGGAAAATGAAAAAGCCGTTTTTCAGGAGCAGGGACAGTCATCGGTTGAGGGAGTGAAACAGGTCAATGCTGCAGTGGAGGAGTTGTTGCATATTAATGACAAGCAGTTTAAGCAGATTGCAATGATCGCACAGGGAGAGTTCTGGGAGCTGCTCAATGCAAAAACAGAACAGAGAACGGAGATTCTCCGTACAATTTTTATGACAGATCCATATAAAAATATTGAATACAAGCTGAAGGATCGTATGAATCATAGCTTTGGCATAAAAAATACGGCAGAAAACAGTGTGATCCAGTATTTTGGAGATGCGGTGGCAGAAGAAGAAGGGGAGCTTTCTGAACTTCAGGAAAGAGCGAAGGGATCCGGAAGTGCATGGAATATTGATGAAATGCTGGAGCTGTTAGACAGGCTGACAGATTCAGACAAGGCAAAATATTGTGAGAAACAGGAAGTATTAAAAAGTGCAGAGAGAGACTTAAAAGCATGTCAGGATACTCTGGCTATGGCAAAGACGAATAATGACTTTATTGCCCGGAGAGAAGTACTGAGAAAGGAACAGAAGGAGCTTACAGATCAGAAAGCGGAAATGGAAGCTCTGGAAAAAAGGCTGATGCGCCAGAAGACGGCGACGCGGGGCGTATATCCGGCATATACAACATGGAAGTCCAAAGAGCAGGAGATTCAGAATACGCAGGAGGAAATCCTGTTGAAAATGCAGGGGCTGGAAAAAGCGCAGAATAAAGCGCAGGAATCCACAAAAGTCTGGGAAACTGCACAGAAAAAGCGTCCGGAGGCAGAGAAGCTACAAAAGAAGGCGGACAAGCTTCAGGAGCAAAAATTAAAATATCAGCAGAGAGATGAGTTGTTGACGGAACAGGTGACATTAAAACAAGCGCAGAGAGAGCAGGCGCAGGCGGAGACAGAGCTGAAAGCGCAGGAAAAAGAGCTGGAATGTCAGATCGGGAGTTGGAAAGAACAGGTTGCTTCACAGAAGGAAAAGCCGTCAGAGCTTGCTCTGGCACAAAATGAAAAGGAAAAACTGGATATTCTTTGGAAGAATATCGACGATATTTTGGAAGAGCAGCTCCCAAAGTGGGAACAGCAGCAGAAAGATCTGTCCCAAAAACAGGACATATTCTGTGTGGCTCGTGAGAAATATGAAGAGATTCATACGAAAAGAGAGGCGGCAGAGAGGATTCTGGAAAACTGCCGGGCCGGGATTCTGGCAGAGCATCTGGAGGAGGGGCAAAAGTGTCCTGTGTGTGGTTCACAGCATCATCCGGAGCCGGCAAGCTTGCCGGAGCAGTTTATTACAGAGGAGCAGTTTAAGAAGCTGCAAAAGCAGGAAGAAGAGAGGCAGCAGCAAAAGCAGGCGGCAAATACCGAGGCGGAAAAGTCAAAGACGGCGCTGCAGGGACTGGAAGTCCGGCTTCGGGAGAAAATCACCGGCTGTCTGGAACATCCGCTCTTAGACGGGCCGGTACAAGAGGGTACACTGGAGGATATGATAAAGCAGCTTCGGGAAGCGGAGAGTTTTGTGCAGAGAAAGTCACAGGAAAATGAAAATACAAGGACAGCATTAGCCCAGATTTGTGCAGAGCTGGAAAAAACACAGGATCTGCTGGAAAAGGCACAGGGGGAGGACACGGAACGGCTCAAAAATGCGGGGGAGCAGTTAAATATCAGAAAGCAGGAAACACTGACAGCAGTTGCGGAAGTGGAAGCAACCTTAAAAACATTGGCAGAACTGCCATTTGAAGATTGGAAAACGGCAGAGAATGAAGTGAAAAAGGCAGCGCAGGCGGCAGAAGATATTTTAACGGAAATTAGTGAAGCGGAGCGGCAGAAAAAGGAAGCAGATCTGGCGGTGGCTTCATTACATGCATCCCTGACAACGCAGAATGAGACGTTGCAAAACCAGCAAAAGCTGGAGAAAATATATAAAGAACATTTAGAGACGGCAGTGCGGGAACAGAAATTTGCTTCTTTGGATGAAATGCTTTCCTATGTGACGGAGGAAGAGGCGATTGCCGGATCGGAGGAAACGCTCAGCGGGTACCGGCAGAAGTGCAGTACAAATCATACGCAGCTTGAGCAGGCAGAGCGGGATGCGGAGGGGAAAGCATATGTGGATATGGATGCCCTTAACGAGGCGTGTCAGGAGAAGGAAAGGGCGGTGCAGGAGCTTCGCAGAGAGGTCAATGTCATTGAAAACCGCATTAATATCAATACAGAGAAACGGATAAATATCGCAGCACAGAAAGAGACAATGGAGACAGCGGGCAAGGAATATGAGCATTGCCGCAAACTGTATAATTTGGTAAAGGGAACCACGGGAAATGGCAAGATTACATTGGAGCAGTATATTCAGGCGGCGGGCTTTGACGGCATTATTGCAGCGGCGAACCGGCGTCTGCTCCCGATGAGTGACGGGCAGTATGAGCTTTACCGGCAGGATTCTGTGGGCAAAAAAAGCAATAATTTTCTAGATCTGGAGGTGCTTGATAACTATACCGGTCATCGGAGACCGGTGGGAAATCTTTCCGGAGGGGAGAGCTTCAAGGCATCTCTCAGTCTGGCTCTGGGCTTGTCGGATACGGTCTCCTCAAATCTGGGAGGTATTCAGATGGATGCACTGTTTGTGGATGAAGGCTTTGGAACTCTGGATCGCAAATCCATGGATAATGCAATGGACAGTCTGACTGGTCTTTCGAGTGCCAATAAACTGGTGGGCATTATTAGTCATAGAGAGGAACTGATGGAAAATATTCCACAGCAGATCAAGGTAAAAAAGACAAAGGATGGCAGCAGCATTACCATAGAAAACGGCATATAATCGGCATGAAATATGACGAGGGAACATTAAAAAATTTCATTATTTGACAAACACAGGCATAATGTATAAAATAGTAAGGAGCAGCAGCTTGATGCTTCTGTGCAGGATTAGTACATCGGTAGTATATCAGCTTCCCAAGCTGAGGAGGCGGGTTCGACTCCCGTATCCTGCTTGACACGATTCGCAGGATTCTTAGGAGTTCTGCGTTTTTTTAACGAATGGAGGATTATTTCATGGTAATTGAACCAAAGGTAAAGGCATTTATCTGTACTACGGCACATCCGGCGGGATGTCGTGCGGCAGTACAGGCACAGATTGATTATGTAAAGGCACAGCCAAAGACGGAGGGACCGAAAAAGGTGCTGGTGATCGGCTGTTCCATGGGATATGGACTTGCTTCACGTATTGCGGCAGCATATTCATGTGGAGCAGATACACTGGGGATTATTTTTGATAAGCCGGCAAAGGGCAAGAGAACCGCGACGGCAGGATGGTACAACACGGCAGCATTTGAGGAGATTGCCACGGCAGACGGTCTGTATGCAAAAACTCTGAACGGAGATGCATATTCGGCAGAAATGAAGGAGCAGACCATTGAGACTATTAAAAAGGATCTTGGTCAGGTGGATATGGTGATCTACAGTATTGCGGCACCGCGTAGAACGGCACCGGATGGAGTGACCTACAAGTCTGTTCTCAAGACCACAGGAGAGTCCTATACCAATCGCACCATTGATCTGAGAAACAATCAGCTCATGGAAGCAACAATTGAGCCGGCGACAGACGAGGAGATCCAGAACACCATCAAGGTTATGGGCGGTGAGGACTGGATACTCTGGATCAAAGCATTGAAGGAGGCTGGCGTTCTTGCGGATGGTGCAAAGACCGTGGCATATTCTTATATTGGACCGGAGCTGACCTATCCGATCTACAAGGAAGGCTCTATCGGACAGGCAAAAAAGGATCTTTATGCTTCCGCAGACAAGATCCAGGCAGAGATTGATGGGGTTGAGGCATATGTTTCTGTGAATAAGGCAGTGGTAACACAGTCTAGTGCGGCGATTCCGATCGTGCCTCTTTATCTGGCGATCCTGTTTAAGGTCATGAAGGAGCAGAAGGTGCAGGAGGGCTGTATTGAGCAGATGTACCGTATGATCCATGACCGTCTCTGCAATGGTGGAGCTGTTGTGACGGATGAGAACCGCCTGATCCGTATGGACGATTGGGAGATGGAGCCAAAGGTACAGGAGGCAGTGGCTGAGATCTGGCAGAAGATCGATCAGGACAATCTCGAGGAGGTTACTGATCTGGAGGGATACTGGCAGGAGTTCTATGAGATCTTTGGATTCCGGATCGACGGTGTGGATTACGGTGCCGATGTGGACGCAGATGTACAGATTCCAAGCATAGCAGCAGAGTAGAGAAATAATCGTGCAATTATTTTGATTACGGATTTGCGACACGTCATTATTTATTATAAGGAAAACGGAATAAAATTTAACAGGATGTATGTATGAGATGTTTCGTTACAGAAACAATCATACATACATTTTTTCGTCTCTGGGAAAAAAGTGGAAATCCAACTACAATTATAAAGCGATTACTGGATAATAAATCCAACAAAGTAGAAATGTAGTATAGAAAATATTCCCAAATCACAATAAAAATATTAGAGATATTTCACAAAAAAATATAAAAATATATTAAAATCCTTGTGAAAATAACCAAAAAGGTGTATACTGAAAATAGATGTAAAACATTTTATGCAATCCGCAACGGGTTGGAGCGGAACAAAAGGGGGTCTTGATATGAATAAAGTAATTACTATCAGCAGACAGTATGGCAGCGGGGGGAGAGAAGTTGGACAGAAGCTGGCAGAGCATTACGGGATTCCGTTTTATGACAATGAGCTGATCACACGGGCGGCGAAGGAAAGCGGCTTTGCAGAGGAGACGTTTGCAAGAGCGGAGGACAAAGCGACCAACAGCTTGTTGTATTCCCTTGCTATGGGGATTAATGTGTATGGCAATCAGGATTTTGGCTTTTCGGGCTTAAGTCTGGATGACCGTATTTTCCTGGCACAGTCGGATGTGATCCGAAAGGTGGCAGACGACGGGCCATGCGTGATCGTTGGCCGATGCGCAGATTATGTATTGAAGGAGAGAACCAATACATTCAATGTCTTTGTACAGGCTTCTCTTGATTTCCGACTGAAACGTGTTGTGGAGAATTACGGAGAAAGCGAGAAGAAGGCAGGAGAGATTATTTTAAAGAACGATAAGCGCCGTGCAAACTACTATAATTATCATGTGGGTGAGAAGTGGACGAATCTGACCAACTACGATATGGTTGTCCGCAGTGATATTGCCGGTATTGATAAAGCGGTGGAGAGTATTTGCACTTACCTTGGCGAGTAACAGCAACAAAGGGGGACGTGTTATGGAGAAGATAGCAGAAAGAATTAAGGAGATCATTGATAAGAGTGGCAATATTGTGGTTTTAAGCGGCCTGAATGTCATGAGGGAGACTGGGTTAAATGGTGTTCGTGCAGAGCATCTTGCCTATGAGACAGAGGAAAAGTACGGCTATGCCAATGAAGAGATCATTTCGTCCGCATTTTATGCAAGGCGCAGTGAGATCTTTTATGATTACATTAAAAATGTCACGATCAATAAGGAAACAGCAGAACCGACGATTGTTCACAAGGCGATCCGTCAGCTGCAGCAGAAGGGAAAGGTGCCTCGTATTATTACATACACGGTGTATGGGCTTTATGAGAATGCGGGGTGCGAGAATGTACTGGATATTCATGGATCTATTCAGAAAAATAAATGTCCCGCCTGTGGTAAAATTTTTGATATGAAATACATCAAGGACTCAGTGGGAGAACCGCTTTGTGATGCCTGCAAAGTGCCGATCCGGCCGGGATTTCTCCTTCTGGGAGAGCGTGTGGATAACGGGAAAATGTCTGAGGCATGCGATGATATTGAAGCGGCGGATGTCCTTTTTGTAATTGGATTTGGCATTCGGGAGTCGCTGTGTCAGCATTTGCATAAATATTACAAAGGTAATAAGCTGATTCTTGTCAATACGGAGGAGAAGCTGGGAGATGAGCGTGCCGATTACAGGATATATGGGAAGATCAGTGAGATTGTTCCGTATATTACCGGGTATGATCCGGATGCTGTGTTTGAGGAGCCGGATGAGGAGTTGGAGGTGGCGGCAGCCATGGAGAAGGAGACGGCAAAGAATTCATAAAAAATTAAATCGAAATTTCGAAAGAATTAAGAGCCGGGAAGGTTGCAAAACAAACGAAAACGGTTTACAATTAATCTCTGTCCGGAGTTTTTTGGACGGAGATTTTCTTTTGCCTGCCGGCAGCAGTCAAGTCGGTCCGGCAGGAGGAATTTGATGGATAACAGACAGAGAATGAAAAATGTGGAGGATTGTGAGATGAGCAAGGTTAGAACAAGATTTGCGCCAAGCCCGACAGGCAGAATGCATGTGGGAAATTTAAGAACAGCATTATACACATATTTGATCGCAAAGCATGAGGGCGGCGATTTTGTACTTAGAATAGAAGATACCGATCAGGAGCGTTTTTTTGATGAGGCGCTGGAGATCATTTACCGTACACTGGAAAAGACAGGCCTGAAGCATGATGAAGGTCCGGATAAGGATGGCGGCTATGGTCCGTATATTCAGAGTGAGCGTTGCAAGAGCGGTCTTTATATGAAATATGCAAAGGAGCTGATCGAGAAGGGGGAGGCATATTACTGCTTCTGTGATAAGGAGCGGCTGGAGTCTCTCAAGCAGAATATCGGCGGTAAGGAGATCGTAGCGTACGACAAGCATTGTCTTCATTTGTCCAAGGAGGAGATTGAGGCAAATCTGGCAGCGGGAAAGCCTTATGTTATCCGTGCCAATGTACCAAATGAGGGTGTGACTACATTCCATGATGAGATATACGGAGATATTTCCCAGCCGAATGAAGAGCTGGATGATATGATCCTGATCAAATCAGACGGATATCCAACTTACAATTTTGCCAATGTTATTGACGATCATCTGATGGGAATTACACATGTAGTACGTGGTAACGAGTATCTTTCCTCTGCACCGAAATATACCAGACTTTATCAGGCATTTGGATGGGAGGAGCCAAAGTATATCCATTGTCCGTTGATCACCAATGAGGAGCACCAAAAGCTCAGCAAGCGAAGCGGTCACTCTTCCTATGAGGATCTGATCGAGCAGGGATTTTTGTCTGAGGCAGTTGTAAATTATGTAGCGCTTCTGGGATGGAGTCCGACAGACAACCGCGAGATTTTCAGTTTGGAGGAGCTGGTAGAGAATTTTGATTACCACCATATCAGCAAATCACCGGCAGTTTTTGATATTGTAAAGCTGAAATGGATGAATGGTGAATATATCAAGGCGATGGATGATGAGGCATATTATGAGCATGCGCTTCCTGTGATCAAAGAGGTGATCACAAAGGATTATGATCTCAAGAAGATTGCTGATCTGGTTAAGACGCGTATCGAGATATTCCCGGAGATCAAGGAGAAGATTGACTTCTTTGAGGAGCTTCCGGAGTACGATATTGCAATGTATACACACAAGAAGATGAAGACCAACAGCGAGAATTCTCTGCAGGTATTAAAGGATATGCTGCCGCGTCTGGAGCAGCTGGAGGATTACAGCCATGAGGGTATCGAGGATGTCTGCAGGGCGTATATTGCAGAGAAGGAGATCAAGAACGGCGTATGCCTGTGGCCTCTTCGTACAGCAGTTTCCGGTAAGCAGATGACACCGGGCGGTGCATATGAGATCATCGAGATCATTGGCAAGGACGAGACGATTGCCCGCGTTAAGAAGGGAATTGAGCTGTTGGAAGCAGCCGTTTAGAGTTTTTGAGGTGCGGTTGGTGCAGAAAGAGGTATATCACATATTGGATTTCAGACCGAAGCACATGGGGAAGTGGCGGAAAGGCTTATATGGAGTTAAATGATGCACAGAAAAAGGCGGTCTCTCATTTCGAGGGACCGATGATGGTCCTGGCGGGTCCGGGCTCTGGTAAAACCAGAGTCATTACCCACCGGGTCCGTTTTTTAATAGAGGAAAAGGGAGTCAATCCCTCAAATATCTTAGTGATTACATTTACAAAGGCAGCGGCCGTGGAGATGCGGGAACGCTACCGGCAGATGGCACCGGCATATAGTGCGCCGGTTTCTTTTAGTACATTTCATTCTATTTTTTTCACAATTTTAAAACATGCGTATCATTATAAGGCAAGTAATATTATCCGGGAGGACATGCGTCGTCAGCTTTTGAAGGAGATTGTGGACGAGACGGACATTGAGATACAGGATGAAAACGAATTCCTTAATGATCTGGGGTCTGAGATCAGCCGGGTGAAAGGCGGGAGGATGGATCTGGCTCATTACTATTCTCCGAATTGCCCGGGAGATACCTTTCGGCGGATCTTCGAGAAATATCAGAATGGTCTGGCAAGAAAACGGCTTCTGGATTTTGATGATATGCTTGTATACTGTTATGAGCTTCTGGATCAGCGTCCGGATATCCGCCGGATGTGGCAGAGACAATTTCCGTATATTCTCATTGATGAATTTCAGGATATCAACCAGGTACAGTATGACGTGGTCAGGCTGTTGGCGCAGCCTCACAATAATCTGTTTATTGTGGGGGATGATGACCAGTCGATCTACGGATTCCGTGGGGCGCGTCCGGATATTATGCAGAGCTTTGTAAAGGAATATTCACCGGAGATATGCAAGTTAAATGTAAATTATAGGAGCAAAGGCGAGATCATTGCTCTGGCGGGTCGTGTGATCGGACACAATAAGAATCGTCTGGCGAAAAAGATCATAGGGACGGAAAAAGATTTTGTGGTGGGTTCTGCTGTGCGTGTGCAGGAATTCCAGGGGATGACCGAGCAGAATGAGAAGATCCGGGAGGAGATTCTTTCGTACCGCAATCAGAAGATCCCATACCGGGAGATGGCGGTGCTTTTTCGTACCAATACGCAGGCGAGGGCCATTAGTGCCAAGCTGAAGGAGTATAATATTCCTTTTGTGATGAAGGAAATGGTACCAAATCTTTATGACCACTGGATCGTGCGGGATATTCTGACGTATATCCGGGTGGCAATGGGCAACCGGGAGCGGGCAAATGTTTTGCGGATCATTAACCGGCCCAAGCGTTATGTTCATAGAAATGCATTGACGGAGCCGTATATTGATCTGAAGGAATTGGAGCTTTTTTATGAGGATAAGGACTGGATGGTGGACCGGATCGTGAATCTCCGGGCAGATCTGGGACTGATCGCAGATATGCGTCCCTATGCAGCGGTCAATTTTATCCGCCGGGGTGTGGGATATGACGATTATATCCAGGAATATGCGGAATATCGTGGGATTCGTGCGGCTGATATGTACGAGATTCTGGACGAGCTGCAGGAGGCATCCAAGGGATTTAAAGATTTTGAAGAGTGGTTTGAATATATCCGCAGCTATGGCGAGGAACTAAAAAAGCAGAGCGAAAAAAGCCGTCAGTCGGACAACGGACAGCCGGAGGATGCGGTGATGCTTATGACCATGCATGGATCAAAGGGACTGGAGTTTGAGTGCGTTTTTCTTCCGGATGTCAATGAGGGGATCACACCGTACAATAAAGCGGTGCTCACAGAGGATATTGAGGAGGAGCGCCGGATGTTTTATGTGGCAATGACCCGCGCCAAATCGCATCTTCACATTTATTATTTAAAGGAACGGTTCAGCAAGGAGGTTTCCGTTTCAAGATTTGTAGGGGAAATGCTTGGAACGCCCGGCACAGAGGCTGTAGTTTCTTCGGCAGCAGCCAGCTCACGCATTTCCTTTAAAAGAAAACGATAGCGTACATTTGCGGCGTTCATTTCATATATATATCGGTCAATGAGATCCGGCTCGTTTGTGTTCTGGAGCCCCAGCCAGGCATCATTGATAGCCTGCTGACAATCTCTGATCGCTTTTTTGAGAAAATCCTTTCGTTTTGGAGGGATTTTCTTTTTGTTTTTCCATACTAATTGAATCATAATCATCCTCATTTCTGTTAGTGGCTTGAACCATGCATCATATTATATGTTAAGTATAGACACGCTCTTTTCAAAATATACGCAGTTTGTCCTATGTTTTGGAAAAATATTTAGATTTCGTATTGCGCCAGGAACGGTCATATGGGATTGGGACGTGCATATATTTTACAGAGAAGGAAATGAAGTGGTCTTACTCACCTTGTTCTGAAATGACAGCTGCTATTTTGAAAATATGAGAGGTGTCGTGTCAGAAACGGCAGATGGGAGGAAATTGCATTGTATAAAGCGGCATTTTTGGTTTTGATTATTATGTTTTTAGTTTGCATATGGCGAAATATGGGAAGGGTGCTAATGAATGCAGTCATCAGGTGCCTGTTTTGCCTGATCTGCGTCTATTTATGTAACGGCATGATCCAGTATTTTGGGGGAAATATTGCCGTCAAAATTAACGAAATTACGGTATGTGTTTCGACACTTTTGGGGATAAGCGGAGTGGCGGGACTTTATGTGTTACAGTTATTTTTTACAATTCACGGATAAAAATTTGGGAGATTTGCACAGATTTTTGACGTTTGACAGCCTCCGGTGCGGGTGTTATAGTGGGCGACACCAAAGCGAAGGGAGGTGATGTGATCGACGTTGTTGCAATGACCATATTATGGATCCTTAGCTCTGTCAGCGATCTGCGCGAGTATCAAATACCAAATGATCTGATCCTGGCGGGGTGGCTGGCGGCGTTGGTCTGCCGTCTGTATATACAGGGGATTTACGGAATGGGAGCCGGGATCTGCTGTATTGTGGCAGGAATCCTTGTATTACTGCCGGTGTATGGTGTCCACGGAATGGGAGCCGGGGATATCAAGCTTTTATCGGTGGTTGGTGCAATGTATGGGATGAAATTATGGATACAGACAGGGATCGTGTTTGCGCTTCTGGCGGCATTGTTTTCTTTTGTCTATATGTTGATAAATCGTCTTTTTGTGAATCGAATGCGCTATTTTTTTCACTTTGTGATTTTAGACCACAAAAAATCGTATTATGATGCGACGAGGGACGGCAGATCCATGGTGATCCCGTTAGCTCCGGTAATGGCTCTGGCATACTATATGGTTTTTTTCTGCCGGTTATCCGGCGGAATGAAGGGTTAAATATGACAGGGGGGATTTTTTGAACAAGTTATTGGTGGCTTTATATGATACACAGGGATATATGAAAGCCTTAGCAGAATATTTTGGAAAAAAGAATTTTTTGCTGGCCAGCCGGCTTTTTACTAAAGCAGAAAGTCTGAATGATTTTTTGAAGGAAAGGCAGCCGGATGTACTGCTTTTGGGACAGGATGTGGATCGGACAGGTCTGAAACATCTGGACCATGTAAAGCAGTTGGTTATTTTGTCGGAGGGAAACTGTGTGTCAGAGGGCAGGGAAGACTATCCCCTGATCTTCAAATATCAGTCTGCAGAAAATATTTTAAAGGAAATCTTTGCCATTCTGGAGGAAGGCACTCCGAAGGAGTCAGGGATTGCAGGGAAAATGTGTGGCCGGATGGAGATATGGGGCATCTATCATCCATATCAGGCACCGCTGACGATGCAGCAGATCTGTCCGGAGCAGGGAGATTCCGGCAAAAGATGTTTGCGGATCAGTATGGAGCTTTTGGGCGGGGAGGAATATAAGGATTTGTCCGGAGATGACCGCGGACTGTCGGAGATTATTTTTTATCTGAAACAAAAAAATGAGAGGCTGGCGTTAAAGCTTCGGCAGCTGGTGCAGCAGAGCAATGGAATGGATCATATCCGCCCGGTAACCGATTTCCGAGATCTTTACAGTTTGTGCCGGGAGGATGTGGACAGGCTGTTGACCGTGATTTCCGGCGAGACAGGCTATGAGAGGGTAATCTTTGATATTGGCTTTTTGACAGATACGGCATTATATCTGTTGTATTGCTGTGATCGTATATATATTCCGAAAGCACAGAGCTTGTGGGAGGAGAAGCAGGCAAATAGTCTGGAAAGGCTTCTGGTAAAAGAGGGATTGGAAGAGGTGCTGGAAAGTATTCGCTATATTGCAGTATAGGGAGGAGCATATGTATGGGAGAAAAGCATTTGGAACAAATCCAGCAGAAGATTCAGGAGGAGCTGTTGGCTGAACTGGAGCAGGGGATGAGTTTTTCCGATGAGGAAATGCGTGATGAAATTGAATTACGCGTCCTAAAATATGGACAGATTGAATATCTGACGATCGAAGAAAAGCTGGAGCTTGCCAAGAAAATATTTAATTCCATTCGAAGGCTGGATGTTTTGGAGGAGCTTTTGGAAGATCCGGATATTACAGAGATTATGGTCAATGGTCCGGAGCATATTTTTATCGAAAAGGATGGGAAGCTGATGGACTCCGGGAAAAAATTCCAAAGTCGCAGCAAGCTGGAGGATGTGATCCAGCAGATCGTGTCAAAGGTAAACCGGGTCGTAAATGAAGCTTCGCCCATTGTGGATGTGCGGCTGCTGGATGGCTCCAGAGTGAATGTGGTGCTGCCGCCGGTTGCGTTAGACGGACCGGTTATGACAATCCGGAGATTTCCGGAAACGCCCTTTCATATGGACAAGCTGTTGGAGCTGGGGAGCATTACACAGGAGGCTGCGGATTTTCTGCGGACACTGGTAGAGGCAAGGTACAATATTTTTATCAGTGGAGGGACAGGTTCTGGAAAAACTACTTTTTTAAATGTCCTTTCCAATTATATTCCGGTTACGGAGCGTATCGTGACTATTGAAGATTCCGCAGAGCTTCAGATCCGGAATGTTGCCAATCTGGTAAGGCTGGAAACAAGAAATGCTAATCTGGAGGGGAAAAATGCCGTGACGATCCGTGATCTGGTGCGTTCGGCCCTTCGTCAGAGGCCGGATCGAATTATTATTGGAGAAATTCGTGATGCGGCGGTGATTGAGCTTTTGAGTGCTATGAATACCGGACATGATGGAAGTATTTCGACAGGCCATGCCAACAGCCCCGCGGATATGCTTCGCAGAATGGAGACATTGGTACTCACCGGAATGGAGATTCCGCTGGCAGCAGTCCGCAGCCAGATTGCCTCTGCGATTGAAATTGTAGTGCAATTGGGAAGACTCCGGGACAAGTCCCGGAAGGTATTGGAAATTGATGAGGTTTGTGGGATTGACCAGGGGGAAATTGTTTTGCGGCCGCTTTATCAGTTCCGGGAGACAGAGAACAGCACCAGAGAGAGGGTGGAGGGAAGACTGATGACCACGGGGAATTCTTTGTTGAATCGCAGAAAACTTGTTATGGCGGGAAAGGAGAGGACGGTTGAGATTTCGTAAGCGGCAGATAGATATGATCCGATCCGGGACAGAAATTTTTGTGCTTCTGATATTGTTTTACAGAAGTATATTGTGGGTGGCAGTTTTGTGGATACCATTATTCTATCTGCGATATCGCCGTCTACAACTCAAATGGGAGGAGGAGAGGCGTTGGCAGCTGAATCTGGAATTTAAAGAAGGGCTTCAGGGGATTGCTGCGGCATTAAACGCCGGTTATTCCGTAGAAAATGCCATAGAAGAGAGTCGAAGGGATCTAAAGGTTTTGTATGGGCAGGAATCTTTGTTGTGCTGGGAATTTCAGATTATGCTGGAGCAGCTGCGGATGAATCGCCCTGTGGAACAGGTTATGGATGAACTTGCGGACAGAAGCAAGGTGGAGGATATCAAAAGCTTTGCAGAGGTATTTCGGACAGCTCGCAGATCCGGAGGAGATCTGGTATCCATAACCAGAGTCTGTGCAGAACGGATTGCAGAAAAGATAGAGGTCAGCAGGGAGATTCGTACTTTGTTTGCAGGAAAGCAGATGGAGGGGAAAATTATGAATGTGGTTCCTTTGGGAATAATATTTTATTTTTGGATCTGTTCTCCGGGATTTCTGGATTGCTTTTATGGAGGTATATGGGGACGGATTATGATGAGTATCTTTTTGGGAATATATATTGCGGCATATCTGCTCAGCGAGAAGATATGCAGAATTCGTTTTTAGTATAGAGGATAGAGAGGAGGAGGGGATGCAGAGGGGAAAATTGTTTTGCAAAAAAATCGAACAAAAAATAGGATCTCTGGCCTTTGGACTGCATCTTTTATGGCGGGTGCGACTTCATATCCCGTTTTCTCAGGACAGGATGAAGCAGTTGCAGATGCTTTGGCCGGGGAAATCGCCAAAAGAGCTGGAGGAAAGGGATGATTGCCGGAGGTTTACTTTATGGATTCTTCTCGTGATCGGTACTGTGTTTTTGACAGTCGTTGCGTGGGGTGGAGAGAGAGGTTCTCAGTATCTAAAGGGAAACGGTTATCTGGAACGGCGCGAGCCGGGAAAGGGACAGCAGAAGGCGAAGCTTCAGATAAGGGGACAAGGTGTACAAAAAAAGGTACAGATTGTTGTGCCGGAGAGAAAATATCGTCTGGAGGAGCTGCAGGCGAAATTGGAAGAAGGAAGAAATTATATTATCAAGAAATATCTGGGAGAAAATAAAACAGCAGAGAAGGTGACGAAGCCACTGTGTCTTGTGTCCGAAATAAGGGACAGTGCTATTAAGGTGAAATGGAAGTTGGATGCGGATGGTTATATTAACCGGGACGGAACATTAAATAACAGGGCACTGTCTCAGAAAACAGAGGTATCTATTACGGCGTATATGGTATACGGGGATGTGAAAGAACCGGTGGAGCTGGAGCTTTTTATCTGTCCCGTTCAAAAGAGTTATGAGCAGAGGCTGTGGGAGAATTGGGAAAGCCGGCTGGAAGAGGAAAAAGAACGGTCGGCACAGCAAAAGGTACTGAAACTGCCACGGGAGGCAGCGGGAAGGAAGCTTTTCTACCGGGAGGTGAAAGAACGTTTCTGGTGTCGTGTGTTTCTTGCAGGAGGGCTGTTATGTATCTGCATTCCGTTTCTTTTGGATTATCAGACAGAGCAGGGGATAAAGAAAAGAGACGGGCAGTTACAGACGGAATATCCGGAAATGGTGGAGCGTTTTATCTTATTGCTGGGGGCCGGTCTGACCATACGGGGAACCTGGCTTAGGATCGCGGGGGAGTATGAAAGACGAAGGGAATCCGGAGAAATCTCATACAACTATTTGTATGAGGAAATGCTGTTGACGAGGAATGATATGGAAAATGGAAAAAGCGAAGCGGCGGCGTACACGTCATTTGGAAGACGGATTTCGATGCTGCAGTATATGAAATTCAGTACGTTATTGGTGCAAAACTTAAAGAAAGGTTCCGATGATCTGCTTCGGCGGATGGAGCTGGAAGCTGAGGATGCGGTCCGGATTCGGCGGGAGCTTGCAAAAAAGCAGGGAGAAGAAGCGGGAACAAAGCTTTTGCTTCCGATGATGCTGATGCTCGTGGTGGTGCTTGCAATAATTTTGACGGCAGCATTCCGGGCAATGTGATATGAAAACAAAGAAAGGATGGAAGAAAATATGAATATGATCAGAAAGTTTTGGAAGGATGAGGATGGCATAGGTGTTGTGGAGATTGTGTTGATTCTGGTAATTCTTGTGGCGCTAATTGTAATTTTTAAGGATAAAATCACATCAATCATCAGCAGCGCATTTTCGCAGATTGATGATGGGGCAGGGACGATCAATGATGGTATCAGTATATAAGGAAGATGGAAGTATCACGATATTTATGACGTTTATTTTTCTGCTGTTGTTTGCGCTGACCGGAGCTACATTGGACAGTGCCCGTTATTTTAGTTCCGGTGGTTATGTAAGGTCGTCTGCATATGGCGCAGACATTGCCATATATGGAGAATATAACCGGGAATTATATACGGAATATGGTTTATTTGGCTGCGGCGGTTTTAATGGGAAGGGGGAGAGTGACTGGCTGGATCGTTATCAGGAAATTTTGCAGGAAAATTTGCGGGAACGGCCGGATAAGCAGGAACAAGGTATTTTGCCCCGGAGATATGCATCGGTTTATCAGATTAATGATATCCGGACCGAACTGGAAGAGGTCCATTTTCTCACAGAAGAGAAATATTTTCGGCAACAACTGCGGAAGTGGATCGCGGCAGAGGGATTAAAGGATCTGGGAGGAGATCTGGTCAAACAGGTTTTGGGAACCGATCAAGGGAAAAAGGAGGAGCTGTTGAAGGATTTGGAGAAAACGGATTCTCTGGAGGAAACAAAAGAAGCAGAACAGGCAAAGAATTCCGTTGTGGATAAAGGAGTTCCGAATAATACCGGGCGGGGACAACAGAAGCCGACGGTTGAAAATCCATTGGAATTTCTCGGAAAATTGCTGCAGGCTGGCGTGTTGTCTCTGGTTTGTGATACAGGGAGCCTGTGTGAAAGAGAGATTGACACGCGGGAGGTTACGGGAGAGATGCAGGATGCGCAGGAAGGTCTGAAACCTAAGGCGACTCAAAGTTGGACTACAGGAAAATCCGGTTTGAAGATTCTGAAAAAGTTTTTGAAGCAGGAGGATTCCATGTGGAATGATGAAATGACAGTGGATTCCGGAAAAAAGGGTGAGCTTATTATTTATGTGACAAATATGCTGGAATCTTATGTATCAGAACACAACGGAAGTGTACCCTATGGACTGGAATACCTGATCAGCGGTAAGAAAAGTCAGAAGGAAGCCTTTGGTGCGGTGATCAATCATCTGTTTTTGATCCGGACAATGACGAATTTTCTCTATGTGGAGAAAGATCCGGCACTTCGGGCGCAGAGTCTGGAAACAGCAACCGCTTTGGCTGCACCTTTGATGGCGGAAGCGTTTATTCCGGTTATTCAGAAAGGGATTTTGATGGTACTTTCTATGGAAGAGGCCTGTGTCGATATTACAGCTCTTCTTCAGGGACGCCGGGTGCCGGTTTTTAAAAGCCGGGGAAGCTTTCAGATGCAGTATGCACAGATTTGTCTGGCAACTAGGAAATTATTTGTGGAAAAAGCGAAAAGCTTTCCAAAAGAAGGGGATAGGCTGATTGACGGAAATGGACGGACGGGGTTGGGATATACACAATACCTGTGGCTGATGCTTATGATGCAGTCGTGGGATGAATTGTATCAGAGGACGTTGGATATAGTGCAGTTTGATCTGCGGGAGCGGTTTAATCAGACCTTTACGCTGGATCATTGTATTTGCAGGACCAGGGTGGTGGTGACATATGATCTGCCGGTTTTATTTAACCGGCTTGTTGATGGGAGAAACTATAAAGATGGAATAAAAAGCAAAAATAGTACGACAGGTATGCTGAGCAGGCAAATTACTGTCACATATGGATACTCGTAAATAAAATATGCCGGGGGCTGTACAGGGCACTTTCTCAAACCTTCTTTTAGGAATAAACCTATAATAGTTCATAATGTTTTGGCAGAAGCCGCTTCCCCCTTTCAATGAGAAATAAATAGAGCATTACGCAATTTCGTAAAAACTTGTCAATTGAAAAATCAGTATATACCAATAGAGAAAGTGCTCTGTATAGTCCCCGGCAATCGTGATAAGGATGAAAATATGAGATTTTTTGGAAAAAAGTGGTGCCAGGCATCTTATACGGTAGAGGCTGCATTTACAGTACCTCTGGGGTTTCTGGTTCTGTTCTCTTTAAGTGTTTTATTTACTTTGCTGATAAAAGGAAATAAGGTGCAGATGTCTCTTCTTCATACCGTACAGACATACGCAGTGACCGGAAGTAAAATGTCATCTGCAGCGGGGGTGCTTGAACAGGGTGTTTTGGTTCGTTGGAAGGAACAGGAAGGAACGAATTACTGTTATACCGGTTATTCGGAGAGTATTCCGTTTTTGGGATCCAGATTTTTCCGTTTGCACCGATATCAGCAGATGGCGGTCACTGATTATTCCGGATGCAGCATGGTCTCGGATGAAGTGGCTGACTATTTTGTATATATTGCGGAAAATGGAAAGGTATTTCATCGGGATCGTGAGTGCACTTATCTCAGGATACGCATTCAGGAAAGTACCCCATATGTGCTGGAAAATAAGCGAAACCAGTCGGGAGGTATTTATTATCCTTGTGAGAGCTGCTGTCATGCAGAGGCACAGCCATCGGCAGCAATGGTATATTTCACATCGTATGGTGACAGATATCATATCCGGAAGGAGTGTTCTAAATTAAAGAGAAACGTAAGAGCAGTAAGGCGGTCAAAAGCAGGAAATTTATCGCCTTGCAGTAAATGTGGAGGTGGAGAGTGAAATGAATTCGGTATTTCATATAGGGCTGTTGATTATGCTTGGAATATGTGCGGTTATGGACTGTATGTATCGAAGGGTGTGGATGCCTTTGACCGGTATAATGCTTTGTTATACCGTTATAGCTGGCTTATTGACAAAGGGTGTATTGTGGCAGGGCTTGTTGTTTGGGATGGGTGTAGGAGTGTTTTTTTATGTGGCAGCTATTGTAACCGGAGGGCAGATTGGAAAGGCAGATGGAATTTTGCTCGGTATATTGGTGATGGCATGGCCGCCGTGGAACGGTGTATTGTTTATTGTATACAGTTTTTTATATTCGTTTGTGGCAGCAGTTCTTTTGGTGGCGATATGGCGTAAAGGGAGAAATACGAGGATGCCGATGGTTCCGTTTATGTGGCTTGGATATATTACGGTGTTGTGCTTATAAGTGGGAGGATATGATAGTTTGTATAATAAATTCGAAAAATTATGAGGAATGAGAAATGTACGAGAGAAGGGGTTATTATGTATAGATATATGTGGGATGGAAGTTATACCGTCGAAGCTGCTTTTATTGTGCCTGTGGTTCTTGGCATATTATATGGATGGATGTTTCAGCTTTTTTATCTGCACGATCAGGTAGTCATAGATGGGATGCTGCAGGAAATGGTAGTGCTTCGACAGGAGAAGAAGGAATGTGGGGAGCAGGAAATAGATCGATGGAGGGAGAAGCTTCAGGAAGCTCTTTGGATTGCACAGGTGGATGGATTTCAGCTTCAAAAGGATTCCCTATATGTAAAGGGAAAAATATCTGCATCGGCAGTATGGAAAATACCTGTTATGCAGCAATTTTTAGGAAATCGTTTTCAAAGCAGCACGACTCAGATAATTTCATCTGTGCAGCCGGACACTGTGTTAAGAATAAAGGGAAAGGAGGAAATATCGCGTGGAGGAGATTGACCGGTATTCCGGGCGTTTTCGGGAAGAAAAAGGTTTTCTGGTTGTGGAAGGAGCAGTAGATCACGGGGACTCCTTTGATATTAAAATGCTTTTGAATAATCAGATTGCAGGTATTCTTCCGTTGCAGATCCAGTATATTGATAATCAGTGCATATATCGGTATTTGACGGGAGAAAAAATATCGCTTACCCGATTTTTATCACATCAAAAACTACATTTCAAGGAGGCATACCGGTTGTGGAAAGATATATTCCACAGTTGTAGTATATGCGCGGAATATCTGCTTCAGACAGACCAGCTGCTGTTATGTCCGGAATATATTTACTGGGATTCTTCAATGCAAAGTTTCTCTTTTTGCTATTTCCCCGAAAAGGCAGAGGCTTTGGAAATACAGATTAAAAGGCTTTGTGAGTTTCTTTTGACGGTGGTGGATCATGAGGAAAAGCTTGGGAGAGAATTTGTATATGGATGGTACGAGCAGGTGATAGGTATGGGTTTTTATCTGTCAGAGCTGGAGCGTTATCTGAAAAGCTACCGGGACAGAGAGAATGTCATAGGGGGCCGGCTTACGGAGGAACCGGTAAAGACGAAGAAATCAGCAGAGGTACAGGAGCTGGTAAAAACGCAGGTGTCAGCGGAGGCACAAGAACCGGTAAAGTCACAGAAATCACTAAAGAGCCGGGAATCGGGAAAAATGCAGGAATTAGAAAGAAAGGAGGTGTGTAATTACTATCTGAAAAATGTCTCAAAGTATCCGGAGGCATTGCCGCAGCTTTTTCTGACGGAAGGTGCATTGACCGTAGGACGTGCGCCGGGGTGTGATGCAGTATTGCCGGGGAGCCAGATCAGTTGGCATCATGCCAAAATAGAAGTAGAAGAGGATCGGGTTTTTGTGATAGACACCAATTCCTCTAATGGAGTTTTTCTGAATAAAAAGAGATTGATAAAAGAACATCCGGTACTTTGCAGGGCAGGCGATATCATTGGTTTTGCAGATATTACCTATTTGCTTTGTACCGGATGAAAAGGAATGTACACATGTCCGGGAGGGATAGTTTGCCGTTAAAGCTGACTGGCAATGATCTCTACAGTTCTATGAATCAATGAGCACTTAAACGGACAGCGTCATAAAGATGGTCATAGCCCTGATGATCCATTGAGGTGGTCAGGTGACCGTCACTGTCAATATGGAAATGATATATATTGTACTCGCCGTTTTCATAAGAAAAATCGGTGCCGTTGTCCTGATAATGGCAATATTCCGCAGGAGCATCTGAAGTATAGTACTCCAGGATTAACTCCTTTGCACCGCCGTCCGGAATGTGATTAAGCTGCGGCCAGGTAGGAATTATGCTGCCTGCCTTGATATAGATTGGACATATATCCAGAGGGGCATCCTGAAGGATATACTTTCCACCTTCAATACGTTCCTTGGTCCAGTAGTCTACCCAGATTCCCTCCGGGAGATAAACCGGTCTGACGTGGGCTCCCTGATCGGTGACAGGGGCAACCAGAATACGGTCTCCGACCAGATATTCGTCGTTACATTCATAAACCTCCGGATCATTCTGATAGTGCATTACCAAAGGACGGATGATTGGCATTCCGGTCTGCGATTCTTCATAAAACAGATCATACAGATAAGGAATAAACCGATATCGGAGCTTTAAGTAGGTACGATAAATATCGAGAGTCTGGAGGTCAAACTGCCATGGCTCCTGACAGCGGGAGAATTTCGCACAATGATTGCGGAAAAGCGGGGCGAAACAGCTTGCCTGTATCCAGCGGCAGAGGAGCTCCGGTGTCGTATTGGAGCCAAATCCGCCAATATCGGTACCCACAAATGGCATACCGGACATACCGAGGTTTAATAGCTGTGGAATGGACATTTTCAGATGAGTCCATATACTCTGATTGTCGCCGGTCCATGCGGTGGAATATTTCTGGGAGCCGCTATAGCAGGCTCTTGTAATGACAAATGGACGTTTACCGCTTGTTTCTTTGAGACCTTCATAGGTTGCCTTTGCCATAAGATGACCATATACATTATGAACTTCTTTGTGAAGCCGTGGAATGTCGTCTCCGGGAAATACGACATTCTCCGGCAGTGGTCCGCGGAAGCTGGCCGGCTCATTCATATCATTCCAGATGCCGCTGATGCCCTGGTCCACCAGCAATTTTGTCTGGCTGCCCCACCAGTTTCGTACAGTAGAGGAGGTGTAATCCGGAAATACAGAGTCTCCCGGCCATACAACATTTTCGTAGATGTCACCTTCCGGAGTCTGGGCAAAGTAGTGATTACGGACACCTTCATCATACATATGGTAACCCTTTTCAACCTTTGTGCCGGGGTCAATAATGGTGACTAACCGGATGCCCTTGTCCTGCAGGGTATTACTGAGACCGGACAGATCCGGAAATTTGTTTTTATCTACGGTAAAGACTTTATAATTATCCATGTAATCAATATCCATATGGATCACATCACATGGAAGATCGTTGTTGATAAAGTTTTCTGCCAGTTCAAGGACCTCCTGCTGGGAGGAATATCCCCAGCGTGACTGGTGATATCCCAAAGTCCAAAGCTGTGGCAGTGGACAGCGGCCGGTAAGGGCAGTATAGTTTTTGATCACATCAGCAATGGTATCGCCGTAGATAAAGTAATAGTCCAGCTCTCCGTCTGCGGCACCAATGGAGTAGTAGTCTGTAGAGCTGTAGCCCATATCAAAACTCGTTTTGTAGTGGTTGTCAAAAAAGATACCGTAAACACAGTCTTTGCGTAATGTAATAAAGAACGGAATCGACTTGTACAAAGCTTTAAATGTAGGATTTTCCACATGAGGATCCGGGTTGTCTGTATTCCACATGGTATAGTCATAGCCCATTTTGTTCAAGAAGCCGGTTTTGTCTCCAAGCCCGTAGAATACTTCATCTCCGTATAGAGACTTGGTGATTTGGAAACGGCAGGCGTCATCCCCGGCATGGACCACATGTCCCTCCTGACGCATCTGTTCGATCTCCTCCTCGGTCAGGGATTCTGCTTCCTGCAGTTTTCCGGTGTAATCTGAGCAGAGAGGTGTTCCGCCCAAAGAGCAGATCTGCAGATGCAGCTCATCGTCAAGGGAAATCTGCAAGGTTTTTGTAGCGAATGTGAGGAGGGACTGGTTATTTTGGAATGCATCTGAAGAAGCAGTCCCGGTGAATGCGGTGCGCAAGGCAGCATCACAGGCTGTCTTTTCCTGCGGCAGGTCATCCGATGGACTTACTGCAGTCAATGTGCCTGTAAGCTTAGGACGCTGTTCTACAGCAAATGATTCCAGGGTTCTTGCATGGATTCGCAGTGTGGTGTCTGTAACTGCTTCGATCTGCAGAGGTGTGCCGGAAACATTTGTGTATTTGCTTAGGAGATCTCCTGCGTAAATAGAGCAGGAATGATCCGATAATTCGTATTTCCATGGAAATGTACTCATTTGTGTATAGCTCCTTTGTATTTGTTTCTAAACGCATTGTACAAAATCAGGCGGCCGGATGCAATGTCGCAATCGTTAGAAATGTGTGAATATTTTATGAAAAGATCACGGTTGCATCCCGAAATTCGGTTTTGATCACGATATATGGGCAGGTTTCTGTCTCGCTGATGTCTGCATCTTTTTTGGGACCGGTCAGTTCGGTAGCAAAGACAAGTCCGTCTTTTGCTTCATAGAAGTCTGTAACGGCAATATTGTAGCCGTCTGTCTGACGGGCACCATAGCCTTTTACGATATAAAGGCAGCTTCCGTCGGAATATGTAAGCTCAAATGCGTCGTTGCACCGGTCGTCAATGAGCTCTTGCAGCTCTGCCGGAATATCTGTTCCTGCAACTACAGTAAAATCCAGATCTTTGGTCTTTTCCGGAAGCCGGTTTTTGTCACAGCCGGCCAGCATGGGCAGAAGCAGAAATAATAAAAGTGCAGAAAGCAGAGCAGAGGGGAAGGAATGCGGAAAAGAGCAGCAAAGAGGATGGTGATGGGCAGTTGACTTTTCATTTTTAGAAAAAAGTTTTTGTGACAACATAAAATCTCCTTGGTCAGGCCATTTTTGACCGGAATTTCAAGCCAAAACGTATGACAAAGTAAATATTGATATAATTTATTCGAAAACATACGTACATATGCAAAAAGCATAGGAAATCCAAGTAAAATAACGCCAATTTTATCAACAAATTAGGGTGGATTCGTTGATTTTTTGACTTTTATAGTATATGATAATAAAGTGATTGTGAATAGAATCTAGAAGTCGATAATTTCAGGGAGGATACTACGAATGAACGAAATTAACAAGGAAGAATTCAAAAAAGACATTGAGAATTATGCAAAGGTCTTGTTCCGTAAATCCATCAAAGAAGCCAGTGATCAGGAGAAGTTCCAGGCTGTTTCTTATGCAGTAAAGGATATTGTAGTAGATCAGTGGATGGCAACTCATAAGACATATGAGGAGCAGGATGTAAAGACAGTGTACTATCTGTCAATGGAGTTTTTGACAGGACGTGCATTAGGAAACATCATCATCAACTTAAAGGGCAACCAGGCAATCAAGGAAGCTGTGGAAGAGCTGGGAATGAATCTTGACGTGATTGAGGATCAGGAGCCGGATGCAGCACTTGGTAACGGTGGTCTTGGACGTCTGGCTGCATGTTTCCTGGATTCATTGTCTACATTGGGATATCCTGCATATGGATGTGGTATCCGTTATAAATATGGTATGTTCAAACAGGTCATCGAGAATGGTTATCAGATTGAGAAGCCGGATGACTGGTTAAAGAACGGTAACCCATTTGAGATCAAGCGTCCGGAGTACGCCGTAGAGGTTAAGTTTGGCGGTTACGTTGCAATGCGCAAGGACGAGTTTGGCAGAGACAAGTTTGTACAGGAGAATTATCAGTCCGTACTTGCTGTTCCTTACGATCTCCCGGTTGTGGGTTACAACAATAACGTAGTAAATACACTGCGTATCTGGGATGCAGAGGCGATTGATACTTTCAATCTGGATTCCTTTGATAAGGGTGATTATCAGAAGGCAGTAGAGCAGCAGAACCTTGCACGTACTATCTGTGAGGTACTTTATCCAAACGATAATCATATGGCTGGTAAAGAGCTTCGTCTGAAACAGCAGTATTTCTTTGTATCTGCCAGTGTTCAGAGAGCTGTTGCAAAATATATGGAGAAGCATGATGATATTCGTAAGATTTACGAAAAGGTCTGCTTCCAGTTAAATGATACACATCCAACCGTAACTGTATCCGAGTTCATGCGTATCCTGGTTGACGATTATGGTCTTGAGTGGGATGAGGCATGGAGCATTACCAATAAGACATGTGCATATACAAACCATACAATCATGTCCGAGGCATTGGAGAAATGGCCGCTGGAGCTGTTCTCAAGACTGCTTCCTCGTATCTATCAGATTACAGAAGAGATCAACCGTCGTTTTATTCTTCAGATCCAGGCTGCTTATCCGGGAGACAACAGCAAGGTTGAGAAGATGGCGATCATTTATGACGGACAGGTTAAGATGGCACATCTTGCAATCGCAGCAAGCTTTTCTGTAAATGGTGTTGCCAAGCTTCATACAGAGATCCTGAAGAATCAGGAGCTTAAGGACTTCTATCAGATGATGCCTGAGAAGTTCAATAATAAGACAAATGGTATTACCCAGAGACGTTTCCTTCTTCATGGAAATCCACTGCTTGCAGACTGGGTAACAAAGAAGATCGGGGATGACTGGATCACTAACCTGGCACATATCAATGAGCTGGGTATTTATGCAGATGATGAGCTGAGCCGCAAGGAGTTCATGAACATCAAGTATCAGAACAAGGTTCGTCTGGCGAAGTACATCAAGGAGCACAATGGTGTAGAGGTAAATCCTCGTTCTATCTTCGATGTGCAGGTAAAGAGACTTCACGAATACAAGCGTCAGCTTTTGAATATTCTTCATATTATGTATCTGTACAATGAGTTAAAGAAGAATCCGGAGATGGATTTCTACCCACGTACTTTCATTTTTGGTGCGAAGGCATCCGCTGGATATCACAGAGCAAAATCCATTATCAAGCTGATCAACAGCGTTGGTGATGTGATCAACAATGATAAGGATATTCACGATAAGATCAAGGTTGTATTTATCGAGAACTACCGTGTATCCAATGCAGAGATCATCTTTGCAGCGGCTGATGTGTCTGAGCAGATCTCAACTGCCAGCAAGGAGGCTTCCGGTACCGGTAATATGAAGTTTATGCTGAACGGTGCCCTGACACTGGGAACCATGGACGGTGCAAATGTTGAGATCGTTGATGAGGTTGGCAAGGAGAATGCATTTATCTTTGGTCTTTCTTCTGACGAGGTTATTGCATATGAGCAGAATGGTCAGTATAACCCAAGAGATATTTACAATATCGATTCTGACATTCGTGCGGTGATGACACAGCTTGTGGATGGCACATATGCTTCCGGAAACCTTGACGAGTTCCGTGACATTTACAATTCCCTGTTAGATGGTAACGGTGGACGTCCGGATATGTACTTTATCCTGAAGGATTTCCGTTCCTATGCAGATGCGCAGAAAAGAGTTGAAGCTGCATACCGTGATGAAGAGGGCTGGGCAAAGTCAGCACTTCTCAATGTTTCTAAGAGTGGTAAGTTCACATCTGACCGTACCATCGAGGAGTACGCAAAAGAAATTTGGCATCTTGAGAAGGTAACCGTAGAGGTTCCTGAGGATGACGAATAATAAAATAACTGTTTCGGAAACGAAGCAACATATTAACTGCCCTATGCATTTTGCATAGGGCAGTTATGAACAGAAAACAATATAAATATAGAATGGAGGGTTTATTATGAGTATGGACAACATCATCAAAATTCCAGCTAAGTGTAATCGTAAAATTGAGTTAAAGGCGATTCCGGGACATTTCGCAACGAATCATTCCCATATCAATTACTATCTTGATATGACGCCGATCAAGTACCGCCATACAGAAGCGCAGCTTGTGGCGAAGGAAATGGTGAAAAAATACCGTCACACTACAGCTGTAGATGCGATTGTGTGTATGGACGGATGCGAAGTGATTGGCGCATATCTGGCAGAAGAACTCACAGCGGCCGGTATTATGTCTCTGAATTCACATGAATGTGTGAATGTTATTACGCCGGAGATCAATTCCAGTGGACAGATCATCTTTCGGGAGAATGTGGAGCCGATGGTACTGCATAAGCATGTTGTGGTACTCATTGCCAGTGCAACGACAGGTAAAACCATCCAGCAAAGTATCGATGGCATCAGTTACTATGGAGGTATTGTTGAGGGCGTGTCTGCACTTTTCTCTGCCGTTGATAATGTAGGCGGCGTTGATGTAGACTCCATCTTTACCACCAGTGACATTCCGGATTATGCGACATACAGACCGGGTGCATGTCCGTTCTGTGATGGGAAGCAGAAGCTGGATGCCATTGTAAACAGCTTTGGATATTCTAAGATTTAACAGGGAGGCAACATGAAAAAGAAACAATGGATTGGAATTGTTGTGGCAGGCGTGGTATTTATCGCCGTATGTGCAACGGGCATTTTATCAAATGTCGTTCAATCAAAACTTACAGAAAAAGCAGATACAAAGTCAAAAACAAGTACATCAGAAATGTTAAGCAGCATCTGGGGATCTTCCGAGGAGAATGTTACACTGCCGGAGGAGGATTTCGTGGGAGTGCTGAATATTGTGGGGACAATTCAGGCAAACTCCTCCGGTAACATCAGTCTCTCAGGCTCTGATGATGATCAGTATAATCATAATCTCTACATGAAATATGTTGATGAGCTGGAGAAGTCAAAAAACAATAAGGCGATTCTTTTGTATGTCAACAGTCCGGGAGGAACCGTGTATGAGAGTGATGAGTTGTATCTGAAGCTGATGGAGTATAAAGAGAAGACAAAACGTCCGGTATATGCTTACTTTGGTTCGCAGGCATGTTCCGGGGCATATTATATTTCTATGGCGGCAGACAAGATTTATACGAATCGTAATACCTGGACCGGTTCCATTGGTGTTATCGTATCTCTGACCAATTACAAAAAACTTTATGACAAGCTTGGAATCAAGGAAATTGATATTACCAGTGGCAAAAATAAATCTATGGGTTCCGGCGGACTCGATCTGACCGATGAGCAGTATGATATTCTGCAGAGTCTGGTGGATGAGGCATATGATCAGTTTGCCGGGATTGTCAGCGAAGGCAGAGGAATTGATATTGCTACAGTGAAAAAGATTGCCGACGGAAGAATCTATTCTGCAAAGCAGGCCAAAGAGAAGAAGCTGGTGGATGAGATCGGTACCGAGGATGAGCTGAAGGCATTGATCCAGAAAGAAAATAAGCTGTCAGATGATGTCGTATATGATACGGCCAAAAGCTCCGGTTCGAATTTTCTGTCTAACCTGATGGGGTCTGTGCAGAAGATCATGCCGAAATCTGACAGTGAGCTGGCAGTAGATATTATTGAAAATAAAGGAAAAGGAGTGCTGATGTATTATGCAGACTAATACGAAGGATCAGGTATATGCCGGATTTTTCGTACGTCTGACGGCATTCCTGGTAGATATGATCATCGTCAATGCCGCATTGCTGGTGATTCGGATCCCGATGTGGATATTATCGTTAAACAGTCCGGATAACGTATTGGTGCGGGATTTCATTTTTCAGTATTCCATAACAGATATCGTCTGCTATTTGTTGACGGTACTGTATTTTACATTGCTGACGTATTATACAGGGGCAACCCTTGGTAAAAAGCTTTTTCAGCTTCGGGTCGTCAGTACGGAAGACCGGAAAATGACATTCTTTGAGATACTTTACCGGGAAAGCATCGGCAGATTTTTGTCCGGAGTGATTATGAACTTGGGATATCTGCTGATCCTTGCACAGAAAGAACACCGCGGAATTCACGATCTGCTGGCGGATACCAGCGTGATCTATTATCATGAAAAGAAGGTGTATGTGCATACACAGATGAATTACCGGAATATGGTGCCGCAGCCGGGATATACTGTACCGCCGCAGGGAGGTATAAATCCTCAGAGAGGAAATACGATGCTACCACAGAAGCCGGAGGAGCCGGAGGATCACGCAAATGTCGATTAGATTTTTTAAAGTCATTGAATAAATTCGAAAATGCCTGTCAAAAATAAAAACAGAAGATATCGGAAAGCATCTCGATAGATTTGAGGTGCTTTTCTTTCTTTTCAGAATAGGTGGATTCCGGATGCAGCACATCCGGGAAACAGCTATTGGTATAAAAGAAAAGAGGCGGCAGCGTCTCAGAATGGAGGGACAGGATGAAGAATAAACGCAATGATTTTAAGGACCAGAACACACAGTCAAAAAGAAGCTTTTACGTGGCAGCATGCGCGGTGCTGGCATGTGCGGCGGTGCTGGGAACAGCGTATTTTCAGACACAGAAAACAGATAACACAGGACATAAGGTGGCGGAAAATCCTGCCGCAACCATAGCCGGAGAATCGGCAATCAACAAGAATTGGAAAGCGGATGCCCAGGGAATTGGCAAGACAGACAGCGAGCAGGCAAGCACTACGATGAATGTAGATGATCTCGCTAAAAAGAAGGAAAAGGCAGCAAAGAAAAATGTTGAGGTTAAGGCAAATCAGGCAAAGAAAAAGGATGCAAAAAATACGTCAAAGGCAACCATGATATCGGCAAACCACAAAAGCTTCAATGAGGAAAAAGGATTGACATGGCCGGTTAAAGGGGATGTTCTGATGAAATTCAGCCAGAGCAATAATATTTATTTCAAAACCCTCGCGCAGTATAAGAGTAATCCAGCGATCGAGATTTCTGCCGATGAGGGAACTAAAGTGATCGCTTCGGCGGCCGGAACCGTGACGGAGATCAGCAAGGATGATATCACCGGAACAATGATTACTACAGATATCGGAAGTAATTATAAAGTCACCTATGGCCAGTTGACAAATCTTAAGGTGAAAAAAGGGGATGAAGTCAAGGAAGGACAGCTTCTGGGAATGGTTGCAGCACCAACAAAATATTTCAGCGAAGAGGGGAGCAATCTGTTCTTTCAGGTGAAAGAAAATGGAAAAGCGGTGGATCCGCTGTTGCTGTTAAATTAATATTTATACAGATAAAAATCTGATACAAAAACCCCAGTGATGGTTTTATCATTGGGGTTTTTTGCTTTTTCCTAGTCAAATGCCTGCCTGTATGGTAAGATGTATGCGAAGGCAAAAGTAAAAGTGACAAGTACCCTCGCGATGCGAATTTATTAGATTCTTGTGATAAATCAAAGGAGAAGTGAATAAAATCAGCAGAGGAAGAAAAAGAAAGGCAGGTAAAAAATGCAGTACAAAATTTTAGGAAATACCATGCCGGCGGTGGAAATTTTATTTGATCAGCCGGGAGAATCCATGTATACACAGTCTGGTGGTATGGCGTGGATGTCAGATGGCGTAGAGATGGACACCAATACCAGAGGAGGACTCCTCAAGGGTGTTGGAAGAATGTTTGCCGGAGAGTCTTTGTTTATGGCAAATTATACCGCCAGCAAACCGGGGGCAACCATTGCATTTGCTTCTACAGTAGCAGGTGAGATCATGCCTCTGGATGTCAGCGAGACCGGTGGAATGATCTGTCAGAAGGGAGCATTCCTTTGTGCAGAGCCAACCGTCAACATAAATGTTACATTGACGAAGAAACTTTCCTCAGGTTTCTTTGGCGGTGAGGGCTTTATTCTTGAGGAGATCAGCGGAGCAGGTATGGCTTTTCTGGAAATTGATGGAGACAAGATCATCAAGGACCTTGCACCGGGCGAGGTGATCAAGGTAGACACCGGAAATGTTGTGGCATTCCAGAAGGGGATGGCATATGAAGTCGAGATGGTCAAGGGATTAAAGAACATTTTTCTGGGAGGTGAGGGCCTGTTCCTTACGAAGATTACCGGACCGGGACGTGTTGTTCTTCAGACTCAGAACTTTGCCGAGTTTGCCGGCAGAATCGCAAAGATGATTCCCAGTAAAAACTGATCGGGGCAGTGTACTTGGAAATATAGTGGACAATATTACTGATTCCGTAGACATTTTTGATCTGTTTTCGTAGAAGGATTGATCTGGCACAGCAAAGATGCGTTGGCGTTTTTGCTGTGTCTTTTGATATATAGCGGATGGAAAAGAGGATAAACATGAAGATAAATCGTGAACATATAAAGAATACATTTCAGGAATATACCGATCGTTATGACAGTACCGATCCGAAAATAAAATTAAAGATCGATCATACCTATCGTGTGGCGGATCTGTGCGAGCGGATCGCAAAGTCGCTGGATCTGTTGCAGGAAGATATTGATCTGGCGTGGCTTAGCGGGATGCTGCATGACATTGGGAGGTTCGAACAGCTTCGCCGTTATCATACATTTTCGGATGCGCAGTCGATCGATCATGCGAAGTTTGCGGTGGAGCTGCTTTATGAGGATGGACTGATTGCCGATTATGTGCCGGAGGTATCGACGACAAAAATAGTTACTAATATCAGGACGAAGGAAGGTGGAATTGATCCTGCGGATAAACGAGGTGCAGCGGCGCAGATGAGCGGAGAGTGCGGATCATCCACTGGCTTGAGTGAGGACATGCCATTATCCGATGTGTTCCGGACACTTCGCATAGCAATCGGAGAACACAGTGCATATCGGATACAGGAAGGTCTGGACGAACGGACACAGATGTTCTGTCATATTTTGCGGGATGCGGATAAGGTTGATATCTTCCGCGTAATCTGTGATACGCCCATGGAGGAAGTTTATGGATTTCAAACGGAAGATATTCTCCGGTCAGGAATTACACCGGAGGTCAGACAGGCGTTTCTGGAGCATCATGCAGTGCTTCGAAGCCTGAAAAAGCAGCCGGTTGATTACGTTGTAGCACACGGTTCGCTGGCATTTGAGCTGGTATATCCGGAGAGTCTGCGGATCGCCAAAGAGCAGGGATATCTTGGCCGGATGATGTCGTTTCAGTCGGAAAATCCGGAGACGGCGAAGGAGTTTGAACATTTGCGGAAGGATCTGAACGATTATCTGGAGCAGAGGTCGTAGATCAAAAGCGTAATTTAACAGGCGCAAAGAAAGAGCGGAAAGGAAAGTGCAAAATGCCCTTGTTATTATGGGGACAGTAATTTATAATGAAAGAAGCGTGTATGCTTATTATTGCACAGAAAGAGAGGAAGACACAGATGAATCAGGAAAAGGTTATCGTTATTGACTTCGGTGGCCAATATAACCAACTGGTGGCAAGACGTGTGCGTGAGTGCAACGTATATTGCGAAATCTATTCTTATAAGACGGATTTAGAGCAGATCAAGGCAATGAATCCTAAAGGAATCATTCTGACCGGAGGACCAAACAGCTGTTATGAGGCGGATTCTCCAACATATCAGAAAGAGTTGTTTGAATTAGGTGTACCGGTTTTGGGACTTTGTTATGGCGCGCAGCTTATGATGCATGTGCTGGGCGGTAAGGTGGAAAAGGCACCTGTCCGTGAATATGGAAAGACAGAAGTGTCCGTAAATCAGGACTCACCGTTATTTCAGAATGTCAGCAAAGATACCATCTGCTGGATGAGCCACTTTGATTATATTTCAAAAACAGCACCGGGCTTTGAGATTGTTGCAACAACAGCAGACTGTCCGGTGGCAGCAGCACAGAATCTGGAGCAGAAGCTTTTTGCGATTCAGTTCCATCCGGAGGTGCTTCACACTCAGGAAGGAACCAAAATGCTTTATAATTTCGTCCGCAATATCTGCGGCTGTGCCGGCACATGGAGAATGGATTCCTTCGTGGAGCATTCGATCGAGGAGATCCGTAAGAAAGTCGGCAACGGAAAGGTGCTTTGCGCCCTGTCCGGCGGTGTTGATTCTTCAGTAGCGGCCGTTATGCTTTCCAAGGCAATCGGCGGCCAGCTCACCTGTGTCTTTGTGGATCATGGACTCCTTCGAAAAGACGAGGGCGATGAGGTAGAGGAAGTATTTGGCCCGAATGGCCCATACGAGCTGAACTTTATCCGTGTCAATGCACAGGAGCGTTATTATACAAAGCTTGCAGGCGTCACAGAGCCGGAGGCGAAGCGTAAGATTATCGGTGAGGAATTCATCCGTGTCTTTGAGGAAGAGGCAAAGAAGATCGGTGCCGTAGACTTCCTTGTACAGGGAACCATTTATCCGGACGTGGTAGAAAGTGGTCTTGGCGGCGAGTCTGCAGTCATCAAATCCCATCACAACGTAGGGGGTCTCCCGGATTATGTTGATTTCAAGGAGATTATCGAGCCACTTCGCAACCTGTTCAAGGACGAGGTCCGCAAGGCAGGCCTGGAGATGGGCATTCCGGAGAAGCTTGTATTCCGTCAGCCATTCCCTGGTCCGGGTCTGGGCATCCGTATCATCGGAGAAGTCACCGGCGAGAAAGTTAAGATCGTGCAGGACGCCGATGCCATTTACCGCGAGGAAGTGGACAAGGCTGCCAAAGAGTACGAGCAGCAGAACGGCGAAGCACCGGCGTGGACGCCGAACCAGTACTTCGCAGCACTCACCAATATGCGTTCCGTGGGTGTGATGGGCGACGAGCGTACCTACGATTACGCTGTGGCACTGCGTGCCGTGAATACCATTGACTTTATGACCGCCGAGGCAGCACAGATACCGTTTGAGGTGCTGCAGAAGGTGATGAGCAGGATCATCAATGAGGTGAAAGGGGTAAACAGGGTATTCTATGATTTGACGAGTAAGCCACCGGGGACGATAGAGTTTGAGTAAACCTATAGTGGTTTAGAGGTAATTTAAAAAAGCCAGTATTTTCAAGGCCTGAAATCATTCGAAGTCGGATGATTTCGGGTCTTTTTTTGCCTGTGATACTAAAATGATACTAATTTTCTAAACTTTTACGTATCGGGACAATAGGCAAGAGTAATGTCCAAATCTGTTTTTCATCTTATATTTTCCACATTTTCAAAAAATTTTATCGAAAGTTTAGTAATCGGGACTTTTTCAACCCAAATGTAATTTGAAAGATAAATCAAATGCAAAGGAGGTTGAAGAGATGGTAGAGAACCAGATTTTTATTTCGGTAAAAGAAATATGTAAAACACATAGTGTTTCCGAATCAAAGGCATATTCCATAGTGCGTGATCTTAATAAGGAACTTTCTGATAAAGGTTACATGATCCTTCCGGGTCGTGTGAGCAGAAGGTATTTTGAGGAACGTTTTTATGGAGTAAATCAGGCAGAAAAGGAGGGAACACATGCCGGCATTTAAGGACAAAAAGCGCAACTCTTGGTACGCAGCCTTTTACTACACTGATTGGACGGGCAAGAGGCTAAAGAAATTGAAGCGTGGCTTTGCCACCAAGAAGGAAACTCAGGATTGGGAGAAGCATTTCTTATTAGAGAAGTCAGCAAATCTTGATATGACCTTTGGAGACTTCTGGACTCGCTATGAGGCTGATATCAGACCCCAGATTCGAGAGAATACTTGGAAGTCAAAGAAGTTTGTGGTTGACCTTAAGATTCTTCCGGATTTTAAGGATCTTGTTATGAGGGATATTACTCCAAGAGAGGTCATTCAGTGGCAGAACGAAATGAGAGAGGCTACTGATAAAGATGGGAATCCATATTCCGGTACCTATCTTAGAAAGATGCAGGCAGAGCTTTCAGCAATCTTTAACCATGCTGTGAAGTATTATGCACTTCCAAAGAATCCGGCTGTGATTGCCGGTCCTCTGGGTGAACATCATGCCGATGAGATGAAGTTTTGGATCAAAGATGAATATATGCAGTTCATTCCATCTATGGCAAATAAAACATATTCCTATATGGCATTTGAGCTTTTGTATTGGTGCGGAATCCGTATGGGAGAGCTGATGGCTTTGACTCCAGCGGACTTTGACTTCAATAAGAACCTCATGTCCATTACGAAGTCCTATCAGCGTCTTGGCGGCGAAGCTGTGATTACAAAACCCAAGACCAAGAAAAGTATAAGGGTCATTGCAATGCCACAGGTGGTTGCCCAGGAAATGAAGGATTTTCTGGATAGCATTTATGGGATTGAAGATAACGACAGGATATTTGTGATTTCCAAATCGTATCTGCATCACGAAATGGACAGAGGAGTAAAAGAAACTGGTGTTAAGCGTATTCGTATTCACGATTTGAGACACAGCCATGTTTCTTTGCTCATAGATATGGGATTCTCAGCAGTAGCTATTGGAAATCGAGTAGGACATGAAAGTGCTGATATTACATATAGATACGCACATATGATGCCGTCTGTTCAGGATGAAATGGCAGAGGCGCTGGACGAGGAATGGAAGGAGGGATTCGATGTCAGCGAAGAAACTTGATAAAAAAGGACGTTTTCGTTGTGAAACCATTGCATATAGGTGTTCTCCGGAAGAAAGGGCTGAACTGGATAAGCGATGGAAGCTCATGGGATATGCGACAAAGCAGGATTATGTACTGGATTCGGTGCTTAATAATCAGGTCATAGCCAAGGGAAATCCCATGATGCTGGTAAGCTTCAGGCAGGAGCTTAGAGTAATCCTGTCAGAGTTAAACCGTATTGATACAGCAGATGAAATAGATGAAGAGTTATTTACACCAGTAAGAACCATGCTTGAGATATTAGAAGCTTTTAAAGAAAAGGCTGATGAAGAAGCTTCAAGAAAACATAAAAAGACAGGTAAGGATAAATTCCTAGAGAGGAGACAGTATCGTGAGTAAAGTAATTATTTGTGCAAATCAAAAGGGAGGCGTAGCCAAGAGTACATCCGTGGTGAATCTTGGCATCGGACTTGCAAACAAAGGGAAAAGGGTGCTTGTCATCGACAATGGATCCGCAGGGTTCCCTTACAGAAGCCTTGGGATATCCGGAGCCGGATAAGCTGGAAGTAACCCTTGCAAATGTAATGGATTGGGTGCTGAACGAGGATGAATATGACTTGAAAGCAGGAATTTTGCATCATGCGGAGGGCGTTGATTTGATGCCTGCCAATATTGAGCTGTCAGGCGTTGAGACATCCCTTGTTGGCATTATGAGTTCTGAGACCACACTTCGTGAGTATATAGAGACCATCAAGGATGATTACGATTATATTCTCGTGGATTGTTCACCAAACTTAGGTCAGCTTACCTTAAATGCCCTTGTAGCGGCGGATGAGGTAATTATCCCGGTGCAGGCAGCATATCTGCCTATAAAGGGCTTAGAACAGCTATTAAAGACCATTAGTCGTGTTAAACGCAAGATGAATCCGAAACTTCATATTATGGGGATTCTGATTACTATGGTGGATTACAGAACCATTTATGCCAAGGAGATTACGGAAGTGTTGTATGAGCACTATGGAAGCAGTATCCATATCTTTAATGACGTGATTCCCCTTTCAGTCAGAGCGGCGGAGGCTTCTGCGGAAGGTGTCAGCATCTACAAGTATGATGGCAAAGGGAAAGTGGCGGCTGCATATGAAAAGATTGTAGAGGAGGTTTTGACTTATGAGCAGTAAGGGATTATCAGGCAGAATTAAGCTTTCAAGCTACGATGATATGTTTTCGGCGGAAAATGACGGCGATACTGCTGTTGAGGCTAAACCTGCTGATGGACAGATAGTAGAGATTCCTTTATCGGAACTGCATACCTTTGAAAACCATCCTTTTCGTGTTGTGGATGATGAAAATATGGAAGAGATGGTGGAGAGCGTAAAGGAATACGGTGTCCTTGTTCCTGCAATCGCAAGACCGAGAGCGGAGGGCGGATATGAATTGATCTCCGGTCATAGAAGAAAGCATGCTTCTGAGCTGGCAGGCAAAGAGACTATGCCGGTTATCGTTCGTGACTGTGACAATGATGAAGCCGTTGTGATTATGGTGGATGCCAATATCCAGAGAGAGGATATTCTTGTCAGTGAGCGTGCCAAGGCGTATCAGATGAAATATGAAGCCATGAAGCATCAGGGAAAAGCACAGGGTAATTCATTGCAGGAAATGAGTGAGCAGGCAGGGGAGAGCATGAAAACCATTCAGCGTCTGATCTGTATTGCGAGCTTGGATGAGAAGCTACTTACCATGATAGACGAAAAGAAGCTTAGTCTTCGTTAGGGTGTGGATCTTTCTTTTATTCCACAGGAGGAGCAGAGAATGGTCTACGAAGTGATTACGGCGATGAACATCTCTTTAAGCTTGGAGCAGAGTGCAAGGATAAAGGAAGCATCCCGAAAAGGCTATCTGAATGAGGATTTCTTAAAAGATTATCTGTCTGAGAAGAAGGCAAAACCGCGTAAAGTAGTGTTTAATCAGAAGAAGCTGGATAACTACTTTACCCCGGATATGAGCAATGAGGATATTGAGGAACTTATCGTAAAGCTCCTTGATGAATGGAAGGAGAAAGGGGAACCGCGTTAATGGAGAGGCTGAAGCTGGAGTTCTATTACGGGCAGGAGGCAGAGCAGTTTACGTTCTACCGCCTGCCGAAGGCTTTGATAACGGACAACAGATTTAAGGACATATCGAATAATTCCAAGCTTTTGTACGGGCTTATGCTAGATCGTATGTCGCTTTCGGTGAGAAGCGGATGGTTTGATGACCAGAATAGAGTCTATATTAAGTATTCCCTGAAAAGCATCATGGAGGACTTAAACTGTAGCAAGATGACAGCCGTAGGTCTGCTGAAAGAATTGCAGGCCATCGGGCTGGTTGATATAGAGCAGAGAAACGGGCTTGCAAATATAATTTATGTTAAGAATTTCGTATCCGGGGATGAAGGACAGGCATTAGACCGGTCAGAAAACTGTACTGGTAAGGAAAATGAACTGGTGGCAGAACACCAGTCTAATAATTCTACCGGTAAAGAAAATAGACCGGTAAACTCCAAAGACCAGTCAGATAATAGTACCAGCACCTGTCAGGATTCTATACAGGGGGCAGTACAAAAAGTAGACCCGAATAATAATAATTTTAAAAATATTGATTCTAGTGAGACTGATCATATCATTCAATCGGGTGAGCGTATGGATAGACCTATTCGTGTTACGAGGATGGAACCGATGGATGAGACCACAGCATACATGGAGCTTATTCGTGAAAACATTGATTATGACATCATGATGAGCAACAAGCAATGGTCTGACAGAGATATGTATGACGAGCTTTATCAGCTGATCTGTGATGTGGTCTGTGTGCCAAGAAAGACAATCCGCATTGCAGGGGAGGACTATCCATACAATCTGGTTAAGAGCAAGTTCCTGAAGCTGAATTCATCGCATCTGGAATATGTCATTGGCTGCATGAAGAATAACACCACAAAGGTCTCTAATATCAAGGCTTATTTGACGACAGCACTTTACAATGCGCCGAATACCATCAGCCACTACTATACTGCGGAGGTAAATCACGATATGTATGGCGTGAATTGAGAACGTCCATTATAATTGACTGTGAGGTGAGAATTGATGGCAAAATACGTTATTGAGGAGACAAAGACAAGTAAATACGAGAAGGACTTCAAGTTTCCGTTGATAAATCTGATTCCTGCGATTGTCTGGTGCATTCCGGTTCATCAGAAATTATCCCCGTTGGTTGGAACGATGGGGGCATATATAGCTGTAGCGGTATTCCTTGTTTTGTATGTGATTTTATCCTTTGTTCCAATAGCTGCAATAGCCCCGGGGATCGCAAGTGTGATTATGATGACAGCAATGCTTTGGGCTCCGGCAGATCATATCGGTAAGAATGTAGTAAGGATTATCGTCAAAGGGATAATTCTTGTTATTATGGTGTTGATTGAGTTCTGCATATTGATAAATGCGACTTTGCCGTGGCTACAGAGCAAGACGAGCAAGCCTTCCATAAGGAAAGTAGAAGATTTATGAGACAATTGAACAGATTTATACAGAGAAGGAGTTGTGGAAGCCTCATCAAGCTGAAGCCTCCTTTTTTTTCGTATAAAGCATGTAAATCGGCATGTAAATCGCGGCTACCAAGCGCCCAGTGTCAGGCTTAAGTCCGTATTATGGGACAGTGTACTCGATATAATTATTGTAAATAAGGAATGAATGGAATGAAAATGAGCAATCTTAGAGGAGATAAATTACGGAAGTAAATTAAAAGATTTAATTGACATTGTTCCTATGAAAGAATACAATAAAAATTGGTGCATTGTAATCTGTAAGAGGAATGAACAATGGAATATTTAACGACTGTTGAAATGTCTGAGATTTGGAAAATATCATCAAGGCGCATTGGAACATTATGTTCAACGGGCCGGATAGAGGGGGCTATAAAAAAAGGAAAAACATGGCTTATACCGTCAGATGCAGTTAAACCAAAGGATGAAAGAATAAAGTCAGGAAAGTATATCAAGCCGCAAAAAGAAGATTAATGTTAAAGGATTATAGAATAATGAGTGAATTATTGTCTACCAAGGAAATTGCTGAAAAGTGGAATATTAAGCCATCGCGTGTTTCAGTATTATGCTCCGAAGGTAAAATTAAGGGTGCAAAAAAGAATGGAAAATTTTGGATGATTCCGGCAGATGCAAAGAAACCATCAGATGGGCGTAGAAAAGAGAAAAAAGAAAAAGATTACAAGTTTACTTTTATAGACTTGTTTGCAGGTATAGGGGGGTTTCACCAGGCAATGCGCTATTTGGGTGGAAAATGTGTGATGGCCTCAGAAATAAACCAAGCTTGTGTTGAAACATATAAAGCAAACTACAAAACAAAGGACATTCGCGGGGATATCAAGAAGATAGAAGCTGAGACAGTTCCAAATTTTGATGTGCTCTGTGCGGGATTCCCTTGTCAGCCATTTAGTAAAGCAGGGTTACAAAAAGGGTTTGATGATGAGGATAGGGGAAATCTTTTCTTTAATATTTTACGTATTTTGGATGGACATCCTGAAGCTAAATTTATTTTGTTGGAAAATGTAAGAAATTTGGCGGATAAGGAAGACAATTGGAACATTATTAAAACTGAATTGATGAAAAGAAACTTTTTTATCACAGAGAAGCCGGTAATTCTTTCGCCGTCTAATTTTGGACTGCCCCAAATTAGAGAACGTGTATATATTTTAGGAATACGTAAAGATTTGCGAGATGAATCAGTATTAACTAATGATTATATACACATTACAGATTTGAATTTGGATGGAATCCAGTTTAAAGACAATTGTAAGATGGGCGATGCATTTAGTATTCTCGAAAAAAATGTTGATGACCAATACATTGTTGATGCCGAGCAAGAAGAGATGATTCTTGCGTGGGAAGAATTTCGAAAGGCTACGCATATTGGAACAATTGGGTATCCAATTTGGATTAATAGTTTTGGTCTTGGAATAGATGATGAGGATGAATTCTTGGCAAGTCAAGAATATGATGATATGCCAGAGTGGAAACAAAAATTTGTTAGAAACAACAGAAAACTTTATTTGGAGAATAAGAGTTTTATTGATTCATGGATTGTTGAACATAGAATGTTGGATAGAATAAAACTCTATCAGAAATTTGAGTGGAATTGCGGAACAGATGTAAAAGATATACATAATGCTGTAATTCAGATAAGACAGTCGGGAATTAGGGCAAAAAGACCAACATATTATCCGGCATTAGTAGCAATTGTAAATACACCTATTATCTATGATAAAAAGAAAAAGCATTTTAGACGTATTACACCTAGAGAGGCAGCAAACCTTCAAAATTTCAATAAGAGGTTCAAATTTTTAGGGACAGATAAACAAATATATAAGCAATTAGGTAATTCGGTTAATGTAAGAATTCTTAAGATTTTAGGAGAAAAACTGTTTTCGTTTTTAAAGTATGATTGGAATGGAGGAGAAATAAATGAATGAAGCTAAGAGATTGAACATCCAATCTACTGCAAAAACGACGCATCATTTATTTGGAAGAATTAGTTATAAGCCTTGGTATGCTATTGCAGAGTTTGTAGATAATTCTACTCAGTCATTTTTCTCTAACAAGGAGAGGTTTGATAATCAAAAAAGGGTTGATGTGATTGTTCAATATAAAAATGATGAAAAAGTATTGACGGTTACAGATAATGCTTTCGGTATGGATCTTGATGAATTATCAGTTGCCTTGAATTTGGAGGGCGGACTTGAGAATAAGACCGGGCGAAATGAGTTTGGCGTGGGGATGAAGACTGCGGCAGGATGGTTCGGTAAAAAATGGAGTGTGACAACTACAAAATATAATTCAGGAAAACAATATGTTGCAATTGTAGATATTGATAATCTTGAAAATGAAATTGTAATTTATGAAGAGGATGTTCCATTAGAACAGCATGGAACCACAATTCGAATTGAGAAGATTACAAAAGGACTTACAGCACCTAGAACTGTATCTAAAATAAAGGATGTATTGTCTAGTATGTATCGTAGAGATATAAATTCGGGTGAGGTATACATAGAATATAATAGAGATCCTATATATTTTGAAGATTATCCGGTGCTTTCAAATTTCAGAGATACTGAATGGAAAAAGGATGTTAATTTCGAGTTTGAATTTGAAGGTAAACTTTACCATGTAGATGGATTTATAGCAATTATGGATCCAGGTAGTTTTGTTAATGCTGGGTTGGCCTTATTTAGAAGGAATAGGGTTATTATTGGTGGCCCGGATATGAATTACAAACCGGCTGAAATATTTGGTCAACAGCAGAGTCAAAAGTCATTGAAACTTTTTGGCGAATTGAATATGGATGATTTTCCTGTTAATCAGGCAAAAGACGGTTTTGTTTGGGATGATGGTTTGGAGGATGAATTCATTTCTTGTCTCAAGGAGAATATTCAGGATTATATAAAGATTGCTGACATCTCAAAGCAAGATCGTGCCAAAGAGGAAATGTATTCTCAAAAAACAACTGAAAAAGTATCTGAAGAAGTGAAAACAGCATTAGAGCAAGTGCAGAATTCTTTTGAAGAGCAAGAGAATACTCCTAGTCAAGAAGTTGAAGAACAGCAAGAAACCGATTTTCATGACGAGCAGCAGGGAACAAATGATGATGAAGAAAGTTCTATTGTTAAGCAATTCAGGGAAGAATTGGCGGAAAAGAATAGTATAGATGATGAAAAGGTCGTAGGAAGCCAACGTCATTACGATGTTCCGTTAAATGCAATAAAAAGTTTATCGATTGATGTTGATTGGACGATTAACCATAAAAAATATTGGATTGATATAAAAGAAAGCGAAGAAAACACGGATCAATTATATATTTTGATTAACATCGATCATCCATTTTTTAGACCGTATTCTAATCAGGATGATTTTAAGATTGTAATTGAGAAGTTTGTTATCTCATTTGTAGTTGCTGAGTATACAGCAAAAATGAATTCTGATAAAGATGGCTACATTCTTTATAAGTCTATAAGAGATAAGATGAATGAATACTTGATTAGTATGGGGGAATAACATGGAAGAATATAAGGTTGTCGAAAAACCAAATGAAGCAGCGTTATTGGGGAGAATGACACAGTATATTTATGCTATGCAAAAAGCTAAATATGGGAATAAATCAGCAGATGACGTGATGGAACGTGCTACGCGTATTTTTCAGGATGCTTTAAAACAAAAAAGCAACCCAGTATTGAACAACAATATGTTATTGGTAGGAAAAGTTCAATCCGGTAAAACGTCAAATCTTGAGATGCTAACTGCTGTTGCATTCGACAATGGCTTTAATATGATGATCATATATGGTGGCTACGACAATACTCTATTGAAACAAACGACAGATAGATTTAGAAAAACGTTTTCCTTAGAGGGTAGTGATAATGAATATGCGCCGCTGTTGTTATCAACGGGTGAACCAGATGATTTAGTAGCGTTGAACGATGAAATCTTAGATGATTTGATTGATGAAGGCAAACCAATCATCATAACTTCAATGAAACGACCGGATGCATTGGAGAAGGTTAATACTGTGCTCAAGCATTTAGATTTAACTAAAGTCAACGCGTATATTATTGATGATGAAGGAGATCAAGCTAGTTTAAATACCGAAAAGGACAAGGTAAATGATAGTTCATCAACATATTCAAAGATTGTTGAAATGAAAAGAATACTTGGTAATCCTATTTATTTCTCGGTAACTGCTACGCCACATGCTAATATTTTTCTGGATGAAATAAGCCAGTTACAACCGGCGTCAGCTAGATTAATAGAACCAGCCAAGGGCTACTGCGGTGGGGAGAGATATCATATGGGAAATTCTGAGCAGATTTTTCCGATTGATCCGGATGATACAGTGGTATTGGAAGAAGGTAGAATGCCAGGTTCCCTTAAACTTGCTCTATATCATTATGTCTTAGCGAGTTCCATAATGAAAAAAAGAGGTGAGCGAAAAACAACAATGATAATTCATTCCTATCGTAATAAAGACCCACATAGTGTTATTTATACTATGGTAGAGGGCTTTGCGAAGGAACTATGGTCAAATTTGCAGGATGATGAGCTGAGGGATATCAGGTTAAGAGAACTTAATCAAGCATATGAAAAACTATTTGCTGAAGATGTAAGATTGCAGTATCCATTTGATGGAATAATGGATGATATAATGTTTGTTTCAAAGCGAATGGTACGTCCTATTTTAAAAAATAGTGATGGTAAAAAGACACAAGGGTTGGAAGATATGAGACCGTATAAGATATATATTGGCGGTGATTTGCTCCAACGCGGCGTAACATTTGATAATTTGGTTACCACATATTATACACGATGGGCTATTCAAGGTAACATGGATACAAATTTGCAGAGAGCAAGATGGTTTGGATATAGAGAAAAATATCTGGATTTATGCAAGGTCTTTACGACTAAAGAAATCAGCGAGCAGTACAGCATTTTGACTGATATAGAACTTGAATTATGGGAACAGTTTTATGAAGTACAAAATGGAGATCGGCAGATTGCAGATATGGTAATAAGTGCGGATTCCACAAAACAGCGCCCAACTAGAACTAATGTTGTTAGTGTTGAAAAATTATATTTTAGCAAGAACTGGATGAAACAACGACTTGGAATATTTGATGAGCAGGTTGTTGCTAAGAATAATAATAGTGTGAATCGATTCATAGAAAGCATGAATTGGACAGATACTACAGCTGGTAGGAGAGATGATAATATATCCGCCAGTTATGTAAAGGTTGATACTAATCAGGCATTACAATTCATAGAGTCAATCGAAGAGATTTTTCAACATGAACCGTTTGATATTAAATACTTGAAAATGTTGCTCCAAGAGGAGCAGGAAATCTTTTTTATTAAAATGCCTGACAATGACGGCAAAGGTAGAAAGAGAACATTTTACACAGACAATATCATCAATAACATACATCAAGGTCCTGATACTTCTGATGTCGCGGCACGCAAGTATGATGGTGATACGGCTGTAATAATTGATCAAAATCGTATCAACATTCAGATTCATAAGATTACGCCATATAAGGAACAGGAACTTATTTCGGGATGCACGCAGTATATGTTTGCAATTCGAATTCCGGGCTCCAAAAAGTATTACGTAAGAAAGGAGTAGGTGTTCATGGATGACTTAAAAGAAAAATATCGAGAAAGTCCAAATGAACAAGATGTACTTTATCTACTGCATTCTTGCTCTAATAGTCAGGGCTTTTTTGTGATGAATGAGCATATTTTATTTCTTTCAAAAAATGATGGAGAGAATGTATCGAATACCATCGAAACAGAAAAACTGTCATTAACGACAAAAGTGCAAATTGTTTCAGTTCATAACATGCCTACATTTGAACCGGGATACTACAATTACATCATGTTTAAAGGGAAAGATGATGATGTTGATTTTGATAGTTTTGTAAGAATATGTTCCCTTTATGTTCAGGATTCTTCAGAAATGACATTAAAGGCATTTTTCTTTTCTATTATGTCGTTGTTTCAGATGCCTAAAGAGCAGCAGTATAAAAATTTGCTGGGAGTATTAGGTGAATTGGTTGTCATAAAAGACGTATATGAAGAGTCTGGAGTTAATATTGCAAAAGGGTGGCATGCAGAGACTACTGATAAGTATGACTTTGTTTTGGGCGGACTTGTTCTTGAGATTAAGACAACGTCACATGACGATTTGAATGTTCAAATTAAGCACGACCAACTTTATTCGCGAGAAGATGTTTATCTAGGTGCTGTTTGTATTGAAAAATCGAATGCTGGATTTACATTAAATGATTTGATTAAACAAATAAACACTATAGAAGAGTTTTCAAAAAACCTAAGGTTCCAGATTGCGCTGGGGAATGAATTAAAGAAAATATCTCCTGATGAAGCAAATCAGTTAAGGTTTGACATAAAAAAGATAAGATTCTTTAAAAATACTGATATAGCGACGATTTCTGATATTCCTGAATATCTATCGGATATTACCTATAGATGCAGGCTTGAAGGGCAAAAAACAGTTTCTATAGAGGATATGATAAGTAGAATTTAGTGCAGGTGCTTGATAATGGATAATTATTCCTACGATGTTTTTGAAAAAATAAAAATTGAAGATCGTCCTAATTGGCATTTGTATGTTGATGCTGTATATAAAGCAGATCCTCATAAGAAAAATATGTCATCAGAAGTGCTTTCAAAATTGCTTGGTGTAAAAAATCAGGGTGGCTTTAGATACCGAGGAAAAACCGAAAGCCCAGACTTGGTAGTTATTTTTTCTACGGGAGAAGATATCTACTGGCAGGATGAAATAGATAATAGTTTAGGATTGTTTCTGTATTATGGAGATAATAAAACACCAGGAAATGATCTTCATGAAACCAATTTACATGGCAATGAAATACTAAGATACATCTTTGGTTTGGCGGCTTCAGATAATATTGAGGACAGAAAAAAGATACCTCCCGTTTTAGTTTTTAAAAAAGTTGGGGGAAGAGACGTAAAATTTCTGGGTTTGGCCGTTCCCGGTATTAAAGGTAAACCAAAAAAAGATTGGCTTACAGCGGTGTGGGGATGTAATAAAGAGGGAGATAGATTTCAGAATTACAAGGCTTTTTTTACTATTTTGAATACATCCTCCGGATGCGATGCCGAAGACGGGTTTGGAATTAATCTTGCTTGGTTAAGCGATATTGAATGTGGTAAGGCGATTGAAAGCCAATATGCACCAAATGAATGGAAAAGATACATAAGATTAAAAGCATATGCTTCGCTTATTGCTAAACAAGAAAAATTTGCAAAGAGTAAGGATGAGCAATTACCTCAGGACAAATTAAAGAAAAAAATGTTAAAAACAATCCATGATTATTTTATTGAAAAAGATCGTGGCTATAGTTTTGAAAAATTTGCTGCAGATATAATAATGTATATGGATGATGCTGTCGCTAGCATAGATACAACACGACCATTTAAGGACGGCGGATTTGATGCAGAGGGAAGATATAAGATTTTTAAAAATGTCGATAACTCAATTTACGTAGATTTTTATGTACAAGCGAAGTGTTATGCAGCAGATAATGCTGTTAGAGTTCCTGATACAGCAAGGTTAATTTCAAGAATTAAAGATCGCCAGTTCGGTATAATGATTACAACATCATATGTTGCAGACCAAGCATATAAAGAAGTTATTGATGATGGTCATCCGATAGTTTTTATTAATGGTCGAGACATCATAGAGTTTGTCTTTAATGAACTTGAAATTAGAAGCGATTCTGATTTGTCAAAGTGGCTGAAAAATAATTATGGGGATTAATATGTATACTTTTGGTCCAATGGACCAGAAGTGGAAGGATGAGATAATCTATGGGCAGCAAGTATGATGATTTAACCAGATTTATTCCGGCAATTCAGGATGAAGACTTCGGAAAATGGATTATAGATCATGAAAATGATGGAACGCCGGAGCATCCCAAGCAGTTTCCGTTTGTGAATTACTCTACCTGTGTGCGTGAGTTAGAGCATGCAATTTATGAGTTTGACAAGAACAATCCCGATATGGGAATCCATAATTACGGTGCGATGCTTGAAGAAAATGGAATTGAGTGGGGAATAAGGTCGATGGAAGCTGCGGATGTATCCAAGCTGGATGCGACGGTTATATTAGCGTTGCTTTTAGGTGCAGTCAGAGCGGAAAGATTCTGTGATGGAGCATTGTTGTCATTTTTGGAATCCGGTGCGGTTCTTCGCTGGCTTGAACGGCTAAAGGAAATTGAAGAGCAGTAATGCTTGTATGATATGTTGATGGAAACAATTACATATGTTTACTGTAGGTGACGGCTGTGCTAAGCTGGGTTCGCGAAAAGGCTCTCTATTCGGGTTTTGATTACTCGGGTATGGGAGCCCTTCTTTATGCCTTTTTGCACGGCCGTGGGTCCCTGCAGTCAACTTATGAGGAGGGATTGGAGAGGAATTTCACTTTTGGTCCAATGGACCAGAAGTGGGATACGCAGTAGGAACTGATATCAGGCTTTGCCTGAGCGGGCGACATAGGAGCAAGGTGTTTTTGCCTAAAGAGGTTGTAACTTTAGGCGTATCCTGTTAATCCTTTAAAAGAATGACCCACGGGAATGCCGGATGAATAATCCGGGGTGAAATCCATCACCTGTCCGGCGTATGGAAATCAATATTCCGTTTTTTACGGAATCACGATTCCGGCAAAAGGGAATCGCATTTTTCCTAAAACCTTATAATGATTTTATGCACTTTATAGTGTAAATTCATTATGAGGAGGTCACGATTATGACCAAATATCGAGAAATCATCCGGCTTACTGGATTGGGATTCTCACAACGCAACATCATGGCAAGCTGTGGTGTTTCACAAAAAACTGTCGTCAAAGTTCAAAAACGTGCCAGAGAACTAAATATCTCTTGGCCTCTTGATGAATCAATGACCGACACAGAGCTTCAAAGGCTCATGTTCTCTAAAGAGAGCAAGGTATCTGCCAACAAGCGGATGCCGGATTATGATTACATCCGTAAGGAGCTGCTTCGCAACGGCGTAAGCAAAAAACTCCTATGGACGGAATACATGGAGGATTGCCGTGCTAATGGTGAAGAACCACTCATGTATTCACAGTTCTGCTATCACATCCAACAGGATGAGCAGAAGCATCGTGCTACCATGCATATCAACCGTAAACCCGGTGAGCAGGTTGAAGTTGACTGGGCAGGTGATCCTGCAACAGTTATTGATCCTGATACCGGCGAAATCATCAAAGCATACATATTTGTCGGTGTAATGACTTACAGCCAGTATGTATACGTGGAAGCATTTCTGGACATGAAACAGAAATCATGGATCAATGCACATGTCCATATGTACGAATATTTTGGTGGTGTCGCCAGAATCCTCGTACCAGATAACTGCAAAACTGCAGTTGTTCATAATGACGGATGGAAAGATCAGCAGATCAATGAGACCTATCAGGAACTGGCTGAGCATTATGGCACTGCTATTATTCCGGCGCGTGTCAGGGCTCCCAAGGATAAGCCGAATGCTGAAGGGACGGTAGGAAATATCTCTACCTGGATTACAGCAGCACTTCGGGATGAACAGTTCTTCTCCCTTGCCGAATTAAATCGTGCAATCAGAGACAAGCTTGAACTGTTCAACCAAAGGCTCTTTCAAAAGAAAGAGGGTAGTCGGCGAAGCTTATTTCTTGAGGAAGAAAAACCATTGCTGGCACCATTACCTTCTACCCGTTTTGAACTGAGCGACTGGAAGACAGCCACCGTCCAGTTCAATTATCACATATCTGTGGATAGAATGCTATACTCAGTTCCTTATGAATACATCAAAAAGAAAGTGGATGTAAAGGTAACAGATACCACTATTGAAATTTTCTACAACCATAACCGCATTGCTTCCCACCGTCGTCTGAAAGGACGCCCTGGGCAGTACAGCACGGTCACGGAACATATGCCGGAAGACCACCAGAAATATCTGGAATGGAACGGCGACCGGTTCCGCAAATGGGCTGAGCGGATTGGCATAAATACGTACACTGTGGTCAATGCAATACTGACCTCCAAACGTGTGGAACAACAGACCTACCGAAGTTGTATGGGGCTTCTGAAGCTTGCTGAAAAATACTCAGATGCATTGCTTGAAGTAGCCTGTAAAAAGGCATTGTCCTATACATCTTCGCCCAGTTACAAGAGTATTAAAAACATCCTTGTAACCGGTTCTGTAAAGCCGGAATCAGAAACTACTGAATCCACGACCACACATAAAGCACACGGCATCACAAGAGGTGCCGATTACTATCGGAGGTAAACGCATATGACAAATCAGAGTACAATTGATAAATTAATTGAAATGCGCCTTACCACTATGGCAGATGTATTCCGCAACCAGCTGGCTGATCCTAAATTTAGAGAAGTACCATTTGAGGATCGCTTTGGTATGCTGGTAGACATTGAATACAGCAATCGGAAAAACAACCGTCTGAAACGGCTAATCCATAATGCTGGATTCGACCAGTCGGAAGCAAATATCATAGATATCAATTACACTTCCGGGCGCAAGCTTAACAAGGATCTCATTAACCGGCTTGCAACTTGCGAATATATATCTGAACACCGGAATCTTTTTATCACCGGTGCTACAGGCTGCGGTAAAACTTACATGGCCTGTGCCTTTGGCATGGAGGCTTGTAAGCAGTATTTCAATACCAAGTATGTCCGATCCCTGATCTGCTTATTGATCTGGAGACAGCACGGACAGATGGTAACTACAAAAAAGTCATGGCGAAGTATGCCAATCCAGTTGTTCTGATCCTGGATGAGTGGCTTCTATTGAAACCAACGAATTCAGAACAAAGGGACATCTTCGAACTACTTCATAGGAGACGTAAGAAATCTTCAACGATTTTCTGTTCCCAGTATGCATTCGAGGAATGGTATGAGCAGCTCGGCGGTGGTGACAGTCCTCTGGCAGATGCAATCATTGACCGTATTGCCCACGACAGCTATCGAATAAATATCACAAGCATTGATGCTGAACATGATAGATCAATGCGAGAGGTATATGGTTTGGATAAAGAACTACGCGAGTAAACTCGCATAATTACATAGGTGATTTCCACTTCCGGACATCTGATTTCCAAATTTCCGGAAGTGCGATTTCATCGCACAAGAATATTCAAATGGGTCGGGAAAATGAATAATATTCGTAGCAGAGCAGTAGAGATTATAGATGTAGAATTGATTTGTGTTTAGGAGGACAAAGCGGCAGATATAATGTTAAAAGTAGTTGCGTGCGCACGC